>Ga0102812_10000652_pt1 | contig 24760 bp, 27 predicted proteins | sample ColrivemetaGS713_FD_79334 | JGI IMG/M metagenome (GOLD analysis project Ga0102812, IMG submission 79334) | Estuarine microbial communities from the Columbia River estuary - Flood tide ETM metaG S.713 | ecosystem: Environmental > Aquatic > Marine > Intertidal zone > Estuary | place: USA...
AAAAAATTATGTGAATTAAATATAAATTGTAAAAAATGTTTTGATAAATGTTTTGCTTCTGTAGAGAGAAGTAAAAACTGGTCAGATAAAAATTGTGAAAAACCATATGAAGTTTTTAAAAATTCTCATAAAAAATATTGGTTTGATTGTGATTGTGGTCATGAATTTAAAGCATCTTTATCAGATATAACTTCAAAAAAAACTTGGTGTCCATATTGTGCCAATAAATTATTATGTGATGAAAATTTAAATTGTAAAAAATGTTGTAATAAATCATTTGCTTCAATAGAGAGAAGTAAAAACTGGTCAACAAAAAATAAAAAGAAACCCATAGAAGTATTTAAAAGCACTGCTGAAAAATTTTGGTTTGATTGTGATAAATGTGGAAACGATTTTGAAAGTAAATTATGTCATATAACAGACGGATCTTGGTGTCCTAATTGTAGATACAAAGCAGAAGATATTGTTTATGATAAATTAAAAAAGAAATATCCTTTATTACAAAGACAATATAAGGCAGATTGGTGTATAGATAAAAAACATTTACCTTTTGATTTGGTAATTGAAAAGAGAAAAATAATATTAGAAATTGATGGAGAACAACATTGGAAACAGGTTGCTAAATGGAAAACACCAGAACATAATAGAGCAAGAGACATATATAAAATGAAATGCGCTAATGAAAATGGGTTTAGTATAATTAGAATATTACAAGAAGATGTATTTAAAGATAAATACAATTGGCAAAGTGAATTATATGAGAATATTGAAAAAATCACAAATGATAATATAGTTCAAAATATTTATATGTGTAAAAATAATGAATATAAAGATTTTGATATTAATTAAAAAATTATCGTCGTAAAATATTTGATATATTTTTAATTTTATCAGCATATATGCTTATTGAGGACCGCTACCAATATTTAAAGGAGGACGAAGGAAGTCAGGCTCAATTGTGCTGGAATTCCAGGGTCCCACATTGAGTTGAGGGTTAGGAGGCTCAGAGCGGATTTGTAAGTTGGCATTTCTCAAACTTTGTCCGACAGTGTCGATACCAATGTGGTAACCAGCCTTAAGCAAGTTAACGTTAGCAAGCTCACCTTTACCAGAAGGATTTAATTGAGCCCATTGAGAGTTGCTATCCTTGGGTAAAAGTTCAGCAGGATTTTGGATATTAGGTTGAGAGCAAGATGAGGGGATACCAGGCATAGAGGTTTGGACACCATTAGCAGATGAGAAAACTTCGTTTCCATTAGGATCAGAAGGTCGGACGCCTACACTAGCTTGTGCGTTTGTATTCTTGTATTGAGAAGGCATCATAGCAGCAGATTCAGAACCAGGCATACCTTTGGCACCTAAATAACCAGCGAAAACACTAACTCCGTAGGCAATAATTAATAAAACCAAAATGGCTCCAATTCCATAGTCATTCCATAGCTTCTTTAAAGAGACTGTCATTATATAAAATTAATGATAAAATAATTTTTAGAATACATATTAATTATTCTAAACATTTTGTGAAACAAGCATTATTTAAAAATCTTCTAATTCACTTTCTGACACTTCATCAATTTCAGCATCAAATTCACTATCACTATCATCCATATTTTCAATCATATAAGTTTTCTTAATGTTCTTTGCTTCTAAATAAGCTAAAATTGCGGATCTTTTGGCTTCCTTTGCTTTTTTTCTTGCTTCCTTATATAATTCAAAATATACTTGATTCGGTTTTTTAAGATGTATAGTTCCTAAATTATTCTCTAAAGACATCTCATTATTATTCAATTCTTTAAGTTCATTAGTATTCTCCTCAATATCTTCATTTAAATCTTCAAAAACTAAATCTAAAGTATTATTTTCTTCTATGGGTTCGTGAAGTTTAACATCTTCTTTAACGTCTGATTCAAGTAAAATATCAATAGGCTCTAATTCATCTAAATTATCTTCCATTTTTTCTTTTATATTCTCATTTGTAACTTCTTCTAAATTATTCTCGTGTAAAATAGTATCATCTATTTTAGTATCATCTAATATAATGTTGTCTAATTTTGGTTCATCTATTGTATAATTTTCTGCTAAAGGTTTAACTGATGATTTTTTCGAGCCGTTTACTTTTATCAAACAATTATCAAATAAAGGGTCGTTGTCCAATACCATTACCTGCTTTAGCTCTATTTCAATTTGAAAATTTCTAGCTGTAAATTTAATACCTTGTATTTCTAAAATTGAGATAATATTTGTTTCAGTGTTAATTTCTTCCATTGTCATCGGTATCTCATTTTCATTATAAATTTTAATAGAAGGTCTATTATTATCATTGTTCTTAATATTCGTTCTTACTAAATAAAATTTACCAGACTTATACACACGAATTGTTGAATTAAACGCACTTTCAATATCATTTTCTTCTAAACTATTTTGAAACCATGTGTCTCTTCTATCGAAAATTAATTTCTGACATCTTTCTTCTAAATTTTCAAACCAATTTATAATGCTTTCCGAATTCTTATCAAACATTAAATCACAATAATATTTTTTACCAGTCTTAACAAATCCTTGTCTTGTTAGACTTTTACCCGCTTGTATGTATAAAGGTTTTTTATTATATTCAATTTTAGTAAAATATGCGCCTCCTTGGATACCACTAGGATGTGCTAAAGAAAGCTTGGTAAAATCGAAGTTTTCAGTTGGTTCAATAATATTATCCATATTATTCAAAATATAGAAAAATTTAAATGTAATAACACGCATAAATTAAAAATTAATTATAATTTTATTTTGATTTAGTATGAAAGACTCTTTAGTTCAACAATGTTTGGATATTTTAAAACGGGATGATATAAAAAATGAATTTAAAATGTTGTTAAAACCTGTAATCGATTTTATACTTTATGAAATTTATCCTTACATTTATATTACAGTTGCTTTAGTATTTTTAATTTTTGTAATGATTTTAGCTATTCTTATTATTTTAATAATGTTATTACGTAATAAACAATTAATTACTAAAATATTTAATTCATAAACTCGCGTTAGTTTTAGGAAACTTAAAAAATAAATTTATATCGTAATTTCTATTTTTTTACTTTTAAATTATTTTATTCTCATCAATTTATATAATATGGCAAAACATAGACATAGTCGTAGACACACTCGTAGACATATAAGTAGAAGTCGCAAAATGAGAGGTGGTTCATATACTTCTGCTTCCACTTATGGTGCTTATGTAAATGGAACCCCTGATTCACAATTCTCTAGAACATTTGATGCAACTGGACCTTATGCCAGCAGAGCTGGTTCAGAATATGTTGGAGCTCAAGGACAATGGTCTCAACAACAGAACGTACCAACATCGCAAAACTTATCTTTAATTCAAACTGCTGGAAGACGTAGAAAGAATAGACGTGGCGGATTTTTTGGCGAAGTTATTAATCAAGCTATAGTTCCGTTGGGTCTTTTAGGATTACAGCAAACCTACCGAAAGAAGAGATATGGTGGTAAAAAAAGTCGCAAACATAGACGTTAAAAATTTTTAAGGTTTTTTTATATTTATATTATATTTTGTATTCCTATAGGAATTAAATGAATTTTGAAAATCAAATTCAACAATGGGTTCAACTCGATAACCAGCTTAAGCAAATAAATGAGAAAACAAAGGAATTAAGAGAAAAACGTAATTTACTTGAAAAAAATATAACGAATTATGCTTCTTCAAACAATCTCTCTAATGCGACAGTTCAAATAAATGATGGAAAACTTAAATTTGCGAATACAAAAGTTGCCGAACCACTTACCTTCAAATATTTAGAAAAGACCTTAGGTGAAGTTATTAAAAATGAAAATCAGGTCAAGCTTATAATGGAACACTTAAAACAGAAGAGAGAAATTAAAGTTGTTCCTGAAATAAAGCGCTTTTCTAATAATAATTAATATATAAATAAAATATATATATGAGTGAAATTGATTATATAGGAGCGAATGAATTGGTATTTAATACAGATAAAGAAGCTGGAGTTTATTCCGGCGGATTTAGTGTGAATTCAATTATGATGAAATCTGGATTATCTCCAATACTTACAGTAAATAAACCTTTACAATCTGGAGGTTCCACTAAAGTTTCTGATTTATTTAATGATTTAGTTATTCCTAACTGGGCATTAAGTTATAGTATGAGGGGCGGAGCATATAAAGAGGAATCAACTGATTCTGACAGCGAATACAGCGATGATATTGATGATGAACTTCATGACAAATTATTAGGTCTTGTTAGAGAACACGATATTAAAACTGCTGGGACAAAAAAGAAAAAAACAAGAAGGCAAAGAGTTTCTAAAAAATCAACGACAAGAAAGTTGTTATAATTTAATATTAAATATTAAATATTAAGCAAATATAGTAGTATGTATTTTAGATTAATTGACCATCTTCCGGATAATTCAGAAGATGGGCCACTAGAACTGAATATATGTTTAATTTGTTTGGAAAATGTTACATATGATAATTTACGACCCATAGATTTTAAAACACAAAACACATTTTTAAAAAGGTGTCAATGTGGCGGATGGATTCATCTATGCTGTTTATATAAATGGTATCACATAAATAAGAGTTGTCCAATATGTAGGTTATATATGAAAAAATCTGAGTCAATTATATCTGTTGTTTGTTTTAAATTTAACAACTTATTTCGTGATAATAGATTTTTATTTTTTTTGATTCGTATTTATTGCGTATTTTTATTTATTCTTATAATATCATATAGTTACGATATTTATCAATCATATTTTATATCAAAGAGGTGTAATGACAATTATACGTGTAAATATGATACAATTGAATATGATACACCTGAATATTTTATATAATTTAACAAGTTATAATTTATATAAAAATTAATATTTATGCTGAACCCCATGTATTATAGTTAAATGGGGATACTAAGATTTCATCAACTTTATTTTTCCAGAAGTCTACACGTTTTTGAAAAGCTAAATCTTTTGCTGTTTCAGGATATGGTGTAGCAATCTTCATTAATTCCTCTTCTTCTGATGTTATTTTAGGTTTATTACCGTAACAATTTACACCAAATTTAATATTAGGATTAGCAATATATCCTCCATTTACACCAGTTCTACCACAATCGTTTTCGTGTCCTGGTATGGTTTGTAAATTGTCATATGTTTTTTTTTGTGTTGGGAAAAGTGCTAACTGATTAGCAGACCAACCATAATTACACCATTCAGCTCCACTACCGTAAGCTTTTTCAATTTGGTCGTATGTCGCTAAATCAGCTCCATAGGCTTGACATACTGCCTTAGCATTTTCATAATTATAATAGTTACCAGGAATATTAAATACTTGTTTCTTAAATTTTATTACAGGAACCGTTGACGGTTGATATGTACTTTGGTCTACAACAATGTCAACCTTTGTTTTTGGAGAAAATAAATCTTGAATATAAGCAGTTACATTTATACTAAAAAAATATTGGAAAGCATTTACAATAATTAAAACGATTAAAATAGCTACAATAATAATTCCCATTATATTTGAACCACTATCATTTCCATTTCCTAAACCAGACGAACCACTGTCTAAAGATGAAGAAAATACATAAAATGCTACAATAATCAATAGTATGGTAATAAAAACAATAGGATTTAAAATGAATCTGTTTAAATAATTATACATATTAACTGGATCTGTTGTTGATGTTGTATTTACGACTTCCATTATAATATATAAATAGTTAAAATAATAAATTATAATATAAAATTAACTATCTTAAGTTGTTTTCTTTCTATAAAATAGAACATATGCTTTCGGGGATATTATAGAGTCATTTAAACCCACTTCCGTCACGCTCGTATCGTTAAAATGATACCACTTTCCATTAGCATTTTTTACATATGATGTATAATGACCTCCCATAACTCCGCCACTATGATTACATACACCATAAAGTTCATATTTATATGATTCTTTTTTATATCCAATAACATATTCAGATAAATCTAAATCATCAAGTGGAAATGAAATTAAAATTTGATTCTTTTGAAAATTAGCATTAAATCTTTTAAAGTCTATTACTAAAATGTTTGGAAATGACCAAAATTGGATTTTTTTCCTAATATTTATTCTCTCTTTCGTTTCTGAATTATACCACCCATTTTCTCCTTCCATGACTTCGCCTTCAACATAAAGATTAAAACAATCAATTAAAGAAGGTGATTTATTATTAGATGGAATTGGTAAATCGACCATAAAATATGGTTCTGGAGTTAAATTAATTTGTTTTCCTGTTTCTAAACTTGTTATCTCTGAAACATGAATAGCATAAAATAAATTCCATATTTCGGAATATTCTTTTGAATACATATTTTTTATCATTTCAAAACATTTTATAGCAACAATATCCGTATCATTTTCTGGCTTCCCAGAGATTGTCATTTTGATTTCTCTCGATAATGATGTATGAAAACAATCAATTAAAAATAACAAAAACTCCGGTAAATCATTTTGAGAATATCCTGTAAACATATCCACGCCTTTTAATTCCGAGACCTTTTGAATTGTCTTTATAAATTTGCCTGGAGATACAACACAGTTTTCATTCCACATTATTTTTCTAAGATTATCCCACTCTAAAATCAATACAGAGTCATATTTTTTTTTCAACTTATTTTTATATGTTTCTTGTTCCAAAAAATTGTTTAAATCATATGTATGTGATAGTACCTGTATACAAGAATTTATAAAACATGTGTTACCTAGATTTGCTAGTCCACTTAATCCTTTATTTTGGTATTTTTGTTTGTTCATTTTGTAATATTTATTATATAATAATACATTTAAACAGATTTAATAATATATATAATATATGAATAATACTACTAGAACATATGATATCAGTAATGAACAACTTTTATTAATTAATATATTAAACACAATGTATAATGATAATTTAAGACAAATTACAAACTTAACTAGGTCTAATATAGAAATTAGGAATTTAATCATTAACATACTTAACACAAATAACAATGCTACACGTAATAGCAATGCTACACGTAATAACAATGATACACGTAATAACAATGATACACGTAATAACAATGCTACACGTAATAACACTAACAATAACTATAACTATAATAATAGAATAAATAATCAAAGAAATATTTTTAGAGATAATAATATAACAAATGAGATTTTAAGTAGACTTTATGTAAATACTACTCCTTATATTATTGATAGTGTTGAACAAATTAGAATTCCTGTTGATCGCAATTTTAGTAATAGAAATATAAATTTAAATAATAATAATGACTATTTACGTTTATTGCGAAATTTTTTGGATCCAGTTGAAGTTTATCCCACCCAATCTCAAATAGAAACCGCAACAAGAAGAGTAATGTATTGTGACATTATTTCTCCAAAAAACACATCATGTCCAATTTCATTAAATAGTTTTAATGATAATGATATGGTTACTGTTATTCGTCATTGTGGTCACATATTTAATACAGATGAATTGAATACATGGTTTACAAGTCATTGTAATTGCCCTGTTTGTAGATATGATATTAGACAAGATAATTCAAATGTTTCTTCCGCTTTTTCTTCAGAAAATCAAAACAATTCTAATACCAGTTCTTCTCAACCATCTTCTCAAAATAACAACACCCAAAATAATTCCTTAAACTCAAACACAGAGAGAAATCAGTCAATTTTTAGTAATTTGGTCGAAACAATTTTTAATGATTACGGTGAAGATATATTAAACAATTTAAATTATACTGATGCTTCAGGTAATGGTGAATTATCTGAACCATTCACATTGTTTAGACAACTTAATAACCGAAATCATCCGTCAATTTAATTTTAAACATAATATAAAGACATTTTATGTTTAAATATAATGCCTAGAAGGTTTAAAAAAATAGACAAAGTATTCGAAAAAATGCTAGGAAAAACTGAAATAGACAGTATTTCTAGTAATGATACCAACGATAACGATAACGATAATGATAATGATAACGATAATGATAACGATAACGATAATGATAATGATAACATTTATCTAGACAAAGATACTGAATTAAACAAATATAAACATAAATCAACTTTTATTTCAGAGAGAATTTATAATATTCTTTCTTATTCACAAAATATTTTTAGATTTATTTTTGGTATATCTGGTATATATTTAGGATGGATATGCTTACATTATTTTGCTTCTCATTTATATGTTAAATTGTGTGTTCCATCAACTGTAATGGGATTTTTGTTGTCACCATTTATGACATCAACACCACATTGTCAAGGTCTTAGATGGATTGTTTATAATGCTGCAAATATTATTAATAATATGTGGATATTATGTGGTACATGGGTATGCTCTACTATATTAAAAATTAACACACAAATAACACACGATACAGCGACATAATATAAATATAAATATTGTATTATCTAAAATGATTTAAAGATATACTACTAATAATATTATTATACAATGAACACATTTAATAGAAATGGAAATAGATGGACTGTTAATGAATTGCTCTCGCTTCAACGAGAATATGAACTTTTAGAATGGACTATTCAACAGATTGCTGTAAAACATCAAAGAACCGAGGCGGCAATCCTATTTAAACTGGAATCAGAAGGTTTCATTACTTCATGGAATAATGCTAGAGGGTTTGATATGAATTCATATAAGGGAACATTTGAAGATGATAATGTTAGTGAAAATTATGATTCTAATGAGGAATATGAAGATTGTGATAATGAGTCTGAATATAGTCAAGATGATGATGTCACTTTTGATGATGTCACTTTTGATGATGTCACTTCTGATGTTGAGAAGCTTTCTGAACGAATTTGGAGTTTAGAAACACAGGTTACTGATATTAAGGAAGTTGTTCAACAATATTTTAATAGTATGATTTCAAGTAACAATAAAAAACGTAACCCACTAAGAAAACAAAATGTTCAAAAATAAAAAATAAAAAATAAAAATAAAAATAAAAAATAATAGACAAAAGGTAAAAATATTTTAGTTTCATTTATTAAAATACTTTTATATTTTCAACAACATTAAATTTATCAATTATACTATTATTTCTTTGTAAAGAATTTAGTTAGTGATTGTAGACCCGCTTTTTCATTATTAGTTTCTCTTAGATATTCATCAAACAATAGCACTTTAATTTCTTTACACCTCATAGTTTCAAATTTATCTTCAAATTTATCATTATCATGAATGTATTCCTTGCGTAAACATTCTACCTCTCTTTTAAATTGTTTAATTTTTGGTAGTTTTTTTTGCATTATCCAAATTTTTTCCAGAACCAATGCAAATACTTGTTGAACTGGCTTCATGATTTGATTTGTAATATAGAACGAGTAATCTATTTTTAATTCATTTTCAGCTATAAACATAGGTGTTTCTATTTTTTCACCTTGTAATGCTTTCTTGTTTTTGGTTAAAATATAAGCAAACGGAATTCTATCTCCTGGACCAGGTTTATTACCAGGATCTCTAGCGGTAATCCTATCTGCTAACACTTTATGAGCGATTGATTTTGGGTTTTTATAACCAGAGCGCAATGACTTTGTAATAATTAGCTTTTCTATAGGAAATTTTTCTTCAACAATATTTTGTAAACTTTCTCTTAAGAAATCAATTGCTTCTTGAATATTTTGTTTTTTCATTAATATATCAATAATACCTCCATAAATATCCTTAACAATTGGAGCATTATCTCTGCGTTTTAATACAATTCCCATCTCCTTTCTTTTACATTTATTGATATCTGTTTCATAAAGCATTCCAACATATCTTTTCTTTGATAATAAACAAAATGGCATAAATGTTTTCTCATACTCAAAATCATGCGGAGACTTTAAGAATTTAGCTGATATAACACCTAGTTGCTGTGCTAATTCAATTGTTATTTCAAGAGCCTTTTTACCACGAATTGGATTACCGTCAAGATCTTCAAGATTAAATGTATAGAATACAGAATCAGTGTCACCATATATGTATTCAGCTTTAGTTTTTACTTTACCATGATTTTTTGTATCACAAATATTATTTCCATAACATTCCTCAACAATGCGCTTTCCGTATGTTAGCAATTTGCGCCCAATAGCGGTTGTACACGCAGCAATATCTTTTTCATAAAATGTACTCGTTTTAGCACCACATTGTCCATAAAGAGAGTTAGCAGTAACTTTATAACCAAGCTGACGCTGATCTAGCACATTTTTCATAAATTCATCGGTTTGTTGCGGAATTAACTTTCTAGTATCTTTTCTTGCTTTCAATAATTCTTTTAATATAGCAGGCATAATACCTTCACATTCACCCGAATCTGTCGGCTGAGCAAATCTACATATTTTATATCCACACAAAACTTTTTCTGCTGCCGCCTTTGGATGTTTTCTTCTATAAACATAAGTATCATATTTTACATCTACATACGAGTAGTTAGGTAAATTATCGTAAATAAATCTATCTTCATCGTTCTTTTCACCCCATTCTTCAATAAGATTACCAGCTAAATCATATTCAAGCGTCCATACTTTACTATCATGTGATAAATTTTCACTAATCATTGAACTTGGATACAAAGACGCATAATCATTACAAGCTACCGGATTATCCAAATATAAATCACATTTTGGGGGTAACACGATAGCGCCTTCATAACCTTCATCAAGACCGCCTTTTTCAATAACTGGCATCAATGTTCTCTTTTCTCGGCATTTTTTAGCAACATAACTTGTTAGTTTAATGCCCTGACCTCTCATAACAAGAAAGTTAATTGGAACACTACAAATTTTCGCCATCTCAATAAATCCAGTTAGAATATCTGACTTATTAAATAGGTAATGAACTAAATTACAATCCTGGATACAATATTTGGCAATCACCGACCTATCATCAGCAGTTCCATTTGTCATTCTAAATATATCCTTAGGCGTAACATCATCCTTAGCTAAACACCATCTTACTTTCTTAGAGATTATATCGGGATTTACAATACCATTTATAGTAAATTTATTCTTTTCTTTATCAATGTCCGTTACTATAAACTTTGCACCATCTGCGTAATAGTCTACTGAATGACCGATTTCTTCGAAATGAATATAACTACCTACTAGAAGACCTGTCATATTTGAAGTTTTTATTACAGTTTGCTCGCTTTTATACTCAAATTCTTTTATAAAATCTCCAATAAAATTACCCGCAACATAATCTAATTTATACGAGATTAAATTAGCTTCACGGCGATAAAAGTTATATAAATCAACTTGAAGACGACCATTCATTTTAATAAATTGGAAATCATGTTGTCCACTAGCAATTTGAAGAGTACTTTCTTCAATTTTATATTTACCCGTATCTTTATCTTTTGTAGCACAAATTTCATCTTTATTACGGGATAACTTCAAGAAATCCTCTACACAATTATTTTCCTCTGACCGCTTAAACATAAAGTTATAATCAAAACCAAATATATTGTAACCAATAATAATATCTGGGTTTTCACGTTGAACTAATTGTTGCCAAGCCAATAATACCTCTCTTTCTGTAGTATAAGATTCTACTACTGAATTCTCAATCGGCATTTTAGAACAAGTATTTAATACAATACAGTGATTAAAATGAGGTTCTGTATTACCATAATTCATAAATGTTGAACCAATAAATGTACATTTATCACCCTCCAATTTTGGAAACTTTGCGTTTAATGAAATATTCAATTCATTTAATTTACCTTCTCTTTCAAAATTTTTATCACAAATAATATCAATAATTGTAGCCTTTTTGTTGGTATATGTTTTAATATTTTTACTATTAAAATCATCGTCTTCTTCTTCATCATTTCCCATTTTTGCAAACATCTTTTCTATATTATTTGCGTCTGAATAATTTTCATCGATTTTTAGATTTCTTACTTCAGATGCCATCCAAATTTCAGTTAATCTCTGAACTTCTTCTTTTGTTCCTGGATGTTTCTTTGGATAAACTATATCAATTTGTTCCATATCTTCATAACCAAACGCAGCCAATATAATTCTTCTTAAAATATTTTTACATAGTTCCTTTGTCATTTCCAATTTTAGATTTTCAAAATACTCAATAATATTAGTAGCTAGTTTTTTATAAGTTTTAATTGGGACTGGAAAATCACCGTGACTACTACTAGCTTCAATATCAAAACTCATGATTTTATAAGGGACTCGTGTTTCCTTGTCATTTAAAGGAATAATGTTTTTATAATTTGTTCTAAATTCAAAATCACAATTTACATTTTTATTTTCACTTTTATTTTCAACTACCTTCTTTTTTGGTATAGCAATCCATCCAGAAGGACTAATATCTCTAATATGAAAGAAACGTAATAAAGGAGGAATATTTGCTTCGTATAATTTAATATCAGTATCTTTCCATCTGTAACCATTTTTTGATAAAGAATAACCTCTTGTACTATCATTAGAATACCATAAATTTTTTACTTTATTAAATGCGTTAAAGTTCGCAAATTCAATAAATATAAATTTGTGTTCTTTTCCTCCATCAAAACCATATAATTTTTTACGTTTAATAATTTTACATTCAGTAATAGAGTCTTTGTAATATTTGCCAACTTTATCCTTTAAATGTGCTAGAAAATCTTCTTTCGTCTGAATGCTCCATTTATCATTAACCATTAAATAAAAGAATGGACGAAAACCTTCTGCTGTTAATGAATATGTTTTTCCAGTTTCATCAACACCAAACATTTGGATAACAAAACTGTTTGTATCTTTGTAAACATTTTGCTCGTCATCTGAAGATTCGTGGGAGGAATCCTTACCATTATAAACGTTAAAATCTACGATTCTAAAAATGTGTTCCATTGTTTAATTATTATAGTAATTTATATTTATCTTGTTTAAAATTATTCAATTTTATTTAAATTAAATTAAAAATATATAATAATGAAAACTAGAAAAAAACTCAATTATAAAAATAAAACTAAAAAGTTTTTATATAATCCTAATAATCCAAAAAAATCATTTGATGTTTATATTGATAAAAATCCTAAGGACACAATTCATATTAAATATAAAACTCTTAACGATGTTAAAGATACAATTAATAAATTAGAGAGACTATATAAAAATAAAAAATATACTCACAAAAGAATTTGGCAAGTTGGAATGATAATGAAAGTAAGATTAGAAGTTTTGAAAGATATAAAACCACAACAGTATAAACTTTCAGAAAGATATTTTAAATTTCTCGGAGAGAGAACAAATTTAAATAATAATGATAGATATAAATTTAATTTCAAAATATAATACATATGAAACCAATTTTATATTTTTTTATATTTTTATTATTTATAGTTTGTTTTTTAATTATATATTATTTATATAATATAATGACTGATAAACCTATTTATGCTATTGCGGTGTTTAATGATAATATTAAAGGGACAGTTAAGTTTTCTGAAGATTTAGATAATAATCAAATTAAAATCGATTTAAATATTTCTGGATTAACTCCTAATTCTTTACATGGATTTAACGTTCATGAGGCTGGAGATCTAACTGATAAATGTACTAGTATGTGTGCTCATTTTAATCCATATGGTAAAACACATGGATGTCCTGGTCTAAGAGAAAGACATGTAGGTGATTTAGGTAATATCAAAACTAATAATAGAGGTGAAGCTAAATACACATTTTATGATAATGTTATTAAACTTAGAGGAACTAAGTGTAATATTATTGGTAGAGGATTGATTATTCATGAAGATCAAGATGATTGTGGTCAAGGAGGCAATGCTGAAAGTTTAAAGACTGGAAATGCTGGTAAGAGAATTGCTTGTGCTGTTATTGGTTATTCAAAGGAAAACTTCAAATGTTAGAATCATGAAAATAAGCAGATATAAAATAAATAATTCCAATTGAAAAACCTAAAACTGATGTTATATATTTTAATATTTTTGGAGATATATTGTTTTCCTTATCTAAAAAAAAATTTGAACTTATAAAACTACCAATCATAACGCTTATTGTAAGAATACTCCCTAGTTTAAAATTAATATTTTTTGCTTTATAAAATTCATAAACTGAACCAATTGATATCGGAAATAAACTTACAAATAATATACTACCTAAGTTCGTTTTATAATCACCTATTTTTAAAAATTCTAATGCTACTAAAATTAAAGCAAGGGGAGGTATTCCTGTTACACCTAAAAATAATCCACTTAATACCCCCAATATCGACTCTACTAAAATATGGTTCATATATATAAAATATAATATTATAGTTTATATTTTTTTTTACGTCCATATTTACAATGTTGTTTTTGAGAGAAACCCTTTGGTTTTCTACAATTAATACTGCGTTTGTATTTTGCTGACCATTTACTACGTCTTTTTTTTCGTGTTCCGCCAATTTTTTGTATTTTATTCGTTTTATTAAACTGTTTCTTTTTATAACCAGTTATATCATCTTGTTCGCCGCTTTTATGTTGTATCCATTCAACAAATGAATCAATTGTTCTATCTTTATTACTAATATTACTATCTTCATAATTTTCTACTTCTTCACCGGAATTAGTTATAAATCTCATAGTTGGAAAACTACTCGGTTTAGATAACACATATTTAAGATTTTCTGCTAATTTATAGTCAATTGAAGCAATAATAATATCATCTCTATTTAAAAAATCACTATTTAAGACATTCCTCAATTTTTTCCATTCTGGACGTGTAGCATTACAAGGACCACAATCTTCCATGAAAAATAAAATGAAACATTTATTATCTTTGATACGTAAATTGTCGTCTAATTCTTTAATCAAATCTTTATCTTTTGTTTTAAAGTTTGTTTTATTAATCTCAAGATAAACCATTATAATAAATAAATAGAAAATAAATATTCATAACATTTTTATCCTTATAATATATAATGACAACATTTATCTTTCTATTAATATTAGTTTTTCTGATTGGTTTATATTTTTACGCAAAAGGTGGACACGAAGGTTTTACAAATAATCAGAAGGACGGACCTAGATGCCCTAACTTATTAATACAAAAAGGGTCTAGATTTTATTTATATAATTCAAAATTAGCCCAAGTTCCTGGAGTTAATCCTGTAGAGTTTAATAATTTAGAAGATTATACTGAATTTTTGGATTGGCAGAGAAGTCAAAATATTAGATGTCCTGTATTATTTTTACAAGAAACATATGACACACAAGGTAACCGTGTCTACAAATCTAGACCAAGTGTTTCTGAACCACAAGCCGGATTGCCTCCATCTACAGCAGCTCCAATTGGAATAGCATCTCAAGTTACTCCAATGATGGAAACTAGTTTAGAACCTGTTGGAGAAGAGGCTTATCCAAATCCTACTCTTTTAGTTGATGCTACAAGAAATGACCCTCCATATAATCAAGGTTCATATCCTGCTCACGACCAAACAAGTTATTATATTGGAACTACAACACCTTTAGATGGAATGAATATACAAGCTGAAAAAGCCACTATTAGTCCGGATCCCATGAATCCGAATTGGGGAGGCGCAGAATATACTCAAGATTTAGTTGATAAGGGATATTATAATGATAATGAAGTTAGTATAAATGTACCTTAAAACTTTATCATATTAAATAATTTATTTAAGCATTCATTACACCCTCTTTATAATAAGTATCAAATAAAATAGGGTTAGCTGATATATTATTGTTTTTAAATAATTCTATTTCGTTTATTTTATCATAAAATACTGATAAATCTACTATGCAATTTTCAATTAAATAATCTAATCCATTATTTATTCTTTTAACCCTATTGAAAGCATATAGTTTAGAATAATTATTTGATTTATCTTGATAACCTAGCCACATAATACAATATTTATTACATAGTTTCTCTTTATCATAACCTAACCATGTTTGAAATATTTTTAAATTCTCTCTAATAACAAATTTATAGTCTTCGTTTGGTTCATAGTTCTTATTAATCATATCTTCCAAAATATGTTTATCAAATGATATAGCCATAATACATTCCTCTGACTCGGTATTACTGCTGACTGAAACTAAATAGTAGATTGGTTTAGACATCTTTACAAATTTTATTTTATAATTGAATAAAATATTAAATTAATTTTATTCAATTTTTTAAGGAATTATTATTTTAATTCCTATTTTAATTCCTTCAATATCAAAATATTGATTATATTCGTCTTTGTATTTATATTTATAAAATGTTTTCGGAGGCATTGTATCATCTTGTGTTCCTGGTGATAAATTTATTAATATCCATTTAGGATAACGTTTCTTCAATTCAATAACTTCTTTACAAATTCTCTCCAAGTCTATAAATCTAGAATAACTACCATATTTTCTGTAATCTGTTTTGTCCATTTTGGTAGTTATAATCAAGAGCTCATCTTCACCTAATAAATTAAATCCTTCGATGTTTTTAATCTCTTCATTAATTATATTTTTAGTATCATCTAGTTCTTCACGACGTTTAATTTCATTTGAAACAATTCTAATATTTATATCAATATCGTTTAAATCTTTATCTAGAGAACGCAAAATTTTACTTACTTTAACCCTTTCTGAACTAATATTTTGTTTTTTTTTCATTTAATTCTTTTTTTATATTAAATAAATATTCAGTTGTTTTACAACAAAAACTTGGTTTTACTTCTTCAGAAAATAAAGACATTATATTATTTATAATTATTTTTTATGTTAATTTTTTATTCATTTTTTTTTATGTTAATTTTTTATTCATGTTAATTATTTTTTATGTTAATTATTTTTTATGTTAATTTTTTATTCATGTTTTTATTGACTATCTACAAATTTCATTACTCCATTAATAGCTCCTTTAGCTTGTTGGAGTTCAATTAATTTAGATAATGATGCACCCGGGTTTTCTTTATCAAACGATAGAGCATTCTTTAACATTAAATTATTAATAAAATCATCCAAATTTAAAATAATTGTTTCATAATCTGAACGATATTTACTAATTAAAAATGTATCTTGTAATTTAATTGTAGCTTCCTTTATTTGAGCACTATATGAGGCTGCATTTCCAGCAATTCCATTACTAGTTGATTCTACAGATTTTCCTGAATTATCTGTCATACCTTCAATTAAACTATATTGAGTGTTATAGTTAAAATTTCTAAATAATAAATATACAATTAAACAAATACCAATAAATAAGAACAAATTCATTAATTCTCTCTTCATATACTATATTTTTATTTTTTCAAGAGAAACTTTACAATATTTGCTAGACTTGTTTTATTTATTTTTCTAATTTGTCCTTTTGAATTTGTTGAAGTAATGTCTTTTAAACAATCATTATTACTTTCTAATTCCTTAATTAAGTTAGGAATATTTTTATATTGTTCCATAATTGCTAAGGCAGTGACCGAACTTATTCCAGGTATTTGACACAACATAATTTCACCAATATTATCTGGTGTAATATTTTCCTTTTTAACTTTCTTAATAACATTTACATAATTCTTTTCTGATTGTTCAACTATATCAGTTTGTTGTTCATAACATTCTTCTACTTTTTCTTTTAAATTAGATTCAATGTTACATTCAATGTTACATTCAATGTTAGGAGGTACATTATTTTTATAGAATGCTTGTTTACTTGTTGACAATTCTTTTTCTAATTTATAAGCCATATTACATACAATTGTTGCTGTTTCATCTAAAGAAAAAGATCTAAAAACTGAAAATCCTTTGTAATAATTGAGAGAAAACATGGCCGAATATGCCATCATTTTTTCATTATCATTACGCGATTTAAAATAACTATTTTTATTTACATCCCCTTCAACAAGATAAATAATATTGTGATTATGATGATTTAAACCATTTAATCTATATGATTGTTCTTCGTATCTTCCATCCTTAATACTTGATAATAAATCTGAAATTGATTTTCTCTCTATAATTATTTTTTCAACATTCTCCATTCCTGGATTTGATTCTTTATCGTCACAAATAATAATGTCTCCGATTGGTAATGGTTCAGATTTAATAATAATATTTTTAAATGAGTTTACCGATGTAATTAAGTTGTTAATTTTTTGTAGAAGATCATTTTCTCGTATATCGACTTTGATTATCATAAGTTATTAGATAATTTAATAAATTGTTATTAAATCATTTTAAACGCTAAATATTTAAAATTAAAATATTGGAGTTAACAAAATGTTCTTAACACATTAGTTACCACCGTGAGTAGCGTGATAACCATACTTCTGTGTTTGAACTGTTCTGTTAGGGATACAGAAACGAGGAATTGTTTGGGGGGCTCCAATCAAACCCACATTACTTGTTAAATACCAACCAACACGAGGTGCTAAACCCGCCTTTTTATTACCACCACAAACATTTGTTCTATTTACAATTGACGCTTGATTGCGTGCAGATTTTCCGGCGCTCATTAAAACCATTATATAATCTATAAAAATATTATATTTTTATTACTCTAAATATTTCCAAATATTTCCGGCAACTTGTTTTATTTCCTAAAATCACAATTATTATATTGTAAAATGTATTAAATAAATTATTATATATTATATATTATAAAATACAAATGACAGACAATAAGGAAATTTTACGCGACGATGATATTATTAAGACCGAAGATGGATTAATATTTAATCCTTATAATTCTCTAAATGTTAAGATTACATTGAGCGAAGTTCAATCTATTCTTTCCAAATATGGCTTACCTACTACAGTCGATAATATTGCTCTTTATGAGCGCGCGTTTGTTCATCGTTCTTACACTAAACGGCCTAGCTTTGAAAATATTCAACAAAATATAACGATTGTTGAAAGACCGACAGATTGTATGCCACTTAGCAGTAAATCGAATGAACGTCTTGAATTTTTAGGAGATGGTGTGCTAGAATGTGTTACTAAATACTTGCTTTATAGACGTTTCCCTAAAGCAGACGAAGGATTTATGACGGAAAAAAAGATTGCTATTGTAAAAAATGAAGCAATCGGTAAAATTGCTCTCGAAATGGGATTATATAAATGGTTAATTATTTCAAAACATGCCGAAGAAAAGAAAATTAGAACTAATTTAAAGAAACTTGGCTGCTTGTTTGAATCCTTTATTGGTGCTCTTTTTTTAGATTTTAATAAAGTTGTTGTAAAAGATGATGAAAATTGGTTTCAAGACATGTTTGTCACTGGTCCTGGTTTCCAAATGGCACAAAAATTTATTGGAAATGTATTTGAAAAACACATAGACTGGATTGCTCTTATTCAGAATGATGATAATTATAAAAATATATTACAAGTTAAAATTCAAAAGGAATTCAAAGTAACCCCACATTATCTAGAAATTGAACATGATATGGAACTTGGTTACAAAATGGGCGTTTACATTTGTTTAGGACAAGCAATCCATAATGTATCACATAAAGATGCTGTTGATTTTTCATTCTTTAAAAATTTTAAAGCTGTTCATGAGTTTATTCTAGAAAATAGTAAAGTATTAATATTTATGGGCGAAGGGCAGCATAAAATTAAACGTAAGGCTGAACAAATTGCCTGTAATGAAGCACTTAAATTTTTGGAAGTTTAATATTTTCTATTTCTTTTAGTTCTTTTATTATATCCATAGCCTCCGAGACTGCTTTTGCGTCTGACTTTACTTCTTTTAGGGGTTTTATTTTTACAACCTGATTCATTTTGACTTATAAATTTTATTTTAGAAATATAATTCGAAAGATTTAATTTATTCCTCAATAAATTAATTGAAATACTTCTTTCTTCAAATGGTTCTATATTAAGCATTTCTGACTGTTTATATAATTCAAATATATATCTATGTTTACCACTGTTTGCTGGAGGAGCTGGGCCTTTATATGGTAATATTATTTTACCATTTTTAATAGTATTTTTTATATTAGTTACTAACCAATGAACCTTACATCCGTTTACAGCGTCTGGATCATACATTATTAGAGTATATAAGTTGTTCAAATTGAAATTATATTTTAATTTGGGTTCTATTTGACTTTCAGTTGGTTTAAGGAAATCGTTATTTACTAGTTTTTTATTATTATAATATATTCTTAATTCTTCCATATACATAAATGTATAAAATAAATTTCAATACATAAAATTACAAAAATTTATATATTTAAATTATATAATCAATGAATCCTTTAGTCGCATTAAAAGAAAAACTAATGATTAAACCTAATATTGAAGAGAGAGGACGAGTTGCTGTTATTATAAAAGGAGTTAAAAAGGAAAGAAAACCTAGGGCTCCAAAAATAAAATCAGCAAAAGTTGATGAAGAACTTGAAGAAGACCTTCAAGAAGATGAAGAGAAAATTGACAAAATAATATTAGAACAAACTGAAAGTGACGAAGATGAAAAACAAGATGGACCTTTAATCGTTGATGAAACTGAAAAAGGGTATGATCGTGAAGCTCTTATTAAGAAATTAATAGAAAGCAAAAAAATGAAAGTAACTGTCAAACCTAGTGTTCAAATATCTGAAAAAAAGATTTCAGAATATTTACCTTTACACAAACCTACCGAAGGTAAGAAAGTTAAAAAAATACAGGCAAAAAATACACTTGTTATTGAAGAAGATGACGATGAAGAACAAGTTGATTTGGAGCCTAATGAAGAAAAAATTATGGAAAAACCTAAAAAGAAAGTAGCTTTTGAAGAGGAATCGCCCGAAGAATTCATCATGAAACCTAAGAAAAAGGAAGAAGAAGTAATACCGATTGTTGCTCCTAAGAAAAAGAAAAGACTTACAGAAAAACCAGAAAAAGGTATTGCTATTCTTGGTCCAGAAACTCTTGTTAATATTGGAGATACAGATTTAACAAAACGTTTACCAAAAAAATCACCTCCAGTTATAATCAAAGTATCAAGTTATTATATGAATAATAGAGAGATATTTATAAATTTTATTAACTCGTTATTTGAACCTTATCGTCAAGAAATACAAGAAAACAAAGAAAGTATTTCTTGTGATACTATTGGACAAACAAGTAGTGATTTCTCTCTATTAACTCATCAAAAAATTGTTCGTGATTACTTAAATCTTTATACGCCTTATAGAGGATTACTTTTATATCATGGCCTTGGTTCAGGTAAAACTTGCACATCTATTGCTATTGCTGAAGGAATGAAAGATTCTAAACGCGTTATTATTATGACACCAGCATCTTTACGAGCTAACTATATTGAAGAACTTAAAAAATGCGGAGATCTTCTTTACAAGAGAAATCAATATTGGGAATGGGTCTCAACAGTAGAAAATCAAGACGCACTTAAAACAATATCTGTTTTATTAAATTTACCACAAGAATATATTCGCAGACATGGAGGAGCCTTCTTTATTAATGTTAAGAAACCTACAAATTATAATGAACTAAGTGATATCGATAAAAAGGTTCTTGAAGAACAATTAAATGAAATGATTCGCCAAAAATATACATTTATTAATTATAACGGGTTACGTTCAACTCGCTTAGCTGAAATGACTTCTAACTACACGCGAAATATTTTTGATAACTCGGTTGTTATCATTGATGAAGCACATAACTTAATTAGTCGTATTGTTAATAAAATAAAGAAAGAAAAAGATATTACAGGTGAAGAAAGAAAGAAAAAGAAGGAAGCAAAGACGGGCGAGCCTGTGGAGGAAAAAGAAGAGGAAGAAAGTATTTTTGGCGAACAAACTCCATTAAATTTGGCATCTAAATTATATTATATGTTATTAAGAGCAAAAAACGCACGCGTTGTATTATTATCTGGCACACCTGTTATTAATTATCCTAACGAATTTGCTATATTATTTAATATCTTAAGAGGTTACATCAAAACATGGAAAATACCTTTAAATGTAAAAACTAGCAAAAAAATTGACAAACAAACGCTTCAAGAGATATTAATGGGAGAGAAATCTCTTGATTATTTAGACTATTCTCCGTCTAGTAAAATTTTAACCGTTACAAGGAATCCATTTGGTTTTAAAAATAAAATTAAAAAAGAATCGGGATATCAAGGGGTATCAAATGTTAAAAAGGGAGAAAGTGGTGATTTAGTAATTGATAATGAATTTACTTCCGATGACGATTTTGAGAGAAAAATTATTTCTATTTTAAAAAGAAATAATATTGATATTATTCCACAAGGGGTTCAAGTTATTAATCAAAAAGCTTTACCAGATAGTTTAAATACCTTTATGACTAGATATATTAATGAAAATGATAAATCACTTCAAAATGTTGATGCTTTAAAAAGACGTATTATTGGATTATCGTCTTATTTTAGAAGTGCTCAGGAAAGTTTATTACCTAGATACAATAAACAATTAGGAGTTGATTATCATATTGTTAGAATTCCTATGAGCGATACTCAATTTAAAATTTATGAAGCAGCTCGTAAACAAGAGAGAGATTTAGAGAAAAAACAAAAACCTAAGTCTGGTTCAGCAGAATTATTTGAAGAAAAGGCTTCAACATATCGTATTTTTTCTCGATTATTTTGTAATTATGTTATGCCAGATAGACCTATTCCTATGAGTAATAAAAAGAAGAAGAATGCTGATAAAGATGAAGAAAAAACAAATCCGGACGAGCCTGTGGCAGAGAACATTCATGAGATGGCTCAATTAATTAAAGAAGGAACTAGAATTGAATTAAAACAAGATGTTTCAGATGAACGTGAGGGTGAAATTGAAGGTGATGAAATTCTTGGCGCAATTGGAGGGGTATCTTATAAAGAAAGATTAGATAGAGCTATTAAAAATATTGAAGAACATTCAAACGATTTCTTAACACCTGAAGCACTTCAAACATATAGTCCTAAGTTTTTACATATGTTGGAAAATATTGACGACCCTGAACATCAAGGGTTACATTTAGTTTATAGTCAATTTAGAACCGCTGAGGGGATTGGCTTGTTTAGTTTAGTTCTTGAAAAGAATGGATTCACCAGATTTAAAATTAAAAAGAATCATCATAATATTTGGGAAATTGATATTCCTGATGTTGATGAGGGGAAACCTACGTATGCTTTATATACAGGTACCGAAACATCAGAAGAAAAAGAAATGTTAAGACATATTTATAATGGTGAATGGAATCAAATTCCTGAAAGTATTGGTAGTGTATTAAAATCAAAATACCGTAACAATAATATGGGTGAAGTTATTAAGGTTTTCATGATTACATCATCTGGTTCAGAAGGTATTAATCTAAGAAATACAAGATATGTTCATATAATGGAACCTTATTGGCATCCGGTTAGGTCTGAACAAGTTATTGGGCGCGCCAGACGTATTTGTAGTCACAAAGATTTACCAAAAGCTCTTCAGACGGTTGAAGTTTATGTGTACTTAATGATTTTCTCCGAATCTCAAATTAATTCCGATGAAGCTATCGAGTTAAAAAGAAAAGATTTGAGTAAGGCATTACCAAGACTTCCTATTACAAGTGATCAGTATCTTTTTGAAATATCTGAAATTAAAGCAAACTTAACCGCACAACTTACTGACGCAGTTAAGGAAACATCATTTGATTGTTATATTTATTCAAATGGTAAATGTGTTAATTTTGGCGATCCGACAAATGAAAAATATGCTTATGTTCCTGATTATGCTGAACAACAAAATGACACTACTGTTAGGGCTAATAAAGTTGCGATTGAATGGGTTGGTAAACCTATTACTATTAATGGTGTTGAATATGTATATAGAAGAAACAGTAAAAATATTCTTGACCTCTATGATATGGAAACATATAAGAAAGCATTAGAAGACTCTTCTATTCAACCATTAAAAGTTGGAACATATGAGATTAATGAGAACGGAGAGAAAGTGTTAAAATTAATAGTATAATGAAATAATAACTTTGAAAAATTGTCAAATGTAGTCTTCGGCTTTAAATACCTTTTTCAATTTATTATATAAAATGTGAATTTTTTGTTGGGAAAGTTTTTTTGGATTTTGAAATTGGACAAAAATAAATGTCCAAAAATGAAAAGCTTGAATATTTTATGGAAAAAATATAATTTTGTGACCATAATTAAAAATTAGCATGTGGTTACCAAAAAAATAATTTAAATTTTATTACGATAAAATTTAAATATATTTTATTAAAAAGTATTTAAGGATTTTTTTATTCTATTATATTAGAACACTTTAGAATGAAACATATCCCCAAAAATCCCACTCATTATGAATGTATATTATGTGACTATAAAACGTGTAGTTTGAAAGATTTTAACAAACATACTCAAACAGCAAAACACGTAAATAGAATAAATTTGAACAATTTAGAACAAAAAAATCCTAAAAATCCTAAAAATTTTAATTGTAAATATTGTAATAAATGTTATAAAGCAAGAAATAGTGTATGGTATCACGAGCAAAAATGTAGCTTAAGTGAAGACAATAATCAAATACAATATCAACCAAATTTAAAAGACGAACCATCTGATAAAGAATTAATAAATAAAGATACTCTTATAATTGAATTACTTAAACAAAATAAGGAACTTTTGGAAATTGTTAAAAATGGAACGCATAATACAACTAACAATACAAATTCACATAACAAAGCATTTAATCTAAATTTCTTTTTAAATGAAACATGTAAAGATGCTATGAATATTATGGATTTTGTTGATT
>Ga0102812_10000659_pt1 | contig 24661 bp, 16 predicted proteins | sample ColrivemetaGS713_FD_79334 | JGI IMG/M metagenome (GOLD analysis project Ga0102812, IMG submission 79334) | Estuarine microbial communities from the Columbia River estuary - Flood tide ETM metaG S.713 | ecosystem: Environmental > Aquatic > Marine > Intertidal zone > Estuary | place: USA...
CTAACTTGGTGCATAACGCCATTAAATATTCATCGGAGAATACAATTGTAGATATAGATATAAAGCAAGATGAAAAATTTACCACTTTTACAATTAAAGATAATGGTATTGGAATACCTGTTAATGATCAAAAAAGCATATTTAATCGTTATTTTAGAGCAGAAAACGCATTACTAACTCAAGGTACCGGAATAGGTTTAAATATTGTGAAGAGCCATTTAGAAAATTTAGGAGGAACCATAAGTTTTATAAGTGAGGAAAATAGAGGAAGTACATTTATCATCAAATTACAAAATAAAGCGAAACGATGAACAAAATTTTATTGATAGAAGACGATGTTACTTTAAGAGAAAATACTGCAGAATTGTTGGAATTATCGAATTATACTGTAATAACTGCACCAAATGGAAAAGTTGGAGTGGAAATGGCAATCAATATGTTACCAAACCTCATTGTTTGTGATATTATGATGCCTGAGTTAGATGGTTATGGTGTATTAGAAGCTCTGGCCCACAAGGAAAAAACGAAACATATTCCATTTATATTTTTATCAGCAAAAACCGAGCGTAAAGATGTTAGAAAGGGTATGGATTTAGGTGCTGACGATTATATAACGAAACCCTTTGAAGAAGAAGAACTCTTAAGTGCCATAGAAAGTCGTTTAGCTAAAGCCGAAATATTAAAAGATTTAAGAGGGGATGAAGACCAAATAAAGGTTGAAGAACCAGAAATGAAATCGTTAAATGACCTTAAAAACTTCTTTGATGATAGCGGAAAAATAATAAATTATTCTGAAGGTGAAATTATATACGAAGAAGGTCAAAATTCAAATTATATTTATTTAATTTCTAAGGGATTAGTTAAATGTAATAAACTGGACGAACAGGGAAAGGAACTTACAACCGCTTTACATCAAGAAGATGATTTGTTTGGGTATACTTCATTTACACAAAATATACCCTATCAAGAAACAGCTACCGCTATTAAAAATACTACTATAGTTGCAATTTCAAAAAACGATCTTAAAGATGTGCTAAACAACAATCATCAAGTAACCTTAGACTTAATTCAATTATTAACTAATGATTTAACTGGAGTAAAAGACCAATTATTACAAATGGCTTATAGCTCTGTTAAAAAAAGAACGGCAATAACTATTCTTAAATTTGCTGAAAAACTAAATAGAAAACCAGAAGAGGCCATTAGAATTTCGCGTAATGATTTGGCGGGAGTAGCTGGTATTGCCACAGAGAGTTTAATTAGAACCTTATCTGGTTTCAAAGATTTAGGAATTATTGAAATTGAAGGCAGAAATATTAGAATTTTAGATATTGAAAAACTTCAACAAATCAATTAATTTATACAAATAGGGACAAAATATGATATTGGTCATATATCCTTTAACTTCATGCCTTTACTTTTGTTTTTTAGAAGACAAAATTACGAATGAAGAATATTTTAATCCCTACAGACTTTTCTGAAAATTCATGGAACGCAATCGAATATGCGCTCCGTTTTTTTAGTAAATCTTCATGTAATTTTTATTTATTGCACGTTAATACTATTGTTGATGCTGCAGGTGAGGAAATACCTCAAAAGTTATCTAATGGAGTTACGGCAGAGGCGATTATAAAACCTTCTAAAAAACTTCTTCAAGAAACAATAAAGCGAATTAATAAATCAAATTTAGGTGGTAAGCATAGGTTTTTCACTCTTACAGATAACACTTATATTATTAATTCTATAAGAAAGCATGTAGCAGAAAAGTGCATAGATCTTATTGTTATGGGAACAAAAGGAGCTTCCGATATAGAAAAATTAGCTATTGGGAGTAATACAGGCGATGTTATAACAAAAGTAAAATGTACAACATTAATTGTGCCTGAAAATGCAATATTTAAAGTACCTAAAGAAATTGTCTTCCCTACAGATTTTTCAATATTTTACCCTACAGAAACCTTGCAACCTATTACCGATATTATAGAATTGCATAAATCGTCTATTAGCGTGTTGCATGTAAATAAAGGCACCGAACTAAGTGACGATCAACATAAAAATAAAGAATATTTAGATGATTATTTTAGCAATCATGAACATAGTTTTCATTTTTTAACTAATAAACATATAGAAGATGCGGTACAGAAATTTGTTGATAGTCAAGGGATTAGCTTAATTGCTATGTTGGCAAAAAACCTTAATTATTTTCAGAAAATTTTATTTCATCCAACAGTTAAAGAATTAAGTTATTATAAAAATATTCCTTTTTTGGTATTGCACTAAATTAATATTTAGAATACCTTTTAGATAATTTTAAGTAATTTTACAAAACTTCAAATAGTAAGTATGGGTAAATGTGAACAATGCATTATAAAACAGTTTAACGCACTTAAATCTTTAACAAACGAAGAGCTTCTAAGGATTTCAGGTTGCAAAACTACAAGGGTTATAAAGAAGGGTGAAATTATTTTCGAAGAAGGTGAAATTATTAACGGTATTTATTGTGTTAAGGATGGTATTTGTAAGCTTTCAAAATTAAGTGAAAATGGTAAAGACCAAATAGTTAAAATGGTTGTTAAAGGGCAATTACTTGGGCAGCGATCACTAATTACTGAAGAACCATCAAATTTACAAGCCGTCGCTTTAAATGACATGGAAATTTGTTTTATACCTAAGCATGAAATAATTAATGATTTACAGAATAACGCGAAATTTTCATATGAAATTTTAAAGGAAATGGCTCACGATTTAAAAGAAGCCGATGATATTATAGTTAATATGGCGCAAAAATCTGTGAGACAACGTTTAGCAGAAACCTTAGTTTATATTCATGATAGCTTCGGTGTAAACCCGGATAGAACATTGAGTGTTTTATTATCTCGCGAAGATTTTGCAAATATTGTAGGTACAGCAACCGAATCAGCAATTCGTGTATTATCTCAATTTAAAAAAGAAGGCTTAATTTCTATAATTGGAAAACAAATTAGGATTGAGAGTATTGAAGATTTAAAACGCGTTGAGTAATACTCATAATCTGTACATGTTAAAGTATAGATAAATCTTATTGTAGCAGCTCCACTTTTGTATAAAAAAAATGTATTTTTATACGGCTATGATAAAAAATACAACTTCAAGAAAAGGTTTCGTTTTTAAAAATTACGAAGCACCTAGTCAATCACCTTTCGATAAACTTTTTGATGTATTTAAAGAGTTAATTACACATACTTCGGGCGATTTTGACGAGGCCATAGATTGGTTACGCGAGTTAGATAAAGAATACGAGCTGACTACACCAGATTATACCATTGATAATTTTATTGAAGATCTTAAGAAAAAAGGCTATATAAGAGAAGAAATAGAGCCAGATGGTAAAAGTGGTGGTATGTCAATTACGGCAAAAACTGAACGTGCTATCCGGCAACAGGCTTTGGATCAAATTTTCGGTAGTATAAAACGTAGTGGACAAGGCAATCATAAAAGTAAAAGCCCTGGAATAGGCGATGAGCATACAGGCGATTTTAGAAACTACCAGTTTGGTGATGCTTTAGATAAAGTTTCTATGACTGAAAGTTTGAAGAATGCTCAAATCAATCATGGAATAGGTGATTTTACTATTTCAGAAGACGATTTGGTAGTCGAGGAGACTCTTCATAAATCGCAAATGAGTACTGTGCTTATGATTGATATAAGTCACAGTATGATTCTTTATGGTGAAGACAGAATAACGCCTGCTAAAAAAGTAGCCATGGCATTGGCAGAGTTAATTACTACGCGTTACCCAAAAGACACTTTGGATATTTTGGTTTTTGGAAATGATGCTTGGCAAATTGAGATTAAAGATTTACCGTATTTAAAAGTCGGACCTTATCACACCAACACAGTAGCAGGTTTGCAATTGGCAATGGATTTACTTCGGAGAAAGCGAAACACCAATAAGCAAATTTTTATGATCACAGATGGGAAACCCAGCTGTATAAGGTTGCCAGATGGCGAATATTATAAAAACAGTAATGGTTTAGATAGGCATATTGTTAATAAATGTTATGCAATGGCGCAGCAAGCTAGACGTTTGCATATTCCTATTACAACATTTATGATAGCAAAAGACTCCTATTTGATGCAATTTGTTAGAGAGTTTACCTATGCAAACCAAGGAAAAGCATTTTATACAGGTTTGAAAGGCTTAGGTGAAATGATTTTTGAAGATTATGAAACGAATAGAAAAAAGAGAATAAGAGGTTAAAAAAATTGAAGAAAGGAAATTTATGAAAATTGAAAATATTAACACATTAGGCGAATTAAAGAAATCTGGTTACCAGTCAAAATCAATAAAAGATGAATTACGAGATAACCTTATTCAGAAATTAAAAAATAAAGAAACCACTTTTGAAGGTGTGCATGGGTATGAGAATACCGTCATTCCAGAATTGGAACGTGCTATTTTATCTAGGCATAATATTAATTTATTAGGATTACGTGGACAAGCAAAAACAAGACTTGCCCGTTTAATGTTGAATTTGTTGGATGAATATATTCCGTACGTTGAAGGCTCCGAAGTAAATGATGACCCTTTAAATCCAATTTCGCGTTTTGCTAAAGAATTAATTAAGGAAAAAGGAAAGGACACTCCGATTGCATGGTTACATAGAAGTGAACGCTTTGCCGAAAAGTTGGCAACACCCGATGTTACGGTAGCTGATATTATTGGAGATGTGGACCCGATTAAAGCAGCGAACCTGAAGTTGAGTTATGCAGATGATCGTGTCATACATTACGGTATGATTCCGCGTGCTAACCGTTGTATTTTTGTAATTAATGAGTTACCAGACTTGCAAGCAAGAATACAAGTAGCCCTTTTTAATATCTTGCAGGAAGGAGATATTCAAATACGAGGTTTTAAAGTAAGGTTGCCATTAGATATTCAATTTTTATTTACAGCAAATCCTGAAGATTACACCAATAGAGGTAGTATTGTAACTCCTTTAAAAGATAGAATTGGGTCACAAATATTAACGCATTATCCTGTTGATATTGAAACGGCTAGATTAATTACGGAGCAAGAGGCTAAGTTAGTTGAGTCGCAAAAGCAAACCGTAAAAGTACCCGATTTAGCTAGGGATTTATTAGAACAAATTGTTTTTGAAGCAAGGGAAAGTGAATTTATTGATGCAAAAAGCGGCGTGAGTGCACGTTTAAGCATAACGGCTTTAGAAAATTTATTGAGTACAGCTGAAAGAAGAGCATTAGTGGTTGGAGATAAAACAACCATGGTACGATTAAGTGATTTTGTAGGCATCATTCCATCAATAACCGGGAAAGTAGAACTGGTTTATGAAGGGGAGCAGGAGGGAGCTGCTGTGGTGGCTTATAATCTTATTGGTGATGCTGTGAAAAGTTTATTTGAAGAATTTTTTCCGAAAATTGAGAAACTTAAAAAACAAGAAGATGAAAGTCCTTACGATGATATTGTGTCTTGGTTTTTTAATCAGAAAGATGGATTTGAATTGTTAGATGACCTAAGAGATAAAGAATATAAAAGATTGTTAGATGCTATTTCGCCATTAAATGATTTATTGGGTAAATACCAGCCAAATATGGCTATTGAAGATACTTATTTTGTAAAAGAATTTGTGCTTTGGGCATTAGTAGAATTTAAGCAATTAAGCAAAAATCGTTTTACGGAAGGCACTCAATTTAAAGACCCTTACGGAAGTTTTATAAGCGGTATATAATTACCAATTGCTTCTGTTTTTAATATTATTGGCGCATAATTGAATAATTTCGGTTATGCGTTTTTGTCTGGTTGTTTCTCTTTTAGCTTGATTTAACCAATACAAATAACTTTTTTTGTAAGACGGTGCGAAGTTTTGATAATTTTTAAAAGCCTGAGTGTTTTTATCAAATTCAAATTGTAAATCTTCGGGAATAACTCCATTTTCAACAGCATCTAAAGCAGTCCAGCTACCATTTTTTCTGCCAATTTCTATTTTTTCTAAACCACTACTATGTATTAAATTTGAAGCAATAAGTGCTTCAATATATTTTTTATTTAAAGCACTCCACACACTTTTTTCGTTTCTAGGCGTAAAATATTGTCTGCGTTTTCCATTCCCTAAGCTTTTAACGGTTGAATCTATCCAGCCATAACACAAAGCCACTTTTACAGCTTCTTCCCAGCGCATAGAATCCTTTTCATGTTCTACTTTATAGAAGATGAGGTAAACACCTGTGAACGATTTGTGGTTTTCATGCAACCAATCACGCCATTCCTTATCTGTTTTAAAATAGAATTCAGTAATTTCCAAAAGGCCTATAGCTTTTTAGTTTCAACATAAAAATCCGGATCAATTTCGAATGAAGCATTTTTACTGTTCATGGTTAATGTTTTCCATTCCGAATTAGGAAATAACCATTGTTCTTCCCCATTAATAGTTACTTGAATTGGCATATCAAATTTTTCAACAATATTTTCCCATCTGTATTTTAAAATGTTTTTATGAATGGCATATTCTAAAGTTGGAATTTTAGTGGTTCTTAAGTATTGATTGAAAAATTCGGTTAAATCAATGCCTGTTTCATTCGATAAATAATCTTCAATTTGTTTTGTACTAACCGTTTGATGGTAAAAAGCACTGTTTAAACCTCGTAAAATTAGTCGCCATTTTTCATCATCTTCAATAAGTTGTCTTAAAGTGTGTAGAATATTTGCGCCTTTATAATACATATCACCAGAACCTTCATTATTTACATTATAATGTCCAATTATTGGCTTATCGTTTTTTATGTTTTTTCGAAGCCCTATTACGTATTCTGCTGATGCTTTTTTGCCATAATAATAATCCAGAAATAGATTTTCTGAATAACATGTAAAACCTTCATGTATCCACATATCAGCAATATCCACATCTGTTATATTATTTGCAAACCACTCATGGCCAGATTCATGGATTATTATAAAATCGAATTTTAACCCCCAACCTGTACCTGATAAATCACTTCCCAAATAACCGTTCTTATAATGGTTACCGTATGTAACCGAGCTCTGGTGTTCCATTCCTAAATATGGTGCCTCAACAAGTTTATACCCATCTTTATAAAACGGATAAGGACCAAACCAATGTTCGAACGCTTTCATCATTTTAGGTGCTTCTTTAAAGTGTTCTTTTGCTTTTTCTAAATTATCTCTAAGAACATAATAATCCATATCTAAATTTCCACTTATCCCATCATAGACTTCAGAAAAATGAACATAATCTCCAATATTTACATTGACTCCATAGTTATTTATTGGGTTGGTCACGAACCAATGGTATGTCTTTGTATCTGTGAATTCTTCAATTTTTCGTAATCTCCCGTTTGAAACATTCATAAGGTTTTTAGGAACATTGACACTAATAAGCATACTATCAACTTCATCGTACATATGGTCTTTATTTGGCCACCAAACACTGGCACCTAAGCCTTGGCAAGAAGTAGCTACAAAGTGGTTTCCGTTTTTGTCTTTATCCCAGGAAAAACCACCATCCCAGGGTGCGTTTGCAGCTTCTTTTGGATAGCCTTCATAATACACATCAACAGATTGTACACTGCCTATATCTTGCTTTTGAATTAATTTTATAAAATGAGCATTTCCTACATCTTGAACTTGCAGGGTTTCTCCATTTTGAATAACCTTTGTGATTTTTAAAGGGGTTTGCAAATCTATTTGTATTACAGAGTTGTTTTCTAAAACTTTATATTGAATGGTATTTTTTCCTGAAATATACCTGTTGTCCGGATCGACTTTAATATCTAAATGATAATAGGTTAGGTCCCACCAGGCGCGTTCAGGAGTAATGGAGCCTCGTAAAGTGTCATGTTTAGTGAAATTGTTCTTTTTTGATAATAATTGCGCATTCACAGAAGTGAATGAAAAACAAAACAAGATACATGGTATTAAAAAACGACTTATCATAAGTTAACTTTATTATTATTTTAGAATATTATTAGGAAATGTAACAATGCTTTCAAAACCATTTTCTCCAACTGAAGAAATTCCAAAAAAGTAATTATCAATAACAATACCATCTAGAGTAAATTCAGAAACATCTCCAACATATCTGCTGTAATCCCAAGTAGGAGACGTCGTGTCTCGCCAATAAATTTTATAACCTTTAGCATTTTCTACTTTGTCCCATTTTAGTTTAGCTGCAGGTTCTACTATACCACCAATAGAAACTGTTTTTGGAGGAGGAGGTGCCCAGGCTAAACTAGCTAAATTTATTGCATTTACAGCAGTTAATTTTTTAGCATAATCAAAATTCACATGCTCTAAAACATCGCCATATTTTATGCCGTTCTCTGCTCGAATATCTTGATGTTGTTGTGTGTAGTTTTCATGCGCTTCCATAATTCTTATGCCTGCAAAACCTAAATCGTTAAATGGGCGATGATGACCACCTCGACCAAATCTATCAAGTCTGTAAACCATCATGGGGTTCATTTCAGGCATATAAGTTTTTACACTTTTATGAATATAACGGGCCAACTGACGGGAAATACCATCTACTTCACCACCGTAAAATCTACGAGCATTTCTTTCGCGCTCAGTTTCCGTTGGAGGAACTGGTTCAGAAAAAATTCTAAAAGTCCTGTTGTCAATTACACCATCTACACCTGTAATGTTGCCAATCATGTCATTATTTAATACACCAATAATATCCCAACCCTTTTCTTTGGCATATGCTGCAAGTCCGGCACCACCAAAAAGCCCTTGTTCTTCGCCCGATAAGCCAACATAAACTATACTGCTCTCAAATCTATATTTTGAAAGAACTCTTGCGGCTTCTATGGCACCTGCCATACCCGAGGCATTGTCGTTAGCACCTGGGGCGTCGATGGTATAATCCATCGTGTTGCCGGCACGTGAGTCTATGTCCCCACTCATAATGATAAATCGATTTGGATATTTTGTACCTTTTTGAATGGCAACAACATTAACAACCCAGGCATCATGAGGTACACGATTGTTACTTTTTTTTGTAACAAAGTCTTTTTGGTAAAACACTTCTAAGCAATTGTTACATTGTGTTGAAATAGATTCGAATTCAGATTTAATCCAACGTCTTGCGGCACCAATTCCACGTGTATTAGAGAGGGTGTCGCTAAAGGTGTTTCGTGTTCCAAAACTAACAAGTGTTTTAATGTCTGTTTTAATTCTTTCAGAAGAAACATTATCAATAATTTCGTAGATTTTTTGATTTGTTTGTGCAAAAACTAAGTGAAAAGAAAATAAGAGTATAATTAAAATGGACTGTTTCATAAAGAATTATTTTTCTTCTAAAATAATGAAAATAAAAGTTTCTCAAATATATTAATTCCGAATTTAAAGCTAGATAGTAAAATATCAAATTCTTGTAACTTTGTAATTCGTCGGCTATTTTCGCCATATGTAGTTTATAATAGTATTAATGTACTTAATTAGAGTATATTCAATATTTCACATTTCTCTCCCTAGAAATTAAATAGCAGCATTTCCTCTCCCCCTAAGAGACATAATAATATTAAATTATCAATGTTTTAACCAATTAAAACCAATCATAATTATGAAATTATCAAAACCAATTGCCCTAGCATTCTTATTTGTTGTATGCTTTGCTTGTGAAAACAATGACCTTGTTTCTGAAGATTCTTTGACCGAATTAAAGGCTAAAGACCCTATTTATATGGATTTAGGAAATACGATGAGAACCATTAAAGTTAAGAATAAAACGAATGGCTTATCTAAATCTGCAAATTCTAGTAATGCGTCTAAAAGTTATGACGTAGAACTTCTTAAGGTTGAATATATTACAATAGGAGATGGTGGTGAGATGGGCAATATTATATTCTTTAAAGATCTTGGTAATAAAATGCTGGGGGATGATTTTGTTCCAGGCTTTTCTCTTGACGGAACAAATAATATTTCTTACTCGGTCGATGATTCTAGACCATCAGATGATTTAAATATTTTACAAACGCACAATGCGATAAATAGAGCCATGAATACTTGGAATGACATAACATGTTCTGATATAGGGTTGTTTGAACGTCCAAATAGTGGAAATTCTGGATGGGTAGCCAAATATTTTAGTGATTTGCGGATTGAAGATGAAGATGGAAATCCAATACCCGTATTTGTGGATGAAGATGGTAACGCTTTGGATTTCGGAGGTAGTTATGATTATTTTGCAGACGTAAATCATGTTGGATGGATGGATGCTAGCTTTTTTGATATTCTAGCTCCTGGTGGCTCTACTTTTATTTTAGGTGCTACCTTTACATTGACTTTTCCTGGTACTGATTTTGATAATAATGGTAAACCAGATGTGGCTTTTAGAGAAATATATTATAATGATAATTTTCCATGGAATGATGGTAATCATTATGATGTTGAAACCATTGCGTTACATGAAGCGGGGCATGGTTTAAGTCAAGGGCATTTTGGTAAAGCATTTCTTTCAAGAAACAACAAAGTACATTTTGCACCAAGAGCTGTTATGAATGCCTCTTATTCTGGAATTCAAACAACTATAGATAAAACCGATATGGCAGGGCATTGTAGCAATTGGTCCTCATGGTTTAACAATTAAACCTGTTATAAAACTTTATTTTATAAATAAAAAACGCTCCAAATTTTTGGAGCGTTTTTACATTTGAATTAGTCACTATAAATTCTTGTATTAAAAACAATACTTATTTTCAGATTTTACTTTTTCAGCAATGGCTCTACGTAAATCCACAATGTCTGGATAGTTTGTATATTTTACAAAACGTTTTAAGCCCATCAACATCATACGTTGCTCATCGCCTTCAGCAAAAGAAATAATACTTTCTTTTCCGTTTTTCTCTACTATAGAAACGGCGTTATATAAATATAATTTAGCCATAGCGATCTGGATTTCTTGTGCTTTCTCACCAAAACGTTTAACATTTTTCTCTGTTCTTAGGATGGTTGATTCTGCCATATAAATTTCAATCAATATGTCAGAAGCCGCAATTAATAATTGTTGTTGGTCATCCAGTTTTTCGCCAAATTTTTGTGCAGCGGCACCAGCTACCATTAAGAATACTTTCTTGATTTTTGCAATCATATCTTTTTCTTCAGAAAATAATTCTGAATAATCAGGAGTATCGAAAGAAGGAATTCCCATTAATTCATTAGCAACTGCTGTAGCAGGACCTAATAAATCTACATGCCCTTTCATAGCTTTTTTAACAAGCATCCCTACAGATAACATTCTGTTAATTTCATTGGTGCCTTCATAAATTCTGGCAATACGAGCATCTCTCCAAGCAGCTTCCATAGGAGTCTCTTCAGAGAATCCCATACCTCCAAAAATTTGAATACCTTCATCAGCACAATTTTGTACATCTTCAGATACTGCCACTTTTAAGATGGAGCATTCAATAGCGTATTCTTCAACACCTTTAAGTTCTGCTTCTTGATGGGTATTTCCTGAAGCTTGACGCATGGCAATACGGTCTTCAATATTTTTAGCAGCTCTATACGTAGCAGATTCGCCAGCATAAGCATTAGTAGTCATTTCTGCCAGTTTATATTTAATAGCTCCAAAATCTGCAATTGGTGTATTAAATTGTTTGCGTTCGTTAGCGTATTGTACAGCAGTTGTTAAAATTCGTCTTTGTGAATCAAGACAAGCAGCCGCTAATTTAATACGCCCAACGTTTAAAGCATTCATAGCAATTTTAAACCCATTGCCTCTTTCTGATAACATGTTTTCTATTGGTACAACGGTGTCATTAAAGAATACTTGACGCGTTGAAGAGGAACGAATACCTAATTTGTGTTCTTCTTCACCTAAAACAATGCCGTTTGGGTTTGCTTTATCAAATTCTATAATAAAACCTGTAATATTTTTATCGTTTTCAATACGCGCAAAAACAATCATTAAACGACAAAAACCTGCATTTGAAATCCACATTTTTTGTCCGTTTATTTTATAACTTTTCCCGTCTTGAGAAAGCGTAGCAGTTGTTTTTCCTGAATTAGCATCACTTCCAGCCCCTGGTTCAGTCAAACAATAAGCGCCAAACCATTCACCAGTCGCCAGTTTTGGAATGTATTTCTGTTTTTGCTCTTCAGTACCATATAAAATTATTGGCAAAGTACCAATTCCAGTATGTGCACCAAAGGCAGTACTAAAAGAGCCTGTTCCGCTTGAAATGTAGTCACATGTTAAAGCTGTTGATACGAAACCCATACCTAAACCACCATATGCTTCGGGAACGGCTACCCCTAAAAATCCAAGTTCACCTGCCTTACGCATAACTTCTTCAGTTAATGCATAATCTTTTGCTTCAAAACGTGCTTTATGAACTATAATTTCACGCTCATTAAACTCCATTACAGCTTCCTTCATCATCACTTGTTCTTCCGTAAAATCTTCAGGAGTAAAAATGTCTTCACATTTTGTTTCTTTAACTAAAAATTGACCGCCTCTTAAAATATCTTTCTTTGTTGCTTCCATTACTATTTATTCTTATTTCTTAATTTAAAAATTCAAATATTCCACAGGCACCTTGACCTGTACCTACGCACATGGTTACTGCGCCATATTTACCCTTCATATTTCGTTTTCGCATTTCATCAAATAACTGAACCGAAAGTTTTGCTCCTGTGCAACCCAGTGGATGACCTAATGCAATGGCTCCACCATTTACATTTATGATATCTGGATTTAGATTTAATTCTCTAATAACAGCTAATGATTGTGAAGCGAAAGCTTCATTCAATTCGATTAATCCTAAATCTTTTTGCTCCAAACCGGCCTGTTTTAATGCTTTCGGAATTGCTTTTACAGGACCTATACCCATGATGCGAGGTTCTACACCAGCAGCGGCATAACTTACCAAACGTGCTATAGGTTCAAGATTTAATTCTTTTACCATGTCTTCGCTCATTACCATAACAAATGCAGCACCATCGCTCATTTGTGATGAGTTTCCAGCAGTTACACTTCCGCCAGCAGCAAATACTGCGCGTAGTTTAGCAAGTGCTTCAATACTTGTTCCGGCACGAGGACCTTCATCTGTTGTTACAGTGTACGATTTTGTTGCTTTTTTTCCATTTGAATCAATGTAAATTTCATTAACATCAATTGGTACAATTTGCTCTTTAAATCTGTTTTCCGCCAGTGCCTTTAAAGCTTTCATATGTGAATTATAAGCAAACACATCTTGATCTTCTCTAGAAATTTTAAATTGGTTGGCCACAGCCTCGGCAGTATTTCCCATGCCCCAGTAATAATTTTCATGACCAGCCTTTACGGTTTCGTAGTTCAATTCCGGTTTAAAACCGGTCATAGGAACAGAACTCATGCTTTCAGAACCACCTGCAATAATACAATCTGCCATTCCTGCTTGAATTTTAGCCGTTGCCATTCCTATGGTTTCAATACCTGAAGAACAGAAGCGATTTATGGTTACACCAGGCACCTCCACACTATTTAAACCAATTAATGATATAAACCGTGCCATGTTAAGTCCTTGTGCACCTTCTGGCATAGCATTACCAACCATGACGTCATCAATACGTGTTACATCCAGGTTTGGTAATTCTTTCATCATGTGTTGAATGGTTTCAGCACCCAATTCGTCTGCCCGTTTAAAACGGAAAACACCTTTTGGAGCTTTACCTACTGCTGTTCTATATGCCTTAACTATATATGCTTGTTTCATTTTTTTAGTTTCTTAAAGGTTTTCCTGTTTTTAACATGTGTTGAATACGTTCTAAAGTTTTACGTTCTGTACATAAACTTAAAAAAGCTTCACGTTCTAGATCTAATAAATATTGCTCACTTACTAGAGTAGGTTCTGATAAATCTCCTCCAGCCATCACATAAGCTAATTTATTAGCTATTTTTTGGTCATGTTCGCTTATATAATTACTGTCTTGCATAGCATCTGTTCCAACTAAAAACATTCCTAATGCTTGTTTGCCTAGAACTTTAACGTCATTACGTTTTACGGGTTGTGTATAACCAGCATCTGCCATTAATCTGGCATGTGCTTTTGCCATTGCTAATTGGCGATCTTTATTAACTACAACTATATCTTTTCCTTTTTGAAGAATACCCAAATCGAATGCTTCATATGCAGATGTTGCTACTTTTGCCATTCCTATGGTTAAAAAATATTCTTGCAAAGTATTTAATTCAACATCACCCTTTTTGAAAGTATCAGAAGCTCTTAAAGCCATTTCTTTAGAACCTCCACCACCTGGAATAACACCTACTCCAAATTCTACTAAACCAATATAAGTTTCGGCAGCAGCAACTACTTTATCAGCGTGCATAGATAACTCACATCCACCACCTAGTGTCATACCATGTGGCGCAGATACGGTCGGAATAGACGAATAACGCATGCGCATCATAGTATCCTGAAAATATTTTATGGCCGCATTTAATTCATCGTATTCTTGTTCAACAGCCATCATAAAAATCATGCCTATGTTCGCACCAACAGAGAAATTAGCACCTTGGTTTCCTATAATTAATCCTTCGAAATCTTTTTCTGCTAAATCAACAGCCTTGTTTAATCCTGCTAATACATCGCCGCCGATGGTATTCATTTTAGATTGGAATTCACAGTTTAAAATACCGTCTCCCAAATCTTCAATAACAACGCCTGTGTTTTTAAATACCTCTTTAGATTTTCTAATATTATCTAAAATAATGAAAGCATCTTGTCCAGGTATTTTTTCTTGATTTTTAGTAGGAATATCGTAGGCGTAAGTAGCGCCGTCTTTTACAGTATAAAACGATTTACTGCCTGAAGCAAGCATATCGTTTACCCATGCAGCTGGTTCTAAACCTTCGCCTCTCATTATTTCAATACCCTTTTCAACACCTATAGCATCCCAAATTTGGAAAGGACCATGTTCCCAACCAAACCCTGCTTTCATAGCATCATCTATTTTATATAATTCGTCTGTGATTTCAGGAATCCTATTTGAAACATAGGCAAACATCGCGGCGAAATTTTTTCTATAAAAATCACCTGCCTTATCTTTTCCTGAAACTAAAACTTTAAAACGATCAATAACTTTATCAATAGTTTTTGTAAGTTCTAACGTGGCAAAACTGGTTTTCTTTGTAGGCTTATATTCCAGAGTATTTAGATCTAATGCTAAAATATCTCTTCCTTCTTTTTTATAAAAACCTTGTCCTGTTTTGCTTCCTAACCACTTGTTTTCCATCATGGTATTGATGAAATCTGGAAGTTTAAATAGTTCGTGTGATTCGTCTTTAGGGCAATTTTCATATATACCATTAGCAACATGCACTAAAGTATCTAATCCAACAACGTCTACAGTTCTAAAAGTCGCCGATTTTGGACGACCAATAACAGGACCCGTCAGTTTATCAATTTCTTCAACTGTTAATCCTAATGATTTTACTTGATGAAATAAACTTTGTATTCCGAAAATCCCAATTCTGTTTCCAATAAATGCTGGAGTATCTTTGGCAATTACAGAGGTCTTTCCTAAAAATTGTTCTCCATATCCATTTAAAAACTCTAAAACAGAAGCATCGGTTTTAGGCCCAGGTATAATTTCGAATAATTTTAAATATCGTGCTGGATTGAAAAAGTGAGTTCCACAGAAATGTTTCTGGAAATCTTCAGAACGACCCTCACTCATAAAATGAATAGGAATACCTGATGTATTTGATGTAATTAATGTACCAGGTGTTCTATATTTTTCTAGTTTTTCAAAAACACTTTTTTTAATATCTAAGCGTTCAACAACTACTTCCATTATCCAATCTACTCCAGAAATTTTTGCAATATCATCTTCTAAATTCCCTGTAGTAATGCGATTTGCGAAATTAGTATGGTAAATAGGTGATGGTTTTGATTTTAATGAAGCAGTCAAGGCATCATTTACTAATCGATTTCTTACTACTTTGCTTTCCAAGGTTAACCCTTTTGCTTTTTCAGCATCATTTAATTCTCTTGGAACAATATCTAGCAATAACACATCTACACCAATATTGGCGAAATGACATGCTATACCGCTTCCCATAATTCCAGAACCAATAATGGCTACTTTTTTAATTCGTCTTTTGCTCATTTTGTTACTTGTCGTTTTGGTCGTATATTTTTTTGTTTGAAATCATTTCACTAATTACATTAGCAACTTCATAAAAGTTCTTTAGTTTTTCGTCTGAAATATTTTTCTTGATAGCTTCGTTGAAAGTTAGAACTCTTTCTTTCGAGTAAGCTCTTTTTTCATGGCCGAATTTGGTAAGATGAATAATTACACCTCTGCCATCGTCTGGATTTGGTCTGCGTTCTATTAATCCTTTTACCTCCATGGTTTTTAATATTCTTGACAAACTAGTTGCTTCCATACCCATCATAGGACCTAAGGCTGTTGAGGATGTTCCTTTTTCTCGGTCTATACTTAATAAGGTAAAACCGGTAGCCATGGTGCTATCAAATTTTGAAGCTTCTTCGTTATACATCTTTTGAACCGCTAACCACGTGGTTCTTAATATATAATCGATTGTTATTTCTTTCATAGTTTTTTGGTAGATTGCTTCAAATATATAAAAATTTATTATGCATGCATAATAAATAGTATAAATTTAACTTACTACAAAAGAAAAATAAGGGGGTGTTTATTTAAGGTCTATAAATTTTTTCTATAAGATTGGCATATTTTTCTTTAATAGCCTTTCTTTTTAATTTCATAGTTGGTGTTAAATGTCCAGCATCAATGGACCAAACTTCTGGAGTGATTTCGAATTTTTTTATTTGTTCCCAGTTTCCAAAATTTTTGTTTGCGACATCAATTTCTTCTTGAATGCGTTCATGCAATTCCTTACTACTTATAATATCATCGATTGATTTTAAAACAATTTTATGTCGTTTTGCCCATTCTTTAACAAAAGCAAAATTTATTTGTATTAATGCAGCAGGCATTTTTTCGCCTTCACCAATTACCATAATCTGGTCGATGAATCTGGATTGTTTAAACTCATTTTCGAGAAGTGCAGGTGCCACATATTTTCCACCAGAAGTTTTAAACATTTCCTTTTTACGATCGGTAATTTTTAAAAAGCCATGTGCATCAATTTCGCCTATATCTCCGGTATGAAAATAATCGCCTGTCATTACTTCTGCAGTTTTTACAGGGTCTTTATAATAGCCAAGCATAACGTTTGGACCTTTTACAAGAATTTCACCGTCTTGAGCAATTTTAACATCAACATTATCTATTATTTTTCCAACAGATCCTATTCGGAATCCACCATTTCGCATGTCGTTTACAGAAATGACGGGTGACGTTTCTGTAAGTCCATAACCTTCCATAATTGGTAATCTGGCTGCGGCGAATACACGCGTTAATCGAGCTTGTAGTGCAGCACTTCCAGAAACCATGAGTTCTAAATTACCACCTAATCCTTCTCGCCATTTGCTGAAAATTAATTTTCGTGCAATGCTTAATTGAAATGTGTACCACCATCCATTTTTACGATAAGGCTCATATTTTAAGCCTAAATCAACCGCCCAATAAAACATCATTTTTTTAATGCCTTTCAATTCGGAACCTTTTGCCATGATGCTATCGAATACTTTTTCGTATAAACGAGGTACTGCCGTCATAACATTTGGTTTAATCTCTTTTAAGTTTTCACTCATTTTTTCAATAGACTCAGCAAAATATATTTCTACACCACAGTTCATGTATAAATATAAAATCATACGTTCAAAGACATGACAAATTGGAAGAAAACTTAAAGCTTTAGATTTTCCATAATGGAATGGAACACGTTTTTCGCTATCTAAAACATTAGATACTAAATTGTTATGAGAAAGCATGACGCCTTTAGGTTTTCCAGTAGTTCCAGAAGTATAAATTAATGTGGCTAAATCGTTAGGTTTGATTTCTTGCTTTCTTAATTCAACTTCATTTTGATTGCTTTTATCTTCTCCTAATTTTAAAACATCCGACCAATGATTTTCTCCATCAATCTCATCAAAAGTATATACGTTTTTTAAAGTTGTATTTTTCTTAATCGAATTTAATTTCTCTAACACCTCTATATCAGAAACAAAACAATAAAGCGCTTCAGAATGGTTAAGAATATATTCATAATCTTCAGAAGCAATCGTAGGATAAATAGGCACATTTTGAGCACCAGTTTGCAATACGCCAATATCTAAAATATTCCATTCTGTTCTGTTTGTTGAAGAAATAACGGCGATTTTATCATTGGGTTTAATTCCTAAACGGAGTAAACCTCTACTAATGGCATTTGCTCTATTTATGAATTCTTGAGTAGAAATAGATTCCCATACACCATTATATTTTGTGGTGAATGCCTTGTCTAAATTATAGGTTTCTAATTGATGATAAGGAAAGTCAAAAATTCTAGTTATATCTGCCATTTAATTTTTTTGAAAAGTTTCGCGCCATGCAAAGTATGAAATTAAATATGATTTTCAAATTAAGTCAAAATAGTGGCCACAAATATTTATGTTGAATTTAAGAATTGTCCTCTATATATCAAAAAAATATCACTTTAATTATATGACATAAGTCATTGAAAAAAAACTTTTTAGTGTCTAATTTCATACCTTTTAAATGAAGCAAATTTTAATATTATGGAAATCTTACAAGATGTAAAAACAAGAGTGTATAAGTTTGGTAATAAAGTTGCCGACGGAAATAGCAAAATGAAGAACCTTTTAGGAGGTAAAGGTGCCAATTTAGCTGAAATGAGTGCTATTGGAATACCCGTTCCTCCAGGTTTTACGATAACAACCGAAGTTTGTACCGAATATAATTTATTAGGAAAAGATACGGTGGTTGATATGATAAAACCCGAAGTTGAAGCAGCAATTTTCAATATTGAAACTTTAATGGGTAGCAAATTTGGTGATAAGGATAACCCATTATTAGTATCCGTTCGTTCAGGAGCAAGAGTTTCCATGCCCGGAATGATGGATACGGTTTTAAATTTAGGTTTAAATGATGACGTTGTTATTGGTTTAGCTGAGAAAACTGGAAACGAACGATTTGCCTGGGATTCGTATCGTCGTTTTATTCAAATGTATGGCGATGTTGTTTTAGGTATGAAGCCAGAATCAAAAATAGATATTGATCCATTTGAAGAAATAATGGAGCATTTAAAGGAAAAACGTAATATAAATTTAGATACAGAATTCTCTACTCAAGATTTAAAGGATCTTGTGTACGATTTTAAAGCTGCGGTTAAAAGAAGAACAAAACAAGAATTCCCTACAAATCCATGGGATCAATTATGGGGAGCAGTAGTTGCGGTATTTAATAGCTGGAACGGCGATAGGGCAGTCTATTACCGTAATATGCATGGATATCCTGCCGATTGGGGTACTGCTGTGAACGTACAGGCCATGGTATATGGTAATATGGGTCTTAATTCTGGTACAGGGGTTTGTTTTACTCGTGATGCAGGAACTGGTGAAGATGTTTTTAACGGCGAATATTTAATTAATGCACAAGGTGAAGACGTGGTAGCAGGAACAAGAACACCACAACAAATTACCAAATTAGGATCACTTAGATGGGCAGAATTAGCCAGAGTTGAAGAAGAAGATAGAGCATTAAATTACCCTTCATTAGAAGAATTAATGCCAAAAATATTCAAAGAATTAAATACGTATCAAGAAAAGCTAGAAAATCATTATAAAGATATGCAAGATATGGAGTTTACTATGCAAGATGGTAAACTTTGGATTTTGCAAACTAGAAATGGTAAACGAACAGGTGCAGCTATGGTTAAAATAGCAATTGATATGCTTAAAGAAGGTATTATTGATGAAAAACAAGCTTTATTACGTATAGAACCCAATAAGTTAGATGAACTTTTACATCCTGTTTTTGACCCGAAAGCGTTGAAAACAGCGCATGTTATTGCACAAGGATTACCAGCATCACCGGGAGCAGCAACGGGACAGATAGTATTTTTTGCTGATGAAGCTAATAAATACAAATACACTATTTTAACACGTATTGAAACTTCTCCAGAAGATTTAGAAGGAATGAATATAGCTAAAGGTATTTTAACTGCTCGTGGTGGTATGACTTCACATGCTGCGGTAGTTGCCAGAGGTATGGGTAAATGTTGTGTATCTGGAGCTGGCGGTATTAAAATAAATTATAAAACAAGAACCTTAATAGCTGATGGTAAAGAATATCACGAAGGGGATTGGATTTCGTTAAATGGTTCTACCGGAAATATTATTGAAGGAAAAGTTGCTACAATTGAACCAGAATTAAGTGGTGAATTTGCTGAAATCATGAAATTGTCAGACAAATACCGTACAATGGGTGTTCGAACAAATGCCGACTCACCTAAAGATGCTAAAGTGGCCCGTAGATTTGGAGCACAAGGTATTGGACTGACAAGAACTGAGCATATGTTTTTTGAAGTTGATAGAATTAAAGCGATGCGAGAAATGATTTTAGCCGACACCGTTAAAGGTCGAAAACATGCGTTAGATTTATTATTACCTATGCAACGTGAAGATTTTGAAGGCATTTTCGAAGCCATGGAAGGCTTACCTGTAACTGTTCGTTTATTGGACCCGCCATTACATGAATTTGTACCCCATCAATTGGAAACACAACGTAGTTTAGCTGAAGAAATGCATATCTCAATCGAAGCTATTAAATCCAAAGTAATCGAATTAGAAGAGTTTAATCCAATGCTAGGACATCGTGGTTGTCGTTTAGGAATTTCATACCCTGAAATTACTGAAATGCAAGCAAGAGCTATTATTGAAGCTGCGTTAAATTTAAAAGCAAAAGGCATTGATGCCCGACCAGAAATTATGGTACCATTAGTAAGTACTTTGGAAGAGTTTTTAAATCAAGAAGCAATTATTAGAGAAACGGCAAGCAAAGTTTTTGAAGAAAGAAATGATACTATAGACTATTTAGTTGGTACTATGATTGAAATTCCAAGAGCTGCTTTAATGGCACATTTAATTGCTGAAAAAGCAGATTTCTTCTCTTACGGCACTAATGATTTAACTCAAATGGCATTTGGTTTATCTCGTGATGATGCTGGTAAGTTTTTGCCATTGTATATTGAAAAAGGTATTTTAAAAGCAGATCCGTTTGAAGTATTAGACCAAGAAGGTGTTGGTCAATTGGTTCAAATGGGTACTGAAAAAGGTAGAAAAGTAAAACCAAATTTAAAAGTTGGTATTTGTGGCGAACACGGTGGTGAGCCTAGTTCTGTTGAGTTCTGTTTTAAAACAGGACTAAATTATGTAAGTTGTTCACCATACAGGGTGCCAATTGCAAGAATTGCAGCAGCACAGGCAGCTATAAAAGCAGCTTTATAATAATTCTTTTTCATTATTTTTTGAGACTTAAAAGCCTGAAGTAATAAATTTAACTTCAGGCTTTTTTTTATATTATAAATGTGATTTTGAAAAAATTTAGTCTTTAACAACCTTAAAAGAATGTATCAAACCATTTGACTCTATGTTCAAAATATAAAGACCCGAAGGCAAGTTAGACGCATCTATCGGCTCATTATTAGAAACGCCTTGTTTTAGCAATTTTGATTCGAAATTATAAAGCCAATAATTAAAACGTTTGAACTCTAAATTAGAAATATTGATAACAGTTTGCACCGGATTAGGATAAATAAAAGGAAGTTCAGAAACTCTTTTTAAAGGTTTCTCGGGTGTTTTGTTACTGCAAGAAAACTGCAGGTAATCTTCCAAATCGTAGCGGTCATGAGTTTTTTCATAACCCAGTATTTTAGCCTTTTGTAACAATTCACATGATTTATTATAATCGCCTAAATCGTAATAAATAACACCAAGATTTCTTAATGCAAAAGAATTATCACTATTAATGTTTAGAGCTTCTTCTAAATCTGTAATTCCTTTTTCGGTTTCACCTAATTTATGATATAAAAATCCTCGGATAGTCCATAAATCTGTTTCCGCTGTTCCTTCCCCTCGCTTGTATATGTTTGATTCATTTTTAAAAGCAATATTAATACAAGTCATAGCTTTTTCATAATCCTCTAAGTCCGTATACGCTACAGCAAGGACCCAATTAGCAAATGAATGATTCGGAACCATTTCTATTGCTTTATTTAAATATTCAATTCCTAGCCTATAAGATTTAATAGAAACAAGATAAGACCCGAGGTTATGGTAAAGCCTACTTTCTGTTGGGGATGCTTTTAAAGCTTTTAATTTGTAATGAATGGTATAATTTTCCATCTCATAACTTTGATAAATATTAGCTAGATGGTCAAAAATACTACCCAGCATTTTTTCTGGTATTTTTTTAGTTTCTTGAATTTTTAATATATTTTTTTCAATTTTCTTGAAATCATTTAGGGCTAATACATTGTCACCTAGATAATTTCTTATACTGGCACGCTGAAAGGTTGATTTAAAATCATTAGGGTTTTGTTTTAACTTTTCATTTAAACCAATCAAATCATTATGAGCCTTTTTTACTTGGTCTTCATTTTTTTTGTTGAATTTAATTTTATGATCGGTCCTTTCAATTAGATTACCTCTTTCAAATTTCCAGGAAGTGAGTTTTTCTCCTTTTTTATTAAATTTATAAGATAAGCCATCAAATAGACCATTCTTATAATGAAAATCTTCATCTAATTCGCCAGATTTATAATAAGTTTTAAGACTGTCTAATTTTTTGTCATTACCGTACCAGCGTTCTACCGCCAAAACACTATCTCTGTAAAAAATTCGTTTTACTCTATTTTCATCATCTTGTGAGAATAAATAAACAGGAATTAAAAAAAATACTATCAATATAGGGTTCTTCATTAAATTGAAAAATTTAATTAGTTTTTCTTCTTACTAAAATAATCGCTTTTTATTATAAACGTATATAATTTCTTATTATTTATTTTTGAATGGGTGCCTTTAATATTCTTTTGAAAACAAAAAAGAATTGTTTCCTAAATGATGTTCTATTAATCTGAAAAATATTTCTGAATATTATTTGTTTTAAAATGCTTTTTTAAAATTTTTTTAATTCAAACGTTTTCGTAAACTTCATTTCATAAAAAAGTGCATTTTTAATGACATTTGTCAGTTTTTCAACTTTGTTTAGGTTTTATTTTTGCACACTTAAAATATAAAAGGATAATAAATTTATATATATGAAAACTGAAATTTTTAAAACAGGTATTTGGAATGAAGCGATAAACTTAAGAGACTTTGTTACTAAAAATATTACCCCATACCATGGAACGCATGAATTTTTGGTTGGCCCAAGTGAAAAAACTAAGAAATTATGGGAAATCTGTAAACAAGGTACCAAAGAAGAAAGTCAAAGAAATGGCGTTCGTTCTGTAGATACCGATGTTGTTTCTGGAATTAATGCTTTTAAAGCTGGTTATATTGATAGAGAAAATGAAGTAATTGTTGGTTTACAAACCGACGAATTATTAAAAAGAGCTATGAAACCTTTTGGAGGTTTTAAAGTGGTTGAAAAAGCTTTATCTGAACATGGTTTAAAACCAAACGACCAACTTTCAGATTTATTTAATAAATATGTAAAATCTCATAACGATGGTGTTTTTGATGCTTATACAGATGAAATTAAAAAATTCCGTTCTTTAGGATTTTTAACAGGTTTACCTGATAATTACGCACGTGGAAGAATTATTGGAGATTATCGTAGAATTGCTTTATACGGAGTTACTCGTTTAATTGAAGCAAAAGAGCAAGATTTAGCTGGTATTACTGGCCCAATGACCGATAAAGTTATTCGTTTACGTGAAGAAGTTTCAGAGCAAATTAAAGCTTTGAAAGAGATAATTGAAATGGGTAAAACGTATGGTTTAGATTTATCTCGTCCTGCCGAAAATTCTCAGGAAGCTGTGCAATGGACATACATGTCTTATTTAGCAGCCGTAAAAGAACAAGACGGTGCAGCCATGTCTTTAGGAAATGTATCATCATTCTTAGATATTTATATTGAAAAAGATTTAGAAGCAGGTTTAATCACCGAAGTGGAAGCTCAAGAATTCATTGATCAATTTGTAATGAAATTACGTATGGTGCGTCACCTACGTATGGAAGCATATGATGAAATATTTGCAGGAGATCCAACATGGGTAACAGAAGCTATTGGTGGTATGCTATCGGACGGAAGAACTAAAGTAACTAAAACTTCATTCCGTTTTTTACATACATTATACAATTTAGGTGCGTCTCCAGAACCAAATATCACCATATTATGGTCAGAGAATTTACCACAAAATTTTAAAAATTATTGTGCGAAAGTAGCGATTGATACGTCTTCAATTCAGTTTGAAAATGATGATTTAATGCGTACTAAACGAGGTTCTGATGATTATGGAATTGCATGTTGTGTATCTTACCAAGAATTAGGTAAATCAATTCAGTTCTTCGGTGCTCGCACCAATTTAGCTAAAACATTATTATTAGCTTTAAATGGAGGTCGTTGTGAATTTACCGGAACACAAATTGTTGATGGAATTCCGGCTTATACGGACGAGTATTTAGATTTTGATAAAGTAATGGCAAACTTTAGAATTGCTATGAAAGAAGTTGCACGTGTTTATAATGATTCAATGAATATCATTCATTACATGCATGA
>Ga0102812_10000661_pt1 | contig 24634 bp, 24 predicted proteins | sample ColrivemetaGS713_FD_79334 | JGI IMG/M metagenome (GOLD analysis project Ga0102812, IMG submission 79334) | Estuarine microbial communities from the Columbia River estuary - Flood tide ETM metaG S.713 | ecosystem: Environmental > Aquatic > Marine > Intertidal zone > Estuary | place: USA...
CGAGGCGACCGATATGCTGACCGTCGAAGCGGTGCAAATCGACCGGTCCATCTATGATCCCGCGCAGGTCGAGGATGAACAGATTGTGCTGCGGCCCTTTGTGGCCCCAACACCGGTCGAGGCGCTGTTTCTAGATCTGCCTTTGGTCACCGGCGAAGAGGTGCCGCATGCGCCTTATGTTGCAACGACTGCTATGCCCTGGCCGGGAACGGTCGCTGTCTATAGCTCGGTCACCGACGATAGTTACGCCCCCAACCTGACGCTGGACCGGCCTGCGGTCATTGGGATTACCCAAACGCCGCTTTTTGCGGCACCTTCCGGGCTTTGGGACCGGGGCGGCGCGCTGCGCGTCAAATTGGTGCGGGGGGCTTTGTCCTCTGCCACGCAGGACAGCATCCTGTCGGGGCGGAACCTTGCGCTGATCGGGGATGGCAGCACCGGAAATTGGGAAGTGTTCCAATTCGCGAACGCGGATCTGGTCGCACCCGATACCTATGACCTGACCCTGCGGCTTCGGGGGCAGGCTGGGACCGATGCCGCGATGCCGGCCGATTGGCCGGTCGGGTCCAATTTTGTCTTGCTCGACGCGGCGATGCAGCAACTCAACCTTGCGGCAGCCGCGGTCGGGACACAGACGTATCTGCGATTTGGACCAGCGGCGCGCCCGATCGACGACCCGTCATATCGCTACCGGACCGAAGTTTTTGCGGGGATTGGCAACAGGCCGCTGTCGCCATGCCATCTGAAAAAGACAGACATCGGCGGCGATCATCATTTTGGCTGGATCCGGCGCACGCGGATTGGCGGGGACACATGGACAGGGACCGACGTGCCAGTTTCCGAAGAGACCGAACGCTATCAGATCCGGATCATCGTGGACGGGCAACAAAAACGGCTGACCGAGGTCCCATCGCCCGAATTTACTTACGAAGCATGGATGCAGCTCAGCGACGGGGTGACAGGTGACTATCGGATCGAGGTCGCGCAGGTATCGGCCACCTATGGCGCTGGGCTGCCGCGCGGCATGGTGGTGACCCTGTAATGCGGCCGCTGTTTCCGGGGGATATGGATCATGCGGTTCGGGTGCTGCTTGCAACCGACGAATCCGCGCGGGGGCGTCGGGCTGCGGAAATCCTGCGGCGGGCGGATATCGCGGACAGATATCGCAAAAGACTCGGGCGGGCGCATCCCGATTTCGGGACTGGGTCTGTCCTGTCGGCCACTGGCGGTATGGCCAAGGCCGATCTGCCCGACCGCTGCGACAAACAGTATTGCGAGGCGCTGCGGTCTTTCCTGACCGCCTACCTGGGGCGGTTTGGACCGCCCGAGGTCTGGCCCAAAACCGGCCGAACATAAGAATGTGAGCAGATATTTCGGTTGCGGCTTTCTTATTGGCCCTTCGTCCCTATCTAGGGTAAACTGGGGCGGAACACGAAAGGTCGCATCATGGCACATCCAAAGGCAAAACTGTCCGAAGTCGATCCCGTCTGGGACCGCATCTGCCAAGAAGCCGAAGAGGCGATCCGCTCGGAACCCCTTATGGGCGGTCTGTTGCATCAGGGTGTCCTGCACCACGCCAGTTTCGAACGGGCGCTCGCCTATCGTATCTCGATGAAGCTTGCTTCGGCGGATATGTCCGAACAGATCCTGCGGGAAATCGCCGATGATGCCTATGCGGCGGATTCGGGGCTCGGCGGTTGCGCGCGGGCCGATCTGGTCGCTGTCTATGAACGCGATCCGGCCTGCCACCGACTGCTGCAGCCGCTCTTGTATTTCAAGGGCTATCAGGCGGTTCAGGCCTATCGTCTAGGCCATTGGCTCTGGACCCAAGGGCGGCGCGACCTGGCCTATTTCCTGCAAATGCGGATATCCGAGGCCTTTGGCGTTGACATCCATCCCGCTGCTCGGATCGGCAAAGGGCTGATGATCGACCACGCCCATTCCATCGTGATCGGCGAAACGGCGGTTGTCGGTGACAATGTGTCGATGCTGCATTCCGTCACGCTGGGCGGAACCGGAAAAGAGGAAGAAGACCGCCACCCGAAAATCGGGGACGGGGTCCTCATCGGCGCCGGGGCCAAGGTGCTGGGCAATATCCGGATCGGTGACCGCAGCCGCGTGGCCGCGGGGTCTGTTGTTCTGGCCGATGTGCCCTGCTGCAAAACGGTCGCGGGCGTTCCGGCGAAAATTGTGGGCGAAGCGGGCTGCGATCAGCCGTCGGTCGCGATGGACCAGCGGCTGACCGGCTGCAAGGATTGCGACTAGGCGATCAGGCGATCAACTGGTCATAGGCCTCGAGCGCTTTGACCCCATACATATAGGCGGGCCCGCCGCCCATCATCACGCAAACACCGATTGTTTCGGCGATCTCTTCACGGGTTGCGCCCGCCTTGGCAGCGGCACGAACGTGAAACCCGATGCAATCGGCGCAATGGGTCACGATCCCAATAGCAATACACTGGAGCTCTTTGTCCTTGGTGCTCAGCGCGCCTTGGGTCAGGGCGGCGTGATGCATCGCGGTAAAGCCTTTGGCGGCTTCGGGGTGTATGTCCCTGAATGCCTTGGTGTATTTCGTTGTATTGTCGAGTTCGGCTTTCCAGTCCATCGGGGTCTCCTGTTCTTGGTCGACCCTGTCTAGCGCCTTGGTTGGCCGCGACCTTGCGCCAGATCAAACCCCGAAAACAAAACACCCCCTGCCAGCGGCAAGGGGTGCTTTTTTGTTGACTTGTCAGATCCGGATCAGGCCAGCATGGCGATCGGGTTTTCAAGGTTGTCCTTGATCGCCTGCAGCAGGTTTGCCCCCAAGGCGCCATCGATGACACGGTGATCGACCGAAAGGGTGACGGACATAACCGTCGCGACCTTGAGTTCGCCATCCGCACCGACGACCGGCTTTTTCACGCCAGCGCCAACCGCCAGAATAGCGGCGTGGGGCGGGTTGATGATCGCGTCGAAATTGTCGATGCCGAACATGCCAAGGTTGGAAATCGCGAAGGAACCGCCCTGATATTCATGCGGGGCAAGCTTGCGATCACGGGCGCGCTTGGCCAGATCCTTCATTTCGGCAGAAAGCGCCGACAAGGTCTTGGTTTCGGCGTCCTTCAAAACCGGAGTGAACAAGCCGCCTTCGATTGCGACAGCAACGGCCACATCCGATTTCGCGAATTGCAAGGTCCGGTCGCCAGCCCAAACTGCGTTGGCGGCAGGCACCTGTTGCAGGGCAAGCGCGCAGGCCTTGATGATAAAGTCGTTGACCGACAGTTTCACACCGCGTGCCTCAAGGTCCTTGTTCAACTGGCCACGGAACTTCATCAGCGCGTCCAGTTCGATATCGCGGCGCAGATAGAAATGCGGGACAGATTGCTTGGCTTCGGTCAGACGGGCGGCGATCGTCTTACGCATGCCGTCCAGCTTGACCTCGGTAAACGGACGGTCGGCATAGGTTTTCAGAACCGCATCGGTGGACGGACCAGCGGCCATCGCGGCGGCCTGCGGGGCAGCGGCGGCGGGGGCAGCCGCGGCAGGCGTTGCGGCTTTGGGCGCGGCGGTTGCACCTTCGACATCGGCCTTGACGATCCGGCCATGTGGACCGGAACCGGTCATTGTGGTCAGATCAATACCTTTGTCCGCAGCGATCCGGCGGGCCAGCGGCGACGCAAAGACGCGGTTGCCATCTTTTGCTGGGGCCGCAGGGGCAGGGGCCGCGGCAGCAGGGGCCGCAGCGGCGGGCGCTTCGGCTTTGGGCGCTTCTGCCTTGGCGGCAGGCGCTGCAGCCACGTCCGAAGCACTTTCGCCATCGCCCAAAAGAACGGCGATAGGGGTGTTCACCTTGACGCCTTCGGTGCCAGCGGCGATCAGGATCTTGCCCATCACACCTTCGTCCACGGCTTCGAATTCCATCGTGGCCTTGTCGGTCTCGATCTCGGCGATAATGTCGCCGGATTTAACCTCGTCGCCCTCTTTCACTAGCCATTTGGCCAGCGTGCCTTCCTCCATCGTCGGGGAAAGCGCGGGCATCAGAATTTCTGTCGGCATGTCGTTCTCCCTTAGCGATAAGTGACTTGTTTGCAGGCGGCCACGACCTCGGCGGTCGTGACAAGGGCCAGCTTTTCAAGGTTGGCGGCATAGGGCATGGGCACATCTTTGCCGGTGCAGTTGATGACCGGAGCATCCAGATAATCAAAGGCCTCTTGCATGATGACCGAGCTGATGTAGTTGCCAACAGACCCCTGCGGCCAGCCTTCTTCGACGGTGACGCAGCGGTTTGTCTTGCGAACCGAATTCAGGATCGTCTCGGTATCCATCGGGCGCAGGGTGCGCAGGTTGATCACCTCGGCCGATATACCGTCAGCGGCCAGTTGTTCGGCGGCTTCCAGTGCATAGGTCATGCCGATGCCAAAGGACACGATGGTCACATCGGTCCCGGCCCGTTCAATCTTGGCCTTGCCAAAGGGAATGGTGAAATCTTCGACATCCGGCACGTCAAAGGTCTTGCCGTAAAGGATTTCATTTTCAAGGAAGACAACGGGGTTGTCGTCGCGGATCGCGGTCTTGATTAGACCTTTATAGTCCGACGCCGAATAGGGCATCACGACTTTAAGGCCAGGGACCTGCATATACCACGCCGCATAATCCTGGCTGTGCTGGGCGCCCACGCGGGCGGCAGCACCGTTGGGGCCGCGGAACACCATCGGCGCACCCATTTGACCGCCCGACATATACAAAGTCTTGGCAGCCGAATTGATGATGTGGTCAATGGCCTGCATGGCAAAGTTGAAGGTCATGAATTCCACGACCGGACGCAGACCGCCAAAGGCCGCACCAGTCGCGATACCGGCAAAGCCGATTTCGGTAATGGTGGTGTCGATCACGCGCTTGGCGCCGAATTCATCCAGCATACCTTGGGAAATCTTGTAGGCGCCTTGGTATTCGCCAACTTCTTCGCCCATCAGGAACACGTTTTCGTCGCGGCGGAATTCTTCGGACATCCCTTCGCGCAAAGCTTCGCGCACAGTCATCTGCTTCATCTTGGTGCCCTCGGCCCAATCAGGGGATTGGGGCACGACGACAGCCTTGGGGGCAGCAGCAACTGGGGCCGGTGCGGCGGCTGGTGCAGCAGCGGCGGGAGCCGCGGCGGCAGGGGCTGGTGCGGCGTCCGCACTTTCCCCTTCGGCGACTAGAACGGCGATCGGTGTGTTGACCTTGACGCCTTCGGTTCCAGCGGGGACCAGAATCTTGCCCATGATGCCTTCGTCCACGGCTTCGAATTCCATGGTGGCTTTGTCGGTTTCGATCTCGGCGATGATATCGCCTGCTTTCACTTCGTCACCTTCGGCCTTAAGCCATTTGGCGAGTGTGCCTTCCTCCATCGTCGGCGACAGGGCGGGCATAAGAATTTCGGTTGCCATCTTGTGTCTCTCCCTTACGCGTAGATGTCGGTCCAAAGCTCGCTCTCGGCGGGCTCGGGGCTCTCTTTCGAGAATTCGGCGGCTTGATTAACGATCTCTTTGATCTCTTTATCGATCGCCTTGAGTTCGTCTTCGGTGGCGTGGTTACCTGTCAGCAGGATAGACCGGACGCCTTCGATCGGGTCGCGTTCGTCGCGCATTTTCTGCACTTCTTCACGGGTCCGGTATTTCGCGGGGTCCGACATCGAGTGGCCGCGATAGCGATAGGTTTTCACCTCGAGGATATAGGGCCCTTTACCAGCGCGGCAGTGGGCCACGGCGCGATCAGCGGCCTCTTTCACGGCCAGAACGGACATGCCGTCTACCTCTTCGCCTTCGATCCCATAAGCCAGGCCGCGACCGAACAGCGATTGCGACTTGGTGGACCGCTGGACCGAGGTGCCCATGGCATATTGGTTGTTTTCAATGACGAAAATCACGGGCAGATCCCAGATTTCGGCCATGTTGTAGGTTTCGTAAACTTGGCCCTGATTGGCTGCACCATCGCCGAAATAGGCAAAGGTCACATTGTCATTGCCTTTGTATTTGTCGCTAAAGGCAAGGCCAGCGCCCAGCGGCACCTGCGCTGCAACGATCCCGTGGCCGCCATAGAAATGCTTTTCCTTCGAGAACATGTGCATAGAGCCACCTTTCCCCTTGGAATAGCCGCCCTCGCGCCCGGTCAATTCGGCCATAACGCCCTTGGGGTCCATGCCGCAGGCAAGCATATGGCCGTGGTCGCGGTAGGATGTGATCCGCTTGTCGCCTTCTTTGGCTGCAGCTTCGAGCCCGACAACAACGGCCTCTTGCCCGATATAAAGGTGGCAGAACCCACCGATCAGACCCATGCCATACAACTGGCCCGCTTTTTCTTCAAAGCGGCGGATCAAAAGCATTTCACGGTAATAACCAAGCAATTCGTCCTTAGACACATTTGCTTGCGCGGCAGGTTTCTTCGCGGCCATAGGTCCTCCGTCCGGCTGGGGGCGAGATAGTTTAGTGTTAAACAATCTATTACCCCATGTTCCTGCAAAAAGCGAGACTGAATGTGTCGCAATGCCCGCGCCTTGCACATACGTGGGTTGCGCTGGGTGCAGATCAGTCAGTTAGTGGGGAAGGATCAGCGGATGACAATCTCGTCCGCGCGCACAAGCCCGAGCACGTCACGGGCCTGTTCGTCGAGTAGATCAAGATCAAGATAGGTATCTGACAAACGCCGTGTCAGATTTTCCATGCGGGCAACGTCCGCCTGCAATAGGGCCAGTTCCGCTTCAAGCTGACGCCCCTCTGCTTTGACCTCGGCACGCCGGAACACGCCGTAGTCCCCTTGCACGGCGGCAAAGGTGAAATAGAGGCCCAAAAGAATTGCCCCTATGAAATAGATCAAAGTTCCCAGATCGGGACGATAACGGTTGTTCATGTCTCTGCCTCGGGTCGCCTCTGTCGGGCGATTTCAGGCAGATTCGCACATCTGATTCGGTTTGTGAATCCCCTTTCGGCGGAAATCACAAACCTTTCAGGGGCGTAGTGGGCTTAGCCCGCGACCGAGGCGTCGTAGATGCTGGAAATCGCATCGGCCAATGCAGCATCGAAATCCGCATCGGACTGCTGGGCCGAAAGACCTTCGGTCAGGGCGCGGCTAAAGCTCGCGATCATACCTGCATTCTGCGCGAGGATCGCGTTTGCATCGGCGCGGGAATAGCCACCCGACAGGGCAACGACCTTCATCACGCCGGGATGGTCCACGAGGGGCTTATAGAAATTCGGAACTGTCGGCAGCGACAGTTTCAACATGACCTGCTTGCCCGCCGGAAAAGCGTTCAGATGGGTCAGGATTTCCTCCATCAGGATCGCCTCGGCCTCGGCCTTGTCCGCAATCGAAATAGTGACCTCGGGTTCAAGGATCGGCATGAGACCATGCGACAGGACCTGATCGCCAATGGCGAATTGCTGATCGACCACAGCTTTGATACCCGTACGGTTCGCAGCCGAAATGACCGACCGTTCCTTGGTCCCGAAAATGCCAGCGGCGGCTGCGCGGGTCAAAAGCGCATCCAGTTCCGGCATCGGCTTCATAACCTGACAGCCGTCCACCTCGGCCTCCAGCCCTTTGTCGATCTTGAGGAAGGGGACAACATGCCGCTTTTCCCAAAGGTATTGAGCCGTTGGAATGCCGTCGATGTCGCGGTCCATTGTCATTTCGAACAGGATCGCGCCAACGATCTTGTCACCGGTAAAGGCCGAGGATTTGATGATCCGGGCCCGCATCGCATGCATCAGATCGAACATTTCCGCGTCCGACGACCAATCGGCGGGGGTCAAGCCATATAGGCCCAATGCCTTTGGGGTCGATCCGCCGGATTGGTCCAGTGCCGCGATAAAGCCTTGGCCTTTGCGGACCTGATCTGCCTTTGCCTGATCCATGTTCGTTCCTTTTTCGAATGGGCATCAATTTTGGGTTTGGCCCGACCTTATGGGAGGGGCCAAAGTGTTGCAATCGTGGTTGCGCTCACTTCAACAGTGCAGCAACGCCAGGCAGGGTTTTGCCTTCCATCCATTCAAGAAAGGCACCGCCAGCAGATGACACATAGGTGAAATCGTCACTGACCCCTGCCTTGTTCAGCGCTGCAACCGTATCACCGCCCCCCGCGACAGATGTCAGACGCCCTGCGCGGGTTAGTTCCGCCGCAATCTGCGCGGCGGCGTTTGTGGCGGTATCAAAAGGTTCAATCTCGAACGCGCCAAGCGGTCCGTTCCAGACAAGCGTTTTGAGGTTGGCAAGTTCCGACACGATTCCAGCGACCGCATCAGGCCCCGCATCCAGAACCATTTCGCCTTGGGAAAGAACGGCATCCGCGCCCAGAAACTTGACCTCATGCGCCGCACCCGCCTTGAATTCGCGCGCGACGAGCCCGTCGGTGGGCAGCACAATCCGGCAATTCGTCGTCTTGGCCTTGGCCATGATCGCGCGGGCGGTGTCCAGCAGGTCAGCTTCGACCAGCGACGACCCCAGTTGCGCCCCTTGCGCCATCAGAAAAGTATTGGCCATCCCTCCGCCGATGATCAGCACATCCAGCTTTTCGACGAGGTTGTTCAATAGGTCGAGCTTGGTCGACACCTTGGCGCCACCCACAATTGCCCCGACCGGACGCTGCGGATTACCCAAGGCAACATCGAGGGCGGCAAGTTCTTCGGCCATCAATCGGCCCGCGCAATTGGGCAGCAGATGCGCCACACCCTCGGTCGAGGCATGGGCGCGGTGCGCGGCCGAAAAAGCGTCATTGCAGTAAACATCGCCGAGCGAGGCCAAAAACTGCGCCATCATCGGATCGTTGGCTTCTTCCATGTCGGTAAAGCGGGTGTTTTCGACCAGAACAACGCTGTCTTGGGGCAGGGTGTCCAGCTCTGCACGGCTGGGGCGTTCGATAAAGGTGACGGGGCGGCCAAGTGCGGCCTCTAGGGCGGGCTGGGTGATGCGCAGGGACATTTCCGGCACGGGTTTACCCTTGGGGCGACCGAAATGCGCCAGAAGGATCGGCATGCCGCCCTTGGCCAGAATATCACGGATGGTCGGCACGATTCTTTCGATCCGCGTCGCGTCGGTGACTTTGCCGTTTTCAACAGGCACGTTGATGTCGACCCGCGTCAGGACCTTTTTTCCGGCCAGTTCCATGTCGTCGAGGGTTTTCCAGCTCATCTCGGGCTCCGTTGTTATCCGATATCAATCCTTCGATATCGACTACAGGCGCAAGGTCAAGCAGGATCCCTTGGCATTGGGGCCATGACACCTTATGTCTGTGCCCAAATGACCAATACCAAGGAGAGGCCCGTGGCCGATATCAAAGACCCGGAAAACACCATCATCATGACCCTCAAGGGTGGCGATGTCGTTATCGAACTGCTGGCGGATGTCGCGCCAAAGCATACCGAGCGGATGAAGGAACTGGCCCGCGCCGGTGCCTATGACAATGTTTGCTTTCACCGCGTGATCGACGGCTTTATGGCCCAGACCGGCGATGTCGAAAACGGCAATATGGAAAAAGATTTCAACCTGCGCCGCGCGGGCACGGGCGGGTCGGATCTGCCGGATCTGCCGGCGGAATTTTCCAAGCTGCCGCATGACCGCGGCACGCTGGGTGCGGCGCGATCGTCGAATCCGAATTCGGCCAACAGCCAGTTCTTTATCAACTTCAAAGACAACCATTTCCTGAATGGACAATACACGGTCTATGGCCGTGTAATTTCGGGAATGGACCATGTCGACGCAATCACCCGTGGTGAGCCGCCGATGAACCCCGATCGTATGATCACAGTGAAAGTCGCAGCAGATGTTTAAGATTGCAGCCCTCATGACCCTTGCTGCCGGACCCGCCTTTGCCGCAGGTCTGGACATCACCGTGTCGGGGCAAGCCAATGGAACAATCCATATCGATCTTTACGAAGATGTGGCCCCGGCCCATGTCGCCCAGATCACAACCCTTGCCGCGCAGGGGGCCTATGACAACGTGGTGTTCCACCGCGTGATCGACGGCTTTATGGCGCAGACTGGCGATGTTGAGTTTGGCAAGATGGGCGGCGACATGTCACTGGCGGGCATGGGTGGTTCGACCCTGCCGGATCTGGCTGCCGAATTTTCGGCAAAGCCTTTCGTCCGTGGAACGGTCGGGATGGCGCGCGCCGCCGACCCGAATTCGGCCAACAGTCAGTTCTTTATCATGTTCGCCCCTGGTGACTTTTTGAACGGGCAATATACCGTGGTGGGTGAAGTCACCTCTGGCATGGACATTGTTGACCAGATCAAGCTTGGCCAAGGCGCCAACGGCGCTGTCATTGGTCAGCCCGATGTGATGACCTCGGTCAAAGTGACCCCCTGATCTATTCGGTCAATCCGGCGGAGCGGGCCCCTTGCGGGGCCCGCACTGTTTTATCTCGGCTTTGCCTCGGGTAGGGGGCGCTGCCCCCCGGCCTGCGGCCGCCCCCCGAGGTATTTTTGACGAAATGAAGGGTGCTTGACACTGGGTCTGCCTTTCTGTCCTGTCGCGCCATGCAGCGCAAACCTTCCCTTGATACTTTCGGCATAGTCAGTCTGACCGGCTTTGCACTTTTGTTGGCTTTCAATCAGGTGGTGATCAAGGTCACCAATGGCGGCTTGCAGCCTGTGTTCTTTGCGGGGTTGCGGTCATTGGGGGCGGCGGTTGTTGTCTATGGCTGGCTGAGGTTTCGCGGCATCCCGTTGAGTTTTCCCAAAGCGGCACTTGCGGCGGGTATTCTCACGGGCATCATGTTCGCAGCGGAATTTTTGTGCCTTTTCATAGCGCTGGACCTGACGAGCGTCGGGAGGACCAGCGTTATTTTCTATTCGATGCCGGTCTGGATGGCGATATTTGCGCATTTCCTTTTGCCCGATGATCCCATTACGGGGCGCAAGGCGATCGGCTTGGCGCTGGCGCTGGCGGGGGTAATCTGGGCGATGGCCGTGCGCGACCCGACGCTACATGGTAGTCTTTGGGGGGATCTTGCAGCGCTTGGGGCTGCAATCGGTTGGGCCGCAACCGCGATGATGGCCAAGGCATCGCCCCTGAGACAGGCGCGCCCCGAGGTGCAACTGTGGATACAGGTCGCTGTTTCGGGCCCAATTCTTGTCATTGCGGCGCTGTTTTTCGGGGATCTCGTTCGTGATCTGCAGCCGATCCATCTATGGGGACTTGGGTTCCAGATCGTCGTGGTGGTCAGCGCCGGATTTATTTTCTGGCTTTGGCTGTTGTCGGTCTATCCAGCGTCAGGCGTCGCATCCTTTAGCTTTCTGTCGCCGGTCTTTAGCGTTCTTTTGGGGTGGCTTTTGCTGGATGAACCTATCGGCGCTGGTATTGTCGTGGCGCTGGTTCTGGTTGCAGCAGGAATCGTTCTGATCAACCGGCCTAAAGCACGTCGGTCATGACCCGCAGCCCGTTACGCGGGCTGAATCCAACTTTGCCACAAAACCGTGCAGCGCGGGCGTCGCCTTCATCCAGACGGACATGCAGCGCCTTTAGCCCGGCCTGGGTCAGCGATACGGTAATCGCATGGAGGACCTCTGTCCCGATCCCACGGCCCCGAACGGAATCGCGGATATACACCTCTTGCACCCAACCCTCCATTCCGGCGCGGGCGGTGGACCAGCCGAAACTGACCAGAACATAGCCCAAAGGCGCGCGCTGCGGTCCGATCAGCCAGATCGCCCCCAAAGGATTGCCCGCAAGCAGAGGTTCAGACATTGCGCGGCGGTGGTCGTCGTCATGGGGCAGGCCGCGTTCGGCATGGAACCGCGTCATCAGTGGCATCAGCCGGTCCAGCGCCTCGGGACCAGCAAGGTGGATTGCGGTGCTCATAGACGGGCCAGACGGTCGGTCAGAAGAGCGTAGAAACCATCGGCGTGCAAGTCACCGATAAAGAGTGCATTGGGTTTGCGGTCTGTCACCCGCCACCAGTCGGCGACGGTCATGCCAAGCGTCAGTTCGCTTTGAACCTCGATCATCACGTTGATATAGCGGCCCTTGAACAGATGCGGATCAAGAAGGTAGGCGATCACACAAGGATCATGCAGCGGTGCGCCCTCGGACCCGTATTTTTCCATATCGAAACGTTCAAAGAAATCGGTCCATGCGGCCACCATTGTGCCGACCTTTGTGCCCATTGCGCGGAAGGCGTCGATGCGGGACTTGGTGGTCAGCGCCTTATGGGTCACGTCCAGTGGCATCACGACCAGCGGAACACCCGACCGGAACACGATATCGGCGGCTTCTGGGTCGACGTAGATGTTGAATTCTGCGGCGGGCGTAATGTTGCCAACCTCGAAATAGGCGCCGCCCATCAGCACGATTTCCTGAACACGGGTCACGATATCGGGCGCGCGGGTAAAGGCTGTCGCGATATTTGTCAGTGGCCCGAGCGGGCAGAGCGTGACCGTGCCCGCCGGTTCGCGGCGTAGGGTTTCGATAATGAAATCAACGGCATGTTGTTCCTGCAGTGGCATGGTCGGGTCTGCCATCTGCGGCCCGTCCAGACCGGTCTTGCCATGCACATGTTCCGCCGTGACCAGTTTGCGGGTCAGAGGGGCCTCGCATCCGGCGAAAACCTTGGTGTCGGGTTTGCCTGCCAACTCGCAGATGATACGGGCGTTTTTCTGGGTCAGGGGCAAGGGGACATTCCCGGCCACGGCGCATATACCCAGAACGTCAAGCTCTTCCGGGCTGGCCAATGCCAATAGGATCGCGACGGCGTCGTCTTGCCCGGGGTCTGTGTCGATGATGATCTTGCGCGGTGCCATGTGTCCCTCACCCAATGTTGGGGGCAGACTGTCCAAAGATGGGGCGGGGTGCAAGGCCGCTTGATCCTGTCGCGCAGCAAAAAGGGCCGCCTGAGCGGCCCCTTGCCAAGTATCTGGCCATCAAACCGATCAGGCGCCGCGGGCGAGGGCAGCGATACCTGTGCGGGCAATTTCGACCAGACCCAGCGGGCGCATCAGTTCGGCGAAAGCGTCGATCTTTTCCGAAGTCCCGGTGATTTCAAACACAAAGGATTCCAGCGTGCTGTCGACCACATTCGCGCGGAAAATATCGGCCAGTCGCAGTGCTTCGACCCGGGCTTCGCCCTTGCCAGCGACTTTGAGCAAACCCAGTTCGCGTTCGACAGGGCGACCAGTGGTGGTCAGATCCTGAACTTCGCGGACCGATACGATGCGGCCCAACTGTGCTTCGATCTGATCGATGATGTGCGGGGTGCCGCTGGTGACGATCGTGATCCGCGACAGGTGGCCGGTATGGTCAACCTCGGCCACGGTCAGGCTGTCGATGTTATAGCCGCGACCCGAAAACAGGCCGATCACCCGCGCCAGAACGCCCGGTTCGTTTTCGACGATCACCGCCAGCGTGTGGCGCTGGATCTCGTCCGAATGGTTGTCGCGCAGGTTATAGGCGGAATGGCTGGTGGCGCCTTTTTTGATATTTAGTGCAGACATCTTTCTGGCTCCTTACACCATCACCGCGCCGCCGGCCTGAATGGCCCCTTCGGTGCTTGCTTCGCCCATCAGCATTTCGTTGTGGGCCTTGCCCGACGGGATCATGGGGAAGCAGTTTTCGTGCTTTTCCACCAGACAGTCAAAGATCACCGGCCCGTCATAGGCCAGCATTTCCTTGATCGCCTCGTCCAGATCGGCGGGGTTGTCGCAGCGAATGCCCTTGGCGCCAAAGGCTTCGGCCAGTTTCACAAAATCGGGCAGGGCCTCGGACCAGGATTGGCTGTAGCGTTCGCCGTGCAGCAATTGCTGCCACTGGCGGACCATGCCCAGACGTTCGTTGTTCAGGATGAACTGTTTGACCGGCAGGCGATATTGGATCGCGGTGCCCATTTCCTGCATGTTCATCAACCACGATGCTTCGCCAGCGACGTTGATCACCATCGCATCGGGATGTGCCATCTGCACCCCGATCGAGGCGGGGAAGCCATAGCCCATCGTGCCCAGACCGCCGCTGGTCATCCAGCGGTTGGGGTCTTCGAACCCGAGGAACTGCGCCGCCCACATCTGGTGCTGGCCCACTTCGGTGCAGATGTAGCGGTCCATGCCCTTGGTCAGGGCTTCAAGCCGTTCCAGCGCATATTGCGGTTTGATGATCGTGTCCGAATTGCGATAGGTCAGGCATTTGACCGCACGCCAGTCGTTAATCTGTTTCCACCACTTGGGCAGCGACTCTTTGTCCGTGACCCTGCCTCGGGCTTTCCAGACTTTGAGGATGTCTTCCAGCACATGGGCCACGTCGCCCAGAATGGCGATATCAACGCGCACGACCTTGTTGATCGACGACGGATCGATGTCGATATGCACCTTTTTCGATTTCGGGCTAAAGGCATCCAGACGGCCGGTGATCCGGTCGTCGAACCGCGCGCCGATGTTGATCATCAGGTCGCAGTCGTGCATCGCCATGTTTGCTTCGTAAAGGCCATGCATCCCCAGCATGCCCAGCCAATTCTTGCCGCTTGCCGGATAGGACCCGAGCCCCATCAAGGTCGAGGTGATGGGGAAATCGGTCGCACCAACCAATTCGCGCAACAGTTGGCTGGCGGCAGGTCCGGAATTGATCACGCCGCCACCGGTATAGAACACCGGGCGTTTGGCCTTTTCCATCAGTTTGACCAGTTCGGTGATGGCGGTGATATCGCCTTTGACCTGCGGCTGGTAATGCGGACGGATCGTCTTTTTCTCGGTATAGGTGCCGGTGGCGAACTGGACGTCCTTGGGGATGTCGATCAGCACAGGTCCGGGGCGGCCTGCGGTTGCCACATGGAAAGCCTCGTGCAGGGTCGCGGCCAGCTTGTCGGTTTCTTTGACCAGCCAGTTATGCTTGGTGCAGGGGCGGGTGATGCCGACGGTATCTGCCTCTTGGAATGCATCCGAGCCGATCATAAAGGTCGGCACCTGACCCGTCAGAACGATGATCGGGATCGAATCCATCAAAGCATCTGTCAGGCCGGTCACCGCATTGGTCGCACCGGGGCCCGATGTCACCAGCGCAACGCCGGGTTTGCCGGTTGAACGGGCATAGCCTTCGGCCGCGTGGACAGCGCCTTGTTCGTGGCGGACCAGAATGTGCTTGATATCGTTTTGCTGAAAAATCTCGTCATAGATCGGTAGCACAGCGCCACCGGGATACCCGAATACCGTGTCCACGCCTTGATCCTTCAAAGCCTGAACCACCATTTTCGCGCCGGTCATCTGCCGTGTCATCGCTGTCTTCCTTATCTAGTGACGTCGCTGTTATCGCACATAAAAAAGCCCCCGATTTTCGGGGGCGCATGGGAACCTATATGGTCAACCTCTCAGAGGCCCATGCGCCGGTATCCTACAATTACCAGAAGGAGATCCATAGATCAGAAGCCTTTCATTTCGTCGCAAACCTTATGCATGCGCAGAAAGGGGCGTCAACATGTGAAATAGCGAAAATGTCGTTTGGATCGACTTTTTCGCAACTTTCTTACACAAAATCTCGACCTACCGCGTGACGCCCGTTCCCTGCAAAACACCGTGTTCCAACGCATAGCGTGTCAGTCCAGCGGTGCTGCTGATCCCCAGTTTGCGTTTGATATTCTTGCGATGGGTTTCGACCGTCCGCACCGAAATATCGAGGATCAGCGCGACCTCTTTGTTGGATTTGCCAGTGGCCAGTTCCAACAGGATCGTTTGTTCGCGGCTGGTTAGCGGTTCGCGTCCATCCGCGATGCGGGGGCGCAACGACCCTTTGGCGCCCGTGCACAGATATGTTTCGCCCTGCATAACCTTGTCGATCGCCAGCTTGATCTCTTCGGTCGGCACGTCCTTGAGGATATAGCCCCGCGCCCCATGGCTAAGTGCCGCCGAGATATATTCCTGGCTGTCGTGCATCGACAGGATCAGGACCCGTGTTTCGGGCCTGCGTTCAAGGATCAGTTCCGTAGCGGACAAACCGCCCAGCCCCGGCATATTCAGGTCCAGCAGAATGACATCGGGTTCCAATGCTTCGACGCGATCGACGGCATCCTGACCGTTCGACAGCGTGGCCACGACCGAAATGTCGTCATAGGTTTCCAAAAGCGCCTGCACGCCTTCGGCAACCATCGGATGATCGTCCACAATGGCGACTTTGGTGATCATGATTTTCGGTCCCCTTTTGATGGTTTCGAACTGTCAGGTGGGAGCATGTGGGTAAGCGGCACGCGCGCCTCGATCACAGTGCCTGTGCTTGACGATTCCACATGCAAGGTGCCGTCCAACTGTTCGATCCTCTCTTGCATGTTGCGCATGCCCAAACCACTGCTGGCAGAGCGTCTGCGCGGATTGATTGGCCATTCCATACCTTGCCCGTCATCCGAAATACGCATGATCGCGCCATTCCGTGTGCCGCTGACATGGACCGAAACATTGCTGGCCTTCGCGTGGCGTTCGATATTTGTCAGGGCTTCTTGGGCGACACGGTAAAGCGCGATCCGTGCATCGCGGTCCAGACGGTTGCGGAACACCACCGTCTCGAAATCGACAGCGATTCCGGTCCGGACGGCAAAATCATCGGTCAGCGCTTGCAGGGCAGGGCCCAAGCCAAGATCGTCCAGCACCCCGGGACGCAGATCGCGACTGATCCGGCGCACCTCTTGGATGGCACCGCCCAAGGCCGTGATCCCTTTATCCAGACTTTCTGGCGCACGCGCATCCCCGAGCGACAACCGCCGGCGCGCAAGTTCCAGTGCATAGCGGACCCCGACCAGAATCTGGCTGATGGAATCGTGCAATTCGCGGGCAACGCGGCCGCGTTCTTCTTCTTGCGTGTCGATAACCCTCTGGGTCAATGCCTTGAGCTTGGTATCCGCCAGCCGACGTTCGCGCAGGTTCAGCAAAAGACCGGAACTAAAAACGCCCAGCAAAGCAAAGACCGTAATAGCAAGGATATAGAACGATGTTCGGCGGATGCGGGCCTCGACCTCGGCTTCGGCGGCGGCAACGGTTTCCAGAACGTCATCAATAAAGATGCCCGTTCCGACCGCCCACTTCCAATCTTGTAACCCGTTCACATAGACGATCATCCGCGCCAGTTTGCGGGTCGATGGCTTTGGCCAGTCGAATTCGTGGTAACCGGCACCTTGCCGGGCAAGACGGATCAATTCGTCAGTGATCGGGATGCCGTTGATATCTTCTAGCCCGCTCCAGTTTTCGCCAATCAGGTGGGTCTGGCGCGGGGCGACCAAATTGTTGCCGTCATAATCGAAGACAAAGAAATAGCCGTCTTGTCCAAAAAGCATTGCCGCCAGAATGCGGGTAACCTCGAGTTTCGCCTGTTCATCGTCAGGTTGGGCGCGGCCATAGATGTTGACGAACGCGGTGCGGGCCAAAGACAGATAATTCTTCAGCTCCTCGCGCTTGGCCTGAATCAATTGCGTCTCGAGCGCCTTGATTTCCCGCGCGGCAAGGTCGCGGGACTGGTTTGCGACCACGACCGCGATCATGGCAACCGACAAAATCAAGGGGATCGTCGCCAACAAGAACACCTTGTAGCGATACGAAAGAACGATCCATGGACCGCGTGAGGGGGCGTCATCCGACATGCGCGAATCGTTAGACCGATTATTGCCAGAATCAAAGCGCCGCGAGGCCGATTCGAGTCGGCAAAGTTGCAGTTAGCGCCAACATTGGCTCGGATTTCTTGCCAATTCGGCGATATCAGGGCGCATCTACGCAGTAGTCGGTATTTCAATCGGTGGCTGACGGAGGCTAGGCTCCTCCTACTTGAAACGATCCGTGCTGCCCCGGGGAGGGGACGGTGCGGATATCTTGGGAGGATACCAATGGATCGTCGTTCTTTTCTAAGAACTTCTGCTTTGGGTGGCACTGCCGCCGCAGCTAGCACACTCGCAGCACCGGCCTACGCGCAGGGCAACCGCACGCTGACCCTCGTCACCACTTGGGGCCGTGGCCTTGCCGGTGTGCATGACAGCGCCCAGCGTTGCGCCGACATGATCACCGCAATGACCGACGGTCAGCTGACTGTTGACCTCAAGGCCGCTGGCGAACTCGTCGGTGCTTTCGAAGTCTTTGACGCTGTGACCTCGGGTCAGGCCGACATGTATCACGGCGCTGACTACTACTTCATCAACCAGCATCCGGGTTACGCATTCTTTACGTCTGTGCCCTTTGGCATGACCGCGCAGGAACTTGCGAACTGGTACTACTACGATGGTGGTATGGAACTGCACGACGAACTCGGCTCGATCTTCGGGATCAAGTCGTTCCTCGGCGGCAACACCGGCGCGCAGTCGGGCGGCTGGTTCAAGAACGAAATCAACGGACCGGAAGATTTCCAGGGCCTCAAGTTCCGTATGCCGGGTCTCGGCGGCGAAGCTCTGGGCAAACTGGGTGCATCGGTTCAGAACCTGCCGGGCGCCGAAGTGTATCAGGCCCTTGCATCGGGCGCGATCGACGGCACCGAATGGATCGGCCCCTGGGCTGACGAAAAGGCCGGTTTCCAGGAAATCACCAAGTTCTACTACACCGCTGGTTTCCATGAACCGGGTGCGGGTCTGTCGCTTGCAATGAACCGCGACGTCTATGACAGCCTTACCCCAGCTCAGCAGAAGATCTACGAAATCGCTGCTGGCGAAGGCCACCAGAACAACCTCGCCCAGTTCCTGTCGAACAACGGTGCGGCGCTTCAGCGTCTGCAGGCCGGCGGCGTGAAGGTTCTCGAATTCCCCGACAGCGTCTGGGATGCCTTCGGTGCAGCCTCGAAAGAGACCCTCGACCAGTACATGGGCGACGAACTCTTTGCCCGTATCCGCGCAAGTGCCGAAGCTTCGATGAAGTCTTCGTCGGGCTGGATCACCCGCTCGGAAGGCACCTACCGGACCCAGCGCGACCGCGTTCTGGGCTAATCGCCTGATCTGAACCTGTTCAGGATCCCCTTGGTTTCAAGGGGGTCCTGATACCTGCGGGGTGCCTTTGCGCGCCCACGAACTCATACCGATACGGGGGAATGACCATGGGATTGGTCGAAGCATGGGGCGGCAACGCCGTGGGCTGGTTTTTTGCAAACCTGATCGAAGCTTTCTATAACCTCTTCTACGCCTTGACGCATCCGTCCGAATGGCTGGCTTGGCTTCCCTATATCAATCAGGACATGCAGACGATCGAGATCAAGGAAAGCCTGATCCGGTTTATCTACTATGGCGCCTCGGTCGAGTTCTTCTTTGTTGTATTCGTGATTTTCCTGATTGTGACCGGGGTCGGTCTGGTCTGGAATTCGGTGATGTGGGCCTGCGTGCGCGGGCTGGAACGCTTTGCCAACGGGCTGGGCCGGACCTTTGCTTGGGCAGGTTTGATCATGGTCCTGTTGCAGATCATCATCATCTTCATGCAACGGGTCTTTGCGGTTTCCGAAATCACATTCGGCTTTGGGATGGCCTTTAGCTTTGACGTGAGTTGGTGGTCAGAAAGCCTCAAGTTCTACAACGCCCTGATCGTCTGCCTTTGCGCGACTTATACCTTTGTGCAAGGCGGGCATGTGCGCGTCGACCTGATTTATTCCAACGTGTCCTACCGCACGAAAAAGACCATCGATATGCTGGGAAGCCTGTTCTTTATGCTGCCCACTGCGGTTCTGGTCTGGCTCTTTGGTTGGTTTTTCCTGTGGCGGAACCTTGTTGTGCCGAACCCATCGGCGTCGAACACGCTGGAACAGCTATTGCCCAAGGCGCGGGCGCTGCGTTGGAACATCGAAACCATCGGCTTTTCGCCCAACGGTTTCAACGCCTACTGGCTCTTTAAATTCTTGCTACTGTGTTACGTGGCCACGGTCATGATCCACGCGGTCGCCTTCTTTTACCGGTCCTATCTCGAACGCAAGGAAGGCCCCGAAAGCGAAGGCAAATATCTTGATAAAGACAAACTCGGGGACGAACAGGCAGAGCTTGTCGCCCAGATCCACTGATTAGAAAAGGCACCAGATCATGCTTGGACTAGATGGCATCGAAATCGGCCTCATCGTCGTGTTCCTCTGCCTTTTTGGCGCAATCCTTTCCGGCTTTCCGGTGGCTTTTGCCATCGGCGGCGCTGCGGTGGTGTCCTTTATCATCGTGGCGGGCTTGGACAGCGCGGGGCTGTTGATCCATCAAGGGATCGACACCGCATCGGCGGCCTATAAGGATCTGATCGGGCAGGGGATCCGACCAGATGACGTATCCGTCTTTAGCTATCCCGATTTGCCGCGCGTCGCTGAATCGGTCTTCCCGCAAGGGTGGGAAGTGGCGATGGACCGCAACGTGGCCTTTATCGTCAATCGGATGAACGAACGGGTTCTTGCCGGACAATCTATCGAAACCCTGCTGGCCGTTATCATGTTCGTCATGATGGGGATCGTGCTGGAACGCAGCCGGATCGCCGATGAACTCCTGACCAAGATGGCCAATGTATTTGGCCCGCTTCCGGGCGGTCTGGCTGTGTCCATCGTTGTGGTGGGGGCCTTCCTTGCGGCATCGACCGGGATTGTGGGCGCGACCGTCGTGACAATGGGCTTGCTGGCGCTGCCGACAATGCTGCGCAACAACTATTCGCCGGAACTGGCCACCGGGGTCATCGCAGCCTCGGGGACTTTGGGGCAGATCATTCCGCCGTCGATCGTGATCGTTCTATTGGGGACGCTCGCAGGCGACCTGTATTCAGCGGCCCAGGAACAGCGGGCAGCGGCAGCAGGATGTAGCGACGCGCTGACCTATCTGGGAACCCCCGCCGTGGTTTCGGTCGGGACGTTGTTCCAGTCGGCGATGTTGCCGGGGATCATGTTGGCCTTCCTTTACGGGGCTTATGCCTTTGGCTACGCGCTCTTGAACCCGTCGAAAGCCCCCGCAGTTCTGGGCGCTGGCGGCAACGCGAGCCTGTCGACCCGCAATGAAAAACTGACATGGTTCCTGTTCCTGCCTGTCGGGCTGATCGCCGCAGTGATTGTGGCGGGGCAAATCGGTCTGGTCGGCAGCCAGTCGATCACGGTCGACAGCTATTCCGACGCAGGTCAAACCGCGAGCCTGCGGACAAACGTTGGCGAACAGTGTCAGGCTTCGATGATCGCATTGCACGGGCAAGAGGCATGGGATCAGGCTGTTGCCGAACAATCGGCGATCAATGACGCGGGCGGCGTGGCCGAGGCGCGGCTGTTGTCCGATGAAGAACGGAGCGGGCTGATCGCCGATAAAATCGCAGAGGCACCAAAAATCGGTGTCGGTATTGCGACGACTGCGGTGATTTTCGGGCTCTTGTTCATGATCGCGCAGGGCGTGAACCCGGGTGCGAGCCCTGTGCCGACGCTGATCGGCGGACTGGGTATCGTGATGATGCTGATGTCCGACGTGATGTGGATCAATCCGCTTACCACGCCGGGACAGACGCTGATCCTGATCCTCATTCCATTGGGGTTGATGCTCTGGGCGGCCAAACATGCCTCGGCTCGGCTTGCCGCGAACGAAATTTTCAAAGTGGTTTTCCCGCCGCTTGTTCTGATCGTCGCGGTTCTGGGGTCGATCATGGGTGGGATCACCAACCCGACACCCGCGGCGGCCTTGGGGGCAGGGGGTGCGATCCTTCTTGCTGCGGCGCGTAAACGTCAGGACAACGGGGAATCGCCGCGCATCGTGATCTGGACCGCGCTTTCGATCATGGTCATGCTGCTGATCGGTATGAACTTTGATCTGCGGATGGGGCAACCTGTCGTCACCTTTGAAAACCGGTTGGCCTTTGGCGCGGCTTTCCTTGCCTTCCTCTTTTCGATGTTCGGGATATTCTGGAGCTGCTGGTATCTGTGGTTCCGTGGTGTCCTGTCGCCGGTGGTGCGGGAAACGGTCAAGGTGACCTCGATGGTCTTTACCATCCTGATCGGATCGCAGCTTTTGAACCTCGTGATGATCTCGTTCGGCGGGGAGCACTATATCCAGCAGTTCCTGAAAAGCTTTTCGAATGAATGGACCGCGTTCATCATCGTGATGCTGGTGCTGTTCCTGTTGGGCTTTGTGCTGGATTTCCTTGAAATCATCTACATCGTGATCCCGATCGTGGGTCCGGTGATCTATGGCGGGTCGTTCGACCCCAAATGGGTGACCATCATGATCGCGGTGAACCTGCAGACATCGTTCCTGACGCCGCCCTTTGGCTTTGCGCTGTTCTACCTGCGCGGGGTTGCCCCCAAAGAGGTTACGACGGGGCATATTTATCGGGGCGTCATTCCATTTGTTCTGATCCAGGTGGGCGCGCTTCTTCTCCTCGCGATGTTCCCGCAAGTGGTGACGATCCTGCCGGATTTGCTGAACTAAGCCCGGCTAGACCAAGCAACAAAACGCCCGCCAGTCAGCCGACTGGCGGGTGTTTCATTTGCGATTGGTGCGCTACCGGCCTTCGGGCAGCTGGATCTTTGCGACCTGTTCGGCGATCGGATCTATAGACAGGGGATGGATCGCTTGTTCGTAATCCGACGGGTCCCCCATCTGCTGCCATCCGCCTTTGAAATAAACTTCGAGCGCGGAAAACTTGGCTTTGTATCCCATCTTGTCGCTGCCCGGGACCCAATAGCCCAGATAGACATAAGGCAGCCCCAATTCGCGGGCGATCTGGACGTGATCAAGGATCAGATAGGTGCCAAGGCTGGATTTCTCGAGGTCTGGGTCAAAGAAGGAATAGACCATCGACAGCCCGTCATCGAAAATATCCGTGAGCGAGGCCGCGATCAGTTCGGATGCGCCTGCAGGTGCAGCTGGATCAGTATATTCGATCAAACGGGTGCGGACGGGTGTTTCTTCGACCATTGCTGCGAATTCGAACATATCCATATCGGCCATGCCGCCGGTCGAATGGCGGCTGTCCAGATATTTGCGGAAAAGGGCATATTGGTCTTCGGTCGCCCAAGGCGAGGTCGCGCGGCGCACGATCCGCTGGTTCATCTTGGCGACCCGCTTCTGGGTGCGGCTTGGGACGAAATCCGCAACGCGGATGCGGGCCGACAAACAGGCTGAACATTCGGAACAGGTCGGACGATACAGTACGTTCTGCGAGCGTCGAAACCCCTGTTTGGACAAAGCATCGTTCATGCGCGCAGCACCGTCCCCCTGAAGGGCAGTAAAGAGCTTCCGCTCCATCCGCCCGTCCAGATAAGGACAGGGCTGAGGAGCGGTTACATAGAATTGCGGCGCAATGGGCAGGCTATGGCGCATGATAGTCCGATGTTTCCGCAGGGATGAGGTAAGCGTATCAACCCAGAACTCGGTCGCCAAGCGGAATGCGCGGGGCGTTTTCTTAAAGTGGGCGGTTGATTGCTGCGGTTCCCATGATGTGGTCGGTCACGCCTTGGCCGCGACCAGTGATTAGCATCAGCAGGATCGAAATCAACTGAACCGGCGCAATAGCGACCGACAGGGTATAGCCCATCGTGTGCCAGAATGCGTCAGCCCCCGTCAGGCGCAGGCCCTGATGGTCCCGCAACTCGATCGCCATCATCCTCATCCCCCAGGTCGAAGACCCGCCCGCAATCGTGGCCCAACGATAGAAAAAGCCGGTGACCAGCATCAGGAACGGGAAGAAGAAGATACCGGTAAAGGCGGTAAACGGCAGGACGACCGCTGACAAAACCCCGATCATCACCACGTCGATCAGCCACGCAAGCGCCCGTTTGGTCGGAACACCCCGATAGAATTCAGGTTTGCGGATCGGGTCGGGCAGGCCGGTGCTGGAATAATATGCGGTGGTCATGGCAAGGTTCCTGAAGGGTGGGAACCCGCCCCCGATCACGACAACAGTCGGACGGGGCCGGGCAGGGGACAGATTTTAGGCTTTGGGCTCGGGGGCCGCGTCGGTGTCGTCACCAGCCGGTTCGGTGCGGCGGGCGCGTTCGTCCATGAACTGGTCGAATTCCGATTTGTCCTTGGCGTCGCGCAGACGTTCGAGGAAGGATTCGAAGTTCTGCTGTTCTTCTTCCAGACGGCGCAGAGTGTCAGCCTTATAGGCGTCAAAGGCAGTGTTGCCGGACGACCGATAGGCGCTGCGGCCAAAGGAATGACGGGTGTTGTGGTGGCCGCGATGGGCACAGCTGCGATTGAACATGCGTTTGCTCCAGATCATATAGGCAAGGATGGCGAGACCGACAGGCCAGACAAAGATAAAGCCAAGAACCATGGCGGCGATCCACGCCCCTTTGCCACGGGCATCCAGCCAGTTTTCAGTTCGCGTGAACCAACCGGGCCGGTGTGCCGAGGCATAGCCCGAGAAGGGGGGAGGGTGCAGGGATGTGTCGCTCATGTTTTGCTCCGATGATGTAAATGTCGTTCACATCAATGCATATCGGAATGCCTAGGCCGGACTGCAAGGGGCTATGTTAAAGTTTTTTACATGGCGGTAGGGTGTGGACCCTAAGCCCTTGTTTTCAGGTCTCTTTGCCCGTGCAAAATTCTGCAACTGTCGCGCCGGACAGGGTGATAAGCCTTTTTGGATCGATGGAAAATATGTGGCGCGGGGTTCCGGCGGCGGCCCAGATCACATCGAAATCAAGTAGTCGGGGATCGAAAAAGCTGCGGATCGGGGTCAAGTGGCCAATCGGCGACACGCCCCCAATGGCAAAACCCGTTTGCGCGCGGACAAGGGCCGCATCGGCACGGGTCAA
>Ga0102812_10000663_pt1 | contig 24600 bp, 18 predicted proteins | sample ColrivemetaGS713_FD_79334 | JGI IMG/M metagenome (GOLD analysis project Ga0102812, IMG submission 79334) | Estuarine microbial communities from the Columbia River estuary - Flood tide ETM metaG S.713 | ecosystem: Environmental > Aquatic > Marine > Intertidal zone > Estuary | place: USA...
ATCGACGCCTGCAACCCAGGGCCCATGAATTCCGCTACAAGGTATTCATGCCTTATATATGCCTCGATGAATTACCTGACTTGTTCGACACCACCCGACTGTGGTCCGCCCACGGCCGGGCACTCGCTCGTTTCTGCCGCAGCGACTTCCTTGGCGACCCGCAATTACCGCTGCAACAGGAAGTAAGGCGCCGCATCCGCGAGGAGACGGGGCAAGAGCATACCGGTCCTATCTACCTGCTGGCCAACCTGCGCTATTTCGGCTTTTCCATGAATCCTATCGCCTGCTATTACTGCTTCAGCGAGGACGAGTCCCGGCTGGAATACCTGGTGGCTGAGGTCAACAACACCCCCTGGAATGAGCGTCACAGCTATGTGCTGACCGGTCCAGAGCAGGGCAAATGGTTGCGCACAGAGTTCGACAAGCAATTTCACGTGTCGCCCTTTAATCCCATGGATATGCAATACCACTGGCGTAGCAGTACGCCGGATCATCGCCTGGTATTGCATATGGCCAACATGGATGCCGGCGAACGGGTGTTTGATGCCAGCCTGTCGCTGTCAGCCCGGCCCATGACCGCAGCCAACCTGAACCGCATTTTATGGCGCTACCCGCTAATGACCGCCAAGGTCGGGTTGGCCATCTACTGGCAGGCCTTACGCCTGTTTCTAAAGGGTGTTCCCTTTTTCTCCCACCCCCGTAGCAAACCCACTGGAGTTACAGAATGAGCAACGCAAGTGTCAGCACTGTCAGCCTGCCCCAGGCCCGCCGCACCCGTTTCAACCGGCATCTGGCCCGCAGCCTGGTACTGCGAACCCTGGCCCATATCGAAACCGGCGGCATCACCCTTTACGATGGCAATGAGAGCTTCCATTTCGGCGACAGCGATGACCCGGACCAGCTGCATGCAGAAGTCCATATCCACGACGCCGGCTTCTACCGACAGATTCTCGCTGGGGGCTCAATCGCCATGGGTGAATCTTACATCCAGGGCGGCTGGTCCTCCCCTGACCTGGTGGCCGTTACCCGGCTGTTCAGCGCCAACCTGGCGACCCTGGAAGAGCTGGAGTCGCGCCAGTCATGGCTGACCGGACTGGCTGTCAAAATTGCCCATGCGCTCAATCGCAACACGCACAGCGGATCACGCAAGAATATTGCTGCCCACTACGACCTCGGCAATGACTTCTTTCGGCTGTTCCTGGACCCGACCATGATGTACTCCGCGGCGATATTTCCCAGCGCACAGAGCACCCTGGAGGAGGCTTCCATTGCCAAGCTGGATGAAATTTGCCAACAACTGGAACTGAACAGCGATGACCACCTGCTGGAAATTGGCACCGGCTGGGGCGGCCTTGCCGTTCACGCTGCGCGCAATTACGGCTGCCGGGTAACCACCACCACAATCTCCCGCGAGCAGTTTGAGTACGCCCGGGAGCGGGTAAAAGCTGAAGGCCTGGAAGATCGAATCACCTTGCTGTGCGAGGACTATCGCAAGCTCACCGGCAGCTATGACAAGCTGGTGTCGATAGAAATGATCGAGGCAGTAGGGCATGACTACTACAGCAGTTACTTTCGGTGCTGCAGTGACCTGCTCAAGGCCGACGGCAAGATGGTCATCCAGGCAATTACCATTGCCGACCAGCGCTATGACCAGGCGCGCCGCTCGGTAGATTTTATCCAGCGTTACATTTTCCCCGGAGGCAGCCTGCCGTCAGTAGCGGTGATCGCCGATCACCTGGCCCGGGATACCAACATGCAGATGGTGCACCTGCGTGATATCACCAGGGATTATGCGCTGACCCTGGCCCACTGGCGCGAACGTTTCCTGGCTGCGCAGGATGCGGTCAACGCAATGGGCTTCGACCAACAGTTCATTCGTATGTGGGAGTTCTACCTGGCTTACTGTGAAGGCGGCTTTGCAGAGCGCATCATCGGCACGGTGCAATTGGCATTTGCCAAACCCGGTTATCGGCTGGCAAACCAGTAGCCCGACCTGGCTGCGGGCAGTCCTGTTGGTCCGGCAGCGGTCAGGGCTCCTGCCAGGCCTGGTAGCTCCACCAGGGTGGTAACAGTTGACGATACTGGCGCTCACCGTAGCGGCTGTCTATCAGCAGCGCCCGGCCGCTGTCCTCGGCCCGACGCACCACCCGCCCAAGCGCCTGGTCGACCTTGAGCATACCGGGATACAGATAGGCGAACTCGAAACCCGCGCCGTGGTGCTGCTGATACCAGGCGCGCAGTTGTTCGGTATCCCGGTTGAACTGCGGTAAACCCACCCCCACGATCGCCACACTGGTGAGTTGCTGGCCTGGCAGGTCAATGCCCTCACCAAATACACCGCCGAGTATGCACAACGCGACCACGTCACGCTGCTGCTCCAGCAACGGCAGTAAATCCTGCTGCCCAGTGTCGCCCTGTTCCGGGCGCTGCACCCATAAACTGCGCGACAGTCCCTCCAGGCCAGTACGCCGCAGCTGGTCGAGGCAATCCTGCAAGTAGCGGTAGGAGGGAAAGTACACGATGCAGTTTCCCTGCTCCTGCTGTAGCCATTGCAGCAGGGTGCGAGCCAGCGCCGGCAGGCTTTCCCCGCGTCGGGCAAACCGCGTATCCACCCCGGTTGCCAGGAAGACCTGTAGCTGCTCAGGTGCGAAGGGGGAGTCCATGCGCCGAAATACCGCATTCGGCTGCAGGCCCAGGGCCGGCCGGGTCCAGCTATGAGGCGAGAGCGTGGCTGAAAATACCGTGACCGCATGCAGCGCGGCGTGCCGCTCCCCCAGCAGCCGCGCAGGATCCAGGCATTTGAGGTCAAGCAGCAGGCTCTGGCGGCCCTTGTTGCGGCTGAGCTCAAAACGAAAATCTTCCCCCCAGTTATCCACCAATCTCTGGAATTGCAGTACTGCGAAGTAGAAGTCCAGCAATAGCGGCTGCCTGTGCAGGCTGGCCGGCTCTGCGGCCATTCGCTCGCCGATGGCGGCCAGGAAATCCTGCAGGGCCTGCAACAACGCCTGTGGCAACTCATTCCGGCTATCGTAGTCAGGCTCCAGCCAGTGCTCACGCTGCAGTGCCAGCATCGACTTGTTGATCTTGTTGAGCGCGGCTGCCAGCGCCGGTGATGCTGTACGCTTCACCGCCATCACATCTGCTTTGGACAGGCTCGCCCGGTACATCCGTCGCGCCCGCTCCGGCAGGTTGTGGGCCTCATCCAGCAACACCGTCCAGCGCCGGTCATCCTGCAGCGCAAGACTGCCAAGTGTCGCCGTCAGGCTGTAGACATAGTGGATATCAGCAATAACCACATCTATCCAGGGCAGCAGATCCAGTGCCAGCTGGTAGGGGCAAACGTCAAATTCCCGTCCCAGGCCTTCAATATCGACCCGCTGCAAGGAGGGTATCTCCATAGCCGCTTCAAGCGCTGCGGGCAGGCGGTCGTAATAGCCACGCGCAAATGGACAGTCATCCCCATGGCAGGCTTTGCCGGGCGAAAAACATATGCGCTCTTTGGAGGTAAGACTGAGGGCACTCACCCGCAGCCCCACATCCCGAAAATTGTGCAGGGTTTCCTCGGCAGCATGGCGACCCACTGTCTTCGCGGTGATAAAGGCAATCCGGTCATGTTTGCCAGTGCCCAGTGCCTTGAGGGCCGGGTACAGCACTGCTGCGGTCTTGCCGATGCCGGTGGGCGCCTCCATCATCAGCTGGCCTGCCTGGTCTATACACTTGTAAACCAGTTCCGCGATCTCCCGCTGGCCGGCGCGAAATTCCCCGTAGGGAAAGGAGAGGGTGGAGAGGCTCAGGTCACGCTGCTGGCGCAGCTCCGCCAGCGCTTGCAGCCAATGACTGAAACGCACCAGGGTTGCCTCGAGAAACTCCGCCAGCTCAGCCTGCGAGTATAGCTGTGACACCAGCTCTTCTTCGCCGCTATCGATATTGAACCAGGTCAGGTGCACTTCAAGCTGCGCCAGGTCCTCCTGCGAGGCGATAATCGCAGCGTATATACGCGCCTGGGCCAGGTGCATCCGGGTCACGGGCTCTGGAATCAGGTCGGGGCGCACCCGACAGGTCTTGATCTCTTCTACTATTCCCCGCTCGGGGTCATAACCATCAGCCCTCCCTCGCAACAGCAGGGTCAGACCTGAGTTGTCATGTCGATACGCTACCGGGAACTCGCTGCGATAGCTGTCAGGCCGACGCCGGTAGACACGCTGGTGTCCGGCAACACCCTGGACGCCGGTAGGGGAGGGGGTGAAGCGGTGATCGATATCCCCGCTGCGGTGACAAAATGCCACCAGGTCCTTCACCGCCACCGTAATCTCAGTCATTGCCCCATTCCACCCACGCGACTGTGGCGGGGATACCGTGCTGTGCGAAAAATCTCAGCCAACGCTTCTGGCTGTCCTGCAGTGCGTCGCCAGGACCCTTGACCTCGATCAGGCAGTAGTCCCCTGCCCGCTCTCCCAGGGCGATAAGATCGGGGAAACCGCGACGGTTTTCCCGCGGGTCAAACAGCATTCGCTCCCAGATCGCCAACAGGTGATCCGCCGGGACAACCGCGAGAGTCGCATCCACCAGGTCGGCATCGATATAGCGCGTGTTTACCCAGTGGCACTGGAAGCTGCTGTACTGCCGATAGGCGTCGAGCAATTGCCGGCGGATATCCCCCTGGCGCAGTTGTGCCAGGCGCTCCTTGAGCTGCGGCTGCCGGCGGGTGCGAAATTCAGCCTCGTACATATCTGCCGGTACACTCTGGTAAGGGTTGTGAAAAGCGCCCGGCAGCGGCGCAAAGATTTGTTCCCAGAACGCCAGTCCGAACAGGCTATTCATCAGCTGGTTTTCCGCGTAGTGCACAGAGCGCCATTGCTGCACCAACTGTTGCGCCGCCTTGATCTCCACCGCCTCCGGCCCCGCCGGCAGGACCAGGTTGATCCGGGCAAATGCATCACGTCGCCGGGCCTGTTTGTCCCCACCCAGGTGGCGCCGGGCACGGGCCAGGATGCGTCCGGCGGCCTCGGCTTCTTCCTCTCCCCAGGGTGATGCCAGGATTTGCTCGCATATGCAGGCTGCGCCAGCCCAGTCACCCTGTGCCTCCAGTACCCGCGCACGGCGCTCCCGGGCGGGATGGCGTTCGCTGCGCTGGTACAACTGGCTGGCCAGGTCGAGCTCGCCCAGGCGCTCCAGGTCCCGGGCCAGCTCATTGCACAGCCGATGCCAGCGGGGGGCGCTGGATGGAAAACGAATCTCGGCGGACAACATCTCCTGCGCCAGATCCACCAGGCCATCGCCATCACCCGCCTCCCGCAATTGGTACCAACTATCGCTACAGGTCGCGCAAGCAAGGTATTCATCCACCGCCTGCCGGTTGGGAAACAACCGGTGCGCGCGGTCAAGGGAGTAGGGGTAGTAACTGGTAATACCCAGGTCAGTCAGCACAAACTCGGTCAGGCTCTGGTGGCGGTTGCCAAAAAACAGCAGCTGCAGCAACTCTACCAGTTCCGCAGCCTGCGGGGTGATGATGCGACCGACATCCACAGTAACCAATGCTTTGCGCAACGCGCGGGGCGAGTGATGCAGGTCTTCGATCGCGGCCAATAGTGCAGATTTGCCTGCTGCCCGGGGACCCGACAGTTGTGCAGCGAAGGCGGCTTCAAGCTCGGGCCGGGTAAACAGTGGCCCGAGCTCCTCCACAGCAAGCTCATGGGCCGCTACCACCAGCTCCTGCTGCAGTAACAGGTCAATGGCGGTCGCCAGCGGACCCAGCTCGGGATAGGCCAGCTTGCTCTCCCTGAACCAGGGCCCCACCCGCGAGACCAGGCGGACATACAGGCACTGGGCCGTGAACTCAAGCCCGCGAAATAATGCCAGCCAGTCGAGTTCTTGCGCGGTTAGCAAATCGCCGTATTGGCGTTCCACGGTAGCGCACAGCAGCAGGAAATTATCGCGGTAGTAATGGGGTGTCAGCTCGCCGCCGCCTGGATCCAGCTCCACGTTACTCTCGTGCCTCGGGTTAGCGGCTGGTGTCTAATCTGCAGGGAAGGCTGCGTGGCAGACCGCATTGATGTTATGTTAGATACTGTTTAAAGCGCTGTATCAGGTGCTATCTTACGTGATCACCTGCAAGCTGTCAGAAAGACAATAAGCACACAAGCAATGAGAGCAGCCAGCATGAGCGAGCACAATCAGCCACCCGCGAGCCTTACACCAACGCTGGCCCTGATCCCAATCCTGTTCCTGATCTCCCTGCTGGCCTGCTCCGTCTACCTGTTTGGCGCTGACTCGTCCTACGGTGCCAACCAGGTGGCGCTGGTGCTGGCCACCTGTGTAGCCGCCCTGGTCGGCCGCCGCACCGGCGTGTCCTGGCGCAGCGCCCAGGAAGGTATTGTCCACGGCATAGCCGTTGGCCTGGGACCTACTCTCATCCTGCTGGCGGTGGGCATGTTGATTGGCACCTGGATACTCTGCGGCACCGTTCCCACCATGATTTACTACGGGGTGGAGATACTGAATCCGAATATTTTCTACACTGCTTCAGCCGCGATCTGCGCCATCATTGCCATCAGTATCGGCAGCTCCTGGACCGTGGCCGGTACCATGGGCATTGGCCTGATGGGCATCTCTGCCAGCTTTGGCCTGTCGCCGGCAATCACCGCCGGAGCCATCGTCTCCGGGGCCTATTTCGGGGACAAGCTGTCGCCCATGTCCGACACCACCAACCTTGCCGCGGCGGCGACCGGGGTGGACCTGTTCGACCACATTCGCCATATGCTGTGGACTACAGTACCCAGCTTTGTCATCGCCTTACTGGTGTTCTCACTACTGGGCCAGGCCGGCGGTGGCACGCCCGGCGAAATCGCTGCCCTGCAGGCATCACTGCAGGCTGAATTTACGATAGGCCCGATCCTGCTGTTGCCGCTGGCATTGATGCTGGTCATGGTTGCCAAACGGGTGCCGGCCTATCCGGCCATCGTCATCAGCGCCCTGGCCGGGGCCGCATTCGCGTTGCTATTCCAGGCCGAGGCCATCCTCAAGCTGGCCAATGCAACTGACGGGCTGGGCCGGAGTATGGCCCTGATGAAAGGCGTGTGGATCAGCCTGTTCGACGGCTACAAGTCCAACAGCGGCAATCAATTCCTTGATTCACTGCTCAGCAAGGGCGGCATGAGCAGCATGCTCAATACCGTGTGGCTGATCATCTGCGCGCTGGGCTTCGGCGGCGTGCTGGAGCGCACCGGCATTCTGAACTACCTGCTGCAGCTGACCCTGAGAAGAGTCAACAGCGTCGGCTCACTGATCACCGCCACCGTGGGTACCTGCATCAGCACCAATGCCCTGGCCGCCGACCAGTACATCGCCATCGCCCTGCCGGGGAGGATGTTCAAGGACGAATATGCACGCTATGGGCTATCGCGCCTGAACCTGTCGCGCACACTGGAGGACTCGGCCACCCTCACCTCAGCGCTGATTCCATGGAATACCTGCGGCGCCTACATGGCGGCCACCCTGGGCGTGGCTACCTACCAATATGCCCCTTTCGCGCTCTTTAACCTGCTGTGCCCGCTCATCGCCATCGGCTACGGTTTCACAGGTTTCGCCCAAAAACCACTGGAAGCCGAGCCGGAACCGGTGGCGGCAAGTATCGCTACAACGTGAGCGAACGCGAGCCGCTGTGGGACTATCCCCACCCCCACACCCTGCATACCCGGGTTCGGGCCGAGGATATCGATGGGCTTAATCACACCAATAACACCGTCTACGTAAAATGGTGCGAGCAAGTGGCCTGGTCCCACTCCGAGGCCATGGGCCTCACCCTGGCCAACTACCGCGAACTGGATAGAGCCATGGCCATCAGCCAGGCCCAGTACAATTACCTGCAGGCTTCCTACGAAGGCGAGGATATCGTGGTTGGCACCTGGCTGGTCGGCTGGGACTGCAAGCTCACCATGAACCGGGAATTTCAGGTTATTCGTCCGGCAGACGGCACAACCCTGCTGCGCGCGGCCATGAGCCTGGTCTGCATCGAGCTGAGCAGCGGCAAGCCCCGACGCATGCCAAAAGCGTTCACAGAGGGTTATGGTCCAGCGGTGTTGACGGCTACACACATGCAGCAGAACTGCCGACTGCCGACCTAGACACTCTCCCAGTCAAACGCCAGCACATTCCTGATATCTGGCTCGCCCATCACCAGCATCAACAGGCGGTCTACTCCCAGCGCCACCCCACTGCAACTGGGTAAGCCCTGCGCCAACGCCGCCAGCAACTGTTCATCAAGCGGCCGTTCAGGCTGGCCGTGTTCGCGCCGCCGCTGGTTATCCTGCTCAAAACGTCGTCTTTGCTCGGCAGCATCGGTCAGCTCAAAATAGCCGTTGGCCAGTTCCATACCATCCACATAGAGCTCGAAACGCTGCCCCACTGGCTGTCCGTCAACTTCAACCACCTGGGCCAACGCCGCCTGGGAAGCGGGGTAATCATAGATAAAACACATGCCCAGCCCCGCAAGTTGCGGCTCCAGGACATGGCTCATCAGCAAATCCAGCCACAAGTCGCGCTCGCCACTCACAATGCCGGTATCAATGTGTTGGCGTGCCAGGTCCATCAAGTCAGATACCGGGGCGGTAAAGGGATCAATCGCCAGTTGCTGTTCGAACAGTTGCCGATAGCTGAACCTGTACAACGCTCTTTCGCCCAGACATACATTCACCAACTCGGCAACCTCGGCCATAAGCTGATGGTGATCGTAGCCAGGCCGATACCACTCCAGCAGGGTGAACTCGGGGTTGTGCCGACTGCCCGCTTCGCCATCGCGAAACGCCCTGGCCAACTGGTAAATAGCGCCGCTGCCAGCGGCCAACAAGCGCTTCATCGCATATTCGGGAGAGGTTTGCAGGAACCGGGGCCGGTCGATGGAAGCGCCACGCTCTACGGCAAAAGGTTCAATCGAAGGGTCAGTGACTCCGCTGCGACACAGCAGCGGCGTATCCACCTCGAGAATATCGCGCTCCGCAAAAAAACTGCGAATCAGCCCCAGCAACCCCGCCCTGGCCTGCAGTCGGAGCCGGCCTGCCGGTGACCCGGCTTTCACGCCGCCAACTCAGGACTTACTGGCGCGGCTCTGGTACTCACCACTGCGGGTATCCACCCGAATGACCTCACCCTGGCTGATGAACAGCGGTACCTTGACCACCGCACCAGTGCTGAGCTTGGCTGGCTTGCTGCCACCACTGGCGGTATCGCCTTTGAGGCCAGGGTCAGTCTCGACAATCTCCAGCTCAACAAAGTTCGGGGGGGAAACGGACAGGGGAGCGCCATTGTAAAGCGTAACTTCACATTGATCCTGCTCCTTGAGCCACAGATGGCTGTCTCCGACCGCTTTGGCATCAGCCTGGTGCTGTTCAAAGGTATCGGGTTCCATGAAGTACCAGAATTCACCATCGTTATAGAGGTATTCCATGGTCTTATCCATCACATCGGCTCCCTCCAGGGTCTCACCGGAGCGAAAAGTGCGGTCCCAGACCCTGCCAGTCTTGAGGTTGCGCAGCCTGACGCGGTTAAAGGCCTGGCCCTTGCCTGGCTTTACAAATTCATTGTCGAGGATGCTACAGGGCTCGCCGTCGAGCATGACCTTCAGGCCGGAGCGAAATTCGTTGGTGGAGTAGTTAGCCATGGGGTTCTCATTGTCGGATCTTGAAAGCCGGCAATGATAACCCACGCGGACCCGCAATGGCAGATGGGCGATATTCACAGTGGCTACACTCGGCAAATATACGATACTCTTAGGTGCACATGGATCCCTTGAACCGTTAACTTTAAGGACCTGCGAACTATGAGCAGGAATACGCCGATAAAATTGAAGATCCCGCGCCAGGATCTCCAGGACTTCGAATTCTTCGAACTGTCTGCGGCAGCCGCGGCCAACTGGGTGCAGAACCTGCCGATGTCCAGTGCCGGCGCAGCATCCCAGCAACTGCGCCAGGTAGTCAGCCACCTGAACCGGGTAGAGGTGGCACCACAGTTACGCTTCGAGATTCTGGAAGCGATGCGCAATAACCTGTTGACTGCAACATCCAACCTGTCCAAGCGCTACCTTAACCAGCCGCTGGTAATGCCCGAGGAGCCCAGGCAGATGGCGGCACTGGCCGACAGCCTGACCAGCGCTGCCTGTACCGGCTATACCATCACCGCGATCCAGACCCTGCAACAACGCGGCTCTATCAGCCATAGCAGCCCGGCGCGACTGGTGGGCGAGGCCATCCACAGAGCCATGCAGTTCGCAGGAGCCCGACTGCTGCTTGCATTCCAGCTTTACCGTCCCGTAGAACTCAACGGCTGGCTAACACTGCACCAGTTGTACGTGCTGGCCGAGGGACAGGAACTTACCAGACTCACAGTCACTGACCCATTGATTGCCGACAGCTCGATTAGCAGTGTTTACCTGCAGGCCTTGTTGCTGGGCTGCAGCAAGCCCAACCAAATGCGCCAGAATGATCTTCGCGCCATCTACCGCGGACTTCAGGACTGGACCCCGTTGATGGAGATCGCACCGAACGAGCACGGCAAGGGCCTGTTCCTGGTCGACCTGGATACCGACCAACCGCCCCTGTACAGCTCCGTTTATAACGGTGCGCCCGGACCAAGGATCCGCTATCTCGATACCGGCCCACTGGTGGACCATCTGCAGGAGATCCGCGCCCGTGAAGACAAGCAGGGCGTTGTGTTCGATCGCAATACGGTTATCCCCCCCAATCTGCTGGAGCACCTGATCGCCTCACTGGGGAGCATGAGCAAGCGCAACTTCACCCGTACCAAAACCGGCCGGCCAATGTGGATCAGCGTCGGCCTCAGCGCTGTGCATTATCACCTGGCCGGGGAACAGGATTTCGAGGAACTGGTGCAGGGCAGCGACTACACGCCCGGCGCTGGAGAGCGCCTGCCCGATAACCCCTTCCTGAGCACCACTGGCAAGCGGGATCTTTGGCGCGAGGCCAACCCCGAAGAGAATTTTTCCGATTCCAGGCTGGTCAGCGAAGACCGTGAGCAGCAGCACGAGATACAGGTTGACGCCAGAACCCGGGCCGCGCTTGCCGGGCTGGATGAAGACGAGCTGGACCCGCAAAAGGGCTACCCGGCACACAGGGTAGCGATGGTTAACGTCAGCCCCGGTGGCTACTGCTTTGAGTGGTCACCAGAGCTGCCGGGCGATATCAAGACCGGGGATATCGTCGCCGCGCGCGAGAACCTCAGTTCGCCCTGGGTACTGGCCGTTATCCGCTGGATGAGCCAGCTCGAAAACGCCCGCACCCTGATCGGGCTGGAATTGCTCAGCCCACGGGCAGAGCCATACGGCGCCCGGCTACAACAAAAAACCGGCGACCTCAGCCAGCCGATGCGCGTGTTGTTACTGCCAGAGATAAAACTGGTGGGGCAACCGCATACCCTGATCACCCCAAGGGCCGGGTTTCGCGAGCGCCAGAAGATAATCCTGCAGCGCGGTGGCGAGCAATTCTATATACAGCTGCTGCGCCAAATCGCGGTTACCGGCGCCTTTGCACAATTCGATTTTCGCTATATCAAGCAATTGGGCGAGGTGCTGGCGGAAGACAAGACCCGCCCCCAGAGCGAGAGCTTCGACTCGCTGTGGACCAATATTTAAAGCGGCTATGCGCGCCTAAAGCCTGGCCGCCTCGCTCTGGTAGCGGTCTGATATTCCCAAAAGGTAGAGAATGGCATCCAGCCCCAGGGTTGAGATCGATTGCTCTGCTGACTGTTTTACCAGTGGCTTGGCCCGGAACGCTATTCCAAGCCCGGCAATACTGAGCATCGGTAAATCGTTCGCGCCATCGCCCACTGCAATCACCTGCTGCAGGTCTATACCTTCCTGAGTGGCCAACTGACGCAGCAGTTCGGCCTTGCGCTGGCCATCCACTATCGTGCCTGACACTTCCCCGGTCACCTGGCCATCGACAATATCCAGCTCGTTGGCGAACACGTAGTCGATTCCCAACTGGCGCTGCAGGTCGCGGGCAAAATACGTAAAGCCTCCTGACAGGATGGCGGTCTTGTAGCCCAGGGTCCGGAGCGTGGCAATCAGGTGCTGGGCACCCTCGGTAATTTTCAATTGCCTGCGAACCCGCTGCAGCGCATCCTCCGGCAAGCCTTGCAACAGCGCAACCCTGGCCCGAAAGCTCTCACTGAAATCCAGCTCGCCGCGCATGGCCCGTTCGGTAATCGCACTCACCTGCTCGCCCACGCCCGCCAGCACAGCCAGCTCATCGATAACCTCGGCCTCTATCAGGGTGGAGTCCATGTCAAATACCACCAGCCGGCGGTTGCGCCGGTACATATTGTCCTGCTGGAACGCCAGGTCTACATCCAGCGCACCGGCCACCTCCAGCAAGTCCCGGCGAAAAGCCCCGGAATCCTGCAATGGCCCGCGTACCGAAAATTCAACACAGGCTTTACTCAGGGCCGGTAGCTCCCCCAGGGGAATTCGCCCCGACAGCCGGTTTATGCTGTCGATGTTGAGTCGATGGCGGGACACCACCGCACTCACCCGGGCGAGCTGGTCAGCAGTAATCTTGCGAGCCAGCAGAGTGATGATGTAACGGGCGCGGCCCTGGCCGTCCACCCACTGCGCATAGCTTTCGGGAGCGACCGGATTGGTTCGGGCCTGCATACCGTGGCCTTCGGCATAGATGCTGATCGCCGCACTTACCTGCTGCGGGTCACCCTCCTCCGGTATTTCTACCAGCACCCCCATGGACAGGGTTGCATGGATAACGGCCTGGCCGATATCGAGGATGTTCACGGAGTGCTCGGCCAAAATCGCGGTGATGCCCGCGGTCAGGCCCGGGCGATCCTCACCGGATATGGTGATCAGCAAAATTGTGCTCACTACAATAGTCCAGGCATGGGAAAGGAGCGCTATTCTACCTGTTCGGCTCAAGGGCTGTGAAGCGAACCGGGAACAGCTCTCCAGAGAGGCCACGGTGCCGCGTTAAATAAGGGTGCAGAGCGCACAAATGTCCCGCACGGGGAAGTACTGGTTTATACTGGCCCGCGTCCCCTTACCGTAAGCTGCCAACCGCGCGTGAAACTCTCCCTCCAGAACAGTAACCTCGGCCAACAATTGGCCCTGCTCACCTCAATCCTGTGCCTGCTGGTCAGCCTGGCATTGGTCGCACTGGCTGCCATCTCCAGTCACCACATGCAATTGCAGCAGCAGGAGCAGTACGGAACCGCCCTGGCCCAGCAGATTGCCCAGCGCATCGGCGCCGCGATGGAAAGCGGGGACCTGCTCAGTGTATCTGCCTCCCTGCAGCGCTTCGTGGAAACCTCCTCTGCGGAACAGGTGGCAATTTTCGACGTGGAGGGCAAAGCACTGGGGCAGGCCGGGGACCTGCTGGGCCAGAACCCCCGCCAGTACGAGGCACCGGTAAAAATAGAGGAAGACATTGCAGGCCAGGTACTCATTACCATCAGCGATGACGAGGCCCAGGCCGCACAGTTTGAACTGGTCTTCAGCCTGCTGGGACTGGCCATACTATTGAGCCTTGCGGTTTACGGTGCCAGCCGACACTTTGGCCAGCGCCTCGGGAACCGTCTTGGCGCCATGGCGCGCACTATCGCCCTGGATGACCAGACAGCGGACCAGACAGTGGTAAACGAGATGAACCGATTGGCTGCCTGTATCGATGCGCTACCTATGGACCTGCTGCGCACGCGCAGTGAAACCAATCCCAGGGATGAAAATTATCGCACTACGGCTGTGCTCTACCTGCATCTCACCAGCCTGGTCGACTACGTGGATACCCTGGACGAGCAATCCCTGTTGCGCTACACCAACCGCTTGCACCAGGTGGTACTGGCATCAGCAGGATTTTACGGTGGTGAATTGCAGGTGGCTCGCCAGTTCGGCCTGGCGATTTACTTCAGCGGTGACAACAGCGCCGGCAGCGCGGCGTTTCGGGCCGCCTCCTGTGCCTGGCTGGTGCACGCGGTGAGTCGGGAACTTGAAAAGAAAATGCCCCTGTCGCTCTCCATCGCCATGGCGATTTCCCAAAGTGAGCTGGGCGCGGGAGACGAGTCTGATATTTATCCGGGTTTATACATACAACATACCCTGGATGAACTGGAGACCATCTGCGCCAACAAGCCGCCCCAGGTTTTACTGGCGCCAGTGGTGTGTGAAGACCTGGACATCGCCGGACGCCTGCAACTGCAGGCTACCGAGGTCAACGACTTCCAGATGCTCGAGGAATTTGAAGGGCCTTACAAGGACCTGCTGGAGCGACAGTTGCGCCTGGTCCTTAAACGACTGCTGGACGGCGGTCGCCGCCCGGCTTAAGCCTCGGCCCGCATACTGTCGACTTTCTGGAAGCCCCGTGGCAGCTTGTTGCCGCGCCGGCCACGCTCGCCTCGATAATGTTCCAGCTCGGAAAATTTCAGGCTGATGTGGCGCTTGCCGGCATAAATCAACAGGCTGTCCGCTGGCGTCAACACCTGCACCCCCACCATGTATTCCTCGCGACTCACTACCCGGGCGCCGGGGATGCCAATAATCTTGTTGCCCTTGCCACGTGCCAGTTGCGGCAAATCTGCCAAAGGGAACACCAGAAGTCGCCCCTCGGTGGTCACTGCCGCCACATAGGCATCCTCAGTGGCGCCAATCGCCGCTGGCTGCATCACGCGCCCGCCCTTGGGCAGGCTGATAGCCGCCTTACCTGCGCGATTCTTGGATTGCAGGTCGCCCAGTTTGGCGACAAAGCCATAACCGGCATCGCTGGCCAGCAGATAAAGCTGGTCCTCCGCACCCATCATCAGGCCTTCAAAGGTCGCCCCGGAGGGCGGATTGATGCGCCCGGTGACGGGCTCACCCTGGCCACGCGCTGAAGGCAGGTTATGGGAGGGGATGGTATAAGCGCGGCCGGTGGAGTCGAGAATAACGGTTGGCTGGTTGCTGCGACCGCAGACCGCCATCCTGAAACCGTCGCCGGACTTGTAGCTGAGACTGGTCGGGTCGATATCGTGACCCTTGGCCGCGCGAATCCAGCCCTTGTCCGACATCACCACGGTGATCGGGTCTGCGCTCATCAGTTCCAGTTCACTGAAAGCCCTGGCCTCTTCACGCTGCACCAATGGTGAGCGGCGCTCATCACCATATTTTTCAGCCACAGCGAGCAACTCGGTCTTGATCAGAGTCTTGAGCCGGGCGGCGCTACCCAGGATTTTTTCCAGCTGGTCGCGCTCTTTCGCCAGTTCGTCCTGCTCACCGCGAATCCCCATTTCCTCCAGCTTGGCCAGGTTGCGCAGCTTGAGCTCCAGCACTGCTTCTGCCTGGATGTCGGTCAAGCCAAACCGCTGCATCAGTGCGGGCTTGGGTTTGTCCTGCGTACGGATGATGTGGATCACCTCGTCAATATTGAGAAAGGCGACCAGGTAACCTTCGAGGATATGCAGCCGTTTCTGTACCCGCTCCAGCCGGTACTCCAGCCTGCGTCTTACGGTGTCGGTCCGAAACGATAGCCACTCCCTGAGGATACGATCGAGCCCCTTCACCCCAGGCCGACCGTCGATTCCGATCATGTTGAGGTTTATACGGTAACTACGCTCCAGGTCCGTGGTCGAGAACAGATGGCTCATCAGGCCCTCTACCTCAATCCGGTTGGAGCGCGGCACGATCACCAGTCGGGTGGGGTTTTCGTGATCCGACTCGTCGCGTAAATCGGCAACCATCGGCAATTTTTTAGCCTGCATTTGCGCGGCTATCTGTTCCAGCACCCGGGAGCCAGAGACCTGGTAGGGCAGGGCACAGATCACAATATCAGGCCCTTCCTTTTCCCAGACTGCACGCATGCGCAGGGCACCCTTGCCGCTTTGGTACATAGCCAGAATATCTTCGCGCGGGGTAATAATCTCGGCCTCGGTAGGAAAATCCGGCGCCAATACATGCTCGCACAATTCCGCCACCGTGGATTTCGGCGCCTCCAGCAGTCGAATCGCTGCCGTCACCACTTCCCGCAGGTTATGGGGCGGCACATCGGTTGCCATGCCCACAGCAATGCCGGTGGTACCGTTGAGCAGCACATTGGGTACCTGGGCGGGCAGCACCGAGGGCTCGTCCATGGTGCCGTCAAAATTGGGCGACCAGTCCACGGTGCCCTGAGCCAGTTCTGACAGCAGTACTTCCGCATAAGCAGTCAGTCGCGACTCGGTATAGCGCATGGCCGCGAACGACTTGGGATCATCAGGCGAGCCCCAGTTGCCCTGCCCATCGACCAGGGGGTAGCGATAGCTGAAGTTCTGCGCCATCAACACCATCGCCTCATAAGCCGCGCTGTCGCCGTGAGGGTGGAATTTGCCGATGACGTCACCCACCGTACGGGCGGACTTCTTGAACTTGGCCGAGGATTTGAGACCCAGCTCGCTCATCGCATAGACAATGCGCCGCTGTACCGGTTTGAGTCCATCACCAACATGGGGGAGGGCGCGGTCGAGGATGACGTACATGGAATAATCCAGGTACGCTTTCTCGGCATACTGCTTCAAGGACACCTGTTCGATGCCGTCACTGTCTATTTCAATAATGTCAGACATTAACTACTAACCTGTCTATGTGTTGGTGCTTGAGAAGTAGCCGCCGGGTGGATCGATATTGCGCGCGCATGGCGAGCGCTGCCGGCAGGCCGGGGGGTTCAGTCCATGCTGTTGTTGTGGCCGTGGCTACCGCGCAGACCCACCAATTGCTCGTTAAGATTGACGATCGAGTTGGCCATATTAACCAGCAGGCTGTGAATGGTGGCCGGGTTGCTCTTGATCAGCTCGGTGAACTGCTCTTTGGGAACCTTTACCACTGAACAGGCTGTTTTCGCCCGTACGGTGGCGCTGCGATCGGCATGGGTAAGGGCAGCCATGGCGCCAAATATCTCACCCTCACCAATACGGCCAACAATGACGTCGTTCACCACCACCTCGGCGGTCCCGCAGGACATATTGAACACGTAATCGGCCCGCTCGCCCTGACGAATAATAGTATCCCCGGGCTGGTAGTCCTCGTAACCGGGGGTAGCTGCAGTCTCTTCCGGTACATGGGCGGCTGTAATTCGCAACATCAAACCGGAATAGGTGACCAATACCCGGGTCCACAGCTTCATCGCCGCGGGGTCACCGAATACACGGCGCATAAATTCAAGGGCGGGATAGCTGTGCAGCGTGGCACCAATATCGCTGCCGTAGTAGACTGCACTGTCCTGCGCAATCGTCCCGGCTATATCCGGCAGCAGGATATCCCCCTCGTCGAGGGTGACCACTGTCCTGCCCTGATAGCGGGCCACCAGCGCACCGCGCTGCACTACGTAAAACTGGTTGCCGTCAAAACCCCGGAAATTCCCCTGGTCGGTAGGGCTGACTTCCATGGGTGTACCGGGCATTCCTACCACGCCCAGCAACGCCTGGATCAGCTCCTTATACTGCTGGTTCAGCACGTTAAAATCCTGGGTGAGCTTTACTACAGCCAACATTGGCAAACCCCTGTCTGGAGTACTCCGGCCACGTCAATGATGCCCCTGCAACCCCATCCGTTATTATTCCAGCACCCAACCAGACCATGTGCAGCCTGTTCGCACTACTGTTTCCGGCTTATAGTAGCAACTTATCCCACTAGGGAGAATGATTGACCACAAGATTTATCCCCAGGACAGCCGCAATGACATGCCAATGGCAAACCGCCGCATTCGACCAGCTCACCCCGCAGCAACTGTATACCGCTCTGCAGTTGCGCCAACAGGTTTTCGTCATAGAGCAGGACTGCCTCTACCCGGACCTGGATAACAAGGACCAGCAAGCTATACATATGCTGTGCTGGGAAGATGGCAAACTACTGGCCTACCAGCGCTGCCTCGCGCCTGGAGCCAGTTATCCGGAGAGCTCCATCGGCAGGGTTGTGGTCGCAGCCGAAGGCAGGGGGCGACAACTGGGCAGGACGCTGGTAGAGCGGGGTATTGCCCACAACCTGCAGCAGTGGCCACACAGTGGCATCAGGATCGGCGCGCAAGCCTACCTGCAGCGGTTTTATACGGAACTGGGGTTTGCAGTACAGGGGGATATTTACCTCGAGGATGGTATTGATCACATCCAGATGCTGTACCTGGACTCAAGCCAGCTCTAGCAGAAAGGTTACCGGGCCATCATTGGTCAGGCTGACTTGCATATCGGCACCAAACAGTCCCGCCGCCACGCGCGGATGACGCTGCCGCAGGGCTGTCAGCGTGTAGTCATAAAGAGATTGTGCTGCTGCTGGCGGCATTGCCGAGGAAAAGCCCGGGCGCAGGCCCTTGCCGGTATCGGCGCACAGAGTGAACTGGGAGACCAGCAATACTCCGCCGTCAACGTCAGCCACGCTGCGGTTCATACGCCCCACCTCATCGGCAAATACCCGAAAGGCCAGCAACTTGTCCAGCATCCGGTCAGCGGTCGCCTCATCGTCAGCCTTACCCAGTCCCAGCAACACCAGCAGACCCTGGTCGATGTGACCGACACAATTGCCGGCCACCTCCACCCGGGCGCTGCTCACCCGCTGCAGCAGGGCCTTCACAGCCTGCCAATCAGCTCTTGCTGGCCCGACGGCGCTCGTGCTCGAGCAGTTTTTTCTTGCGCAGGCGAATGCTCTGGGGCGTCACCTCTACCAGCTCATCATCCTCAATGAACTCCAAGGCCTGCTCCAGGGTATGACGTACCGGTGGCGTCAGGGTCAGCGCCTCGTCCGTTCCGGAGGCCCGTACGTTGGTCAGCTGCTTGCCCTTGATGGGGTTAACCGCCAGGTCGTTGCTGCGACTGTGAAGACCGATAACCTGGCCCTCATAGACGTCGACGTTGGGGTTGATGAACAAACGCCCGCGATCCTGCAGGTTGAACAGCGAGTAGGCCAGGGTTTTGCCCTTGACCATGGACACCAGCACACCGTTGGTGCGATTGAACGACTCCGAGGTTTTCACCGGGCCGTAGTGATCGAAAATATGGGTGAGGATGCCCGACCCGGAGGTCATGGTCAGGAACTGGGAACGAAAGCCGATCAGGCCCCTGGCTGGGATGATAAACTCCAGCCGCACACGGCCCTTGCCATCCGGAACCATATTTTCCAGCTCGGCCCGGCGCAGGCCCAGCTCTTCCATCACCGAGCCCTGGTGCTGTTCCTCACAATCAATGACCAATTGTTCATAAGGCTCGTGTAGCTTGCCGTCCACCTCTTTCTGGATCACTTCCGGGCGCGACACACCCAACTCAAATCCTTCCCGACGCATGGACTCGATCAACACCGACAGGTGCAGCTCACCCCGCCCCGACACCTTGAACTTGTCGGGGCTGTCACCCGGCTCCACCCGCAAGGCGACATTGTGGATCAATTCCCGCTCCAGCCTTTCCTTGATATTCCGGGAGGTGACGAACTTGCCCTCAAGACCAGCGAAGGGCGAGTCATTCACCTGGAAAGTCATGCTCACCGTGGGCTCATCCACTGACAGCGGTGGCAGTGCCTCGGGAGCTGCGGGATCACACAGGGTGTCAGAAATATTAAGCCCCTCGATACCCGTCACGCAGACAATATCGCCGGCCTCGGCCGCTGGCACATCCACCCGCTCCAGCCCGAGATAACCCATCACCTGCAGTACGCGGCCTTTGCGGCTGTGGCCTTCAGCATCAACAACGACAATCTGGGTGTTAGGCACCAGCCTACCGCGAGTAATGCGACCTACCCCGATCACGCCCACGTAGCTACTGTAGTCCAGGGCGCTGATCTGCATTTGCAGGGGGCCATCGGAGTTCACAGCCGGGGCGGGCACTTTGTCGATGACTGTTTCAAACAGGGCCTGCATGTCGGTGCCCATATTCTCATGGTCAAGACCGGCGATGCCCTGGATAGCAGAGGCGAAGATCACCGGGAAATCCAGCTGCTGCTCGGTCGCACCGAGACGATCAAACAGGTCAAACACCTGGTCTACCACCCAGTCGGGACGGGCGCCGGGACGATCGACCTTGTTGACCACCACAATGGGGTTGAGTCCCTGCTCAAAAGCCTTGGAGGTGACAAAACGGGTTTGCGGCATGGGGCCATCCACTGCGTCCACCAGCAACAGCACCGAATCTACCATCGACAGGACCCGCTCTACCTCGCCGCCAAAGTCGGCGTGTCCGGGGGTGTCGACGATGTTGATGTGGTAGTCGTTCCATTCGATGGCGGTGTTTTTGGCCAGGATAGTAATGCCCCGCTCCCGCTCCTGGTCGTTGGAGTCCATGACCCGCTCCGCCCCTTCCGAGCGGCGATCCAGGGTGCCGGACTGCTGCAGGAGACAGTCCACCAGCGTGGTTTTGCCGTGGTCTACGTGGGCAATGATGGCGATATTGCGAAGCTTGTCGATCAAGGGGTTTACCTCGGGGCAGTGTCGCCCATGCAAAAACGGGCGCGGATTATAACCTAAAGAACTGGGGGGGAATATGTACCAAATACCGGAATTCGAGCCCCGCAGCCAGGCTCGCAGCAGGCAAATGCCCCTGTGCCGATGCGGGCCAGCAGTGCCGCGCCGCACGGGCTTGCTCTTGATGGCGATTTCGGAGAAATGCTTGACAACGAATTTCAGAGCGGTCATAACAACGGCGTCTGGTCGGGATGAATCTGGAGGCATTTCCAGCAAGCGCAGTACACGGACTTCCGCCCGGCTTTTGTGCAGCTCCGGCATGTAAACTCCCACCACCAGCCCAAATAACGCACTAGATTGGCGCAGTTCCGCTCTATATTGGTGCGTGGCGGCCAGAATGATGCCACCTGGCTATAAAAAAGACTTATATATCAGCGAGTTATCGTGAGCACATTTATGGCACATCTTTTGCTATCTTTGACCCTGCTGATCATTACCGGTTACTTCGCCACTGGAAGTCGCCGCTAGGTAGTAAAAACGCGGGCTGGCACCACTGGCCCGATCACCATCCCATGGAGGAAACGAGATGTCAGAGCAAACTCTGAACCTGATAAAAGAAAATGAAGCACGCTGGGTCGACCTGCGCTTCACCGATACCCACGGCAAGGAGCAGCACGTTACGCTTCCTTCCAAGGAAGTAACCGAGAGCTTCTTTGAAGGCGGCAAGATGTTTGATGGTTCCTCCATCGCCGGCTGGAAAGGCATCAACGAATCCGACATGGTGCTGATCCCAGACGACACCACCTCCATGCTGGACCCGTTCACAGACGACACCACCGTCATTTTGCGCTGTGTTGTGGCGGAGCCGCTGACCATGCAAGGCTACGACCGCGACCCCCGCTCTATTGCCCGGCGCGCTGAGGAATATCTCACCACCACCGGTATCGGCGACACCGCCTACTTCGGCCCTGAGCCCGAGTTCTTCATCTTTGACGACATCAAGTGGCACGTGGACATGAGCGGCTGCAGCGTCAAGATCCACTCCGAGGAAGCGGCCTGGGTCTCCAACCACAACTTCGAGGAAGGCAACATCGGTCACCGCCCTGGCGTGAAAGGGGGATATTTCCCCGTGCCTCCGGTCGACTCACTGCACGATATCCGCGCCGCCATGTGTACCGCCATGGAGCAGATGGGGGAAGATATCGAGGTGCATCACCACGAAGTGGCAACTGCCGGACAATGTGAAATCGGCGTTCGCTTCAACACCCTGGTAAAAAAGGCAGACGGTGTGCAGGTACTGAAGTACTGCGTCCACAACGTTGCACACGCCTATGGCAAAACCGCAACCTTCATGCCCAAGCCGATCGTTGGCGATAATGGCTCCGGTATGCACGTCCACCAGTCCATTGCAAAGAACGGCGAAAACGTCTTCGCTGGCGACGGCTATGCCGGCCTGTCTGAAACCGCCCTGTTCTACATTGGTGGTATTATCAAGCACGCCCGTGCCCTGAACGCCTTCACCAACGCTTCCACCAACGCCTACAAGCGCCTGGTGCCGGGATTTGAAGCACCTGTCATGCTGGCCTACTCCGCTCGCAACCGCTCTGCTTCCATCCGTATTCCTTACGAGCCCAGCCCCCGCGGCAAGCGGGTGGAAGTCCGCTTCCCAGACCCGTCTGCCAACCCCTACCTGGCCTTCTCGGCCATGCTGATGGCCGGCCTTGACGGCATCCAGAACAAGATCCATCCCGGCGACCCCGCTGACAAGGATCTGTACGACCTGCCCCCAGAAGAAGGCAAGGCTATCCCCACAGTAGCCTCCAGCTTCGAAATGGCGCTGGACGCTCTGGACGCGGATCGCGAGTTCCTCACCAAGGGCGGCGTCTTCTCTGACGATATGATCGATGCCTATATCGAACTGAAGCGTGGCGAAGTAGAGCGCCTGAACATGACTACACACCCGATCGAGTTCGAGATGTACTACTCTGTGTAGGTAAACGTTGAACTACCCAAAAGGCCCGCTCTGTGTGAGTGGGCCTTTTTTTTGGTCGGTTTAAAGGTCGATTACAGGCCACTGCCGGAAACTCTCCTCCAGACCCGTTTTCTGCTAAGGTACAAAGCCCTGACAATCATCTGAGACGCCCTCCATGACCAGAGTATTATTACTGCCCCTGCTGCTGGTTCTGCTTTCAGCCCCTTCACTTACTCTGGCCCAAATCTACAAGAGCACAGACGAGCAGGGTAATGTCAGCTTTTCAGATGTGCCATCGAACGGCTCGGAAACCGAGCAGGTAAAGCTGCCGCAGACCAATACCCTGGCAGCACCGGAGCGCAGCGAATCCAGCAGGGCCCCCGGCTCTACTGAACCGACAATGGAGGCGATCACTTACTCGGTCGCCATTACATCGCCCGCTCATGAAACAACCATCCCCATGGGACCGGGTAATTTCTCGGTCTCCGCATCAGCAACCCCCCCCCTGGCGGCAGGCCAGCTGTTGCAGTTGTTGGTTGATGGCAGCCCCTTCGGTGAACCCCAGGTAGGCGGCTCCTGGAGCCTGACCAATGTCTTTCGCGGCGCCCACGACCTGACTGTGGCGGTGGTGGCAGATGGCAAAACCCTGGCCAGCTCCGATCCTGTAAGAGTGTATGTGCTGCGCCCATCGGTTAATTTCAGAAAATAAAAACACTGGACCCCGGCGCAAACCGAGTGCACCATATTGGTGCGCTCTCCCGCCACGCCGCTCCGATACTCAGCGATGGCTCGAGCCTGGGCATCCGACAGCGCTTCAGCAGACATGATGTAAGCGCTCACTATCGCCTGAACCCATGACTTCTGATAAGCAAAAGGTTTAATGGGCTAATCATCACTTCTGGCTCCATTTTTGCTTTAGGAAGATGCGGGCGCAGGCCAGGACGGTCAAACATGGGGCAAGAATGACGCGGGACCAGGACATACTGGACAATATCAGCACCGGCATTGTCGCCCTCGACGCGAATTTGAGGGTGACCGCCCTCAATGCTGCGGGTGAGGCGCTGCTCAAGACCTCGGAGTCCCGCTGCCTGGGCGCGCACGCCCAGCAGCTGGTTTTGCAGCCTGGCGATTGGCTACAGAGCCTCGAGCAGGTATTGGCGGACAAGAGTCCGTTAGTACGGCGAGGCATGCCCATGACAGTGCCTACCGGAGACGAAATCCATGTCGACCTCACCGTCTCCCCGGTCGCCCTGGGCACTTCAGCCGGCGGCCTGCTACTGGAAATCCAGCCGGTGGACAGGCTGCTCAAGATCAGCCGGGAAGAAGGCCTGCTGCACGCCCAGGAGACCACCCGGGCGGTAATCCGCGGACTGGCCCATGAGATCAAGAACCCACTGGGCGGTATCCGCGGCGCCGCCCAGTTGTTGGCCCGGGAGCTTCCCGACGAAGACCTGGCGGAGTACACCCGGGTTATCATTCGCGAGGCGGACCGCTTGCGAGACCTGGTAGACCGGCTACTGGGCCCTCACCAGCAACTGGATTTACAGCAGCTCAATATCCATGAGGTCCTGGAGCATGTTCGCAACCTGATCGTCGCCGAATCGGGCAGCCGGCTGGTGGTGGTCCGCGATTACGACCCCAGCCTGCCGGAATTTCCCGGCGACCGCAGTCAACTGACGCAAGTCGTTCTCAACATCATGCGCAACGCGCTGCAAGCCACTACCGACCCGGGCAGTTGCACGATTACCCTGCGTACCCGCTCCCGACGGCAGTTCACCATCGGCACTGAGCGGCACCGGCTGGTCTGCCAGGTGGACATCATCGATGACGGACCCGGGGTCCCTAAAGACATCGAGCACGCGATTTTCGTGCCCATGGTTACCGGTCGCGCCGACGGTACCGGGCTGGGACTGGCGATAGCCCAGTCCGTCATAAATCACCACGGGGGATTGCTGGAATGTAAATCTGAGCCTGGCAATACCCGCTTCACCCTTTATATACCCATGGGAGTACAACATGCATAAACAGGCAAGGGTCTGGGTCGTCGACGATGACAGCTCCATCCGCTGGGTGCTGGAGAGGGCCTTGAACCAGGCAGGTATTGACAACGAGAGCTTCAGTGACGGTGACGAATTGTTACACCGCATCGATACCGAGCAGCCGGACGTCATCATCAGCGACATTCGTATGCCCGGCACTGACGGCCTGGAATTACTGTCACTGATCAACGAT
>Ga0102812_10000667_pt1 | contig 24559 bp, 24 predicted proteins | sample ColrivemetaGS713_FD_79334 | JGI IMG/M metagenome (GOLD analysis project Ga0102812, IMG submission 79334) | Estuarine microbial communities from the Columbia River estuary - Flood tide ETM metaG S.713 | ecosystem: Environmental > Aquatic > Marine > Intertidal zone > Estuary | place: USA...
AGTTTAACAGTTTTTGAATTGGTAGCATTAGGCCGACAACCATTTACAAATTGGATTGGTTATTTAACCAATGAAGATATGGAAATAATTCAATCGGCTTTTGAAAAAACCAATACCAAACATTTAATGAACTCTAAATGTTACGAATTAAGTGATGGTCAATTACAAAAAGTATTAATTGCCAGAGCTCTTGCTCAAAACACACCAATTATTGTTTTAGATGAACCAACTGCTCATTTAGATTTACACCACACTGTAAATACGTTTTCTTTATTAAAAAATTTAGCTTCCGAATTTAATAAAACAATTATTATTTCAACCCACGAAACTAATTTAGCGCTTCAGTTAGCTGATGAATTATGGCTTATGTCTCCTTCAAAATTTATAAGTGGAAAAACTGATGATTTAATAAATAAGAATGAATTAAATCAACTTTTTGATTCTAAGCTAATTAGCTTTAACAAAACTTTAAAGCAATTCACCATAACCAACTCAAAATTATTTTAATATATTTGGAATTCTCGTAATTTATTCAAATGAAAAAATTAATACTTTTTATATTAACCCTTATATTTATTAACTGTGGAAGTAATAATCATGTTTCAGAAAATTATGAAATTACTGGAGGTACAGCCACAAAATATGCAAACACAATAACTGCAACCGATTTAAAAAACCATTTATATATTTTTGCCTCTGATGAATTTGAAGGTAGAAATACTGGTGAACCTGGTCAAAAAAAGGCTTCTGAATACTTAAAGAATTTTTATATTAATCATAACATTGCATCACCTATAGGTGAAAATGACTATTTTCAGGAAATTCCAATGAAAGATTTAAAGCCTAATTTAAATCCTTCAGAAAATGTTTTGGCGTTTATAAAAGGTTCAGAAAAACCAGATGAAATTATTGTTATTTCCGCACATTTAGATCATTTAGGCACATATAATGGCGAAATTTATAATGGTGCTGATGACGATGGTTCTGGAAATGTAGCAATTTTAGAAATTGCAGAAGCATTTCAAAAAGCTGCTGAAAATGGAAATGGTCCAAAACGTTCCATTTTGTTTTTACATGTAACTGGAGAAGAAAAAGGATTATTAGGCTCAAAGTATTATGTTAATCATCCTGTTTTTCCACTTGAAAATACCATCGCAAATTTAAATATTGATATGATTGGTAGAGTTGATGAAGCGCATGAAAATGGAAATACAGATTATGTGTATTTAATTGGTTCCGATAAATTAAGTACTGAATTACACATTTTATCTGAAGAAATGAATGAAAAATTCACTCAAATCAAATTAGATTATAGATATAACGATGAGAATGATCCTAATCGTTTTTATTACAGATCTGATCATTATAATTTTGTAAAAAATAATATTCCAATTATATTTTACTTTAATGGAACACACCAAGATTATCATAGACCATCAGATACTCCAGATAAAATTAATTATGAATTACTGCAAAAAAGAGCGCAATTGATTTTTTATACAGCCTGGGAAGTTGCCAATAGAGAAGACAGAATAACAGTTGATAAATAAATTATTTCTTAATTAAGCTATTTTGTAATTTAAATCCAAACCAAGCCATTGGCAAATAGGCTAATCCTAAATCAGTAATTGTAAACCAAAGTGGTGATGGTAACATAAATATACTAGTAATTCCACCTAAAAGGAAAAAGAAACCTATTACTAAAGATATTATTAATTTATGATTTAAAGCCATTAAACCTGCAACAAAAGCACCAACTAATGTTCCAATTGCATGAGCCAAAAATGGCATTAAAAAATGTTTGGGTTCAAATAAATGCATAGAAGCTTTCAAACTTTCCATATCACTAGGATTCACTCCTTCAGGTGGCATAATAATGGAGTTACTAAGCATTATAATTCCCATATTAACAATACTTCCTACAATAATTCCTGCCACCACAGCAAGTATACTTCTTAAAATTTGAATCATTATCTTGAATATTAATTCATAACTATTTAGTAATTTAATGAATTATTTTGAATAAAAGCTCTTTTAAAATATCACTAGCAGGCAAAGCATTTGCTCCAACACCTTTGCCTTTTATATCTGCATCTCGTAATAATGCGATTACTTGCGAAACTTTTCTCATTGGGTAGTTTTTTGCTGCTACAGAATAATCAGACACAAAAAATAGATTTACACCTAAAGCTTTGGCAACACTATTTTTGGATTTATCCTTTAAACTATGAAAAATAAGTAATTGAGTAAAAAAGCTATTCAACAAAGAAATAGTCACCACCATTGGATTTGCCTTCTGATTTTGAGCAAAATGATTAATAATTCTATTAACTTTTAGAACATCGCGTTCTCCAACGGCTTTTCTTAACTCAAAATTATTGTAATCTTTACTAATTCCAATATTTTCTTCAATTGCATTTGGTGTAATTGTAGAACCAGCTGGCAAAACCACCATTAGTTTATTAAGTTCATTACTAATTTTACTTAAATCAGTTCCTAAAAAATCAACCAACATTAAAGTTGCTTTTGTATCAATTTTAAACTTTTTTCCTGCTAAAACTCTTCGTATCCAATCTGCAACCTGATTTTCATATAACTTTTTACTCTCATAAACCAAACCTGCCTTTTGAACCGCCTTGTATAACTTTTTACGTTTATCAATAGATTTGTACTTATAACAAATTACCAGCACAGTTGAAGGCTGCGGGTTTTGAGCATAAGAAACTAGTTTTTCAATAGTTCTCGATAAATCCTGAGCTTCTTTAACAACAATAACTTGTCGATCTGCCATCATTGGATACCTTTTGGCATTGTCTATTATGTCCTCCACAGTTACATCTCTCCCATACAGTACCATCTGATTAAAACCTTTTTCTTCCTCGGCAAGAATATTATCTTCAATAAATTCTGATATTTTATCAATATAATAAGGCTCTTCGCCCATTAAAAAATAAATTGATTTTATATTCCCACCTTTTATATCAGAAACTATTTTGGTAACATCACTCATTTAATAAAAAAAATTAGCATTTTTGCTGTATGCAGCCATTGAATTTGCCAACATATAAATTCAGAATCAAAAGTAGTGAAAATAAGCATTTTATTTTTGATATTATTAGAAAAAAATATATGGTTCTCACTCCTGAAGAATGGGTACGTCAGCATTTTATTCATTATTTAATTGAAGAAAAAAAATATCCAATTTCATTAATTGCTGTTGAAAAGAAACTTACAATCAACAAATTAACTAAACGGACTGATATTTTAGTTTTTAACAATAAAGGGTTACCGAATATAATTGTTGAATGCAAAGCTCCTTCTGTAAAAATAACGCAAGAAACTTTTGATCAAATTGCTAGATATAATTTAAAATTAGAAGCCAATTACTTAATTACTACAAATGGTTTAGAGCATTTTTATTGTAAAATGGATACAAAAAATGAGCAATATATTTTTTTAAAAAACTTACCGGCTTATTCAGATAATTAAGCGAAATTTAATTTGTAATTGTTAATTTTAAAGTAAGTTTGTATTTGTGAAAATAGCCATTGTTATATTAAACTGGAACGGGAAACAATTACTGGAAAAATTTCTACCATCAATTGTAAAATACAGTCAACTGAGTGGTGTTGAAATATGCGTTGCAGACAATGCCTCCACTGATGATTCTTTAAATTTTATTGAACAAAATTATTCAGACATAAAAATCGTCCAAAATAAAAAAAATGGAGGTTTTGCAAAAGGTTATAACGATGCTTTACAAAATATCAATGCTGATATTTATGGCTTAATTAATTCCGATATTGAAGTTACTGAAAACTGGTTAAGCCCAATAATTTCAACATTTGAAAAAGAGCCTTCTACAGCTATTATTCAACCAAAAATTTTAGATTACAAGGACAAAGAACTATTTGAATACGCTGGTGCAGCTGGTGGTTTTATTGATAAATATGGGTATCCATTTTGTAGAGGTCGCATTTTTTCAGAACTGGAAAAAGACAATGAACAATTTAATGATACAACAGAAATATTTTGGGCTTCTGGCGCTTGTTTTTTTATACGTGCTACTATTTTTAAAAGCTTAAATGGCTTTGATGAAGATTATTTTGCGCATCAGGAAGAAATTGATTTATGTTGGAGAGCACAAAATTTAAACCTCACTATTAAATATGTTGGAACATCCACGGTTTATCACGTTGGTGGTGCAACATTAAAAGAAGAAAGTCCAAGAAAAACTTTTTTGAATTTTAGAAACAGCCTGTTTTCCTTAATTAAAAACTTACCAAAAAAAGACTTGTTTGGTGTTATTTTTAAGCGGTTGCTATTAGATGGTATTGCAAGTGTTAAATTTTTATTTGAATTTAAACCAAAACATATTTGGGCTATTTTAAAAGCTCATTTTAGTTTTTATTCACAACTTTCTAAAATGCTTTCTAAAAGAGGAAATCATAAAAAAAGAGAGGATTATTTTACTGTTAAAAGTATTGTATGGCAACATTTTATTTTAAGGCAGAAAAAATACAATGATATTTTTGATAAATAATTATTTAAAAATCATCAACACTACCCTTACCTTTTCTTATTATTATAATTTCATCATCCGATAAATCTACCACGGTTGAAGGAGTATTATCTCCATAGCCACCGTCAATTACAACATCAACAATATTTCCCCATTTTTCATAAATCAATTCAGGATCTGTTGTATATTCTAATAAATCGTCTTCATCATAAATTGAAGTTGATACAATTGGGTTCCCTAATTTTTTAACTAATGCTCTTATAATAGAATTATCAGGAATACGAATACCAACTGTTTTTTTATTTTTAAAGGCTTTTGGCACATTATTATTACTTGGTAATACAAATGTATAAGGGCCTGGTAAATGCTTTTTAAGAATCTTATATGTTGCAGTATCAATTTGTTTTACATAATCGGAAAGATTACTTAAATCGTAGCAAATAAATGAGAAATTGGCTTTATCTAATTTAATTCCTTTTATTTTAGCTACTTTTTCCATAGCCTTCATATTGGTTATATCACAGCCTAAACCATAAACAGTATCTGTAGGATAAATAATTAACCCTCCTTTTTTTAAAACATCTACTACTTTTTCAAGTTCCCTTTCATTTGGGTTTTCTTCATATATTTTTATTAATTCAGCCATATAAAATTTAAATTCTACACAAATGTAACGTATTTTATAAATAAAAAAACCTGCAAAAAGCAGGTTTTAATATTAATCGTTTTTATCAATTAATCTAAATCCTTCACCATGAATATTTAAAATTTCAACATTTTCATCTTCTTTTAAATACTTTCGTAATTTGGCAATATAAACATCCATACTTCTGGAAGTGAAATAATTATCATCTCTCCAAATTTTTGTTAAAGCCAATTCACGGGGCATTAAATCGTTTTTATGTATTGCTAACATTTTTAACAATTTACTTTCTTTAGGCGAAAGTTTTTGAATTTCTCCACCGTTAAAAGATAAATGTCTTAATTTTGAATTAAAATCAAACTTACCAATTTTAAACTCAAAGGTGTCTTCTTCAGTATTCTGTTCAGTTTCTTTACGCTGTAATATTGCTTTTATCTTATACAACAAAACCTCAGAATCAAAAGGTTTGTTTAGGTAATCATCTGCACCGGCCTGATAACCTTTCAAAACATCTTCCTTCATAGTTTTGGCAGTTAAAAATATAATTGGCACCTCTGAGTTTGTTGCTCTAATATCTTTTGCCAAAGAAAATCCATCTTTACGAGGCATCATTACATCTAAAATACATAAATCGTAATCATCGTTTTTAAACATAATTAAGCCTTCTAAGCCATCCTTTGCAAGCGTAACATTATAATCGTTTAACGATAAATAATCTTTTAAAACGGTCCCAAAATTCGGATCGTCTTCTACTAATAAAATTCTGTTATTTTCCATATTTCTTTATTTTATATCAAAGGTAATTTAACTGTAAAAGTACTTCCTATTCCTTTTTCACTTTCTACAAAAATTTCCCCTTGATGAATTTCGACTATTTTTTTAACATATGAAAGTCCTAAGCCGTGTCCTTTCACATTATGTATATTTCCTGTTTCTTCTCTATAAAACTTTTTGAAGACATTTTTCTGAACATTTTTATTCATTCCTATGCCTTTATCTTTAACCTTTATTATAATATATTTTGCTGTATTTTCAGTTATTATATCAATTTTTGGTGCATCTTCCGAATATTTTATTGCATTATCAAGCATATTAACAACTATGTTGGTAAGATGAAATTGATTCCCTAAAATTTCAGTAAAAGCTGCCTTTAAATTTGTTTTTATATAACCTCCTTTATCTCTAACTAATAATTCAACATGTGTTATTGCTTCTTCAATAATTTCATGAACATCCACAGCTTCCTTTCTTACATCTAACTGATTTTTTTCAAGCTTCGATATTCTAAGTACGTTTTCAACCTGGGCATTCATTCGTTTATTTTCATCACGAATCATCTTAACATAACGTAAAACTTTCTCCTGTTCTCCAATTATCTTTGGGTTTTTTATAGCATCCAAAGCTAAATTAATAGTTGCAATTGGCGTTTTAAACTCGTGTGTCATATTATTTATAAAATCTGTTTTTATTTCAGATATCTGCTTTTGTCTAATTAACTGATATAAAGCCGTTACAAATGCTAAAATTATTATTAGAATAAAAAACGCTGACAAAAACAGTATTTTAAATATTGATGATAAAATGAAGTCATGTTTTGCTGGAAATGTAACATATAATTGATATTCACTATTACCTTCAGCATCTGCAAACATTGGAACCACGTAACTTTTTCCAGCTTCTTTTCTAAAATAGCCCGATTTTACCTGAGTTGCTAATCCGTTACTATAAATTCCATATTTAAAATCCGTGTCAATCCCCTTACTTTTAAGTTCTCTATCTAATCTATATGTAATTTCTCTATTGCTAACTCGTTGATGAACTGGCATTTTACTTCTTGAAACATCAAAAGATTGCACTAAAAGAGATTTTTCTGCTTCTTTTAACCTACCCATTTTTGTAATGCGTTCTTCGGGAGAATCCAAAGACTCTATATTACTATCCAAAATATTGTCTTTAACAATAGAAATCTCTTCTTTACTAAATATTTCACTGAAATTTATAGAATCATTGTCAAAGAACTCTGCAGGAACCTTATAATTTTGCTCAATTATACTTTGAGAATATGTAAAACGCTCATTATTTATGGTATCAATTTTTTCAAAAATAAAATTTCTAACATCAGACCCTTTTACTAAATCACCTTCTTTATAATTATCTGCATATTTTTCATAAAATTCATCAAACTCGCGCTGTCTTATATCTTCTGATACTTTTGCCAAGGCGAACCTAACATTAGAGGTAAATTGCTGCTCAGTAATTTGAATGGTGTTTTTTATCCAAAAAACCTGCACCGTAATAATACCTATCAAAGAAATACTCATTAAAATGATGATAAGTATAAATATCCTCTTTCCCATTATTCAAAATTAAGCTTTTGATAGTAAAAGTACCCCTTATTTAATATTCATTAAGCAAATATATATTTTTTTAACACTAATTTAAGAATATATATATTTTTATGATTGTTTCAATAGAATATTATAAACGGTTAATACTTGTGTTTCTGTAGATTTTAAATCACTATTAGCAATTACAAAATGCGATTTTTTTATTCTTTCTTCATCATTTAATTGATGCTGAATTCTATCTAAAACCTGACTTTTTGAAACTCCATCTCTTTTGACAACACGTTGAATTCTGTCTTCCAAATTTGCAGTTACAGTAATTGTAAAATCGCATAATTTATTACTACCACTTTCAAATAAAATTGCGGCTTCATATATTATAAATGTATTCTTAGATTTTTTCACAAATTTTTGAAAATCTTCACGTACTTTTGGATGTACAAGTGCATTTAAATCAGATAATTTCTTTTTATCTTTAAACACAATTTCAGCAAGGTAGGCTTTATTTAATTCGTTATTCTTATATGCATCTTTTCCAAAAAGTTTAACTATATCCTGCATCAATTCAGCATCAGAATTCATTAAATTTTTAGCTTCAATATCAGCCACATAAGTTTCAAAACCAAGTTTTATAAATAAATTTAACACGGTAGTTTTACCGCTACCAATTCCGCCAGTTAATCCTATAATCATTTCTTTTGTATTAAAAATTCTATTTGATTCGGATTTATTTTTAAAGAAGAAATGTATTCACTTTTTTGTTTTATAATAGGAGTTAAATATTGTGTTGTAGAATCATTTTCATATTGTTTATAATCAAAAACAACTAAAAAACTATTGTCGTTTATCATATTAAAATGCGTAATACTAGCTTGATAAATAACTTCTATTTCCTTTGGAAATGGATTTACTTTAACATCTTCAGGCTCATTTATTATTGAAACTGGTATATTAAACTTACCTTCAGTAAATTTATCCACCATACCAGATAATTTCACTTTTGTACTTGAAAAACTAATATTTTTATTTTTTTTAGATATTATTAATCCCAATTCCTTATCTATATTTTCATATACATCGTTCAGTTTTAATTGAACAGTAGATATCTCTTTTATTGAATCTATATATTTTTCGGATCCGGTAATAACTATAGAATCTGGAATTACAGTTAGTTTTTCAATTAAATTATATCCTAACTTAAACTTTATTTCAGTTATTGGAACAACAGGAACTTTTTTTGAAATGTTTTTTCCAATTTCAATAAAAATAGTATCCTTTAAAACACTTATAATTTCTGTTTCTCCTACTAATTGCGTATTCAAATTAGATAATTGAGAATTTGGTAAAATGTAGTGATAACTTCCCTTTTTTGATATATTACTTAAATTAAAACTAATTTTTGGAGCTTTCATTTTATATCTTAATAAATTAAACCCTGACGCTTTAATTGCAACATCTAAATTAGAAACTGGTTTTATCTGTAATAATTTATCACTTGGTAAATTTTTATATTCCACGTTAAATACTGTTGAACTTGTATATGTTTTAGATAATTCTATTATCAACCATATGATGGACGTTAGTACTAAAAAAAATACAAACACCTTTACTTTACGGTTATCTTTAAATGATATACTTGAAGCTTTTACAACTGTTTTCATTACTTGAAATAAAAAATAAATATACAAAAAAAGTGAGCCTTTCGGCTCACTTTTATAGATATGTAATCTTAATTATTTTTTTTCCGCTGGAGCTAAATATTTTTTACTTAAATCCATTGAAATAGCTGAACGCTCAAATTTTATTTTACCAGCTCCTGTTTCAACAATAACTGTATTGTCACTATCAACAATATCAACAATTTTTCCGTGAATACCACTTGTAGTAACTATTTTGTTTCCTTTTGCTATTGCGCTTTGAAACTTTTTTTCATTTTTTGCTTTTTTCATTTGTGGTCTAATCATAAAAAAATAGATAACCACAAACATTAACAAAAATGGTAACATACTTGTTAATGAACTTCCTTCTGCCTGTAATAAAATTGTTGTATACATTCTTTGTTTTGTGTTTTTTAATAAATATTTTAACTTTTTTTAACTACTGTTCCTTTAATTCTAATAGTTTCATTTACTTTTTCTGAATTGGTTTGTAAGGTTATTGTTTTGCTTTGTTTACCAACCCTTCCTCTTGAATTAAATGTAAATTTTAATGGAGCAGATTCTCCTGGCTTAATAGCTTCTTTTGGCCATTCAGGTACTGTACAACCACAAGTTGCTTTCGCATTTGTAATTATTAAATCTACTTTTCCTTTGTTTATAATTTCAAAAGTACCTTCCACTAATTCACCTTCTGTTATTTCTCCAAAATCGTATTCTCTTTGATCAAAATCAATAATTGCAGATCCTAAACTTATAACAGCATCTCTTTCTTTAGCACTTTCTAAATTAGATGTGTTTATTTTTGAAGTTGCTTTTTCCTTGCAAGAAAATAATGCTAGACTTAACATTAAAACATAAACGATTGTAAAATTTTTCATAATATGTAAGTTTGTGTAAAAATATAAAATTATAATAATCCTCTTCCTATTTTATTAATTCTTTTTGAAGTAGTAAAATCTTTTAAAATCTTATCTAATACTCCATTTATAAAGAAACTACTCTTATTGGTGGAATAATCTTTCGAAATTTCAATATATTCATTAATTGTAACTCTTGATGGTATAGATGGGAACTTTAAAAATTCACAAATTGCCATTTTAATTAAAATCATATCAATATCTGCAATACGCTCAGCATCCCAATTTGGCGTTTTATCTTTTATATCCTCTTCAAATTTAGTGTGATTCAGAATAACTTTTCTAAATAAATCAACCACAAACTTTTTATCATCATCATCTTTATATAACAATCCTAGAGAAAAAGGCTTATTAATTTTCATTTGATTGATAGATTTTAAAACCCACGTATTTACAAATGGGATATCGTCTACCCAACTAATATTTTTATCCTCAAAATAATCGGCTAATTTATCATTTGGGGCAATAATTTCTTTAAAAAGGGATGCGATAAATTCTTTATCTTCTTGAAATGTAGATAATGTGGATTTTAAATATTCCTTATAATGCGAAGATTCTTTGGTTATTTTCCAAATTTCTTTCACATACTCATCATCCAATTGCCAGTAATTTAATTTTTTGTCTTCTAAATAATTATTTAAAGAAACACTCTCTTCTAAAAGTTTAAAAATTGCATTATCAATAAATTTTGTATTTGGATTTAATTCTTCTGAAGTTGCTAAATGTTTTTTTCGCGAAATTTTAATATGGTTTTTTTCCATATTTTTAACTTCAACAAATAGGCGTAATACTAGAACGTACAAATCAAACATTTTATCTATACTAGCGTACAGAAATTTTTCTTCCTTATCAAGGATATCACTTTTAGATTGAAGCATTGCATAAACAGACTGCATTACCTTTACCCTAATATGTCTTCTATTTATCATTTAAAGAACTTTAAACATTTAATGTTTTCAATGCGCAAAAATACTATTATTTTTTTTGATAAATAATTTTGTTTTAGTTTTTTTACTCAAAGTTAATTGTATCTCAAAATTACTTTAATGAATTAATATTCATGTATATTCGTAGATTAAAATTGAAATGTTGTTTTTCTCTTTATGAAAGCCTTAAAATATTTAAATAAATACTTTTTAAAATACAAATATCGTCTTTTAATAGGTCTATTTATTACATTTTTTTCTAATTACTTAGCACTTCAAATCCCTCAATTAATAAGTAATTCTTTAGATACTGCGCAAGACTTTAAAAATGGTGTTATTTCTGATTTAGCAATGGTAAAGTCAGATTTATTAAACAATATCTTGCTTATTATTGGTGCTGCATTACTTTCAGGTTTTTTCACTTTTTTAATGCGACAAATGATAATTGTAACATCTAGATTGATTGAATTCGACTTAAAAAATGAAATATATCAACAATATCAACGCTTGTCCCTAAATTTTTACAAAAAAAATAAGACAGGTGATTTAATGAATAGAATTAGTGAAGATGTTAGCAAAGTTCGAATGTATTTTGGGCCTGCTGTAATGTACACTATGAATATGATTGTACTGTTTGCTGTTGCAATTATTAAAATGTATAATATTGATACTACATTAACCAATTACACCCTTTTACCATTACCTGTTTTATCAGTTTCAATTTATTTATTAAGCAGAGTTATCAATAAAAGAAGCATGATAGTTCAGCAATATTTATCAAAACTTACTGCAAACGCACAAGAAACTTTTTCCGGAATTAGTATTTTGAAATCATATGGTATTGAAAAAAATGCAATGGTTGAATTTGGAACTATTTCTGAAATTTCAAAAGAAAAAAATATTGATTTGTTTAAAGCCCAAGCATTGTTTTTTCCATTAATGGTATTATTAATTGGGTTAAGCAATATTTTGGTAATTTATATTGGTGGCCTTAGGTATATTGCCGGTGAAATTTCAATAGGAGTTATTGCTGAATTTATAATGTATGTAAATATGTTAACTTGGCCTGTTGCCGTTGTTGGTTGGGTAACGTCAATTATTCAGGAAGCTGAAGCTTCTCAGGAACGAATAAATGAATTTTTAAAACACGAACCTGAAATTAAAAATTTAATTGAAACACCATCAACTATTAATGGAACTATTGAATTTAAAGATGTTTCTTTTACGTATGATGACACCAATATTACAGCGTTAAAAAACTTAAGTTTTCAAATAACACAAGGTGAAACTTTAGCAATTTTAGGTAATACAGGTTCTGGAAAATCTACAATTCTTAATTTAATTGCCCGATTGTATGATGTAGAATCTGGGGAGGTACTAATTGACGGAATTAATATTAAAGACATCAATTTAGATGATTTAAGACAAAGTGTTGGTTTTGTTCCACAAGAAGCATTCTTATTTTCTGACACAATAAAAAACAACATAAAATTTGGAGATGATAACGCATCTGATGCTAAAATTGAACAAGCTGCAAAAGATGCATATATTCATCATAATATCATTGAATTTAACAAAGGATACCACACGTATGTAGGAGAACGAGGTGTTACTTTATCTGGTGGTCAAAAACAACGAGTTTCTATTGCCCGAGCAATAATTAAAGAACCTAAAATATTAATTTTTGATGATTGTTTGTCTGCAGTAGACACCGAAACTGAAGAAATTATTTTGAATAATTTATATAAAGTAAGTCTTAATAAAACAACGATTATAGTGAGTCACAGAGTATCATCTGTTAAAAACGCGGATAAAATTATTGTAATTGAGAATGGTAAAATCATTCAACAAGGTTCACACAATGAGCTAGTTAATAAATCAGGATATTATAAAGACTTATACAATCAACAACTTTTAGAAAAAGAATTATAAAAATTGGGATATTAAGTAAATTAATTTTATAGATTTGTGTAGAAATCTAAAAAAAGATTAATAAAAATAGAAAGTTAATTATGAGTGACAAAGAACATTTAGAACAAGAGGAGATATTCTCTCAGGTTCTTAGAGCAGGAAGAAGAACGTACTTTTTTGATGTAAGAGCTACAAAAGCTGACGATTATTACTTGACTGTAACTGAGAGTAAAAAATTTACACATGACGATGGATCTTTCCATTACAAAAAACACAAAATTTATTTATACAAAGAAGACTTTGCAGAGTTTAATGAAATGTTAAAAGCTGCTACTGATTACATTTTAGATGAAAAAGGTGAAGAAGTTATTTCTGAACGTCACCAAAAAGATTTTAAAAAACCATCAGAGTTAAATGATGATGAAACTTCTGGAACAGAAAGTTTTACAGATTTAAATTTTGAAGATATTTAATAGTAGATAGTACTATTTTAAAAAGCACTTCAACTGAGGTGCTTTTTAATTTTAAATAATTTTGAGCATAAAAAAACCGACTTTAAGCCGGTTTTTTTTATTTACAATTTAACTTAAAATTAAGCTAAAACTTGTTGTACTTTATCAGCAGCTTCTTGAAACTCAGTAGCAGAAATAACATCTAAACCACTTTCATCAATTAACTGTTTAGCCTCAATTGCATTTGTTCCTTGTAATCTAACAATAATAGGAACATTAATTGCGTCTCCCATATTTTTATAAGCATCAATTACTCCTTGCGCTACTCTATCACAACGTACAATCCCTCCAAATATATTTACTAAAATAGCTTTTACATTAGAATCCTTTAATATTATTCTAAAAGCTGTTTCGACTCTTTTAGCATCTGCAGTTCCACCAACATCTAAAAAGTTAGCCGGTTCCCCACCTGATTGCTTTATTAAATCCATTGTACTCATAGCCAAACCAGCTCCATTCACCATACAACCTACATTACCATCTAAATCTACATAATTTAAACCTGCAGCATTTGCTTCAACTTCAATTTCATTTTCTTCACGTAAATCTCTTAAAACAGCCAAATCTTTATGTCTAAATAAGGCATTATCATCTAAAGTTACTTTAGAATCTACTGCTAATATTTTATCATCGGAAGTTTTTAATACTGGATTAATTTCAAATAAAGATGCATCTGATTGTACAAAAGCATTATATAAAGAAGTAACAAATTTCATCATTTCTTTTAAAGCACCACCAGACAACCCCAAATTAAAAGCAACTTTGCGCGCTTGAAATGGTAATAAGCCCAACAACGGATCTATATCTTCAGTAAAAATTAAATGTGGTGTTTTTTCAGCAACGGTTTCAATATCCATTCCTCCTTCAGTAGAATACATAATCATATTTCTACCAGTACTTCTATTTAAAAGCACAGACATATAATATTCATCTGGCTCATTAGCTCCAGGATAATATACATCTTCAGCAATTAAAACCTGACTCACTTTTTTTCCTTGAGGAGGAGTTTGAGGTGTTACAAGCATCATTCCAATAATTCCTTCTGAAATACTTTCAACTTCAGCCAAACTTTTTGCAAGTTTTACGCCACCACCTTTACCTCGTCCACCAGCGTGAATTTGAGCTTTTACAACCCACCAGCCTGTTCCGGTTTCTGTTGCTAACTGTTTAGCAGCTTCTACTGCTTTTTTATGGTTATCGGCAACAATTCCTCGTTGAATTCTAACTCCAAAACTATTTAATAATTCTTTTCCTTGATATTCGTGTAAATTCATTAGAAATATTGGTTTTATATAATAATCACAAATGTAATAAATCAAATCAAAAGTTTAATGTTGAATGCTAAAAGTTTTGAAAATGTTTATTGTTTTTTCAAGAGTACTTTTTAAATTATTGAAAGTCGTTGTATTTTTTGTTGCAATTTCAACTATAATCAAAAACTGAATTTTTAGTTTGAATCAAAAAGGATTGTAACAATTCCTTTTTTTGGAAATCTATATAATATTTGAATGTTAAAAATAGATTCCATAATTAACATTTATTTAAGAACAATTAGAAAATATGTTAAATATTTTAGCATTTTAAATTCTGGACGATCAAATTATTTCATTTTATGAAAAAAATATTTTTACTTCTTACACTATTTTGCATCGCAACTATCTCAGCACAAGAAAACAAAAAAAACCTAATTGCCAAAAGAGTTATGAACCCTCCAAAAATTGACGGTATTCTTAATGATGCTGTATGGAAAGATGTAGATGTTGCTAAAGATTTTGTAATGTTTCGTCCTTCATCAGGAAAACCAGAAGAAAAAAACAAAAGAACAGAGGTAAAGGTTGTTTATGATGATGATGCCATTTATTTTGGAGCCTATTTATATGATGATAAACCACATGAAATACCAAGAGAATTTGCAAATAGAGACAATTTTGCCTCAGCTGATTGGTTTGGGATAATGATAAATCCGAATAATGATTCACAAAATGACACCGAATTTTTTGTGCAAGTTACGGGTAATCAAGTAGATGCCAAATCTAATGTTTTTGATGAAGATTTTAGTTGGAGTGCTGTTTGGGATAGTGAAGTTTCATTATTAAGAGATGGTTGGGTTATAGAAATAAGAATTCCTTATTCAGCTCTACGTTTTTCAAATGAAGAAGTACAAACTTGGGGCCTTAATTTCCATAGACATTTTAGAAATACTAGAGAGCAATTTACCTGGAATTATATTGATAGAACAAAAGGAATTATGCAACAATATGCTGGAACGCTTAGTGGTATTGAAAAAATTCAACCTCCTACCCGATTAAGCTTTTCCCCATATGCCTCTTCTGCATTTAATTCATTCGATGGGGTAGATTCTTTTAACAATAGTATTGGTTTAGATGTAAAATATGGAATAAATGAAAGTTTTACTTTAGATGCTACATTAATTCCTGATTTTGGACAAACAGCTTTTGATGATATTGTTTTAAATTTAGGCCCTTTTGAAGAGCAATACCAAGAACAAAGACCTTTTTTTACCGAAGGAACTGAGCTTTTTAGTAAAGGAGATATGTTTTACTCCAGAAGGATTGGAAATGCTCCTGTTAATTATTTTGATGAAGAAACATTAACTGAAAATGAAGAAATAATTGACAATCCGTACAGCGTTAATATGTTAAATGCAGTTAAAGTTTCAGGTAGAACTAAAGGTGGGCTTGGAATTGGGGTATTTAATGCAATTACAGAAAAAACAGAAGCTAGAATTAAAGACCTTTCTACCGATGAGATTAGAAGAGTCATTACCGAACCTTTGGCTAATTATAATGTTATAATTTTAGATCAATTATTCAACAAAAGCTCAACAGTTTCTTTAATAAACACAAGTGTTTTAAGAGAAGGCACTGCCAGAGATGCAAACGCTACAGGACTTTTATATACACTTGTTAATAAAAAAAATACTCACTTTATAGACGGTAGTATTAAAACAAGCAAAATAGTAGAATATGGAGAAAAAACCAATGGTTATTATTTTAATTCAAGTATTGGAAAATTTGCTGGTAAAATTCAATATGAGGCAGGATTTAGAATGGTAGATGATAAATATGAAATTAACGATTTAGGCTTTCAAACTAGAAATAATTACAAACGCTATTTTGCAGATTTTTCATATAGAATTTTTGAGCCAACAAAAACATTTACACGTTACAATTTTAGTACTTGGGGAGATATAATATATAGACAAAGTGATGGTGCCTATGTAGATAATGAAATTGGAATTAGATTTAATGCAACCACCTTAAACCAACTATCATTTGGAGGTAGATTTAATGGAGAAATTGGTAAAACCTATAATTATTATGAACCTCGAGTTGAAGATAGATATTTTATAGAAAATCCAAGATTAAATTTTAGTGGATGGCTATCAACTGATTTTAGTAAAAAATTCGCATTTGAAACTAGAATTTTTCATGGGATAAGAATTGGAGAAGATAGAATTTATACTGAATTTGATTTGTCTCCTCGTTATCGTTTTAGCGATAAATTCAATGTTACATACGGTTTTAATATTGGAGCTGGAAAAAATAGTAAAGGTTATGTTACTATATTAAATGAAAATGGTGAGGTTGATGAAGATAATGGGAATAATATTATTTTTGGAAACCGTGACAGCAAAAACATAACTAATTCTATTTCAGGCAGGTATAATTTTAGTGTAAAATCTGGTTTAGCCTTAACATTCAGACATTATTGGTCACCAATTAAATATGATAACGAATTTTACTATTTAGAACAAAATGGAAATCTTTCACCTAATTCTTATTCTGAAAATCATGATATTAATTTTAATAGTTGGAATTTAGACTTAAGTTATTCTTGGCAATTTGCTCCTGGTAGTCAATTAGTTGCACTGTATAGAAATGCAATTTTTAATGAGGATGACAAATCCGACTTAAATTTTAATGAAAACCTAACAAATCTGTTTGACCAACCTAAACAACATAACATTTCGCTTAAACTAATTTATTATATAGATTATAACAATGCGAAAGGTTGGTTTGGAAAAAGTTAACTAAAATTAATTTTTAATTATATTTCAACTTTTTACTTTTTAATTTCACTATTTTTGAATTATGATAAAAGCAAAAAATATCCATAAATTCTATGGTGATTTAGAAGTTTTAAAAGGCGTGGCCTTATCTATTAAAAAAGGAGAAGTTGTTGCTATTGTAGGTCCGTCTGGTGCAGGAAAAACAACCTTACTTCAAATACTTGGAACCTTAGATAAACCTACCCCAAATAAAGAATCTGAGCTTTCAATAAATACTATAAACTTGTTGGATTTAAAAGATAAATCACTTTCAAAATTTAGAAATAAACATATCGGATTTATTTTTCAATTTCATCAATTACTTCCAGAATTTACAGCTTTAGAAAATGTGTGTATTCCTGCATTTATTGCAAATTATACAAAAAGTGAAGCCGAAACTAAAGCAAAAGAATTACTAAATTTTTTAGGCCTTTCAAATAGAATTAACCATAAACCAAATGAACTTTCTGGTGGAGAGCAACAACGAGTTGCTGTTGCACGTGCTTTAATTAACAATCCAGATGTTATTTTTGCGGATGAACCAAGTGGAAATTTAGATTCTGCTTCTGCTAAAAATTTACACGAGCTGTTTTTTACACTTCGCAAAAAATTCAACCAAACCTTCGTTATTGTTACACATAATGAAGAATTGGCAAATATGGCTGACAGAAAATTGGAAATGAAAGACGGAAAAATCATTAATAAATTTTGAATAAATGATTGGAATAATAAGTGCAATGCAAGAAGAAATTCAAGCACTATTAAATGAACTTAATAATGTAACCACTACTGAAAAAGGAATGCGTACTTATTATTCAGGTATTCTTTTTAACAAGGAAGTGGTATTAGTTTTTTCTCGTTGGGGAAAAGTTGCATCTGCTGCCACTACTACGCAATTAATTAACGATTTTAATGTAGATGAAATAATATTTACTGGCGTTGCCGGAGCTATAAATAAAGATCTAAATATAGGTGATGTGGTAATTGGTAAATACTTATTTCAACACGATTTAAATGCGAGTCCGTTTTACAAAAAATTCGAAATACCTATTCTAAAAAAGAAGTTTTTAGAAACTAAAAATTCTCAAAAACTTATTGAAGCAACTACTTTTTTTCTGAACAACTATAATTACTATATAAAAGATTCAGAAGCTGCTATTTTTAAAATTACGAATCCAAAAATTGTTTTTGGCGACATTGCAAGCGGAGATCAATTTATCTCAAGTCTTAAAAAAATAAAAAAACTAAATAAAATGTTACCAACAGCTATTTGTGTTGAAATGGAGGGTGCTGCAGTAGCTCAAATTTGTTTTGAATATGAAATACCATTTTCAATTATTAGAATCATCTCAGACAAAGCAAATGATAATGCCAAAATAGATTTTTCAAGATTTGCAAATACAATTGCTAGTAATTACGCACTAGGAATTTTAAAAAACTATTTTGCATAAGTCTGTTTGAATTTAATATCTTTGAAAAACCTTTTTTGAACAATGCAGTTTAAGCATCCTGAAATTTTATTCGCACTTCTGCTTCTTATCATTCCGATAATAGTTCATTTATTTCAATTACAACGTTTCGTAAAAGTCCCTTTTACCAACGTAAAATTTTTAAAAAATATTGAGCAACAAACACGCAAAAGTGCCCGCTTAAAAAAGTGGTTGGTTTTAGCCTCTAGATTGCTTGCTTTTGCTACATTAATTATTGCTTTTGCTCAACCTTATTTTTCTAAATTTAATATTAATCAAAATTACCATACTACATTTTATTTGGACAACTCTTATAGCATGCAAGCCAAAGGAGCGAATGGGGAGTTGTTAAAAAATATAGCTCAAAATATTATTAAAAATAATTCCTTTAAAAACAATACATTCTCCTTATTAACTAATCAAGAATATTTTTCAGATTTAGATTATAAAAACTTAAAATCCACACTCATAAACTTAAAATATTACCCGAACAAACAAGATATTAATACTGTTTTATTAAAATTAAACACAATAAATAGTAATAAAACAAATACTTTATATAAAAACATATTAATATCTGATTTTCAAAATATTAATATTATAAATAAAAATGTTTTTACAAATGTAAACTCACCTATTCAGCTATTAAAAATAAATCCAAATCCAATAAACAATATTTTTATTGATAGTGTTTTTATAAACAACAGTAACTCTTCAGATATTAGTATAACCGCACTTATTAAAAGCACAAAACTAATTACTGAAAATATTCCTGTTTCGTTATTTAGCAATAAAGTTTTAATTGGAAAAGCAACCTCTGTATTTGATAACTCAAATAGTACCAGCGTACAATTTACAATTCAAAATATTACAGATTTTATTGGAAAAATATCATTAAATGATGCCGATCTAGAATTTGATAACGACTTCTTTTTTACCATTTCTAAACCTGAAAAAATAAACGTTTTATCTATTGGAAATTCAACTACTTTTTTATCTAAAATCTATACAGAAAACGAATTTGATTTCACTTCCTTTTCATTGCAAAATTTAAACTATAATGCTATTCAAAATCAGCAATTAATTATTTTAAATGAAATTGAAAAAATTCCAATCGAATTAATAACTGCTTTAATAGAATTTTTTAAAAATGGTGGTAGTTTGGTTTTAATTCCTTCTGAAGAAACAGATATTTCAACATACAATAATTTACTAAATCAATTGGGAATTGGATTAATTAGATCGAAGGAAAATACAGCACATAAGATAACTTCTATAAATTTCAACCATCCATTGGTAAGTGATGTTTTTGAAAAAAGGGTTCAAAATTTTCAATACCCAAAAACAAATCAATATTTTAAAAGCAATTTTAATAATGCTGCTTCAATTATTAACTTTGACAATAATGACACATTTATTTCTTCGGTAAACAATAATTTTTATTGGATAGCATCCCCATTAAATAATTCAATTACTGACTTTACACAATCACCTCTTATTGTTCCTGTTTTCTATAATTTTGCGAAAAATAGTTCAAAATTCTCTGAAATTTATTACACTATTTCAAAAGAAACAAACATTGATGTTAAAGTAACAATTGGAAAAGAACAAGTGTTAAAAATTTCTGATGATACGAATGAATTCATTCCACTTCAACAAATTGGACCAAATAAGGTAACTCTTAAAATTGAAGATAACATATTAAAAAGTGGCTTTTACAATATTACTGACAGTAAAAAAATAATAAAAAAAGTAGCTTTTAATTATAATAGAGAAGAAAGCAATTTAACTTATGCCAATATTAATGAGCTTAGCGAAAACAATAAAAGCTTTATAGTTTCATCATCAATTGATGAAATTTTTAAAGAAATTAATAATCAACAAAAAAACAATTGGCTTTTTAAGTGGTTTTTAGCTTTTTCTGTTATATTTTTGTTAATTGAAATGCTTCTATTAAAATATTTCAAAATATGAATCTACTCATAAAATCTGCAACAATTATCGATCCATCCGGTCTGTTTCATAACCAAAAAAAAGATATTTTAATTGAAAATGGTCGAATTAAAAAAATTTCAAAATCAATTAAAAATCCGAATAACCTAAAAGAAATAAAATTTGATAATTTACATATTTCTCAAGGCTGGTTTGATTCTAGTGTTTGCCTTGGAGAGCCAGGTTTTGAAGAAAGAGAAACAATAGAAAATGGTTTAAAAACAGCTGCAAAAAGTGGTTTTACACAAGTAGCAGTTAATCCCAATACATATCCTGTTGCAGACAATAAATCAGCAATTGAATTCATTAAAAACAAAGCCAATAACACGGCTACATCTCTCTTCCCAATTGGGTGTTTAACTAAAAAATCTGAAAGTGAAGACCTTGCGGAATTATTTGATATGCAAAATTCAGGAGCTATTGCGTTTGGAGATTACAACAAACCAATATCAAATGCCAATTTATTAAAAATCGCTTTGCAATATGCTCAAAATTTTAATGCGTTAATTTTAAGCTTCCCTCAAGACAACTCCATTGCTGGAGAAGGTTTAGCAAATGAACATATTAACAGTACAAAACTTGGTCTAAAAGGAATTCCTTCTATAGCTGAAGAAATGCAAATTGCAAGAGATTTATTTATTTTAGAATATACTGGTGGAAAATTGCATATTCCAACAATATCAACAGCAAAATCTGTAAAACTAATTAAGGAAGGAAAAAACAAAGGTTTAAATATTACTTGTAGTGTTGCTGCTCATCATTTGGTTTTAAATGATGATGAACTTGCTAGTTTTGATGGTAATACAAAGGTTTTACCTCCTTTACGAACTTCAAAAGACATTAAGGCACTCATAAAAGGAATAAATGAAGGTGTTATTGATATGATTACTAGTGATCATAACCCAATGGATATTGAGCATAAAAAAGTAGAATACAGCAATGCTAAATTTGGGACAATAGGATTAGAAAGTTTATTTGGTGCTTTAAATAAAGTAATTTCTATAGAGACATTAATTACTTGTTTAACCACAAATCCAAGAAACAGATTTAATATTGAAAACTCATTAATTAATGAAGGAGAAAAAGCTAATTTAACGCTTTTTAACCCAGATTTTGAGTATGAATTCTCGCTCAACAACATTACTTCAACTTCTAAAAATTCAGTTTTTTTAAATAAAAAATTAAACGGAAAAGTTTATGGAGTAATTTCAAATAATAAAGTAGTTTTATAATTTTATATATTTACCTAACTAAAAATTAAAAAATGGAAAATCATACAGTTAATGAAGGGAAAACAATGGCAATTATATCTTATTTTTGGTGGATAGGGTTAATTATCGCTTTTATTATGAATAACAATAAAAAAAATACCTTTACTTCATTTCATATTCGTCAAATGATTGGTTTACTCTTACTTAACGTAGTTGTAAGTTTAATTTACAAATATGTGGGACCTTCAATTGGAATGTTGTTAGGTCTTGGTACTTTTGTACTTTGGGTTATTGGTTTAATTGGCGCTTTTCAAGGTGAAGAAAAAAGAATTCCTTTATTAGGAGATTTGTTTCAAGACTGGTTTAAAAGTATCGTTTAATAATATAGTAAATCATATTTTTGAAGTCGCGCCCAAAGCGCGACTTTTATTTTAACAATGGAAAAATTATCACTAGAGTATATCGTAAGAGAGCCTAATTTAAAATCAGAAAAAACTTCGTTACTTATCCTTCTTCACGGTTATGGAAGTAATGAAGAAGATTTATTTTCTTTTGCAACAGAATTACCTGAAGATTTGATAATTATAAGTGCTAGAGCTCCTCAAAGTTTAGGTTTTGGAAGCTATTCTTGGTACACTATTAATTTTACAGCTTCACAAGGTAAATTTTCTGATATCCCAGAAGCTATAACTGCCAGAGATTTAATTGCCGAATTTATAGATGAAATTCAAGAACGATATAAAATCTCACCTTCAAAAACATTTTTATTAGGATTTAGCCAAGGAACAATTTTAAGCTATGCTGTTGCTTTAAATTATCCAGAAAAAGTTCAAAAAATTGTTGCACTAAGCGGATATATTAACCCTGATTTATTACCAAAAAAATTAAATTCAACAACATATAATAAATTAGATTTCTTTATTTCGCATGGAATTGTTGACCAAGTAATTCCAGTTGAATGGGCAAATAAAGCACCGCAGTTTTTAAATAATTTAAAAATTAAGAATTGTTATCAAGAATATCCTGTAGGTCACGGAGTTGCACCAAAAAACTTTTTCGACTTCAAAAAATGGATTGAAGAACGATTATAATTTTATTGTTATTATAAATTCATACATTAAACAAAAAAATGGAAACACTAAATAATATATTAAATTTTGAAATTTTAAGTTTAGGTGATTACACAATAAAAGTGTCAAAATTTGTAATTATATTATTAATAATTGTAGCTACCAAAATAGTTTTATGGGCTATTAGAAAAGCACTGTTTCGTAAAAGTAAATTTAGAACAATTGATACAGGAACATCCTATGCTATATTTCAAATTATAAAATATGTACTATATGTAATTGCAATTGGATTTATTTTAGAGAATATAGGTATTAAAGTTACCTTATTATTAGCAGGTTCTGCTGCTTTATTGGTTGGTGTTGGTCTAGGATTACAACAAACATTTAACGATATAATTTCAGGCCTAATTCTGCTTACTGAAAGATCTATTAAAATAGATGACGTATTAGAAATAGATGGTGATATTGTAAAAATTCAAAGTATTGGATTACGAACTTCTAAAGCTTTGAATAGGGATGATATATCTATTATTATTCCAAACTCCTTAATAACTACTAGTAAGGTAATTAATTGGAGTCATCAATCTCAAAAAGCAAGATTCAAAATTGATGTTGGTGTTGCTTATGGAAGTGACGTAGATTTAGTTATTAAAATTTTAGAAGAGAGTGCCTTTGAACATCCGGAAGTCTTCAACAGAGAAAATGTTGAGGCTCGCTTAATGAATTTCGGAAATTCATCGTTGGATTTTCAATTGTTATTTTTTAGCAAAAATATTTTTAGAATTAACAAAGCTAAAAGTGATATTAGAAGAATTATAAACAAAAAATTTGCAGAAAATAATATTACAATACCATTTCCTCAAATGGACTTGCATTTTAAATCAAATAGTATTGAAAATGATAAGAATAAATTTATATAAAAATTATATTCGAATAACAACAAAATAAAAAATATGGAAATTTTAGGAATTGATATAGGTGGAACTGGAATAAAAGGTGCTTTAGTTGATACAAAAACAGGAAATTTAACAACCAAAAGACATAGAATAGCAACTCCCAAACCAGCAACTCCGGAAAAAGTAGCTAATACAATTCAAAAAATGGTAAACCATTTTAATTGGAAAGGGTTAGTTGGGTGTGGTTTTCCAACACCATTACAACATGGAAAATGTTTAACGGGAGGAAATTTACATGAAACTTGGAAAGGTGTTCAGGTTGATACACTTTTTTTAGAAAAAACAGGAAACGAATATACTATAGTTAATGATGCCGATGCGGCTGGCTTGGCTGAAATTAGTTTTGGAGCCGGTA
>Ga0102812_10000668_pt1 | contig 24543 bp, 23 predicted proteins | sample ColrivemetaGS713_FD_79334 | JGI IMG/M metagenome (GOLD analysis project Ga0102812, IMG submission 79334) | Estuarine microbial communities from the Columbia River estuary - Flood tide ETM metaG S.713 | ecosystem: Environmental > Aquatic > Marine > Intertidal zone > Estuary | place: USA...
ACCCACTAGAACCAGAGAAGTAGTAGAACTCTTTGTCCTCTTCTACCTTTGTAATGCCACTGTTCATACGCCAACTGTCACCATCTAAGTAACCGCCTGATGTCCCAACAAGAAGACGATAGTGAGGATCATCGCCTTTCATCTTGATAACTACCCAGTTGTCACATGTGTAATCATTCATATCTTCCACTCCGCTTCTTCTTCAATTGCCATTGATACAAACTGATAATAATCTTTATTCTCATCGTCCATGTGTGCAAAGTACAAACCTGCTGATGCCATTAGTGCATGAATGTTAGAACCTTCTTCAAGATGTGCTCTTGGGTGACTTTCCATAAGTGCTTGTATCTCGTCCATGATACTATTTAATTTTTCTTGTATTTTACTCATATGACTCTCCTGTTTCACGGAAGAAGTTTTCACTCCAAAATGCTTTGTCGTCAATCCATATGTCGTAATTTTCTTTTTCACCTACGCTGAGTTCATGATGCTTTGCACCCCAGTTTATTAATTGATCTTTAGTTAAATCATAATAATCAATTTTACTTACACACCCTCGTGCTGTCATATATTTTATTGTGTGTCCTGCATCATACAATGCATTTACTTTTGCAATACGATCCAGCATCGGAATATGTTTAGCGTAGTCTTTCTTTCCACCAGTGCCTGGAATAATAACTTCTTTACAAATAGTACCATCGATATCAATTACATATTTCAATATTACTCTTCCTTCTTTTTCTTTGGTTTCCTACCATAGAAGCCGCCTTTGACTTCGATATTTTCTGTACGGGCCATTGGCTCACAATATGTAATTTTGCCGCCCTTGTCAAGATATTCTTTCATTAATCGTTTAGATTCGTCGTCTACTTCTCGTGATACTGGATTCATTTATTTTGTAACTCCAAAATGTTTGTATGATTGTTGTACGCACTTTGCTTGGTAATAACAATCAGCCAGTGCGTTATGGAGGCTTTCTTGTATTGCTTTACGTGGATCACTTGGCATCATAGCAAACAATGTTCTACTGTCTCTAATTTGCCAATAGTTCCACGGAGCAGGCTTTTCTGCTTCTTTATATAGATGCTGTAATATTACAAAATCAAATGTAGGACCTTGACACCAAATATAATCTAATCCTACACACCATTTATTAAGTTGGCGTAACATTTCTGGTACAGTAACACGGTCATCATGATCGCCAAACGCTTCGTCTTGAATTGCTTGGTCCTGTCTCCCCCACCAAGCTAATGTATTATCGTCAATTGAACGATTAAAATTTTCAGTTTGATCCTCAATGTCACCTCGTAGATATAATCCACTATGCGGTTCGTTATCTGTAAACGGATCAAACTTGATAGCACCTAGTGTCATCACAACACTATCAGGTTCTACACCTAATGTTTCTAAGTCGATCATTCCGTGTGTAGCCATATCATGTCCTCACTTGGCGCGGCTGAAAGGAGTCGAACCTTTGACCTTTGGTTTCGTAGACCAACGCTCTATCCAGCTGAGCTACAGCCGCTTGTTTAATTTTATAAGTTTATTATAACAGAACTTTGACTAGATGTCAAGTGTTTTTGTACGGAATTTTTCGTAGTATAGCCATCCTTGCCACACTACTGCTAGTAGTGTTGCTGTTACGATGCCGCCACCCATTAAGGTGACGATAATCAATACTTGGAATACTTTAGCGAATATTGCTACAGCTAAGAAGTCATACCATTCGAAGTTTTCAAATAAACTGAGCAAGTTGAGGTGCTTTCCAGCCTTCTGGTTTTAGTACTTTACCGTCAGCACGTTTGATTACTTTGCCTGTAGTTGGATCAATCTTTGCAAAGTTTGTATCCATTACTTCTTTCCAGGCTGCTTCTCCGTCCCAACCTGCGGCACGTATTGCGCCCATAGTAACAACTAGGATGTCTACTAGTGCGTCTAGCTGTTCGACTTTGTCACTTGCTTCAATTGCTTCTTTAAGTTCACCGTACTCTTCTGTAATTAAATCTAAGTACATTGCATAGTTTTCTGTACTTGGTGGCTGGTCACACGCCGTCGCGAATGTGTCAATGTCTTTAAATACGTTTGTCATTATGTCCTCATAAAGCTACTAGGGTCAACAGTTGCATGTTCACCATCTGCATATTCATTACCAATTTGTGTTTCGTCTGGTCGTTCATCTGACATGGCCAATACACACTCAGCGTCAATCATTCGAATTTCAAGTTCGGTACCGTCTTCTAATTCTACTTTCATAGCGCGAGTCCATCGTCCGTGTTCGATAAGAATCCAATCACCTATATTATAGATGTCTTTATTGTCAGGTCCTTTAGAGTGTACTTTACCCCAGCGAGGATAGATTCCTCTTGTTTTGCCGTCATCGTCTCCGAGTATAATGCCACCTTTGGTTTTTTGTTCACCAAAATACATATCGGAAACTAACACTCGATCTCCAATAGCACGTAAATTACCTTTAATTGCGTTATTCATTAATCACCTTTTTTTACAAAATTACCGTCATCATCTTCAACCCAATCATCTTCAGCTTTAGGTTTTGCTGTTGTGCGGGCTTTAGCTTTTTGTGTTTCTTTGATTGGTTCTGGTTCAACCCAATCGTCTTCAAGATCCTTTTGAACTTTAACTGCTGCTTGATCTACAACGCCTTTATGATTATCGTAGTACTCTTTCACTACGTCCTCACGTTTTTTAATAATTTGTCCGCCTGGACCTAATTCGTCACCACGGGCATTAACTTTAGCATTACCTACTGCTTGAGTTAATTCGTTTTTCTTTCGGAGCATGTCCATGTCAACCATCTTACCTTGCATGGTTTTATAAACTTTTGCACCTTTTGCTCTTTGTACCATTATTTTCTCCTAATAATTATATACTTACTTATCTCAAGAACTCTCGCCAATCCAGGTCAAACTGGATGGAATTAATTTTATGTACACCTATTAAGTATAGCACATAACTTGCTACAGAGCTACCTCTGCCTACACCCCATACAATATCATTCTCACGCATAAAGTCTACAAGATAAATCATATAGCGTAATAGATTATGCATATCACGTTCGCCATATGCTTCCATTTCTTCCCATATACGATCTTGTACGTGTTGTGGGCAGGGTGTTTTTGCTTTGCCTAGTACATATTCATATACATTGATGTCTTTGTATTCATCAGGCATAAACCATTCACTTTGACATACACCGTCAAAAGTTTGTTGATCTACATCTAATGGAATATATTTTTGTAGTTTATCAAAGCCTTGCTCTTCACAAGCCTTGTTAAATTTATCTACATCATCGTCTGCATCGCACAACACTACATGACACTTGTCAACATGACCTGAATAGATCATATCAACTAAGTCTTTATTTGTAAATCGCGGGATACCGAGAGAGTCAGTTTTCATAAGCATACTTGTATTTTAACTGATGTTTATCAGATTGTCAAGAGAATTTTCGCCGTTATCTTGATCTTTTTGTTTTTGTTGCTGAATAGCTCTGCGTGTTGTAAGTTCAATTTTATACATGTCCATCAAGACTGTTATTTGCTGTTGAACTTCAGGATTTCGTGTCATCCAATATTTTCGTGCCAGCTCAGTAAGTTTATCTTCTACTTCGCTATCATTTAGTTGATTAAAATTATCTACTAATGGATTAAACATTACGATAAAATAGTGTACTCTCCGGCGTATTCCATAAACACTGTAATACCGCCATCAACAGTCCATACATCTACAATTTTAGGACTTGTTGCACTAGTGACTATAAAGTCGCCGCCACTTAACGCACTTGTCCAGTTTGTTGAGTTTACTCGGAGTGTTCCAGCATTAGCTGCTTCAAAAGTTATAGTTCTTTCTGAACCATTATTACTTCTAATAGCAAGACGCATTCTACCATAAGTTCCTGCAGCAGGCCAGCCGCCTAAGCTCAAACGTACTGAACTTGGATTTGCCATTGTAATATCATGATATTCTGCTGTAGTCCATAATATGTTAGCTTCAGCATTTTGTATAATGTTACCTGTATTAAAATGTTCCGATGCTACACCTTTTAGTACTCCATTAGTAATAGTATTACCTTGCAAGTCATTATCTAATGATCCGTCAGCAAGTGCAGTTTTAAATATACCTTTTGCTTCAATGTCTTTTATTGCTGTCTTTGATGCACTTAAACTTGATTGTATTGTCGCAAAGTTATCACGAAATCCTTGCGAGTCATTATCCTGACCTGCAATTGGGTATGTTTCATCAATGTTTTCTGGTGTAATATTGTCGCTAGTTGCCATAGTGTGTTCTCCTACACTTATTTATCAGGGTTACGTATTGAATCGATAGTTTTGGAATACTAAGTAACTATCTTGGCTACTTATATCTGTACTATCAATTATATATCTATCAACATCTAAGTTGAATATTTTAAAGTCAAAGCCATTTGCTTCAATTGCAGCTTTAATTAATGCAGACTTGCCTGGCTTACAGTAACATAGTACTAAAGCAGGTGTGTAACCTAATTCATTTACACTTCCTTCTTGTTGACTACGCATCCATAACGGAACAAATGATCTGTTTGTTTGTCCTACTGATCTTATGTTGTCCCTCATATTGTTTAAGTTGCTAATGTATCTTAAACTATCATTATTTTGTGATACTGATATTGCATCACTATCTACTTTTATTGTGTTTTCAAAGTCAGGACGTCTTTGATACGTATTACCGAGTCCTTCTATTATTTTTAAAAGATTGTCTTCAGTTCTACCATCTACTTCTATACCTAATGTCCAATTTAAATTATATGTTCCGTCACCTCGAGTAACTACACTAAAGTCTTCGCCTAGTTGCACCGATAACGGGCCACTACGTGTTAGTATAGTAAATGATGGCTTAGTATCATAATCGTAGAACATATCCTTTGCATCGTAGTTTACGCTATCAACTGTAATTTTTTGATTAGTCTTTATATTAAACGACTTACGTGTCCGTCCAACTGAGACATCTTGCGAATCTATAACTTGTACATAAATTACTTCATATAAAGTAGTATTAGTACCTTCTTTTTTAGCCTGAGCTGTTTTTAATTCACCAATCTTATATTGTTTTCTTTTATGGTTAGTTGCCATTTTACTTGTAAACTCAGCAAGACTGCGAGATTCAATTCCGTAATACAATGGTATTTTAATATCTGTTTGTATGCCAAAGTTTGGATCTCCAGGTCTGTAAATATTTTCTGTAATGAAAACTTCTGGGTCAGATAGGAAATCGTTAAATGTACGTCTTGTTGTTTCGTTAAGGAAAGGCTTAAGATAGATATTACTATATTTTATAACTTCTGGATCTGTTACTGTGATACTAAATTGTTGTTCTGCAATACTATATTTGTATTGATCCTCAGCATTAATAATAAAGTTATATTGTCTATCAATAGTTGTTTGGGGTAAATCTAATGATGTTGAATCACTGTCAATAGTTGTTAGTCCTAAGCGAGTATAATTAAATTCAATCCAGTATGCTACATCATTTGCAAATATTCCACTTGAACTACTAGTATGATTACTAGCAGTTTTGTAATAAGTATCGTCAACTCTTACAATATCTCCTGCGGTATATTCACGAGAACCTCTCCATAAACTTTTGTAAACATTTTGACCATAAGCGTTAACTCTGCCAACAATTTCTCCGTCGTATGTTAGTTCTAACCCTGGAGGTAACTTGCCTGATTTTAAACTATATAACACTTGTGCGTTTGGAACTGTAGTATTTGCTTCAACACGTAAAACACTAATCGAATTTGAATTAAGCGTGCCTAAGTCTGGAAGCGTTGTCCATGTAGTTTCAGAATTAATTTCACCTAGTAACTTAATATTAAATACTTTAACAGTACTAACATTAATATCAGGTTCATCTGGTGTAAAACGTGTTGCCTTTATTGTAAATTTATAATCAATTGTTACTTCTGCTTGATATGGTACTCGTCCAGCAATTTCACCATTTGACGTATCAAGTTCTAAACCTTTTGGTAAAGTACTTACTGTTTCTGGAACTAGTACTTCCCATTCACTAGGCTGTACTGGAGATGGAACAATACCAATAAAGCTATCAGGCCCACGTCCACTATCTACAAACTTAGGTAGTGTACCACTAACTTCGTATTTTCCATTGTAAATAATTTCGCCTGTTGCTTTTAATCGATATGTGCCAGGATTAGTATCTTCAAGACTATAATTTACAAATCCAACTTGTGTGTTAGTATCAATAATATCTAACTGTAGTGTAATATAATTGTTAGCACGTTTGATACCTAAGTTGCCTGGAGTTATCCATATTGGAGTTCTTAAATTAGTATTGTCAGCTGTAAATGTTCCACTACCTACTTGTAAAACAGTATTATCAGCACGGAAGAAATCATCGCCGACTACAAATATTTTAAATGTTCTTCGTGCAACAATATCACCGTCTGTAACATTTACTGTAAATTGGTAATATCTGTTTAATTTGTTTGGAGCCTTTTCAGTATAACTAAAGTCCCAAACAGTTGTATCATAAAAGAAGCTATCAAATCCGTTTGAACTTCTAATCCCAAAATCGTATCCACCTGATTGTAAATCATAAGGGCTTGTATCATAGTATCCACTTGCATAAATCTCTCCACGTTCTATTGCAAGTAACGGATCAACAATGCCTATAATTCTGCCATCAGTAGTAAGTGTAGTGCCTGGCGGCAATACTCCGTCACCTTCTTTCATAAAGTATGTAAGAGATTGTCCTGCTTGTGTATCGTCATCGGTTGCTATTAATTGGAAGTCTATTGGGCTACTGTCTAAAATGTAATAGGTATCATTATTACCAATTGGAAGTTCACCTGCTGGTGTAGACCATGTTGGTGTATCAGGACCTTCAACTTTTATAGTAAATGTCCTATCGTCAATTTGATTATTTAGAGATGCTCTTAACACAAATCTAAAATCAGTTACACGAGATACCTCTCTTGGTGTACCGATAAGTGTTATATCATTTATCTTAACGCCAGGTGGCAATGTGCCACTAATTAATGAGATAGTTGAGCCTGCTGTTACTGGCAGAGATAGTGAAATCGTCTGTTCTTCTGTAACAGTAGCAAGTAGTTTATTTGTACCAGTTGTCCATAATGCCATAGATCATTCCTTCTATAACATATTTATCGTATTAGTTATACAGATGGTAAGAAGCCTAAGTCAATTGTTAAATCAGTTCTTTCAGGATCAATTGGTCCTAAATCAATATCTGTATTTCTAACAATAAAATCAAGTGCGCTTCCGTAAGTATTACGCACTCCGCCAAAATCAAATCCTGAAAGGTACGGTCCAAATTCTCTTATGTCAAATCCATAAACTAGACCTTGAAATGCACCTGAAACAGTGTTAGCAGTAATTGTACCAGCATTAGTAATATCATTGCCATTAGCATTTAAATTAGCAGTTAGTGTTGGGCTACTATCTCTTGAAACAATATTACTTGTATCAAGATCTATAGTAAGTGTTTGTGAAGCAATTGATGTGGTTAATCCGTTACCACCATTAAAGTTTACACTTTGCCCCGGTGCTACAGTTAAGCTACCATTATCACTTATCATTAGAAGTTGTTCAAGAGCATTGTCAACATCGAATGTTAGTGTAGTTGCTGTTGGAGTTAATGTAACATTTGTACCTGCTATTAATTTTTTAAATTGTGCAGTATTATCATCTTTCCCGGCAAAAACTCCTTGTCCAACTGACCCAACATTTTCAAATTGTGTTGTTTCAATTACTCGTAAGTCAAGTTCTTCAAAGTTATCATTTACTTTAATAAAAGCCTCACGAAGTGCATCGCCTGTGCCGTCGTTTGCTATTGTTCCTGTATTAATATATTCAATGGCCATTTATGTCTCCGTTATGGTGCAGGTCTGTTAGGATCTGTACTATCATTGTTTTTAAAGTCTGTTATCCATGCAACTAGTCTATCGATAGCGTCTTGTACATTATCGGGCGGAGTTCCCTCCCAGTCAGTATTATCATCTGGTGTATAAGAAATACTAGGACTTAGTAATCCTGAAATTGTTGAATTACTAAATGAAATGCTAGTTAAGTCCGATAAGTCTAATGTTGTACTATTTGTAACTGTAATAGTATTGGTACCATTACCTATTGTAATGTTGCCTGAACTTCCGTTACCAATTACAATAGCATCACCTGCTGTTGATATTTCAACAGGTGCTTCGCCTCCTAATACTACACCACTAGCATTAGTTACTACAAGTCCTCCACCTGCTCCACTGGTTCTTTGTAATTTTGCACCAGTTGAATTAACTGTAAGACTATAGTTACCTTGATTAACTATTGCTTCAGTTGAGTCAATCTTACCTGTAATTTTATTATTGATGCCATCAACTAATGGTGTACTATCATCGCCGAAAACACTACCAACAAAGTTACCTTCAACACTAAGTCCTGTAACTGTTGATGCTGTAAAGTCAACTGGTCCTGAGAATGTAATATTTCCTGAACTAGTACTAAGTGCTAAATCGTTAGTAGCCGAAATCGTAATACCTTGTGTGCCTGCTAGTTGTATACTAGTTGCATTTGGTACATTTAACGGGCCTGCTGGCAACAGCGTAATTCCTGCATCACCGGTTATTGATACTACCTGTCCAGGTACGCTATTTTGTAAGTTACCTTTTATTAATACTGAATTCAATTCATTAGTATTAACTTTATCTGCAGTTACAGATCTGTTTATACCGTCAACAATAACTGAACTATCGTCAGCAAACACACTACCGGTTAAATCACCTGTAACTTGATTAAGTGTTAATCCTGTAACAGTTGCTAACCCAAAGTTAACATCTCCTTGAAAACGTAATTCGTCTACATCGTATATAGTTGTACCTGATACTGTGTTAAGTAAATTAAAACTAGTTGACTGTATAGCTATATATGTGTCTGTTTGTATAGATAACTGTGTTTCAGCATTAATAGATAAATCGTCAGTTGATAAAATCCCATTAACTGTAAGTATGTCGGTGTTTACTTTATTAGAAAATAATCTGTTATTTAAATGATCCAGCATCAATGAACTGTCATCAGCAAACACACTACCTTGCAAATCACCAGTGTTGCTAACTTCAACAGTTAATGTTCCGCCGTTAATTTGTTCATTAGTAACATAGTTTGGTACACCAGTTAAATCGCTAAATGCTCCTGTAGTAGCAATTGTTGCTAATCCAGTAACTTGTCCTGGTATAATATTAATCTGTGCATTAGTAACAAAATTTGTATCATTTGTTAGCTGACTTAAACTAGTTGCTATTACTGGCTTACCAGTAATGTCTGCCCAGTTACTCGAAACACTGCTTGGCAAATTTGTCAAGTCATTGTAATCACCGCTGAATAAAGCAGGTCTATTAGTTAAGTCATTATAGTTATTTGACGTAGCTACTGTTCCTAGTGCCTGTCCTCCAACTGTTAATGATCCTGCTACAACACTACCAGCACTTACTGATCCTGTTGCAGTCATATTAACTGCATTTACTATACTACTGCCAGTTAAGTCTAAGTTGTCCGTGGTGCTTAGTTCCTGTAAACTTTTACCAGTTGTATCATAAACTAAAGGAAATTTATTTGCCATTTTTGATGTAATCCTATTTTATGTATTTATCGTAATTATGATTTGCCTACTAATACTTCAACAAACCCTCTTTCACTGTCGTCTTTGGATGCTACTGCCTTACCAATTATAGTACCGTACGATGGATTATTATCTACCATTGCATACCCTGGAATTGCACTTGATACAAGTATGTCGCCTTTAGCAACCGTTCCAATTACTTTACACGGAACACGACCTGCTAGTGCAACACCAGTTATATAATCACCTTCTAGCTCACTATTCATTAAGTGTGCTGGATTAGTTGTAACAACCCCAGCAACTCTTGTGTCACCTTTTTTATTAGTTGTAGTAACTTCTGCATCACCGCCTAATACAATAACTGTACCCGGTTCGTAGTCTGCATCACCTAAGTAATTCTCTGCTAAGTCAGCGTATTTTGCTGTAGTTGCTGTACCACTAAATGTGCCACCGTACACTGTACTCCATGCATTTGTTGAACTACCTAAGTTTCGTGTACCTGTTGGAATAATTGCACTATCAACTCTACAATTAAATGTTAATGTGTCTGTTGAAGCATTACCAAAGTCCATATTGCCTTTTAGTGTAGTAGTACCGTCAACTGTTAAGTTACCGCCAGTAATAATATTACTGTTTGCACTAATAGCACCTGCACTACTAATTGTAACACCTGTGCTGCCATACCCGCCGCCAAATGTTGCGCTGGTTCCAACACTTAAACTAGTGTTTGTACTAATTGAACTAGTAACACCTAGTGTACCTGCAACGGTTGTATTACCATTTGATCCTGACACATTAAACAAGTTAGCACTGTCTGCGCTATTTCTAACTCTAATGTCGCCACCAATAGTTTCAATTAAACTTCCGCCACTTACGTTTAGTTCTCCGCTAACTGTCATTGCATTGTTAACAGTCATTGTACTCGATGATACTATTAATTGTTCTACACCACTTGTAATTAATGATATTACGTCAGCTGCAGAATTATCAAATCCAGTTCCTGCACCAATTGATATACCAGTTGAAGCAGCACCTTTTTCTTCGCCGGCTTCAATGAATGATGTGTAAATCCATCGTGCTGCAAGTGCAGATTGTTCTTCAGATGCACCACCAGCGCCGTAAATAGTATTATCATAAAAATCACTATTGGTTGGTGTAATAGCTGTGTTGCCAACTCTTACTCTACCACCTGTGTCTATAGTTGGAGCCGTTGCGCCACTTGATGATAAAATCTTACCACCAGTTAGTGTTGAGAACGTTAATGTGCCTCCACTTTCAGAAAGCACAGTGTTTGTACTTGATCCACCTAATATAAGTGATTCTACTTGTAGTCCACCAGTTGATGTTCTTCTTGCAATACTATTATTAGCATTACCTATACTAATTGGCACACTTCCGTATACACCATCGTCTAGCTTAACCATTGCTTCACCAAGCAAGGTTATGTTTGTATTAACAGATGTTACGTTACCAATTGCTCCGTTTACACTGCCTGTTACAGCACCGTTTGAAAAGTTAGCAGGGTTACTGTTGTTTACATTAATAGCATCAATAACATAAAATGAAGTTTCACTAAACACTGTACCTTGTACAGTACCTTGAACATTGCCTTGGGTAATTGTTTCACCGTTAGTTACTGTTACTTCAGTCGCAAAGTTAAGTTTTTGTCCTGAAGTTTCAACAATAGTACTATCAGTAAAGTCGTTATCTTCAACTCCATCACCTTGTTTAACTATATCTGTAAATGGTATTAATGATGCATCACCGTTACCAGCTAATGATCTACCAATTACTGTATCAGTAGTTATTGGTGCTAAATCAGTTAAAGTTATTGATCTAGGCAACAGGCCAATAAAGCCTGATACTTTAACTGATGAACACTGCACACCTAACGATGTAAGTGGACCTTCTTGTCCGTCTGTAAATACTGTTTTTTGTAATATTACTGAGCTCGATATAAACTTATCGTTTGTTCTAATTTTAACAAGTACACTTGCAGTAACATTACTAACTACTTCGCCAAATAATGCACCTTGATATACATAATCTCCTGCTTGTAAAGTAACGTTGCCACTTACTGTAAGCTCATATTCTTCAGTAAAGTGATTAGCATCAAATGCTGCAATTCCTCTAGATGATTGCCCTATCGCATCGCCTTGTGATCCAAGTAAAGTTGCACTACTATCAAGTACGCTTGCTCTTTCAAGTAGTAATTTACTTTGTACAATACTTGCTGAAGCATTAACATCAGCGTTTTCAACAACACCTGCTCTCAATTGAATGTCGTATTCTGCAATTGATCCTGCAAGTGATCCGTTTAAGGTATTTGGATCTCGAGTAAGTGCAAATGATACATCACTATCATTACTATTTGAAGCATTACCAATTTCGTCAAATGGTCCACGCAACACTGTTGCACTTACATCTGCTTTACCGCCGGTTCCTTCAAGTTGTTCAAGTCCAAAATCTGGTCCAGATGTTAGTTGATATGTGATTATCCAAATATTGTTTCCAGGCTCATTTTCACCTACAACATTGTCTGTTGTTTGTACAATATCTTTAATAATAGCAGTTGTAGTGTTACTTGAATTTTCAATAGTATCTCCTACTACAAAAGTATCAAATCCTGAAGCATCATCAGGAACACTAATTAATACTTTTCTAAGTCCTGTATATGCAAGCAAGTCACCAACTGCAATATCGTTCTTACTACTTTCACGTAATACGTCCCAATTGTCTTGTCCTAACACACCGGCATCAACATAACCTTTAGTAGCTACATCTGAACCACTTGTTGGAGTACCAACGTTTTCAATTTTGTTACTACCCATCTGTAAGTCAGCTTCCATAGCAACTGACCCTGAGGAAGTTACAAATTTTGGACCAATGGTGTTTGACACTGGAGCATCGTTTTTGTCTCTACCTAATCGTTTGTTAATATATCCTACAACAGCCTTTTCTACTGGAACTGCTGTATCAGACTCGTCAGCCATTGTGTCATCAATTGAGAACTCATCAACTGATACACCTTTCTTAAAGCCTAACTCAGTAGCACCTGTAATACCAATTTCACCTGAGAAACTAATTGAACCTTGTGCTTGGTCAACTGCAAAGAATTGTCCTACACGGAAGAAACCGTATTGGTCTGTACTCATCCAGAACACTCGTCCTTTACGTCTTTCCCAAACTTGAGCTGAGGTTGCTGTAGGTGAGTCACTGTAATACGGTGCAAAGTTTAATCCGTCAACTGGATCACCTAAAATAACATTTGGATAGTTTGAATCGTTAAATGATCCTGTACCAATTTGTGTAAAGTCATGTCCTGTTGCACGACATAATGAAATACTAACTGTAATTTCACCTGTACTATCAACTGGCAACCCTGCAAATAATGTTCTGTCTTCAGTAAATGCACTAGCTATACCTGTACCACCTGACGTAAGGTCAGTTACTGGCATTTCGTCAATTAATAATGTAGAAGATCCGCCTCCGTTATCTGTAATACCAACAATTTGGTGTGTTCTACCTGCGTATGCAAAAATCATACCACCTGCATAACCTGTTACACTACTACCATTAGGTATTGTTTGAGGACCAGTTTCAATTCCGTCTGCTACAATATCCATAAGTGTTCCAGCAGTTGTAGCTGTTCCTGATTCTGCATTACTACCACTAGTGCTTTGTGTAACACCGTTTGAATTAATAGCAGTCCATGAAGCCTTTGTTAAGATATACTGTGTTAGTATTTCTTTTGCTTTGTCAATTGCTTGTACTGTTTCCGAATCTTGGTTTGCTGGTAACTGTAGTACTGCACCTACATAATACTTGTTTGCATTTTGTACTGTACTTGCATTACCGCCATATCTTAAATCCATTGCAATACCACGGACAATTAAGCCAACGTCTCTATAACATTTACGCTGATTATAAGAGCCAGTTACAATATTATTAGCATTAATCCATGCAACAACTTCTTCTTGTACAAATCTTAGATTGTTAGCAATTAAGTTATATGCATTAGGATTTGATGTTGCAGGGGTTTGATTACCGTAAATATCTCTTGTTAATCGTGCTAACTCAGTTGCGTCAACTTCGCCAACAATGGCATCATCTGTACGTATAGCAATATTAAAGTCACCTATAGTATTACCGTTGTTACTACCTACATTAGCAAAGTCAACTGGTAGTTCAATATGATCGTATGGAATATTAAATGTAGTTTGTACCGATGCATCACCTAAGTCATCACCATAGTTATTAACTCCGCTAAAGGATACAGAGCGATATGTAATATCATCTGTTTCATCAAAGTTAATGGCTGTACTTGGGCGTTCAACAATACCGTTTTTGTTTCTTACTTTGTCAAATAAGTGTGTTTCAGAATATCTAATTTCAATAAAGTCACCAGCTGATACTGTACCTTGGAGTGCGGAGAAAAAGTCTCCGTTTTCACCAGCCGGTTTACCTTCAATCTGTAGTCGATAAACATCATCGCTGTAAACGCCGCCAGTTCCAGATTCTCCAAGTATTTTTGATACTGCACTAATTCTGTAGCGTTTAACTCCTACTGGTACTGCGATACCGTCAATAGTTTGTGTGCCGTGATCAATTTGTATAATTGAGTTTGGTGCTGGAGGAAACTTAAGGTCTGTTACATAAATTCCAGTATCAGTTATTTCGTTAGTTGGTGATCCAGCGACTGTATATACATAAGACTTACCTGGTTGCGTCATATCTGTACCGTAAGTAACTTGATCTGGAATCTCGTTTGGATCAGCACCTTCAGCAACTAAACCAAAGTTACCATAACCATTCGAACCATTAAGTGATCTAATCTCTGAACCGTTCTTAGCATAGTATGCAGCTTGACAGTAGTATGTAAACATACTAACCATCTCTGAGAACGCACCGTTGTTAGTTACAAGTCCGTATCCTAAATCGTTAATTTGTGTAAAGTCGTTACCGAGCATACTTCTGTTACCAGCTGTTTGTAGGTAAATTGTTCTTGATATTTCTCCTGGATTTTCATCAAATAAGTTTTCGTCGTATCCTGCACCTTCATTTGAAGTTTTATCAAGATATATTTTACACCAACCATTTGATTGACTGTAATCAGATATTGCGTTAACTTGGAAACGTCTACCTTCTACATAAAATGGACATGGTAGTTGAGGTTGTCTAATAAACAATCCTTGACCTTCTTCTGAACGTACCCAAATTTCATAGTTGTTAGTTTTACCACTAACGTTGCCAAGTCCATCTGGATTAATTGTTTCAGGAACATAAACAGGAACGTTACCTGTATATGCATCAACAAACATACCACCGCCGAATATTTTAGAGTTAATACTCTTACTAAAGGACGAACCTGTTTGTATGTACGGTGATTTAGTTAGAATTTGTCCATCAGGGTCTAATACTAGTAAGAAGCCACCGTGTCCTTGTACTGTTACATTTCTTAAAATAGTTGCATCATTCATCATGAACACATCCATCTCGTCGTTGCGTCTTGGTGGATTATACAATCTATTGAATGCAAAGTTTATTTTTTCTAATAAGTTCTCTACAACTAAGTCAGTACCATTTTCTGCTGTTCCGTATTTAAAGTCAGGAGCAACATAGTCAACATCTGATGGATTTTGTTCTAACAAGTTAGAAGCATATGCACCGTCAAACAATCTTTCAGCTATTATACCAACTTGCGTAATAGCTGATTTAGTTGCATTTTCTTGTCCGCTAAATCCGCCTGCGTTGTATTGCTGTACATAACTTGCAAAATATTGTCCTTGTGTTTCGACAGCAAATTCGTCACCGCCAATAGTTAAATCATCAACAAGTGCATCAACAATTAATCCAACATCTCTTGCACATTTTGCACTATTAAAAGTAAGTACAGTTTGAGGACTACCGTCGTTGAATGTTATAATCTGTGGTAACAATGCACCAACGTTGCCATCAATACTAGATTTAGCATTTAGTCTTGACGCATCTCCACCTGCTAATGTTGGACGATTTTGATTACCAAGTGCAAGTAAGTTATCATTATTAATCATATCAAATATTTTGGTAATATATGAATTTAATAGTCCTACTTCAGTTGCCGAAGCTACACTTCCACTTGTAGTTTGTGATTGTCCGTTTCCAGTTGTTGCTGTTACTGCTTGACCAAGTATAATATCTTCAACTACATCTTTAAGATGTGTTAGTGTTTGTAATGTTTCTGGTCTAGTTGTTAACTCTAATCTAATAACATCATCGATATATAAATCTTTACAGAATTCAATAGTTGCATAGTTGCCGCCGTATAGTATATCATGTGTAAGTAGGTCAACAATATTTCTATAATCTCTAATACGGATTGCTTCATCTAAATATTTTCGAGGAGTTATAGATTTTAAATATGCTAATGCTTCTTGTGCAATAAATTCTTTGTTCTGTTGTAGTTGGAATTTAGCTGCTATACTATTAGCACTACTAGTAGGATAATCACTAAAGGTAATCGGTAAAGTAGCCCCAATATCAGTGTCCATACTTCCGTTATTAATGATGTTTATAATTTCATCAAAACTTGCATTTGCAAACGTACCAACATTTGCATATGTTGCTACAATACTCTTTGCTTCAGTTAATGCACCTGCCCATAGATTTTTTAATGTTGTATCTTTATAGATACTCTTATCTCTTTGGAATTTTAATCCTTGTAATACAGAGTTGTATGTAGTCTGTTGTACTATATCATATGTAATAGCTGTAAGAATATCTTCTAAGTCTGACTGGAATTGAACTTTATCGTATAAAATATCATTAACATTATTGTTTACATAGTTTACAATTTCTTCTTGTATAAACTTTCTGTTTTCTTTAAGAATAGCTGCGGCAGAAGTATACCCGCCAGCATTTGTTACTGGAAGACCAACGTTTAGATCTGCCTCAGGATTATTTAAATAATGACGACCAAAGTGTCCTTGGAATTCTCCTGTTTGGTTATAGAATCTAGCACCTTTTTCTGAAATAGTAATACCATCAAAATATCTGTCACGATACATATACGTATCTGCCCATTTAGATTGTGATATTCTATCTTTAGGTTTAACAATAACTCGTCTAAATTCGTCACCTTTAATTGATACGTTTGCTGAAACTTTAATAGGATAGTCTTCTTCGTACTGACCAGATTCTACAAAGATAGTAATTTGTTTTTTGTTAACAAAGTTTCCGTATTCTAAATCTTCTTTAGCAATAAAGTTAGTTGGCTTTAACAAATGTACTTCGATAACATCATTATTACCACTGACATCAGGGTTAGCAACATCATCTTTAGTATAGTAGTTTACAATTCTACCTTGTGCTTTTGATATTTTACCAACTAACACTTTTCCTGGAATAATATCTTTGTTACCAGTTTTAGCTTGGTCTGTAGAACTTAACGAGCCTGGATCAACATAAACGTAATATGTTTTACCAAAGTTAGTAACCTGGCCTGCATTTATACCAGTTGTCATAATTTCTTGGATAAGAGTAAACTTATCAGCAACACCATTTCTTGCTGGTGCTGTTGCTTGCAAGCCGTCAAATACTTGTTTAGAATCTGTTTGATAAACTTGTCCAACAATACCGCCTGATGCGTATGAAGTAAAGCCTGTACTATCAACAGGTAATGTTAATTCTTTATTTGTGTATAATTCGAATGACGTAGCATCAACATATTTTACATAGTAAAAGTTATCATTAACTTCAGTCATTCCTGCTACAGTAGTAAGTTTAATAATATTTTTATCAACTAGTCCGTGACCGCTTGATGTAGTAACTGTTGCAATATTATCAGAAGTAATATCACTAACTGATGATTGATTTAATGGTCTATCTAGTAATACAGCTGCTACAATGTCTGCAGCTTCTTCAACTGAATCAACAGTTTCAACTACTTGTCTAGTAATAGCAATACGACCTGAGGCACTTGCATAATAACGCTCACCTGCTTTTCTAGTTAAAGAGTTAGCATTAGTTAAAGAGTCACTAAAACTTTTTGCAATATCAAACGAAATACTATCAAGTATTAATCCTAAGTCTCTTTCACATAAATCTACATTGTAATCAAAGTCAGGATATTTAAATTCTAAGAATGCTGTTATTTCACGTATAATAAATTCCCTGTTAGCTAGGATTTTATCTTTAGCAAGTGTAAACTGCGCTAACGGATTATTAAAATCTGCAGAAGTTACAAAAGAATTTGAAGTACCATTGTCTGATGTAATAGTTTGAAAGTACGGACCTGGCTCTGCTTCGGATGCTTGGATCATTTCTTCGGCACGTGCCGCCGCAGCGTTAATAGTACGATATGCGTAGTTATTTGATGTTCCTTCTTTGCCGGCCGGAACGCCACGCATTGAATCGTCGCCTTGTGTACTTACAAATAGATTGTCTTTTGCTGAATAGGATGTATTGTCAACATAAAATTTTGTAGCCGCCTGTAACTCTGGTTTAGAACTTGTTAGTCCTGATAACTCCCCTGGACTATCATGTAAAATAAGAGGACCAGTCATTTCGTCGCCTTGACGTCTTACTATGCTCTTACGTGGCATTGCCTGATCAGATAAGTAAAATCCTTCTAAGGAAGCATCGTACCCTGCGTCAACTATTTTATGTGTATCGTCTGCAGCAATAATTCCTGTAACATACACTTTATTAAGTTCAGCATCTGCTTGACTTTGTACTTTAGCTTGTTCTTTTGTATTATGTAAACTTAGCTGGTCAGCACTAGCATAACGTAAATAATATACTTGGTTATTAGTTACACCTGTTGGAGTAGTGTCTTCAGCATTGAATTGGTATGCTATACCGTTAACTGTTCTATCAAATCCGTGTGACGGAATAACAAGGTTTCCTGATGCATATGAAGAAATAGTTAAAGTGTATATTGATTCGTCGACAGGCTCGTCAGTAATACGTATTGGCAATTCGCCAGCAATATATCTCGCATCAGCATAACCTTTGTTAATAACAAGATCGTCAATACTAATGGCTGTATTGTGTGCTGTATTAAAATTATTAACTGCGTCTTGTGTAACACCGCTTGGTCCTAAAGCAATACCAGTGATGTTATCAGGTTCGTTACCTCTAGCATCTAATGGTCCGCCTAATGTTGGAGTAAGATCCTGTGAAACTTGCTTAAATGCTGTTCGAAGGATAATTTTATCTCTACTTGGAGTGTAGCTTATTAAAATACTATCAACAGAATCAGCTATTAATGCAGAATCACTAGCAAACGATGCAAGATCAAATCCCGTTGCTCCGTCATTTACTAATGGTATTGTATTTGGTATTAAATTTTCTGGTGTATCACTAAGTGTTGTGAAACTAATCTGTCCACCTTCGCCAAATACTGCATAAACTTCTGTAAAGTTTTCATTTACTTTACGGAACGATTCACGTATACTATCACCAGTACCGTCATTGCCCTCTACACCAATATCAATTTCTTGTTTTGCCATCTTATTCTTTGCTCCAGTTAACTAGCTTATAGTGGAATTGTTTCCATATTAAAATTTACACTAACGCCACAGCCACATGCTGACTGTGCATTAGGATTTCGTATTTCAAAATTAGAACCTACTAAACTTTTCACATAGTCTACTTCAGTTCCAATTAAAAACATAACAGAATGCTTACTAATAGCAAAGTTACCTTCGTCACACGATATTATTTCGTCACCGTCTTCGATATCTTCAACTTGTGCTGTTCCCCAATCGTACTCAAACCCTGCGCAGCCGCCGCCTTTAATGTTTAAAGTAATAGCATAGCAGTCATTTTCCTTGCATAACGTGCTAATTTGTTGGTTCGCTAATGGTGTTATTGTACAAACTGTCATATTTTTTGTTTCCTTACTGTTATTTATCGTTGCTTTTTATAATCTTAATGTAAATATAGTTATGTTTATAAGAGAATTTAAAAAGCAAACCCGGCATGTTCGTAAATCAAAAACCGGCAAGGAACACACCTACAAGCGTGAACAGTCTATTTGTCAACTTCGTTGTGACAATTGTGATGCAGAGTTTGAACGTACTAGAGGAAGCATGGATCCTAAAAGATTAAGTAATTCCTACTTTCACGTATGTAAGAACTGTGATAGTAAGAAATTTGCTCAAAAAAAGGGCGTAGAACAAAAGCAGAAATGGAATATGTCCGCTAGTAGTTCTACACCAATTAGTAAGTTATAATTATTCAGACTTCCATATAGTCCAGGCACCGTACGCAATAGCGGCATATGCAGCTAATTTAGCAAAAGGTCCTGCTATAAGAACAATAACTCCAACTGCGACAAGCATTGCGCCGTCCCAAGAAGTTCTTTCGTCCAGTCTATTTTTAATCCAATTTTTCATTGTAATCTCCTATAGTCTATTATTTAGTATGTCTTTTACATAATTTAGTATGTATATTTTATTAGGGAATGTCAAAGACTCTGCTTTTTGTAAAAAAGTATGCAATTCTGTAGTCGATAAGGTATTTAATGCTAAATTCTTTGGATATGTTAACAAGTTAATATACCAATCGTTATACTCGTTCATAAAGTTTACAAGGTTAGTTAAATCAAACCAATTATTTCGATGTAATACTGTGTTAAATTCAAATGTATAATTATTTAATTTACAGTACTCAATAAAGTCTAAGGTATCTTGCCATACACTTCCGCCTCGTACTTTTTCATTTATTTCTGCAACTCCGTCAACACTTAAAATAAAATGTACAGACTTAAATTTACTCCATTGTTGTTCCCATTGTAGTTTTGGCATATAACTACAATTAGTATTGTATATAACACGACACTTTGATGGGTTAGGGTGTAATTTAAGTACAGACAAGTGCTTGTCAGTAATAAGAGGTTCGCCCCCTAGGAAAAGTATTTTTTCTATTGTATCTGGTATGTTATCAACTTCATCAATTGATAACTTTTTATTTAATGGAGCGCCATACAGTTGTTTTTCTTTAATAATCCAACTTGAGCTAAATTCTGAATTGCATCCGTCGCAAACTAAATTACACAAGTTGTCCATTCCAATTTCTAAAAACTTTACTGCTGGTGTATCAAATGTGTATTCTTCATTTAATTTCATACGCAAACTTTTATGCCCTAACGCTTCTTCGTCAAAACACTTTTGGCACTCGGGTATATAGTCACCTGTAGTATTACGTTCTCTTAGTTCAATATATTCTGGCCCATTTATTATTTGTTCTAAGTCACCTTTAAAAGTTGCAACAGGTTGTTTGAATCTACAACAAGGGTAGACCCTATTACCAGGACGTACATTTACATAATTCCAAAATGCACTACACTTCATTAAAAATAATCCTGCAAAGAACCTTTACGTTTGGTATCTAGTGTTTGACAGTGAAATCCTCCGCTTAAACTACGAGATTGCCTACATGGTAATCCTATAGTATCGATTCCATGTTTACCTAGTATGCGTCTTAGTGCTTCTTGTTTTTCATCTACAATTACTAGTTCTTCGTTTATGCTTAGAAAGTTAAGTCCAATATACGGACTACACGGAGCAATGCCTGTGTTCGCTGGCGGTGTATATAAGTCTTCTTCACCTACCCAAATTTTATCCCAGTCTTTGAAAATAGGCGGATACCAGTCTTCACTCAATCTGCCTGCGTTTAACAGCACCAATCCAGGGCGTAGTGGTAGTACTGTGCTATCAAAGTGTGCAAAGCTATAATACTTCTCTGCAACGTGCAAACGATATCCCTTGGGTTCTAAGATAGTCTTAAGCCACTGAAAGCCTAGTTGGTTGCCACTGTTGCTCACTTGGCACAACAAGTCACGTCCCATACGAACAATGTTTGGTGCATCAAAAATAATCTCTTTGTTTACTAGTGTAGCATCACGCCTGTCTTCTAGTTGATAGTTGTCATCTGTTAGGATAGGCTTTGGAGCATTGATCCACTGTGTGCCTTCTTGCATCCATTTGTATAAATGTTTGTAGTAGGCTCTTGTTTCAAAGTATCTTGAACGCATTGGACTTGGGCATTCAATAATCATATTATCTAACGGTAACAACAAATCTCTTGGACAGAATGTATACCAACCTGTTGTTTCCCACTCCGGTGTGCTAAACTTCTTGTTATGATCTATACTATCAGGACGCATTACTTTGACGCCTAGGCCTTTAAGACATTCTGACAGTTTTTCTAAATCTTCATTTGCTTCATCTACAATCCATTTGTCTTGCGGCTGTCCATTAAACTGTTTTATGTCGTTATACTTTTCGCCACCATACATGAAACTGTGTGTACTTTTATTCATAGTAGGATGTACACAATTATCAGCAGTGCCTACTATAATTTCCTCTAATGGATCCCAATCATTATTACTTTGTACTGGCAAGTTCGCCTCCAATTAAATTTGATATGCATACTCTGTTAATCTTAGTACCTCGATTCATATGTTTCCATTCTTTATTGCCAGTACCAAACATTATACAATCTGTTTCTTTTAAATTTAGTTCTTGACATACTTGTTTATATTCTTTAGAATAAGTGTTCCAATTATAATCAACTGAAAAGTTTTTAATTAGTTCATTTACAATACCTAGCGATATTCTATTCTGCATTTTAACTGAGTTGAACACATCAATGCCGTCGTCGTTATCTTGTTTTTCTAACCGCATACCAACTCTTAAAAACTCTGCTCCGTTAAATGCTTTTGATATCGAAAATGCAATAGTATCAATACATGAAAACTTTGATACATCTAAATTAATATTTTTAGCACAAGGATAATATGCAAAGTCTAGTAATACTGGAATATTTAATGCACTGCAACTAGTTAGATAGTACTCTAGATCATCACGCTGTTTGCCCCAATCTGAAAACGGAACACTAATTACTACTGCATCATTTTCCTTTAACATGCCGTCTTCGATAAAAGCAAAGTTTCCTCCGTTTTTAAGAACAGCCTGATGATACATAAATTCGCCTTTAAAGAATCTTATAGTCTTGTCTTTATGTTTCCAATACCAGTGATCAAATGCCTGTATAGTTCCAGCAATTATTTTTTGATTAGTAAAATGATCTAATCCTAATAGATTATTGTTCTTACTACTGTTAATCCAAGAATAGAAATTATTAGTAAACGTATCAGGTATACTTTCGTCATATAAAAAGTTAGTTACATCTATCGAATTAATAAATGTTTGAATACTTTTATCTTGAATAGGAAGTGCGTTGCGTAAATTCATTATAACATATTTAAACCATTTTCGAAACCTTAGTATTGTTATTGAATTAAATAATTGTTCCTAAGGAGGAAATTATGATAAAATGGTTAAAAAACTTATTGGGCTTTGGAACAGTAGTTGATGTTGTCAACGAAATCTTTCCGGAAGATCCGGCGCCTGTTAAGAAAGTAGTAAAAAAAGCATCTACTAAGAAAACTTCTACTAAGAAGAAAAGTTCAGGTAGTTGCGATTTTGATAAATTGAATAAAGCTCAACTTTTAAAAGAAGCAAAACAGCGTGGTGTAAAAGCTAATGCAAGTCTTACGAAAGCAGAAATTTTAAGTCGACTTAAGGCCTAATAACGCCTTTTAGTTGTTCAATTGCAGTTTCACAGCGAGTCAGCTTACGCTCTAATACAGTGATAGCGGCTCGTTGTTTTCTTGACTGCTCTTCTAAGCTAGTTACATACTGAAGTGACGGTACTTCTTGTCGTGTACCATCTTCACCGAGCATAGTAAACCGATCAACGCCTTGGGCTTTTAGTCCACCAGTAACTCTGTTTGGATTCTTATCCGAAGCCGACGAACTCTGGGGTGCATTCGTTCTTCCGTACATTTTGTTCAAATAGCTCATAGTGTTTTAACTCCTCTTTGTATTTATATAGGTCAATACTAGCAAGATTCTTACACTTGCTCTCGCACATAATATCTGTGTAAGGCAAGAAACTCAATGCCCAGTCATTAACAAGTTGATTGGGATAGTAATCACTGTGCGCTCGTAGTTTGCCTTTCTTGTGTCCTGCTTCTAGTAGTGCTGGAAAATTAGGCATTGTGTCATGTGCAAAGCCTTCGGGTAGTGCTGTGTCTCTACTGTAACTGTAGTGTATTGCAGGACGCACACCACGCCAGCTATCTATTACGCGAGCAAATCTATCGTCGGTGGGCTGTATGTATTCACCTTCGCGGCACCAGTGATGGTGTATGTCAAGAACGAGTGCGCAGTGGTCTGCAAGTTCGAGACTGTGTTCGAGACCCCACTTGTTTTCGTCGTTCTCGATTGTGATCGTGTTTCTTGCTTCAGGCGAGAGTCGTTTAAGTGCGTCGATAATGCCTTGTGGACCTTTTCGACCCGATATATGGACATTGCATTTAAAGTCTTGGAATGATTGTCCGTAACCCATATAGCGGATGACATCGGTGTGATATTCAAATTCTTCTATGCTCCTATCTACGATGTCTGGGTTATCACTAGCAAGGACAGTAAACTGGCCAGGATGCATAGACAAGCGTACATCAAGTTCTTTTGCAAGGGCACCGACCCTAGCAAAATGCTTTTCGCAATAACTGACCACGCTAGGCAGTTGCCAATAATAGCGCCAGTCAGACTGAGTGTATACAGGAAGTACATCACTGCCAAGTCGAACCATTCGTAACTCATGTGGTAAACTCCCTACATATTCAATCAGATTGTAATATGACTGAATGTTATGGACCATGATGTCCCACAAGCGTTCTTCAGCAACATCACGTGTCTGACGGTTAAGCCATTGTACTGTTGTGCTACGAGTATTTAGTGGGCGTTGAATTTCTTCAAGCACTTTCTTCTTCTGTGTTTGATCTGGGTGCATGTATTTACATGCAAAGCCTATGCGTTGTGTTACCATTTTCTATATTGTCCG
>Ga0102812_10000684_pt1 | contig 24193 bp, 18 predicted proteins | sample ColrivemetaGS713_FD_79334 | JGI IMG/M metagenome (GOLD analysis project Ga0102812, IMG submission 79334) | Estuarine microbial communities from the Columbia River estuary - Flood tide ETM metaG S.713 | ecosystem: Environmental > Aquatic > Marine > Intertidal zone > Estuary | place: USA...
AAGGGTTCTTTTAAACATTGAATCGGAAGAAAATAACATCCCCATCCTGAACGATATATTCTTTTCCTTCAACATGCATTTTACCTGCCTCTTTGATACTGCTTTCTGAACCGTATTTAACATAATCATCATATTTGATGACTTCTGCCCGGATAAACCCTTTTTCAAAATCTGTATGGATCACACCTGCTGCCTTTGGTGCTTTGGAATCTTTACGCAATGTCCAGGCCCGAACTTCTTTTGGTCCTGCTGTAAAAAATGTAACCAGGTCCAGTAATTCATAACTTGCACGGATCACTCGGTTGACACCAGGTTCGGTGAGCCCCATTTCTTCCAAAAACATCATTCGTTCATCCTCATCTTCAAAATCAACAAGGTCTGCTTCGATTCCTGCACTGACCAAAATTACTTGCGAAGCTTCAGTAGATATGGAATCCATGAATTTTTTTGTGTGCTCATTGCCATTGACAACTGAATTTTCATCCACATTCAGTACATACAAAACAGGTTTAGATGTTAGCAAATACATGTTTGTGAGCGATATTTTTTCATTATCGCTCTCTGTTACAAATTCTCTTGCGGCAAGGCCTGTTTCAAGGTGAACTTTCAATCTTTTAGTCAGGTCAAGATTGAGTACATCCTCTTTTCTTGCACTTTTTGCTGCTTTTTGATATTTATCCAGGTTTTTCTCAACGGTTTCCAGGTCTTTCAGCAATAATTCAGTGTCTATTATCTCTTTGTCTCTGACTGGATCAATAGATCCGTCAACGTGAACGACATTGTCATCATTGAAACACCTGATTACATGGATGATCGCATTCACCTCTCTGATATTTCCTAAAAACTGATTTCCCAGTCCTTCACCTTTACTGGCTCCTTTGATCAAGCCGGCAATGTCAACGATCTCAACAGTGGTTGGAACAAGGCTCTTGGGCTGAATCAGCTCATTGAGTTTGTCAAGTCTTAAGTCAGGAACTGTGATCATTCCCACATTCGGGTCTTTGGTGGCAAATGGATAATTTGCTGCCAGTGCCTTCGCCGATGTTAAAGCATTAAACAAAGTTGATTTTCCAACATTCGGTAAGCCGACAATCCCTGATTTTAAAGCCATTTTATATATTTTTTTTTAACTGCGCGCAAAATTAATATAAAAATTGAATGGTGCAAGTAATTGTATAGTATTCAAGACACTAAGTATGTGTAATTGTATCCTTTCGAACATATTTTCAGGTCATTCAAGACAAAAAAAAACCCTTGCACATAGAATGCAAGGGTTTCAAATTTATATTATTTTTCTTACTTGCTCATTTCAGCAGCTTTCTGAAGTGCGTTATAAAGATTTACAACACCACCTGATACACAGGTGTTTTTGAATGCTACCATTTCATCTTTGGTCCCTGGCTTTACAACCTGAGCATCGATTGGAACAACAGAAGCCATCAAAATTTTCTTCAATTTCTTTGGTGAAAGATCCGGGTAGTATGATTTAACAACCGCTGCAACACCTGCAACAACAGGAGATGCCATACTTGTTCCCTGGAAACTTGCATATCCGTTATCAGGAATAGTAGAATAAATAGCCATTCCTGGTGCAAACAAATCAACTTCTTCTGTTCCGTAGTTTGAGAACGGAGCACAGAAATCCTGACCTTGTCTGAAGTTAAGAGCTCCTACTTCAATCCAGTTATTAGCTCTTTTCTTACCGCAAAGTTTCTTCTTTTCAAATTTTTCAACCGGGTAATGGTCTATTTTATCATTGTCAGCAGAGTTATTTCCTGCGGCATGTACCATTAAAACACCTTTCTTTTGTGCATATTTTAGTGCTTTGTCAACTGCTTTTTTGTCCCAGCTATATAATTTACCAAAACTCATGTTGATAATTTTCGCACCATTGTCCGCTGCATAAATAATTCCGTTTGCAACGTCCTTATCTCTTTCGTCTCCATCAGGAACTACTCTTACTGTCATGATTTTTACATTGGCAGCGATACCATCCATTCCAATCTCATTGTTTCTTGTTGCAGCAATAATTCCGGCAACGTGTGTTCCGTGAGATGCATCAGGTCCGTCATAAATATTATTTCCATAATATTTTTCATAAGAGTCTGAATAGTTGTCTCCAACGATGGTTCTTGGATTGAAATCAGGATTGTAACTGAATTCGTATTGAGCCTGATAGTAATCAAGTCCTCTTTGGTATCCTTTTCCAATTGTTTCTTTGATTTGGTCAAAGCTTTCGATCTTATCTCCGTTCATCAATAAACCTTGAATGATCTGTTTTCCCATGATCAGATTTTCATCTTCTCCCGGATCAAATTCATTAAGATTCTCTGAAGTGATTTCTTTATCACCCATGGCTTCAGCCATTTTAATTACTGAGGTTAATAAGTTATCACGCTGAACTTTGATTCTTTCAAAATTCTTCTCAGCTTTTTCCGCGTTTCCTACTACTTCTTCTTTAACTTCCTGGAAGAATTTGTATTCCTTCAGTTGTTTTTTATTGAGTTTGCTTGAGTCTACATTCTCATATTTGTAACGTAAAGAGTTGTACACTCTTGTTACTTCGTATGTATCCTTATCAACATTTTCTCCATTTTTTCCACCGATGAAGTTCCAGCCATGGATGTCATCCACGTATCCATTACCATCATCATCAATACCATTACCAGCAATTTCACCAGGATTTACCCACATTACATCCTTGAGGTCTTCGTGGTCAAAATCGACGCCGGAATCCAAAACGGCAACAATAACAGTTGTGCCCTGCTTGCCATTCAATAAGTCTTTGTATGCTTTATGTGTGCTTACTCCATACATACTATCCTGTGCAAGATCAAGGTGATGCCAGTTTCTGTTATCTCCCTGTTGAGCGAAAAGACTTCCGGAAATGAACACGAAAGTCAATAAATAAATAAGTTTTTTCATTTGTTAAATGCTTTTCATTATAAATTAATCAGGAAATTAATTCCTTAAATATTTTTGCTTGTATTTTCTAATTAGTTGATAAATAGTATGGTATACAAGGCAGGCAAAGATGCAACTTAAAAGGCTTTTTTACAAAAAAACTTTCTCTTTTTGTATGAAAAGCTTTTTGCATATGACAAACGACCATTTACGGTCGAAATAAAAATTAAATCAATTGTGAATTTCCATTAAAAATGGCTTGAATATAAACAACTGATGCTCTAACGAAGTGAGGATGTGTTTTATTGTTTGGGTCGAAAATAAATATTAATGATTCGTAAATTGGGCTCGTACGTTAAGCTTAGATTTTGATTATTATTTGTTATTTCACTATTTTGGGGTTTCACCCTTTTTACCATTATGCATCAAATTGAATCAATTCACAAGGTACTTGAAAAGTATTGGGGACATCAACATTTCAGACCCTTGCAATTAGAGATCATCCAGTCCATTTTAAGTGGAACGGAAACCATCGGATTGTTGCCGACCGGTGGCGGAAAATCAGTCTGTTTTCAGATTCCGGCATTGTTGATGAATGGATACAGTCTGATCGTTTCTCCTTTGGTTGCACTGATCAAAGATCAGGTGATCACCCTTGATAAATCAGGTATTCCGGCAGCTGGCATCAATTATCAAATGAGCAGGGAAGAAATTTCTGAGGTTTATAAAAAATGTCGTTTAGGGAAGATCAAATTATTGTATGTGTCGCCGGAGCGGTTACAAAATCAGGATCTTTTAAAACTTATTGCGTTAGCCCCACCTTCCATGATCGTTGTGGATGAAGCACATTGTATTTCTCAATGGGGCCAGGATTTCCGACCTTCTTATTTGGAAATCGCTGCATTAAAACAACTGGTTCCCGGTATTAAAATTCATGCATTTACAGCTACAGCTGGCAAAAAAGTACTGTTAGATATCCGGAAATATCTGGATATGGAAAAAGTCCGATTATTCCGGAAAAGTTATAGAAGGGATAATTTAGCCTTCTATAATATATATACCGAGGCTAAAATGCATTCTCTGTATCATTTTATCCGACAACAAAAAAATGCGACAGGAATTGTATATGTTCGAAGCAGAATACGGACGGTCAATATTGCAACTTATCTCAATAATCAAGGAATCATTTCAAATTATTATCACGCCGGACTTTCCATGGAACTTAGGGACGAACATCAACTGAAATGGATGGAAGGAAAAACCCGCGTAATAGTTTGCACAAATGCATTTGGAATGGGAGTGGATAAGGCTGATGTTCGTTTTGTCGTTCATATGGATTTACCGGAAGACATAGAATCTTATTATCAGGAAGCGGGTCGTGCCGGCCGGGATGGGGAAATGTCGTTGGCTCTTGTTTTGTATAATCGAAAAGACATAAAAGAACTTAGGGATAAATCCGCAAAGGCCTTGCCTTCAGGCAAAATTCTTAAATCGCTTTTGAAGTTGTTAGTTGGATTGGTCGTAAATGATGATGAAATACAATCAGCCAATCTGAAGGAGATTATAAAACAATCAGGAAACTCAGCGGACAAATTAAGTAAACAAATTACTGTTTTAGACAGACTCCAATTGATAGAATTGCATCGTGATCAGACAGTTCAAACGAAAAGCAAGATCATGATTTCTGATAAGGATTCAGCAGAACGAAATGCTGCCGAACAAGGAAAACTTATTTTGCAAACCATATTCAGGTTGTATGAATCGAATGCCGGAGGTGTTTTTATGATCCAGGAATCTATGATAAGCGAGTACCTTTCAATTGAGCAAAATGTGCTTAAATTGACCTTGAATCAGCTACACCATTCTGGATTAATCGAGTATCAATCTGCGGATGAAGTCATCATTTTTAGATTGGGAAAAGGACCTGTCAGACCGGTAATTTCATTATATAATCGTTGGAGAAAGGCAAAGTTGAGGAAAATGCAAAGCATGATTGATCACCTTGAATTGCCCATGTGCAGGCAATTGCATATTTTGCGGTATTTTGGTGAAAATGTAAGTAAAGCCTGTAAAAAGTGCGACATTTGTAGAAGATCAGAACATTTGAAATACAAAAAAGTCCTGTTGTTGGAATTTATGAAAATACTTGAGAATACAATTGAGCCGGGAGGGATTGATTTGGATGAATTGGTTCTTGATTTTCCATTTTTTGATCAGCAAAAATATGCGCTGATGATGCATGAATTATATTGTAAAGAAAGAATACAGGTTTTCGGAAAAAGGATCGCATTGATAAAACGCTAATATGGTTGGATCAAAAAAAATCATAGCTACGGTAACTAACCCACTGTTTCATGACAGGCGGATGCAAAGGATATGTTCTGCACTTTCTGAAGCAGGAGCAGATGTGGTACTCCTTGGCGTTAAAAGAAATAATGTTCCTCAATTAAATAACACTAATTTTCGCACTGTTTTATTGAAAACCTGGGTTCATTCGGGTGCATTCTTCTATCTGGAATATAATATTCGACTCTTTTTTTACCTTCTTTTTCATTCATTTGACTTGGTTATATCTGTAGATCTGGATTCCCTGCTTGCGGGCAGTTTCGCTGCAAAATTAAAAAGCAAAGAGAAGATGTATGATGCCCATGAATATTTCACGGAAGTACCTGAATTGCAAGGCAGACAGCTGGTTAAAATGATTTGGAAAGTAATAGCCAGAATTTGCATTGGTGAACATAACATGACGGTATCTAAAACATTGGCAGAATTATTTAGTGAAAAATACGGAAAGCAATTTCAGCTGGTTAGAAATTTGCCCGAATTGCATGCTCCTGTAATCCAAAATTCCAGGGAGATTCCCAAAATGGGTCCAGTTAATATACTTTATATCGGTTACCTCAATGAGGGCAGGGGATTGGAATACGCCATCCGTATGATGAAAGACCTTCCTGATCGTGTGCATTTATATTTGGTTGGAAATGGAGATATTGAATCGGTTTTACAAAAGATTGCTATGGATTTGAAAGTGACTGACCAGGTACATTTTGAAGGATGGAAAAGTCCTTCAGAATTGAAAATCTATTTGAATCAGGCACATCTCGGACTCAACCTGCTTGAATCCAGATCTGAAAGCTACTATTATTCTCTTGCAAATAAAACCTTTGATTACATGCATTATGGAATACCCGGTATTCACATGGATTTTCCTGAGTACAAAATAATTAATGCACAATATGATTGTTTCTTTCTCCTTCCTTCCATGGAAAAGGAGTATTTGGTAAGTGTCGTTAGGGATTTGCTATCGGCCTCCGGAGTGTATAGGAAAAAAAGCTCGAAAAACCTGGAAGCCAGTCAATATTTTCATTGGGAAATGGAGAAAACAAAGCTACTCCAGCATGTAAATAAAATATTCGATCACAAATGATCCTTCCCACCCAAATTTAATTTCTAATTGATTTTCTTTAAGTAGAATGTGACTGTTTTGCTCAGTAATCAATTGGCAATAGTCAACTGTAAATTATCTTTTGACTGAATACAAGCTATGAGATAGAAATAGGAGATAAAATTTCCGGCAACGATACAAATTTTACGGAAGGGTAATGACCAAAATTTAATAAAAACCTATGTAGTATTTATAGATAACTGATCAGAAGAAAAGGATGAAGTCAGGTATCGTTTTTTTTCTATTTCAAGAACGGATGTTATTTGATTATTCAATAATAAGCCTTTTACGTTAGTTCAATAGATGCTTCATATTAATTTCTTTGCAGCCATTAAAATCTTTAACTGAAAACGAATAGGGGACCTAAAAGAAATTAGAGTTGATGAAAATTGAAATGCCTGGTAATATTGATTTTATTGTTAAGGTAATATATAATAATTGGACAGAAAATGGAGGATTCATCGGCACTCAAATTAACGTACAAAATAGATAAAGAAAGTTGCAAGATTTAAACAGGACTTAAAAAAGGAGGATTCTGGTGAGTAATTTTATACTATTTATATTACTTTAATTGAAAATTATTAATTTCGGTCACTATTCAAAAATTCAATCAGATAATAGAATGCCGGAAACAAAACCAATAATAAAAAAGAAGTCAATCTTTTCAATCCCTAACAGAAAACAATTCAGTGCCTGGACGCCTCAACGAAAAGCAATTTTTATCGGTATTGCCTTGGGTTTAATTGGGATTGTTTTGACTGCAATATTTTTAGTAGATAGAAAGATAACTCAGTCTGAGAATTCTAAAATATTGCAAGAGATGGTTAGTTGCATTCAAGAATCAGAATCGGGAACCAGTAAAATATGTGGAGACGATGTTAGGATGGAAGAAGTTAAAAAACTTTCAAGGCAATTTGGAAACAATTCCAGCAATCGGATGGACAGAGGGAACGCCAAATTTATATTAAAGAAATATAATGAAGCATTAGAATTGTGGGAAGAGGATGCAAATCAAGGAAATGCAATAGCCCAATATAATTTAGGAGCTTTATATTATGCTGGTAATGGTGTCACCCAGGACTTTATAAAAGCCATTGATTGGTTTGAAAAATCTGCAAATCAGGGCTACGCAGCAGCACAAAATAATTTAGGCCTTTTATATGCTTCTGGCAGGGGAGTCGCACTGGATTACACAGCAGCCATTGATTGGTTTGAAAAATCAGCAAATCAAGGGTATGCCCCGGCACAATACAGTTTAGGATTTAGCTATTCTGATGGTTGGGGTGTCACGCAAGATTTTAAAAAAGCTTATGATTGGTTTGAAAAATCAGCAAATCAAGGTGATGCTCAATCACAATACAGCCTGGGAGCTTTATATGCTTCAGGTAATGGTGTCACGCAAGATTACATTAAAGCTTTTGAATGGTATCAATTATCTGCAAACCAAGGGAATGCAGCATCGCAATACAATTTAGGAACGCTTTATTATTTAGGTAATGGTGTCACGCAAGATTTAACAAAAGCCTACGGTTGGTATCTGGAATCTGCAAATCAGGGATATGCATCAGCACAATACAATCTAGGAATGCTATATTATGTAGGAAATGGTGTCAACAAGGATTACGATAAAGCCATTGAATGGTTTCAGAAATCTGCATATCAGGGTAATCAATTGGCAATTAAAACCATGAATGAAATTTCAAATTTTATAAAGTAGTAGTTTTAAATTAGTCGAAAATAGAATTGAAGAGGGCATTTCTTCAACTAAATGTTGTGATGAAAACCCATAACCTCTTAAATATTAGTTCACTCTGATTTTTTATAAAAAAAGAAATTGGGTGAAATCATCGAATAAGTAGAAATATATAGCAAAAGATTGGTCAGAAACGGATCATTGCTCCAAAGTCGATACTCCCAGACAAAAAAAACCCTTTAACCAATTGACGAATCAACCAATTAAAGGGTCAGCCATTGTACCCGGAGTGGGACTTGAACCCACACGGGGCTTCCGCCCCACAGGATTTTAAGTCCTGCGTGTCTACCAATTCCACCATCCGGGCTTTTCCATCAAACATATCAATTCAAGAACTGAAATCGATTTGATAAAAAAAAGAGTTTGAATCAAATAACTTTGTATTTAATCAAACCCCTGGAGCGAAAGACGGGATTCGAACCCGCGACCCCGACCTTGGCAAGGTCGTGCTCTACCAGCTGAGCTACTTTCGCATTATCAAGACATTTTTTTCACTTTCTTTAAAAGCGAATGCAAATATATGATTTCTTTAATTAAAAATTAAAAATAATACATGAAAAAAAAAATTGAAAAAAAATGAGCCTGTTTCTAGGCGTCTAATTTCAATGATTTTTTGAATTTGGGCACGACATTCAGATTAGATTTCTTGTAAGCAAGTAAGATATCACATTGTTTTCATATATTTGAAACATTCAAAAAAGATGTGATGACAAATAATAATATACTCTGGCAACCGGGTTCAGAATTCATTGAAAATTCAAAATTGAATCATTATTGTAATTGGCTCAAAAAGGAACAAGGCCTGAGTTTTACAAATTATGATGAATTGTGGAAATGGTCCGTAAATGAAACTGAAGCCTTTTGGGAAAGTTTGTGGCACTATTTTGAAATAAAATCCTATACACCTTATAATCGGGTATTGAGTTCATTTGAGATGCCAGGGGCTAAATGGTTTGAAGGGGCCACTTTAAATTATGCCGAACATTTATTCAGACATGCCTCAGATAATGAAATTGCCATATACTTTGGCAATGAAACAGCAGAAATATCCACCTTGAGCTGGAAGGATCTTAAACAAAAAGTTGCATCTTTTGCTTCTTATCTGAAATCTTTGGGAATTAAAAAAGGGGATCGGGTGGTTGCATTTTTACCAAATATTCCAGAAGCAACGATAGCCTTTCTTGCCATAAATTCTTTAGGGGCGATCTGGTCTAGTACATCCCCTGATTTTGGTGTGGAAAGTGTCGTAGATCGTTTTGCTCAAATTGAACCCCGGATACTGATCGGTGTAGATGGTTATAGATACAATGGAAAGTCTTATGATAAAAAAGATATAGTAAATGAAATTGTAAGTAAGTTACCAAGTCTTGAAAAAGTGATTCTACTTCCATACCTAGATAAGGAATCCATGTCTTCTTTTTCAGCGGATTTTGTGGATATGAATTCTGTCCTGAACGATAATAAAGCCAAATTGGAATTTGTTCCGGTTGATTTTGATCATCCGATGTGGGTTTTGTATTCGTCCGGAACAACTGGATTACCTAAAGCAATCGTTCAGTCACATGGTGGGATTTTGATGGAACACCTAAAATACATGGCCTTTCATAATGATGTGCATCAGGGTGAGAAGTTTTTCTGGTATTCAACCACAGGATGGATGATGTGGAATTTTGTTCAGGCGGCTTTCCTGATGGGGGCATCCATTGTTTTATATGACGGAAGTCCTACTTATCCTGACTTTAATGCCATGTGGGCATTCTCAGAAAGGGTAGGGATCAATCATTTTGGTACGAGCGCTCCTTTTCTGGTTGCTTGTATGAAGCGACAAACAGATCCAAAAAGCAAAAATGATCTTTCAGCAATGCGTTCACTAAGCTCAACCGGGGCACCTCTACCTCCGGAAGCATTTGAGTGGACCTACAACCACGTGAAATCAGATCTTTGGTTGTGTTCTATGGCAGGTGGAACGGACGTATGTACTGCATTTGTTGGTGGTAATCCGTTTTATCCGGTCCACAAAGGAGAAATTCAATGCCGGGCATTGGGCGTGTCTCTGTATGCCTACAATGATGAAGGAGATCCAGTACAGGATGAATTAGGTGAAATGGTTATTGATAAACCAATGCCATCGATGCCGGAGTCCTTTTGGAATGACGAAGGGAATGCGAGATACAAAGCCAGTTATTTTGAGGATTATCCCGGGAAATGGCGGCATGGAGATTTCATCAGAATTGATTCAAAAACACATGGGTTGATCATTTATGGGCGGTCAGATGCGACGCTCAACCGACATGGTATTCGCATCGGAACGGCAGAAATTTATCGGGCAGTCGATAAAATAAGTGAAGTAGAAGATTCACTCATCATCAATCTGGAACTAGAGCATGGCAAACATTACATGCCACTTTTTGTGAAAATGAAAGAAGGATTTGATCTGGATGAATCGATCAAACAAAAGATCAATACTCAACTAAAGACAGAATATACGCCAAGGCATGTTCCCGATGAGATCATATTGGTTCCGGATATTCCATATACGATCAGTGGGAAAAAGATGGAAGCGCCGATCAAAAAGATATTGATGAAAATGCCAATTCATAAATCAATTAATTTTGATTCCATGCGTAACCCTGAATCTGTAAATTTCTTTATTGAATTTGCAGAAAAATGGCAGGTTTGATTTGAGTCAAACCTGCCATTTTGTATAATAAATTTTTCCCGATCTCAATTTAGATTCCTGTATTTAAATTGAGTATCTCTTTACTACTTTAGAGTTGAATGGTCATTTCATGCGAAGTAAAAAAGCCAAAAACACCGAAACCATTTGTGATATTGCTCGGTATGATGATGGGCTCTGCGAAGAAATTACCGTTATTATTATTGTATAACTGCGTAGCGTGAATGAATGCAAAAAACTCCTTGGAAATACTGTAGAGCACTACATGCAAAGTGGCATCCGCATTTTCATTATCCAGATCATACAGATCAGCAGATAATTTTATAATATTTTCTTTACCATCAAAACCCTCTTTGTCTTCAAAGTAGATATATTGATTGTACAGGTCTGGTAAAAGGGCAATATCCCAGCTGGTTTCAAAACGAGGGTCAAATCCGTCCAGATATAATCCTCTGGAATAGGACTCTCCTCCAAAATCAAAATCCACTGTGGCAGAAATAGCATAAAAGTTTTCTTCTGATCCGGGATCTGTAAAACGAATTTCCAACTCATCTGTAGTATAACCCTCCGGATCTATAAAACCATCTTTTTCATAATGGATTTCTGATATCTCAACTTTTGTCGGGACAGATGCATTTGAAAATACATCTTCGAATCCCGGTGAACTGATTTCCAGTTCATATACACTGGAATGCTCAAAAGATGAAGGTAATTCAGCAATAAATCTTTTTGAAAATATAGAATCCATTTTTTCCGGATTTGAATAATCAAACCCTGCAAAGATCGAATCTTGCGTAAATGCTGAAATAAATTGGTTTCCATCTTTCAGAATATGAATATCTGCTTGATTGATATTTGTTGATTCTTCATTGTCAATGGTAGCACTTTTACTGAGTTGAAGGATGATCTCAGAACTGTTCACATCAACCATACAATAGCTGACCAATACAGGTTCATGCTCCGGCAGATCAAATTCCACAACCTGACTGAATTTGTCTTCGCAGGACATGAATACTAGTGCTAAAAAAATGAAAGTAATTATATATGAATGTTTCATGGTTAGCTTCATTAGAATTTAAAGTTATATGCAATGGAAGGAATGATAGGAAGAATACTGAATTCCTTAAAATGGGTTTCAAAAGTTCCGGTTAAGGGATTATATGTATCATCCCGAAGCAGGAAATATGGATTATTGTGCCAGTAAGCATTATAGACAGACAGACTTATATATTGTTCTCCCCACTTCGTCTTTTTATGAAATTCGACACCGATGTCCAGTCTGTGGTAATCTGACATTCTGTAGGCATTTTTGTCACCCAGGCCCTCGAAATAACTTTCATAGTAATATGATCCATTGGAAGGTTTTTGATATTTGTATAATGGCAAAGTAACCGCATTGCCAGTACCATATATCCATGTGGCTGATGCCGTAATCCTGTCAGAAAATTCATGCGAAACCACAACGGATAGATCATGTCTTCTGTCATAGCGATATGGGAATTTCTGACCTCCATTTATGTTTTCAAATTGACGCCAGTTCCAGGAAAGGGTATATCCGATCCAACCGGTCGTTTTTCCTTTTTTCTTTTGCAGGAATACCTCTGCGCCGTAGGATTCCCCTTTTCCTTGTGTGATTTTGGATTCCCATTTTGTGTCGCCAAAATCAGCCTCTCCGATACCGGATAAAAAACTCTCACCCGGAAGGTAAGAGATCACATTGTTCATGTGCTTGTAATAGCCCTCAATACTCACTTCAAATTGATCTTTTACTGTTTTAGCAAGTCCTAATGCAGCCTGCCATGATTCTTGTGGTTTGATGTCCGACGTACTTGGGACCCACAGATCTGATGGTAAAGTGAGTGATTCAGTTGTTAAAAGATTTAGATATTGATTCATCGTTGCAAAGGAAGCTTTGACAGCCAAATCATTCATTAGGAGGTAATTCAGATTGATCCTGGGTTGTATTGATTTGTAAAAAGCATCGTCGACCACAAATGCTGAGGCATGTAAACCAATATTGGCCTTAAAAGCCCCGAATTTCATGTCATCCTCAATGTACAAGTCATATTCCATAGAATAATCATCTTCGTGACCAAGCAAGGTGTCCAGGTTGAAATCCTCTTCTTGTAGTTTTAGTGTAATGGCCCCGGGGCTGTAAGTGTGGTTCGTGGCCCCTCCTCCAAATCGAACAAAATGATTAGGGAGCGGAATATAGTCCAAATCTACTTTTAAACCCAGATCTCGGATCCCAGAGATATATTTTGCAGCGAAACTGGAAGTGCTTCCTGCATAATTGTCTTTGTATTCTGAGCCTATATCCATGTTGTAGTCACTGAATGTAAAGGTTGTATTTGCAAATAGTTGATTGGTAATCCTGTAATTCCACCTAAGGGATGATACAAAATTACCCCAATTGATCCCAGCATTAAATTCATCCGTATATCCATCATAGGTATCTTTGAATTTGGTGCCAAACACATCTGAACCAGAATAATAACTCAGGAAAAGGCGGTGTTTATCATTGAATGTATGATTGATCTTTGCATTCACATCGTAAAAATAAAGGGAGGTTTTTAATGTTGAGCCGCTATTGTTATTTCTGGCTGCCAGAGAAATAAGTGGACCAAAGACCAGATCCCAGTAAGTTCTCCTTCCGGAAACAATAAAGGAAGTTTTATTCTTTACAATGGGTCCTTCAAGCGTCAATTTTGATGAAATTAAACCAATGGAGCCTTGCCCGTGGAATTCGTTCATGTGTCCATCCTTCATGTTGATCTCAAGCACGGAAGATAGTCTGCCTCCATACCTGGCAGGGAAACCACCCTTTGTAAGCGTTACATTTTTGATCGCATCTGCATTGAAAACAGAAAATATTCCCAGTAAATGTGACACATTGTAAATAGGAACACCATCCAATAAGACCAGGTTCTGGTCCGGACTGCCTCCTCTTACGTATAATCCACTTTGTCCTTCACCTCCGGATTGAACACCTGGTAATAGCTGCAAAGTTTTTAATACGTCAACTTCTCCCAATAATGCTGGTATTCTTTTGATCTGTTCAATCGGTACCTCAACTTGACTCATTTGTGTCTCGTTTTCAATTCTGTGTTGTTTTTCAGCAACGATCTCTATCGTTTCAAGTTCGTTTATCGGTTCTAAGTCAAAATTGATTTCAATATCCTTTATGAGATTAATCTCCCTGGAAATTTTGTTATGGCCGATGTATGAAACCTCCAGAAATACGGTTCCTCTTTCAAGAGTAATACTGTAAAATCCAAAGGTGTTTGATATGGTTCCATCCAGACTCAATGTGTCAAAAACACTTGCTGCGATCAATTTTTCTCCGGATCCGCCATCGGAAATATAACCGCTGATGGTGTATTTATTTTGAGCACAGAGGCTGGTGCCAATCAGCAGAAATAATATTGGTAAAAATTGTTTCATAGTTTTATATGCTTATTAATTGGAAAATATAAGAACGAATGACGTAAAGCATTTGTGCATCATACTCTCTTTAATGAAAATATAACAATTTAATAGACGTTTTATTTCACGTCCGGGTTGGAATATTATGGGTTTAAAACCAGAAACCTACGCGAACTCCGATAGCTAGTGTGCCTACTTCAGTTCCATCATTAAATGAGGGCTGTCCAAAACCATTTTGTGAAAAACCTTCCCATTTTTCTCCCACCGTAAATAAATACATTACATAAGGGGAAATGGAAATATGCTTGCTTATGCCCAAATCAATTCCGGTCCCAATTCCAAATTTAAAACTGTATCCCGGGTCATTAAATTCTGTTACTTGATCCTGATTATCCGTGTAATTTCCCTTTTTATCCGAAAATACAAGTTCAGGAAACACCAAAAGGTACCAGCCTTTTGTGAATTTATCCATTCCCCTGTGAAAAGAAGGACACTGACTTGATTTTTTACTGAGGAGATCCAATGGGTACACTTGTGTCTTGAAATTGAAGGCATATTGTGTCAGATTGAATGTGTAGTCTTTGGAATCAGAACTTTTCGTGAAGGAAAAATCAGACCATGCATAACTTATTTCAGGAAAAAAACTTACCCGATACATAGCCATATCAAAACTATAATCGACCCCGATTTTAAAATTTCTTTTAAAAAGTTCATGATTTTCGTTCAGTCCGGTTGAATTTATTACTTCATTCCAGCTTTTGTAATCATTATCCTGGTATTGAACATTTACACCAAATTGTGCAATTGCAGAAGATAAAAAACAACCAAAAATAAATGTAAAAAGGATTTTCTTAGATCGGTTCATTATTTGGATTTCTTTAGTTTTTTTTTTAATTTATCAGTATTGAAAATTAATTGGAAATACTGTAATACAACAAGGTGTCAGCATCAATTCTTTGCTTTATAAATGCTTGGATTCTTCTGTTTTTTTCTTTCAGATCTCGCTTGTCAAAACGGTTAGAAGGCCAGTTAATAATGGCAATCGGAATTTTATCTGAAAATAAATCAAAATCAGTATGTTTTACAGACCCAAGCGTCAATTCATTTATTTCCGGATACAGGATTTTTATTTCATCCTTCAGGTCTATAAATAATGAACTGTCAATCGTGCCGCTTTGAATTTCATTGTGCAGGTAATCGATCAACTCTTTTTGTTGTTCTTTTTCGGTTTTGCTGGCTTCAAGTTGCTTGCTGATGTTTTCAACGCCAGTTAGTTTTGATTCCAGGGTTACCAGGCGTTCAAGTCGGATCTCTGAAGTAGGAATAATCTCAATTCGCGCATTTTCGATCCCGTGTTTTGCCAATCCCTCAAGGTATTTATCAATGAATTGATCGTTGATTTTATTACCATATACTTTGAGGATAAGTGTGTGCATGGTATCGGTTTGGATCCACTGATAATCGTCCAGGTAGATTCTGTCGTCAGCAAAATATTCCTCAATAAATGAATCGATGGCCACTTCTTGTTTTGCTTCCTGCAATACCTTATTGAACAAGAATAAACTAGGGGCAATTACCAAAATGCTGAATATTATTATGTAAATATTGTTTCTTCTTTTATCCTTGGCATTGACATAACTCTTGTACGGGAACTTTAAGTAACGCAGGATGAAATAAGTGGCAAAAGTTACAAAAAAGCTATTTAGAAAAAAGAGGTAAAAAGAAGATAAGGCCATGTTCCATTCGCCTGTAGCAAGGCTGAAACCCGTGACACAAAGCGGAGGCATTAATGCGGTTGCAATCGCAACACCCGGTACGGCTGTTGAAATATCCTTCCTTACATAAGAGATAATTCCCGCAATCCCTCCAAAAAAAGCGATGATGATATCGAGTGCGGTGGGCTCAAGCCTAGCTTCAATTTCCGCTGTCAATTCATTAAAAGGACTGAGTAAAAAATAAACGGTACTGGTTAGAATTGCTATGAGGACGGCAACACTCAAATGCCTGAGTGAACGCTGAAGGGTTTTCCGGTCATTGGTGGCAATTCCGAGTCCAAGACTCAAAATAGGGGACATCAGAGGCGATATTAACATAGCTCCGATGATCACCGCGGGTGAGTTCATATTCAAACCGATAGAAGCAATAACAATGGAGCTCATGAGCATCCATGCATTGGCTCCTGTCATCATATTTTTAGATACGATTTCAGTAATTGCCCCTTTTTTATCTATCCCTTGCTTTAGATCGATGAGATCGTACAGATAGCTGAAAATACCTCTGATTTTACCATTTGATTCTTCAGTTAACATATTATCGTTCTGTTTGTTAATTATGTGCGCAATATTACTGAAATTTTATGGATTGGAACCCATTATGAAATAGGCATTGCATGCTTAAAAAAAAGCAATCTTCGTGTTTTATCCGATTCTCAATCCGTTGTCGACCCTACAGGTTGGTTGAATCAGGGTAACAATACCTTTATTGTCAACTGAGCCCATGACCAAACACTCTGAATGAAAATTGGCGATCTGCTTTGATGGAAAGTTGACGACAGCGATAATTTGTTGTCCAGGAAGTGATTCTATAGAATATAAATCAGTGATTTGAGCGGAGCTTCTTTTGATACCCATTTTCCCAAAATCAATTGTTAGGATAAAAGCAGGTTTTTTTGCCTTTTCAAAAATACTGGCTTCCAGAATGGTACCAACCCGCATATCTATTTTTTCAAAATCAGTCCAATTGATCATATTTGACATTTTTGATTTAAAAATAATAAATTCAAGAGAGTTTAGGGCATGCCCGGAAAAGCATCCACGATCTGTACCTTGACATCGGGAAAGGAACTTACAATCTGAACCTTGAAATCCGGAAAGGATTCAACCACTTGCCATTTTCCGCATTTATCTGGAAAGGAACTAACATACCTGACCTTAATGTCCGCAAAATTATCAACAAATTTGATCGTAAAATCAGGAAAGGATTCTACAAACTGAACCTTGCCCTGCAAGGGAATGTCTTTCCATTCACAATTTGTTATTTTATCGGCTTGTCGGGTTGAAATTAGCTTCTCTCCATCGAATGAAAAAGAAGATATTAATGAAATGATCAGGAGGATGGAAAAACTTTTCATAGACTGTTTTTTTTCTTAATAATTAATTGAGCACTATTAATTCTAACCCTCTTTGATGGATGTAAGTTCCACATGGAGGTAGGATAAAAAAACAACTGATCTCCAAATTTATTAGTTCACTAAAGGAATCTTGACGATCCGGAATTATTGGTCATCCTGCATTTTGCCCTTTTCCCAAAAAGCGTGTATCTGTTTGTAGCGATAAGATCATAAATACGATTCCTGATGCTTTTTGGAATATATTTTAGATAATTCAAAATTTTGAAATAGGGGAGGTACTTTATAATCTGAAGTGCGGCATCTGATTTTTGAAAAATGACGCCATTTTGATAAAACAAAATGGTCTCAGGGTTTATGGATTTATTATCTGAATCAAGAAAATTAGTCGCAAAATCTGATTGCAGGGATGAAAAATGCAGGATCCTCTTTTTATCAAAACGTATTAAAAAACGGACGATGCCATTACACAAATTACAGATTCCATCGAAAAAAACGATGTGGTCCAATTTATTCTTTTGCTGCTTGCTCGAGTTCATTGTTGATATATTCATTCACCAGATTTTCCAAAATTGTCATAGGAACCATGCCCTCACTTAATATGATGCTGTGAAACTGTTTTAAGTTGAAATTGGATCCTAATTTAGCTTTTGCAAGTTGACGCAGTTCCAGGATCTTCAAATATCCAATGTAATAGGAACAAGCCTGACCCGGATCCGAAATATACCTGTCTATTTCCTGAACCACATCCTGATGATTCAATCCTGAATTTGCTTCCAAATAACTAATTGCCTGTCCTTTATTCCATTTTATAAAATGTATGCCAGTGTCTGTGACTAATCTTGCTGCCCGATTCCACTCAGCCAGTAATCTGCCAATATTACCATAAGGATCATTTTCATAAGCTCCTTTTTCAAACATCAATCTTTCTGCGTACAAGGCCCATCCCTCGATATATGCGTTGTTGTAAAACCTTTTCCTGTATATTGGAATCGATTCTTTCTCCAAATGTAAAGCCAGTTGATAATGATGACCGGGAACGCCTTCATGATAGGCGAGGGTAGGCATGTCATAGACCGGTGAGTTGTCAAGATTGTCAAGTCGGACATAAAAACTTCCGCTTCCATTGCCATCTAGCGTAGGTACTTCATAATAAGCATTCGAAGAACCTTCCTGCTTGAATTCCGGTACCCTCTTGACCTCAAGTTTTGACTTGGGGAATTCATCAAAATATAGCGTCAGAACATTGTTGGCCGATTGGATCAGAGAATCATATTTTGCGAGACATTTCATCCGGCCTTCAATACTATTTCCAAGAATAAACCTATCCTCCTGACTGAGCTCCTTTAAAGTTTGATGCAAACCATTTAATTCAGGATCAAATGATATATTAACCAATTCTGCTTCAATTTCTTCTCTAATTCTTTCTGTATGCTTTAAACCGATCTGGTGAATTTCTTCAGGTGTTAAGTCCAGTGTGGTATGGTGCTTAAGCAAATATTTATAGTAATTATCACCATTTGGAAGTGCCCAGTTTCCATCTTCAGGATTAGATTCTTTTTTCAGATCCCTGCAATAATTGATCATTCTGAAAAAAACCGGATACACATATTTATCTATTTTTTCAATTGCCTGATTTAAAAAATCATCCTTACCATTTATTTCGTCACAGTTTTCCAGCTTATGCTGAAATGATGTGTATAGCATGTTTTTATCAGGAGACATTTCGATGAATTTTTCCATCTGTACAATGGTGGCTTCAAGCAAATGCGCAGGAGGCACAATTTTTCTGAGCCGGCTTTCTTCCATGCGTTCCAGCACCTGTTCGTAATAATTTCCAAATGCTTCCAATCTTTGCAGATAGGCATCTGCATCTGATTCTTCTTCGATATAATGGTAGGTGTCAAGGTAGGAAGGCAGGCTATTCTGAAGACCATTGTATGGATTCAACAAAAATTTATGGTAACGGAATGGGATCCGTTCAATATCCGTTTCCAAATGCCAGGAAATGATTTCTTTTGACAAACGGTTTGTTGGATTTAAATGATCGTCATCATAACGTTGGAGTCTGGCATATGAACGCTTTAGCAGGGAATCCTGGATCTGAATAGATGAGATGGATTGATCATTCAGCCTGTCTTTATATTTACCATATAAATAAGCTACTTTAACTTTAGTAGCTGTTTGAGGATCATTTTTTAAACCATCTATCAATTCAAGATAAAAGAAATGTTTGATGAAAAATGGCCTGAACCAAAATAGGTTGATAATGAAAACGGAGATAATGAAAATAAGAATACCGGTCATTAACTTTTTTTTGCTGAAAGTGAAGCGCATATGAATAGGTTTTATAATTTGTCATTTCCGGCCTGAACCAAAAAGAAAATTTTTCTTCAATATATGATATTTCTAATAAAAAACCCCGAACAACTTATGGTTGCCGGGGTTAAAAAAAAATATTTTGAATGATTTATCTTTTGTTTAGTAATTCTTCAACCTCATCCATGTAAAGATTCATCGCTTCAATTGTTTTCTCGATCGGAGTACCTGAAGTCATATCCACACCAGTTTTTTTCAATAATTCTATTGGATATTCAGAACTTCCTGAAGAAATGAATTTCAAATAATTTTCAACAGCTCCTTCTTTGCCTGTTAAAATGTCTTGAGATAAAGCTACAGAAGCGGAAAATGATGTTGCATATTGATAAACGTAGAAATTGTAATAGAAATGTGGGATATAAGCCCACTCAATTTCATAAATATCCTCAATATGACAAACACCTTCATTATGTCCGTAGTACCTGTACAGAATATCCTTGTAGATTTCGTTGAGGACATCAGAAGATAATGGTTTGCCTGATTCTACATATTCATGGATCTTAAGTTCAAATTCAGCAAACTGAGTTTGTCTGAACAAGGTCGTTCTGAATCCATCCAGAATATTCATCAACAGAGATAATTTTGCATTGTAATTCGTCGTCTGGTCCAGAATCAATTTGTTCAATAACCTTTCGTTTAAAGTTGAAGCAACTTCCGCTACAAAAATGCTGTAATCTGCATTGACGAATGCTTGATTTTCATTTGAATAAAAACTGTGCATCGCATGACCAAGTTCATGGGCCAAAGTAGTTACATCATCATATTGATCATTGTAGTTCATCAAAACATAAGGATGAACATCATAAGCAGAACCATTTGAATAGGCACCACTTCTTTTTCCTTTGTTTGGATATACATCAATCCATCTCTCATCAAATGATCTGCTCATGTCGTCCTGGTACTGTTTTCCAAGCGGTTCAACACAGGCAATGACAAGATCTCTTCCTTCTTCCCAGGAATATTTCAGATCCACACCCGAAACACCCGAAACATAGGTGTCTGAATATTTCAAAGTGTCCACACCTAGTAATTGCTTTTTGATATTCAGGTAACGGTGGAATGTCGGCAGATTCTTATTTACGTTTTCAATCAATGCATGGTAAACATCCACAGGAATGTTGTTTCCAGATAAGGAAGCATGTAAAGAGCTTTCGTAACCCCTGACATTTTTAGTAAAAATATCAGAATTTACGTTCGCATACAATTGTTGAGCTATTGTATTCTTGTAATTATGGAAAGGTTTCCAAAATGCCTGGAAAATAGCTTCTCTGTCTGCTCTGTTTTCGTAAGTCCTGAATTTTGCATAACCGCTTTTGTCAAGAAATACCTCGTCTCCATTGCTTAAAGTAATGGTTGGGAAAGGGAATTCTGCATTCGTAAAAATCCCATAGATATTATAAGGAGCCTGAGAAAGTTTACCACTTTCTGCAATGATCCTTTCTTCTTTTTCAGTGAGAATGTATTTCTTTTCCCGCTTCATGTTGTCAAAGAACATCTTATATACCTTCAGCCCTGGAGCCTTCGCCATAAATTCAGCAATTTTTGTTTCAGGAATCGCAGAAAGTTCCGGTCCGATAAAACTCAATTTAGCTGATACGGTTGATGCCTTTTGTGCGATCTCTTGATTCATTGACATGTTTTTTGTGTCAGCAGTGTTTTGATCAGATTTCAATGAAGCGTATACAAAAAGACGGTATAATTTCTTATTAAAATCGTTTTGTTTTTCCAAAAAAGTAAGTAAAGTTTCTGGAGAGTTACTTAGTTTTCCTTTGTAGGCCAGCAATTCGTCTGCAATCGGGAAATGTGCTTCCATCGTATTTCTCCAAGCCTCGTCACTTTTATAGAGATCCTTCAGGTTCCACTTATATTTTTCAGCTATTTCAGATCGATCCATTTGTCCATAAGTTTTATTTAGCATTAGTATTGGTAATATTAATAAACTGGTGATGATTAAATTTCGTAATGTGCGGATTCTAATATTCATAATAATAATATTTATTGACTTAATTGTTTAATATTTTAAGCAACCACATAGTTTAAGAACTAATAAACTACATCGTTATTATTTTATTGTTTTGGATCCAAAATAAAAGAACGTATCAGTTCAAACGTTTTTTCAGGTTCTTCAACTTGTGGATTGTGCCCACTCTTCTCAAACATTACAAATGTAGCCTGAGGGCAAAATTTCTTATATTTTACCATCTCTGCTGGTGTAGCAACTCTGTCGAAACGACCGGCATAGACAAGTACAGGCATCTTAAGGTCCTTCAGATCTTTTCTGAAATCAAAAGTCCCAATATCGCTGGTTACAAGAAAATCTCCATCCTTTCCCACCATTTGGTAATAGAGTTTTGAATTGAAACGATTAGGGTAGGGCTTTCGTTTTTTCGAGGAGGGCTTTCTGACAAAATTCTCAGGATTATAAGCATAATAGAAACCATAAGGTACTCTGCTATAGATATCCTGATGAATCTGGTCGCTCGAAATGGCGCCGTCTTCCCTTGCTTTCATCAGGTCTTCCCAAACCTCAGGGTAATTTGTTTTGATCTCATGGTTGCAATTATCATCATTTGCCTGCCACATTAAATAGCTGTGGAAAGAATTGGCAATGATAAGGTGGTCCGTACTCTCAGGATATTTTATTGCAAATCCCTGTGCAACAAGCCCACCGTAAGAATGACCTAATAAATTGATCTTGTCAAAACCCATTGCTACTCTTAACGCTTCCAGGTCATCAATGTCATTCTCAAGCGAATAATCACTCACCTGGGCTGAAGTGTCGGATTTTCCTCGACCGTAACCATCATAATATACCAATGTAAAATGCTCAGAAAGGGTATCAAAACTTCTCAATCCGGCATGCGTTCCTCCAGGTCCACCTGCAATAAAGAACAAAGGGGAACCCTGTCCAAAACTAACTGTCCATAGTTTTTTACCATTGACTTCATAATAAACACCGTCATCCACACTGTCGGGATAATCCTGAGCATGTCCAAGATTGATAATGAGTGCAAGTACACTTAGTAAAAATATTTTTTTCATCATATTCATATTCATAGCTTTTCTTGATTTAAACCTTTAATAATACAATCACATCAATAAGGGGACGCGATTGCTTGATATTCAATTTCGGATCCGACCTGCCTGGTCACCCCATGGATTAGGGGCTCAGGATTCATATTTATTTTAATACCTCTTTAGGTAAGTTGTTCTTTACAAATTTAATGTCCTGGTCATTGATGTCGAGATGTGTAACAAAACGAATCCGGCCTTTGCCAAAACCAATGCATCGGATGCCAACGGTTTCAATGAATTTGACCACTTTCTGTTCGTCAAGATGGGGTTGAAGAATGGCAATTACAATATTTGTTTTTGTTGGTAATACCTGCTTTATCCATTTCCTGTTCTGTAATATTTCTTCCAGTTTTTTAGCCCTTATATGATCTTCGCAAAGACGCGTTACATTGTTTTTCAAAGCATAAATTCCCGCTGCTGCTAAATAGCCTGTTTGTCTCATTCCACCACCCAGCGCTTTTCTAACTTTTCTGGCCCTGTTGATGAATGTTTCAGTGCCTAACAGTAAAGATCCTGAAGGAGCGCCGAGTCCTTTGGATAAGCAAACAGAAATGGAATCAAAATAGGCACCGTACTGACTTGGGGATACGAGCGTTTCTTCCAGCGCATTGAATACCCTGGCACCATCCAGATGGAAGGCCAGTTTATTTTTTTTGCAGATATTATGTATTTTCTTTACGTCTTTATAATCGTAATAATCTCCTCCGCCCCGGTTGGCTGTGTCCTCAATGCTCACCATTTTAGTAATTGGATAAACAACATCATCCGGATTGATATTTAATTCTATATCTTCAGACCGAATTCTGCCTGAATTGCCTTGCAAAAGACGGGCTGATACACCTGAGTTCTTTGCCATACCCCCGCCTTCATATCTGTAAATATGAGCATCCTCATGGCAAATTACCTCATCGCCGGGAATGGTTTGCACGTTTATTGCGATCTGATTACTCATTGTGCCTGATGCACAAAATAAACCAGCTTCTTTACCGAATATTTCAGCTCCAATTTGCTCCAGTTCTATCGTTGTGGGGTCATCCCTGAATACATCATCCCCAACCTTGGCTTGCATCATGGATTTTAGCATTTTTTGTCCGGGACGGGTAACTGTATCACTTCTGAAATCTATCATCGCATTTTTGTAACAAATCTAAGTCTTTTGGATTAAAAGTCTAATGAGAAAAGTGAAAAGTTGTATTTCAAACGAATGGGAATATTGAAATTTTATAAGCTTTAATCCTTTTCCTACAAGTGGATGGGACATGTTCATGTTTTTTGCAGGCATAACCATGCTTGTTATTATTTACCCTGTTCAAAATAGAAATGGACTTTATATCTTTAAAGCGCATTCAAATTAAGGTTTATCCTTTTTAAAATGAACATGGGTTTTTATACTTTGTACCAAAATTA
>Ga0102812_10000685_pt1 | contig 24171 bp, 24 predicted proteins | sample ColrivemetaGS713_FD_79334 | JGI IMG/M metagenome (GOLD analysis project Ga0102812, IMG submission 79334) | Estuarine microbial communities from the Columbia River estuary - Flood tide ETM metaG S.713 | ecosystem: Environmental > Aquatic > Marine > Intertidal zone > Estuary | place: USA...
GTTCAATGACGGATTCTTCTTGGGTATACGCCCAACCGCCTTTGCCGCAGGCCTCTTTTTAGAAGTGGGTATCCTCGGATGTGTAGCGTATTGTTTCACCTTCTTCCGCCATGTATGGCAGCTCCCCTACAGCCAAAACCCTTTCTGGCGTGCAGTTTTCAACCTCTTTTTATTCAACTTCTTCCTGATTGGCACCATTGGAGACCCCATGCCCTACATCACTTTGGCCATGGCGTATCTTGCGCTATCTAAATTTGCCCTAGACCAAACCACCGATGATCCGCATTCAGACCACCTCGCCTAATACGTTCCACACGCTAGCCGCAAGCTTGCTGTGCGCGTTGACGCTGGGGTATTCGGCACAGGCGCAGTCGGTTTCTTTGCTCAATAAATCCCTCAACGACGCGGTGCGCCGGGCCCAACTCTGGGGCGATGTGCCTGTGACCTCCAGTTTTTGCGTGCGTCCCGTTCACGCTTCCCGAGCTCTAGGTATTCAAAATCCCTTCGGGCTCGATCCCCACTACGACTTTAGTGGACAGGTCGACACGCTCTCCATTGGGGACGACCCCATTTTCCGCAACTACGGTCAACCCCTGGTTCTCCAAGCATGGGAGGCTGCCACCGATAGCTCCAAAGGGTGGAGCCTAGACTGGAAGCAGCCCATATTACCGCGTTTACATGCGCATCCCTATTTCACGGGTGCCAAACAGGCCTGGCTGCAACTCCGCGCCACGCCTTATGTATCCCGCATCCAATTTAATTCCCACCACGACTACGGCTGGCAAGACGGCCCCATGATTCCCAATAAGGGCCTTCAGACCTACACCAATTTTGGGGTGTGGGGGAGAGTGGGCTTCCTAGAATTCCAGTATGCCCCAGAAAAGGTGTATGCCGCGAATGAAGATGTACCGGCGCCGGGAGTGAGGGGTATGGGGAACACTTCTACGGGAAGAATATCAGACCAGCCTGATCGTTTTGGTACTGAGCCCTACGTCCGGACTTACTTTGGGCAGAGCTATGTGAAAGCACACCTTGGTCCACTTGCTATGGGTGTTTCTTCTGAAAATGTTTTTTGGGGACCGGGAAGGTATTCAGGTATTGTGATGAGCGAAAATGCACCTGGGATTAAGCACTTCACCATAGAAACTTCGAAACCGTTGAGTACTCCATGGGGCACCCTGGAGGGGCAATTGTTAACGGGTAATAAAATGCGTTCCGGTTTTATCTACAGCAGTGGCCCTACTCAAGATGGAAGCTCACTTCCCGAAGTTGCTCGTGCTCAGGAAATGGACACTGTTTTTTCTGTTATTACTGCCGCTGTTGGGGTGTGGAACCCCATATGGTTTCCAGGAATGAGTCTGGGTATTACACGCGAAATATGGACGGAAGGCCCTGTTTCTACTGATGCTTCAAATTGGGATTACATCGCGTTATTCTACTCAAACCCTTTCCGTGGTGCCGGAGGCGGAACACAGGCTGCTGTGGACCAGATGGCTTCCATGTTTTTCCGCTATGTGATGCCGGAATCTCATGCGGAAATCTATGGTGAATATGGCTTTGACGATAACAGATATGACTTGGAGGACATGCTCGTCTCCCCTGAGCACAGTCGGGCCTACTTGATAGGTTTTACAAAAATCCAACCGCTAAAAGGAAAAGATGACTTTCTCCAATTCTCCTATGAAGTAACCCAGCTAGAGGGTTCCAAGGAGATGATAAACCGAATTCAATTTGGCTATCCAACCTTCTACGATTCTGACTACAATCATTACGGCCAACAAATTGGTTCAGGGATTGGAAACGGGAGCAATCAGTGGATTCTTGCTATTGACCGAGTGAAGTCAAATCGCCGGTTGGGGTTTACTTATGAACGAATTGCACGAAATAACGATCGGCTCTATGCTGGGCAGGTGCCTTGGGTAGCTACCTGGTATGGGTTTGATTTCACCAAGAAATACGTTGAGTCTTCCTTAGGCCTCAATTACGAAGAACGATTTGGCCCCGTCCTTGTCTGGGGTAAGGCTTTACTGACACAGACCTATAATTGGAACCATTGGTATGATCCGGCAGGCACGGGTTCGCCCATGCGTGCCAATGGTTATAACTTTAAAAGCCTGAATCTTTTTTCGGGCATCACGCTTTTACTTTAAATTAAAACGTATGAAGCCTAAGTATTTCCTTACTTCTTTGTTTATTCTGGCTACCATGGTTGTTTTGGGGCAGTCCCTTGTGGGAGTGAATGTGGATGACCTCAGTAATGCCCAAATCGCCCAAATTTTAAAGCGCGGTGCTTCCCAGGGCATGTCGGTGACTGAGGCCGAAGCGATGGCCCTTTCTTTGGGTCTTTCGCCTACAGAAGCAGCAAAATTCAAACAGCGTGTCGCCGAGCTTCAACCGGGCGAAGAAGATGTCAAGGGCATGGTAACCCCCTCGGCTGTGCTATTTCGAGAAGGAGCCACTGCGAATTCGGCAAGTGAGGAGACTAAAACCACGGTAAGTGGGCAAGACAGGTCAAGTATTTTTGGACACCAAATTTTCCGGGATGCAGACATTGAGGTCTACGACCGAGGGAGCGATGCTAAAGCGGGCCCAGACTATGTTCTCGGTTCCGGGGACCAAATTTCCCTGACCGTTTATGGTACTTCCTATTTCCAGAAAGTCTACACTGTGGATCCTCAGGGAGCCATCTCCATGGACCAATGGGGTAAGGTCCAAGTGGGGAGTTTATCCTTTGAATCCGTTCAGAAGTTGATAAAAGCCAAAATTCGACCCTATTTCAATTCCTCATCCAACGATGTAGACATTGCCTTGGCCTATTCTCGCAATATCACGATCCATGTTGTCGGCGAGGTCGTTCACCCGGGCTCCTACAGTTTTCCAGCCTTGAATACGGCCTTCAATGCCCTAGTTGTCGCTGGCGGCCCGACGAACCAGGGCACCCTTCGTGACATCCACATCGTCCGCCATGGAAAAGTGGTTGCCTCGTTTGACGTGTATGCTTTTTTATTCGCTCCGGAGCGGATAGCAAATATTTATTTACAGGATCAAGACTTTGTTCACGTGGGCGCCCCAGGTAGCATTGTTTCTATCCAGGGCGCTGTGAGGCGTCCCTTTAAATACGAAGCCAAAACGGGAGAATCCCCAATGGAACTGCTTATCTATGCTGGGGGCATGTCGGAAGACGCTCAATCTTCTGGCATAGAGTGGTATAAACGGGGACCTGGTGGCTATGTGGTTCAATCAGCTAGCGCCTCTGCCGCGACTCTTTCCTCAGGGGATTCTGTCTATGTGGGTCAGCAAATGATGGAGCTACGTAGTTATGTGGAAATTACCGGTGGAGTAGAAATTCCAGGCAAATACTCATATACGGAGGGTATGACGCTTTCTGCACTTTTGGAACAAGCGGGCGGGCTTCAGCCTGATGCCCTCAAGGACGCCATGTATATTTCGAGAGAACTTTCCGACAAGTCCCGCACTTTTCTTGTTCTCCATGCCGAAGACGCCCATACATGCGTGCTACAGAACAAGGACAAGCTCTATATTTTGGAAGTTCCAGACTCAGATGCCATGCCCATCTCGGTGCAAGGTGCGGTACGGTCGCCTCTGAAAATCCCCTTTGCAGATGGGATGACCTTGGGCGACGCATTGCGTCAGGCTGGAGGACTAAAAAATTCCGCGGACTATACGCGGGTGGAAGTGAATCGACTCGGGGCATTTGCGGATTTCCGTTCAGGAACGAATAGGGACATCTATACCACGGCGCTCGTGACTTCTGTGCCGCGTGAGCTTTCTAGAGACTTGACGGTTCAAGATGACCGTCTTGATTTTACGCTGCAGCCCTATGATCAGATCATTGTGCGGGAGATACCGGAGTACCAGTTGCAGAACATGGTCTATGTCGGCGGAGAGGTGCTCTATCCAGGGCTCTATGTCCGCCTTAGCAAGGATGAGAAAATTAACTCGTTGGTTGAGCGCGCCGGCGGCATCACGTTGAACGGAAGTACAGCTCAAGCATCCTTGAAACGTCAGAACAAACCGAATATTCGACTGAATTTGGATCGGGCATTGAGTAAACCCATGTCGAACTCAAATTTGACCATTTCTGATGGAGACAGTCTATTTGTGCCTGAAAAGGAAGGTTTAGTCACCATCGTTGGACCCGGAACCAAATACTACGTTCGCAATGGTAAAACCACATTTAATGCCCCTTTTGAACCCAATCGCCGTAGCAGCTACTTCGTGAAGCAATTCGGATTGGGTTTTGCTAAAAAGGCATCCATTAAGGATACGTACGTAAGTTATCACAATGGTCAGTTCTCCAAAGTGCGCAACTATGGTTTATTCTGGATTCACCCCATCGTCCGCCCTGGCGCCACGATTCATACGGTTTTAAAGGAACCGAAGCCACAAAAGAGAAAGGCAGAGCCAAATCCCCTCGATTGGAATCAGGTGGTAGCCACGTTAACGAGCGCCGCGATGGGCTTTGGAACCGTGTACACCTTGCTTACCCGATAAGAGCGTATCATGGAGCCCGCTCCATCTCCAACACCGGAACCTCAAACCACCAGCCAGGAAGCCCAGCTTCCTTGGCTGGTGGTTTACACCAAGCCCCGCCAAGAAAAGAAACTGGCCGAACGCCTCCAGCAAGCCGGCTATACCGTCTACTATCCCACTCATCGCATGAAAAAGCGCTGGAGCGACCGCTGGAAATGGATTGAGCAACCTCTTTTCACCTCCCACATCTTTATTCAGATCGATCCGGAACGCCGCGATGCCGTGTACTTTGTTCCAGGCTTTGTGCGCTTCCTGTTCTGGCTAAAGCGCCCGGCTCAGGTGCGGCCCAAGGAAATTGAGACGCTGAAGCGATGGCTCAATGATTATGCGCCGGAGGCTATTGAGCTTTCGCGTTATGCGCCCCAGCAGCAGGTGCGTATAGCCTCTGGCCCTTTTCTGGATCAAGAGGCCACGGTGCTAGAGCACCGTGGCGAGACGCTGGCCCTCCATATTGAGGCCTTACAGCTGACCGTTAAGGTAAATTTAACGCGCACCCAGGTACACGCGGAGCATTAGGCTGCAAGTACCAAAAAACGGCTTCCCGCAGGTAGCTATAAAATGTAAAAGGATTAGACGCCCTGTTTTTGCGCTGCGACTTGTTGGTTGAGGTCGCGTAAAAAGGCTCTTCCGACATAAAACAGCACCGTCAGGAATCCTCCTAAGAAGCCTCCCATAATGGCACCCTTTAGGCCCGACTCATGAACGCGCAAGGGATAGTGTGGACGGTCAATGATGGTGATTAATGGCTCTTCTCTGGCCGCCATCGTTTTGCTCAATTCAAGGTTTTTCACCAACTCACCATATAAGGTCGTTAACATCGTGACCTTCATTTGTTTCTCCAAGGAAGAAACTTTGGCCGCTGATTGTACCGTAAACATATTGGCATCATTGGCACGGCCGGCGCTGACCATGGCATTTTCAAGTTCCGCTGTGACCGAATCTACTCTGCGCTGCAATTTGTCAATGTTCGCGCGGTTGTTTGCCGTCTTGCTCTCAATGTAAAAGGCGGTGGCCTGCGCAGCGAGCTGTTCTACAAAGGCGCCGGTGAAAATCGGATCATGGCTCCATTGTGAGAGGGTGACCAAACTTAATTCTTCATCAACTTTGGAGACATTTAGTGCCTCCTCAATTAAGTAGGAATAAACCTCACCAATGGCTGAGTCTGCTGAATTTGAACAACAGAAGTTATTGTCTATTGGATAAATCCCTATTGAATCCCAGGCCTCTTTTAAATTTTCATCTGTGCGGATGAATTGGTTTATCAGAAGCACAGAATCTCCCTGAATGTCAATAGATGTGCGGAGTACGCCTTCTATCAACCGTCTGCTTTTCATGATGTTCAATAGATTATCCCCCATAAATGTTCCGCCGCCGCTTCCCATGGAAAAGCCAAATTGGGATGCCAGGCCAGAAATCGAGCTCTCGCTGTCACCTTGTTCTAGGGAAAAAGTAAGCGTAGCCGAGTACTCTGGGCGGGCCAATTTCACTATCAAATAGCCGCCCAAACTGAAAAGGAATGCAATTCCTATAATCCACGATTTCCGCTTCCACAGATAGGCCCACCATTCTTGGGCCTTTATCCAAAGATCGATCAGGGAAATTTCGTCTTCGTGCTGTGGTTGGTCTGCATTCATGGTGTGTGGGCTTTATAAGCACAAAAGTAACATAACCTAAGGATGTAAGAGCTAGCATTGAACTAGGCCAGGGGTGGTTATTCCATATTTTGGATTAACGTTGACCTAAAACAGGGATATCTGTTTTGTTGGGTTGTAAAAAAGTAGTGTACTTTGTGTTCTACTTTGTTACTCACTGGTTTGGGATACTTGTTCCACATGTGACTGACGGGGCGAAGCCATGTGGGTACAGCCACAAGCCTTAGAATAAACAAGAAACACCTTAGCCATTCTCTCCACCCTGATTACCAGTAAGACGCGCTTAAAACTCCTGCTAAGGCTCTTTAGCCATCCGCAGGCGCAGGGTCATTTGCGCGGTTTTGCCGAAGAACTAGGGGAGAGCACCAATTCTGTGCGCATTGAGCTATCCAAACTATCTGAAGCGGGGATGCTGCAATCACATAAGCAGGGCCAAAAAGTGATCTACCGCCCCAATATCGAAAATCCATTTTATCATCAAATCACCTCTATTGTGGCAAAACATATGGGGATTGATGCCCTTGTTGAGCGGGTGATAGACAGGATAGGGGACCTAGAGGCGGCGTATCTATTAGGCGACTATGCTTTGGGTATTGACTCTGGCACGATGGAGCTTGCCTTAGTGGGGGATCTAGACCAAAAGTATGCAGAAGAACTGGCACAAAAGGCTGGAATACTATTGGGGAGAAAGGTGCAGTTGCGTTTTTACCTTGTTCAAGGAGCGTTTGATCATCGTGCTCCAGGTTTTGGGCATGTCATAAATTTAATTGGACAGGATCCTCAAACAAATGCTTCATCCTAAGGGATTTAGCGTTGTTAAGCGGGGCTTGTCCACGAAAACTAACTACCGGTGGTAGTCGAGAAAAAATAAATTATGAAAGTAACTCTATTACTTCCAATGAAGGGGAACTCGGAAAGAGTGCCTAATAAAAACTTAAAGTTGTTTAATGGAAAGCCATTATTTCATGCTATTATTGATGAATTAATTACCTCTAAGTATATCAATAAAGTTATAATTAATACAGATAGTGATTTAATTGCTGAATCAGCAATTAATACATTTCAAGATTTTGTGTCTATTCATAAAAGACCAAAAAACATTCAAGGAGATTTTGTTTCTATGAATAAAATAATAGAATACGATCTTAATAATAGTGATTCAGATATTTATATTCAAACTCATAGCACTTCGCCATTACTAGCTATTAGAAGTCTTGATGCTGCTATCGAGAAAATGATAAGTAAGGCATCAGATTTTGATTCTATTTTCAGTGTTACTAAAATTCAGACTAGATTTTATGATAAAAATGGTAATCCTTTTAATCATGACCCCAAAGAACTTCTTAGAACCCAAGATTTAGAGCCATTGTTTGAAGAGAATTCTGGTTTTTACATCTTTACGAAAGAATCTTTTAAAAATGCAGATCACAAAAGGATAGGGTTAAGACCTTTAATGTTCGAAATAGATAAAATTGAAGCGATTGATATCGATGAACCTTCAGACTTTATAATTGCAGAGACACTACATAAATTATTAAAATGATTTTAGATAAAGTAGAAAATAATAGTAGGTATTTTAAAGCACCTATATTTCAAGAGATTTTTCAGAAACTCAAAGAATTTGACATTAAAACACCCAATGGCACTTATAAAACACACGATTTATATTATTTTAAGGTAATGAGTTATCAAACTCAATTATCTCCAAAAATAATAGAATCCCATAGAAAAGAAGTTGATGTTCAAATTTTACTCTCTGGAAAGGAACTAATAAAAATTTACAAAGAAGAGGATGTAAGTGTATTAGAAAAATATAATTCCAAAATTGATTGTCAATTTTATCAAGAATTAAATTCCCCAATTTTAGAATTAATTCTTGAACCAAGTTATATGGCAGTTTTCTTCCCAAATGATATTCATGGCCCTTTATATGCACACAATAATAAAGTAGATAAATTAAAAAAAATTGTAATCAAAATAGATGAAACACTTTTCTCACAATAAGAGCATTCTTAAATCGAAATTAAAAAACAAAGAACTTTCAATAGGTTCTTGGTTAACAATACCACATCAAGCAGTAATTGAAATATTAAGTACTGCAGGTTTTGAATGGTTGACAATAGATATGGAGCACTCTCCTATTAGTATAGAAACTATTATGAATTTAATAGGCCATATTCAAGGCAATGGGATGCAGGCTTTAGTTAGAGTCAGTAAAAATGAAGAAGTTGCTATTAAAAGAGTTTTAGACGCAGGAGCTGATGGAGTTATTGTTCCGATGATACGTAATAAGGAAGAAGCTAAGCAAGCTGTAGACTATGTTAAATATCCTCCAATAGGTAAACGAGGAGTAGGTTTAAATAGAGCCCAGAAATATGGAACTGCTTTTGATACATATAAAGAGTGGGTTAAAGATGAAGTGGTTGTAATTGCTCAAATTGAACATATAGATGCTGTCAACAATTTAGAAGATATTTTTTCAGTTCCTGGAATAGATGGGATTATTGTAGGACCTTATGACTTATCTGCATCTATGGGGTATCCTGGAGAATATGATAGACCAGATGTACAAGCCGCATTGTTAAAAATTGATGAAGTAGCAAAAAAACTTGACAAACCTTTAGGTTTTCATGTCATTGATTCATGTTATCAGAAAACACTAGAGAAAATTAATAAAGGATATTCTTTTCTTGCATTTAGCCTAGACTTTTTCTTTCTTGGAGATAAGGCCAGAGAAGAAATGAAATTACTTAAAAGTAAACTGTAATGAAAAAGATTTTAGTTTTTGGAGGATTTGGATTTTTAGGACATTATTTAGTTCATGAATTATTGAATAGAGGATATGAGGTAACTGTAGCAGATATCCATAAAAACGAAAAAATAGAGAGTAAAATCACATATATTAAATGTGATATTACGAGTAAAGAAAACGTTAAAAATGTTTTTAAAAGTAAACAATTTGACGTTGTATACAATTTAGCTGGTTTTGCAAATTTAGATACAGCTATAAAGTATCCATTAGAAACCATTCAGTTAAACGTAATTGGAAATATGCATATTCTTGAACAATGTGTAAAAAATAATGTTTCTAGGTTTGTTTATGCTAGCAGCGCTTATGCAATGAGTAATAAAGGCTCTTTTTATGGAATAAGTAAATTAGCCTCTGAAAAAATTGTTGAAGAGTACTTGAAGAAATATAGTTTATCTTTTACAATATTAAGGTACGGTTCAGTTTATTCTGAAAGATCATATGACAACAACTACATCTATAATTTAGTTAAAACTGCAGTTTTAGAAGGTGAAATTTATCACAATGGTGATGGAAATGAATTGAGAGAGTATATTCATGCAGCAGATGCTTCCAAACTCTCTGTAGATGTCATAGAATCAGAAGATTTTAAAAACCTTCACGTTATTCTTACTGGAAATGAACGCATGAAACGCTCTGATTTATTTAATATGGTTAAAGAAATATTAAATGACCAGGTAGAGATAAAATATAAAAATGATGGTTACTACAACCATTATAATTTTACACCTTATTCTTTTGAACCATCAGTAAGTAGAAAGCTTTCAGCAAATCCTCACATTGACATGGGACAAGGTTTATTAGAATGCGTAAGATCTGTTCATAAAAATGAAAAATAATTTTAAACAAAATATTTTAAAAGAAAAAGAATTTGATTCATTTTCAGCAGAATTTCTATACAGCACTTTAAAAGCACTTTCTAAAAATAAAAAGAATATATCAATTGCTTTATCAGGGGGTTCAACGCCGTTACCTATTTTAAGTATTCTTAAAGATTATAAACTTAATTGGGAATATTTGAATTTTTTTATGGTAGATGAAAGGAATGTTTCTATCTCAAGTTCTTCAAGTAACTTCGGTAATATTGAAAAAGTATTTTTTAGAGATGTGAATTCCTCTAGTCATTCTATGATAAATGACAAATATTCTATTGAGGAGTGTGCCATTAATTACGAAAAATTACTATGTACAAAAATTCCTTTAGGAGAAAATAGCTTACCTATTTTTGATTTAATTCTTTTAGGTTTTGGCGATGATGGTCATACGGCTTCGTTATTTCCAGAAACAAAAGGATTAAATGAAAGTAAAAAAGTGGTAATTAAAAATAGCGTTCCTCAACTAAATACAGAGAGAATTACATTAACCTACCCAGTAATTTTAAATGCTTCTAAAATTATAATATTGGCGAAAGGAACAGCTAAAGATAAAATATTAAAAGAGATAAAAATAGGTAAAGGAGATCATTATCCTATTGCTCGAATTATTAATTCAAAAGTTGATACAACTTGTATTTTAGGAATAAATTAATATGAATATTAAGAATATATTTTTTGATTTTGATGGAGTAATAGCAGAATCTGTAAGTGCTAAAACTGATGCTTTTGAAGAAATGTATCTTCCATATGGTAAAGATATTGCTTCTAAGGTTGTTGATTATCATAAATTACACGGGGGAGTTTCTAGGTATGAAAAGTTCAAATATTTTCATAAAGAATTCTTAAATGAAGTAATTAATCAAGAGAAAGTTAACGAATTGGCCATTCAATTTTCAAATATAGTTTTAGAAAAAGTAATTAATTCTGACGAAGTTTTAGGTGCAAATTATTTTATAAAAAAATACCATACAAAGTTCCAATTCTGGGTTATAACAGGAACACCAACCACAGAGATTGAATTGATTGCTGAAAAAAGAAAATTGACCAGTTTCTTTATTGGATTGCATGGCTCTCCAAAAAACAAGAGGTATTGGACAGAGTATTTAATTGAAAAACACAAGCTTAATAGAGATGAAATTATCTTTTTAGGAGACGCAACTACTGATATAGATGCTGCTAATTTTTCAAAAACTCATTTTGCTTTAAGAGAAAATGACGAAAACAAAGAAATCTTTAAAGACTATAAAGGTCACAGGTTTAACGACTTTTATCAATTAGAAAAAATTTTAAATATTACATAAATGAAAATTTTATTGACTACTACTTCTTTTCAAGATACCCCGGGAAAACATCATGATTTATTAAATTCTCAAAATTGGGATATTGATTACTTAAGAGGTCCAGTAGAAGAAAGTGTTTTATTACCAATTATTCATAAATATGATGGAGTTATCTGTGGTGACGACGAATATACCAGAGAAGTCATAAAGGCGGGTAAAGAAGGGAAATTGAAAGTGCTATCGAAGTATGGAGTAGGTTTAGATAGAATTGACCTTGAGGCAGCAAAAGAATTTGGTATTGGAGTTACCAATGTACCTGGAATAAATCAAGTATCTGTATCAGAACATGTACTCGCATTATTATTTACATTTTCTAAAAATATACATCTTCAATATAATTCAGTACAAGCAGGTAGTTGGAAAAGAGAGATTGGATCTGAGATACAAGGTAAGACATTGGGTATAATTGGACTTGGAGCTGTTGGTAAGGAACTAGGAAAAAAAGCTGGTGCTCTAGGCATGAATGTTTTAGCGTTTGACATATTTAAAGATCAAGAATTTTTAGATAAATATTCAGAGATAAATTTCACAACAGATATAGATGATATTTACAGCAAATGTGATGTTATTAGTCTACATCTTCCTCATACAAAACAAACAGATAAATTAATAAATGATATTGTTATAAATACAAAACTTAAAAAACAGCCAATCATTATTAATACTGCTAGAGGAAAGCTTATAGACCCAATAGCAGTATTTTCAGGGATTAAGAATAAATTAATTAAGGGGTATTTATGTGATGTGTTAGAGACTGAGCCTATTTTAGAAAATGAAATTTTATTAGGAATAGAAAATACAATTATTACGCCTCATGTTGGTTCAAGAACTTTTGAAAATGTTCAGAATCAAGGGATTAAATCTATCAATAACCTCTTAAACCTCATGCAATCAAATGTTTATAGTTAATGATAAAATAAAATTAGTTATTTGGGACTTAGACGATACCTTCTGGAGCGGAACTATTTCGGAAGAAAAAATAATTTCGTCAGATTACAATATAGATCTTTTAAAAAAATTTACGGATAGAGGAATTGTTAATAGTATTTGCTCAAAAAATAATTTTAAGCCCGCCAAGGATAAACTTGTAGAGTTAGGTGTTTGGAAATATTTTGTATTTCCCCAGATTAGTTGGGATCCAAAAGGTAAAGTTTTGAATGATTTAATTCCATTAATGGGACTTAGACCAAAGAACGTTTTGTTTATTGATGATAATTCTATGAATTTAAACGAGGCATTATATTTTATGCCAGATTTAAATGTTTGTACTCCTGAACACATTCCGGTTTTATTTGAGAATAAATATTTAAAGGGTAAAAATGATCCTCCTAATAGTAGATTAAAACAGTATAAAATTTTAGAAAAAAAGACAGATTCTTTTAAAAAATCTAAGCTATCCAATATCGATTTTTTAAAAGAATCTAATATAGTTGTAGAAATTTTCACAAACTGTATTGAAGAGATTGATAGAATATCTGAATTAGTAGAAAGAACAAATCAACTTAACTACACAAAAAAAAGAGTTAGCAAGTCTGATTTAATTAATGAAATTAATTCCCCTAATACTGATAGTGGGTATATCAAGGTTAAAGATCAATATGGGGATTATGGAATTTCAGGTTTTTATCTAAAAAAAGACAATGAACTAATACATTTTTTGTTTTCATGTAGGACTATGAACATGTACATTGAATCATGGTTATATAAAAAATTAAACAGTCCGAAAATCATTGGTCATTCAGAAGAAGTTGCTCTCGTATTAAATACTAGACAGGACCTTAGTTTCATTAATAATAAATCATCATCAGAAGAATTAAATATTACAAACACTAATAGTAAGGAGGAAATATTATTTGTTGGAGGTTGTGATCTAGATCAAGTTGTTTATTATCTTAATTATAAAAATTTATCTACGGACTTTAATTATGTCAACAATTTAAATTTAGATGTCCGAACAGATCATACTTGCTTATTATTACAATATGAAAATTTAAATAAAAGTCAAAAAGAGGAGATAAATAATTTAGAAGTTTTTTCTAAAAAAATATGTTTAAAAGTTTTTGAAGAAAATTGGGATATACTTATTTATAGTTTATTGACTGATTATAGTAGGGGATTGTACCAAAACAAAAACAATGGACTCATAATACCCTTTGATTCCTTTAATATTGATTTTACAGATGAAAGTAATTGGACAACATTACCAAATCATTTAAAAAGTTTACCAAAAACTTTTTTAATAAATTTAAAAAACAATTACGATTTTATAGGACCTATCACTCCATCAAAACTCAAGGAAAATATTGTTTGGTTGTCAAAAAAATTTCCAGAAAGAACAATTATTTTAATAAATGGGTCTGAAGTAAAAATGCACCCAACTAATTATTGGGAAAGAAACATGCACAAAAGACATAAAGAGTTAAATGATGTTTTACGTCAAATAGAATTAGATAACATTAAAGTTATAGATGTTTCCGCCTTTATAAGTGATGAATCTGATGTAACTGATAACATTAGGCATTATTCAAAATTGAAGTATAAAATTTTAAGTGATAATATCATCAACCAATTAAGTTATCAAAATATCATAATTAAAAACAAAAAATCATTCAATATTTATTTAAAAAGAATTAAAGTTTTAATAAAAAAAATATTTTCTAGATTAAAACTTATTTCTAGATTCTAAAGAAGAATACTTTATTATTTTTATCTTCTAAGTTTCTTACAAAAGGCGCATCTTTATTTTGACGCTAATCAATTTTGCACTTCTTATATTTATTAATCTTTAAAAACAAAGAACTGAAATCCTTATCCTTATATTTATTCTCTGAATTGTCATCAAAATTAGTTCCTTTTTTGACAATTATATTAATAGCGAAGTTAATTCAACCGGAAGCATTTGGAGAACTTACACTTTATTTTATTGTTTATGAGTTATTAATAATTTTCATTGGAAATAATATCGCAGCTGTTTCAAGAATTGATTTCTTTAAACTAAATAGACTGGACTTGATTTTTGGTAAAAAAGCACATCTAATTGGTTCATTTACAATTGCGATTGCTATTTTAGTAGTTGCACTACTATTTAGTTATTATTTCGAATTCAATTTACTTTTTTTTGTGATATTAGTTCTTGCATCAATTTTTAGAACAATATCATTTTTTGTTTTAGCGGATATGCAATGTAAACAAGATAGCCTTGCCTATGCTAAGTTAAATGCGGTATACATTATTTCTTTAAACATTTCATTTTTAGTTTTTATATTTTTTTGGAGAGATGTTCAGTCTTGGTTCTACAGTTTATTTATTGGAGCATTTATTCAAATGTTAGTTTCTTTTTATTTTTTAAAAAAAGACCCACTTTTAAACCAAGTTATTCCATTGACGGTGAAAGGGAATCATGTCTTAAAAGAGGTTAGAAAAGGGTTAGTTTTTGTCCCTCAGGCAATCGGGTTTTGGATCAAATTTAGTATTGATAGAGTTTTACTTTCATCTTTAAGTTCTAGATTTGTTCTAGGTAATTATATGTTTGCTTTTCAACTTTCTTTTCCAATCGTAATCTTGAGTTCTGCAATTAATTTGTTTATGACACCTAAAATTAATTTATATTTAAAAAACGGGGAACAAGAAAAAATTTTAAAAAAATTACATTCTTTTTTGTTACTAATTCTTCTAGCTTGTATTTGTATTTATCTTTTATCAAAAGTAATTATCACTAATTATTATTTTGATAGCTACAGCAAATCTTTGGAATACACGCTTCTTATATGTTTATCACTATATTTTTATTCGTGTGCATTAATCTATATAAACATATTTTATTATGTCGGAAAAAAAATATTTGTCAGTTATTTCGTTTTTTCTACATCCGTTCTAAATCTCCTTTTTGGATATTTAGGTTTGAAAATTTTTGGTACTCAAGGATTGTTAATTGCTAATATTTTGATTAATTTGTTGTCTTTTATTTATATCTTTTATAAAATAGAATTTATAATATTTAAAAAAAATAATGGATTCTAGTATACACTCAACTTTTTTTACTTACAAAAAATTAAAAGAGCAGATTTTAATTTTATTATTTACTCTTTCTACCATTTCATTTTCTTGGAATCCATTTGTGATTTTAATTCCTTTATTACTAATGTTAAGTTTTTTAAAGTTATTTTATATCAAGTTTTCATTAAATTATGTTTTATTGATATCTATGATTTTTTTAGTATTAAAATCATTTTCTACTCAGATAATCTATATTGAGTCTATAAGAAATATTATGATTGCATGCTTGATTCCCATCATGTATTTATGTTTTTATAATATTGAATATAACTATTTTTTAAAGCTTTTAAAATCAGTTTTTTTTGCTTCAATTGTTGTTGTTTTGTTTATTGTTTTGATTGAGGTCCCTAAGGATTTTAATCTTTTTTTTGGTGATAGAAGGGGGTTTCACGCGCGAGAGTATCTTTTTTTCGGAAGGGAATATCCGTTTAGTCTAGGTGTAACTCATTTAAATATTTATATAAATTTTATTTTTACATATCTATTTATTTATCTGGTGAATTATAAAAAAAGTAGAAAAATTACTCTGTTTTTTATTGTTTTTATATCTATTGCTTTATTAACGAATTCCAGATCTCCAATTCTTTTTTTGATAATTATAAGTTTTATTTTCCGAAAATATTCTGGGCAAATTAATGAAAGGAGCGTTTTGAAAATGGCGATGATAACTCTCTTAGTTTTTTTAATTTCACTAATAGGATTATTCAATTATAATTATCTGTTGAATTTAATAACTACATCTGAAAGGCTTCTCGATATATCAAGACTTATATTTTTCCTCAAAGGTTATGAACATATGCTTCTAGAACCATGGGGAAATAGTTTATTGTATATTGATAAAATGCCGATGTTAAACTATCACAATACTTTTCTAGCACTAGGTAATAAAATTGGATTCTGGTTTTTTATATTTTTAATATTATCTTTTATTTTAAGCATTATTTACATAAGAAAAATTAAAAAAATTAATATAAGATATACTTTTTATATGTTACTTTATTTTTGCTTCCACAACTATATGCTAGAGGATGTAGTTAAATTTGACTACTTTGTTATGCTTATTCAATTTTCTATTTTGCCATTTTTAATATTTAATAGACAGATTTATTCTTATGATTAAGAAAAATATTGACGTAAGTGTATTATGTGCAAATTATAATAATGCCCCATATTTAAATGATTTTTTTGAAAGCTTATTAAGTTCTACTGTTTTACCTGATGAAATTATTTTTATTGACGATTGTTCCACAGATGATTCTGTAGTTATTGTTAAATATTTCCAATCAAAATTCCACAACTTAAAATTATTTTGTTTATCTAAAAATGTTGGTTTTGCTAATGCTTTAAATTTTGGTTTAAATAAAATATCTTCAAATTTTACAGTCAGAATTGATCCAGATGATATTTTTCATCCGGAAAGGATAGAAAGGCAAATTAATTTTTTAAAATCAAATCCTAAAATTGATATTCTAGGTTCGAATATTACTTATTTTTCTAGGATTATTAGTGAATCAATAGGTAGTTCTAATTTCCCAAGAAATCACAAACATATTAGGGACCGTTATGAAAAAGGATATCATGGGTTGGTTCACGGTAGCATAATGATTAAAACCAATATTTTAAAGGACAACAGATATAATCAAGAAATGGTTCCTGCGGAAGAGTATGATTTGTTCTCAAGATTATTAAAAAGTGGTTTCTTGTCATATAATTTGGAAGAATCATTAACTTTCGTAAGAATACACAACGCGAGTGCTTCAAATAATTACCCAATTTCAACTTTTGAAAAGATTAGTCTTCTGCAAAAAAGATATTGGGGTATTGAAATGTCTAAGTATAGCTTTTATAGAAAATATTTAATGATTTACTTTTACAGAAAATCTTTAACTAATGTACTTTTAAAACGATATTTTTTTACGTTATTATCTGTAATATTAGCACCTAGCTTAATCATTAATCGAATCAAAAAACAATTTAAATGACACTGAAGGAAAAATTAAAAAAAATAATAAAGAATAATTCATTTTTATATGAGAACTACGACACAGGTTTTAATTTTAGAAAGACCAATATTAATAAGTTAAAATCAAAATTCAAGGGAAAAAGAGCCTTCATAATTGGTAACGGCCCCTCTTTGAATAAAATTGATTTAAATTTATTAAAAAATGAATATACATTTGGTGTAAATAGTATTTTTTATAAGACTGAAGAGTTAGGTTTTAAGCCAACCTTCTATGTAGTTGAAGATAAACATGTTTTAAATGATAATTTAGAACATATAAATAAATATGATTGTGAATATAAAATATTTCCAATACAATATAAAAGTAGTATTAAAAATAAAAGAAATACATTTTTTTTTAATATGAATACTGGCTATTATAATAAAGTTAGTCCTTATTTCTGTGTACCTAGATTTTCGTGTGATGCAGAAAAAGTGGTTTTTTGTGGTCAAAGTGTAACAATGATTAATCTTCAATTAGCTTATTTTTTAGGTTTTACCGAAATCTACCTAATAGGTATGGATCACGATTATGTGATACCAAAAGATTTTATAACGGAAGGAGAAACTATTACTTCAACTGGAGATGATCCAAATCATTTTCACCCAGACTATTTTGGAAAAGGTAAAAAGTGGCATGATCCACACTTAGATAGAGTAGAACGCACTTATAATTATTTTAAGATTGTATTTGATGCAAAGAATAGAATTATAAAAAATGCAACAGTTGGGGGTAAATTAGAGGTTTTTGAAAGAATTGATTTTAAAACACTATTTTAATTAAAATAGAGGTGAGAAAGATTGCTATAATTGGCACCATGGGTATACCTGCAAAGTATGGTGGTTTTGAAACCCTTGTTGAGCATTTGACTAAAAACCAAAGTGCTAATTACGATATGACGGTTTATTGTAGTTCTAAAAGCTACCCTAAGCAATTAGATGTGCACAATGATGCAAAATTGAAATACATCAATTTGAGAGCAAACGGAGTTCAAAGTATTCTTTACGATATCATTTCAATTTTCAAATCATTAAAAGAGTACGATATATTATTAATTTTAGGAGTTTCTGGATGTATTATATTGCCGGTTGTAAAACTAATCAGCAATAATAGAATTCTTGTGAATATAGATGGGCTAGAATGGAAAAGAGCTAAATGGGGAGGCTTTGCAAAATGGTTCCTTAAATATTCAGAAAAGATAGCTGTTAAGTATGCAGACGAAATAATTACTGATAATAAGGTTTTACAGGATTATGTAAAATCTGAATATGGTTTAGAGAGCAACCTAATTGCCTACGGGGCAGACCATGTAACGAAAGAGTCAATTGATGAAACATTTAAATTGAAGTACCCTTATGCAAAAAATAATTATACGTTTAAAGTTTGTAGAATAGAACCAGAAAATAACATTCATATTATTCTAGAAGCTTTCTCTAAGTTACCAGAAAAGAAGATCATTTGTGTTGGAAATTGGTTAAATAGTGATTATGGTAAGAATTTAAAAAAAGAATACGAAAGAAATAAGAACATTTTTTTATTAGATCCGATCTACGATCAAAAAATTTTAAATCAATTCCGAAGTAATTGTAGTCTGTACGTGCATGGCCATAGTGCTGGTGGTACCAACCCTTCATTAGTTGAAGCAATGTATTTAGAATTACCAATATTTTCATTTGGAATTAATTATAATAGAGAAACAACAGTAAATAAAGCTGCATATTTTAATGACGTAAATGAATTAGTTTTATTACTTAAAAGCCAGGATGAAGATTCGTTAAATTCTATTGCTAAAAATATGCAAACTATCGCAATGGAAAAATATACATGGTCTTCAGTGAGTGAAAAATACAGTAATGTATTTTCTAACGAAAGCAATACAAAAAAATGAAAGGAATCATACTAGCAGGAGGGAGTGGAACACGTCTTTATCCCTTAACAAAAGGAGTTTCTAAACAATTGTTACCTGTTTATGATAAGCCGATGATTTACTATCCCTTATCTGTGTTAATGTTGGCAGGCATAACGGAAATATTAATTATTTCTACCCCAGAAGATTTGCCTAATTTTGAAAAATTATTAGGAACGGGAGAGGATTTAGGAATAGCCTTATCTTATAAAGTACAACCAAGCCCTGATGGTTTGGCACAGGCTTTCATAATTGGAGAGGAGTTTATTGGAAATGATGATGTGTGCTTGGTTTTAGGTGATAACATCTTTTATGGCTATGGTTTTTCAGAAACCTTAAGAAATGCCAGAAAAAATTTAAGCAATGGAAATTCAACTGTCTTTGGCTATTATGTAAATGACCCTGAACGATATGGGGTAGCAGGTTTTGATAAAGATGGGAACGTAACTTCGATAGAAGAAAAGCCAGAGAATCCAAAATCTAATCATGCGGTAGTTGGGCTGTATTTTTATACCAATGATGTGGTACAAATTGCCAAAACGATTCAACCATCAGATCGTGGCGAATTAGAAATCACCACAGTAAATCAAGAGTATTTAAAAAGAGAAAATTTAAAAGTTCAATTATTAGGGAGAGGTTTCGCATGGTTGGATACTGGCACACATGATTCTTTAATGGAAGCAGGTCAATTTATTGAAACTATTGAAAAACGCCAAGGGTTAAAAGTTGCTTGTTTGGAAGAGATTGCTTTCTATATGAAGTATATTGATTTAAATCAATTAAGAAAATTAGCAGAACTTCTGCAAAAAAATGGTTACGGTCAATATTTATTAAAATTAGCAGAGAAAAATGAAGTTTAGTAAAACTAAAATATCAGATGTATATATTATTGAGCCTTCAGTTTTTGGAGATGATAGAGGGTATTTTTTAGAATCTTTTAATTTAGATAAATTTGAAGAAAATGTTTGTCCCATAAAATTTGTTCAGGATAATGAATCGAAGTCCTCGAAAGGAGTTTTAAGAGGCTTGCATTTTCAAAAACCGCCCTTTGATCAAGCAAAGTTAGTGCGTTGTATTGAAGGCAACGTAATGGATGTAGCTTTAGATATTAGAAAGGGATCTCCTACTTACGGAGAGCATGTAGCTGTAGAATTGTCAGGAGAAAATAAAAGGCAATTATTTGTTCCTAGAGGTTTTGCACACGGTTTTGCTGTGTTAAGTGAATCTGCTGTTTTTGCCTATAAAGTAGACAACACCTATGCCCCAGAATATGATTCTGGAATTAGATATGATGATACAGAATTAAATATTGACTGGGGCTTTAGCGATGAAGAAGTTCAGTTATCTGAGAAAGATAAAAATTTAGTAAATTTCATAGATTTAGATTCGCCATTTAATTATTAAATACATGAATATACTAGTTGCCGGTAGTAATGGACAGTTAGGCTCAGAAATAAAAGATATTGCAGCAAAATATAAAGGGTTTACTTTTTTCTTTACAGATTCAGAGGATTTAGATATCTGCAATGTGATGATTCTAGAAAAATATATTAAATAAAATAATATACATTCGATAATCAATTGTGCTGCCTATACTGCGGTAGACAAAGCCGAACAGGACTCCGATATAGCTGAAAAAGTAAATTCAGAGGGGGTGTTAAACCTTGTTAATGAAATAGAAAAAGTAGATGGTAAATTAATTCACAATTCTACGGATTACGTGTTTGATGGAAATAATTTTTTACCCTATCAAGAATCAGATGAATTAAATCCAATGGGCGTATATGGCGATACCAAACGAAAGGGAGAATTGGCAGTGATTAACTCTGTCATTGATGGAATTGTAATTCGTACGTCTTGGTTGTATTCTGCGTATGGGAATAATTTTCTAAAGACAATCTTACGATTGGGAAATGAAAGAGACGAATTTGGGTGATTTTTGATCAAGTGGGATCACCAAACGAACGCAAGTGATTTGGCAAAATCCTGTCTTGATATTCTTGCTTTTAGTAAAGAAGCTAATATAAATTCTAAAGGGAATCTGTATCATTTTTCTATTGAAGGTAGCTTCTTGGTATGATTTTTCAATAGCCATTATGGCTTTAGGTAAAGTTGATTGTCATGTAAAACCAATTGAAACAAAAGACTTTCCCACACCTGCAAAAAGACTTCATTTTTCGGTTTTGAATAAATCAAAAATTAAAAATGATTTTGAAATTGATATCCCATATTGGAGAGATTCCTTAGCGAAATGTATTTTAAAATTTAATAAAAAATCATGAAAAAAAATATATTAATTACTGGAGGCGCTGGTTTTATTGGGTCTCACTTAGTGAGGTTATTAGTGAATAAATATCCTAAGTATCACATTGTAAATATGGATGTACTAACCTATGCAGGTAATTTAGAGAATTTAAAAGATATCGAGTATAAAGAAAATTATACCTTTGTAAAATGCGATATATGTGATTTAAAGAAAGTATCACAAATTTTTGAAGAGTATAACATAGATTCAATAATTCACTTAGCGGCAGAGTCCCATGTAGATCGTTCTATTGAAGATCCATTTTCATTTGCCCAAACCAATGTTATGGGGACACTTAGTTTATTACAAGCGGCAAAAGCATATTGGAGTGAAAACTTTACAAATAAATTATTTTATCATGTTTCAACAGATGAGGTCTATGGTTCACTTGGAGAAGAAGGTTTTTTTACAGAATCTACAAATTATGATCCTCATTCGCCTTATTCGGCATCCAAGGCATCCTCTGACCATTTTGTAAGAGCATTTGCAGATACCTATGGTTTGCCGACGGTAATTTCCAATTGTTCTAATAATTACGGTTCGTATCAGTTTCCAGAAAAACTGATACCATTATTCATTAAAAATATTGTAAATAACAAACCGCTACCTGTTTATGGAAAAGGAGAAAATGTTCGAGATTGGCTTTTTGTAAACGATCACGCAAGAGCTATTGATGTTATTTTTCATAAAGGAAAATTGGGAGATACCTATAATATTGGTGGTTTCAATGAATGGAAAAACATAGATTTAATCAAAGTAATGATTAAAACAGTAGATCGACTGCTCGGAAGAGAAGAAGGTACTTCTGATAAATTAATCACTTATGTTACCGATAGGGCTGGTCATGATTTACGCTATGCAATTGATTCTTCGAAGTTAAAGGGCGAATTAGGTTGGGAGCCATCGTTACAATTTGAAGAAGGAATAGAAAAAACAGTTGCTTGGTATTTAGATAATAGTGAATGGCTAGAAAGTATAACTTCTGGGGCCTACAAAGTATATTATGCAAAAAATTATAACAATAAATAATTTAGTCTAGCAGTTGGTTATTAAAAAACTAAACTTTTTGGTTACATCTGGTTTAGAAACTAATTTTAATAGACATGCCATTCGATCCAAATTCAGCAAAAAAAGCAGGTAAAAAATCCAAAAGAAGTCGTGCAAAAAAAGAAGGGCCTCCCATATAAAGGGTTTATATGGATTTATTTTTGAAAAGACTACGGACTGTAGTCTTGAGTAATTTACAGCTACCATAGCATATTAAATTGAGTGAAATAATATGCTTGTATTCATTGCGATAATAGAAGTAATAGTTAGTTAAAAATTGATATATGAAACCAAAAGAGTTTGTTAATTTCATTCAGGAAAATTCTAATAGTAAAGGGACTTTGAAGTCGGCATTCGTTTTGCATTACTTGAGTAAGTTTAATGAACAAGAATTGAAAGGGTTAAGATCTTCAGTTGACAAGGCAATTCGTGTGCGCGAGAAGGACATGTTGGATGACAAGATCGCCTACTTGCAGTCGTTAGGATACAAAATATCGAAATAGAATTAGACGAATGGGGAAGCGCATTGACATTGTTATTTTATGTGCACTTTCTAGGCGGGGCTAGTTTAATCAAATAATTGTCATTCCGAAGTTATAGAAAGATGCGAACAGAAGATAACCAATACGAGTTATAGATAATTATTGTATCGGCTTAACGGTTTTTTAGGTGTATGGTTTGTCCTTGGAAAGCTGTTTGTATCATTCAAGATTTGATCAGCATATCCAATGAATTGGCCTTGTTTCTTGTTCAAAGTTCGCTTGTTCGATTGTCTCTACTCTGCATAAGTTTTCGCTGTTTATCATCTCTGTGGCAGCAGTATTCTTATTTAATTGTTAGTAGCAGGCTGATTTAGAAATGCAATCGTATTTAGATGTGCTCGTTATTTTATAATGCACTTTACCTAAAGTGTTTCAATATAAAAATGATATTTGTATCTATGACCTAAGAATTATGAAAAAATTTGGCGAGTCCACCAGCTTTTTTACTCAACGGTATTCTACACAACATAAAGGGAAAAGCGAGTACAACTAAGACTAAATATTTACGTTCGAGCATTATTTGCACAAAAGGTATTTATACTATATGATGCAGCTAATTACCTAGATGGATATCAGCTAATACAGGCCATTACTTTTTAGATAAATATGTCGACGCAGGTTATCGAATAGTAGTCACGCTTTACTCAGTTAGCTGTCAGTTTGTATCGATTGACACTGAGATTTTAAAGTATCCAGAGAAATGCCCACAGCATTCGTGAAAGTTAAGTACTTATGGAACTATCATGCTAACCGTAAAAAGGACATTATTATGACATTTTCCGTTAAATAGATATAGCTGAAAAGCACAATATTTCTCACTAATTTATTATAAATCATTGTTATTTATAATGAAACCTTGTATGCCGAACGCCTTCGGGCTGCAGGCATAATTTTGGACTGAAAACCCCTTTTATTAACCCAGGTAATTCAAATAAATTTTAGGGAAAACCCTCTTACAAGCTCACTAGCAAACCTGCAACAAGTAGGGCGGTGATTCCAATGATGAGCCCGCTCGTAGCCAAGTGGTTCTTATTAGTGAGGGCCATCACATAGTGGTGGAAGTGACCTCGGTCCGCGACAAA
>Ga0102812_10000694_pt1 | contig 23993 bp, 20 predicted proteins | sample ColrivemetaGS713_FD_79334 | JGI IMG/M metagenome (GOLD analysis project Ga0102812, IMG submission 79334) | Estuarine microbial communities from the Columbia River estuary - Flood tide ETM metaG S.713 | ecosystem: Environmental > Aquatic > Marine > Intertidal zone > Estuary | place: USA...
ATTTACGATAATATTAGCGTGTTAGAAGGTGTGGATGCCCAGCCGATAAAGGATTTACTAAATAAGTAAAGCTGTTTTATACCAAGAAACTTAAAAATATATTTATTGATAAATGCATATAAATTATTCTTAAGATGCAAGCTAAGTAAACTTGGTTTTGTAATAATAACGTAAAAACAGATATTTGACTAGCGTTTGCATTTACCAAACTGGCTGTAACCGAATAAAACTTTAAAACAATTACCATATGAAACCACTTAAATTTACCCTGCTATTTTTATTATTTTGCCTTATTAACGAAAGTGCGTCAGCACAAAGACTACTCATTAAATATGATTTTTTAAATGATGATTTCTCGTATTTTGAGGTTAAAAAAGATGGGACTAAGAAGCAAATTAGTCGTCCGGTTGTTACACGAAATTACAATGTTAAGGTTGAGGTAGTAAACTACAATCCGTTTGTTTATACTGCTGTAGCCAGTTATGATGTTACAGAGTTTGTAGATGCCCCGAACATGAGTTTTTTAAGTATGCTTTCTCCTTTGGGTTTGCCTACCGGAGGGTCTAATTTTTTAAATAGTCTTACCGGCATGGAAAGTACAAGAGGTGGGAAAGGATTATTTGCAGAGCCTTCAGCAGTTAGTGCTTTGGAAAAAGTACAGAATACATACAACACATTGTACGAGGCAGAGGAAATGACGAATCAGATTGATTTTATAATGCAAAAAGTACATAAGCTCAAGTATAATCCATATTTACCAAGCGACTCTATAAAAGCATTTACACAAAACTTAATGGTGTCTTTATTTAAACAACCAAATGTAGAATCTCAAGATTTTTTAACCAAAGCCAATCAAATAAATACGGCGGTAAGAAGTGATGTGGCAAAATTGAATAATTACATAAATAACTTTCAGTCTGCGTACCAAAATTATGCTACAACACGTGGACAAAGCGGTGGTTTTGAAGGGGAAGGATACGACGAAATAGTAAATGCGTGGGGAGCTCAAGCGTTAGAATTTGCTGATAATTTTGATAGCGAACTGTTGTTGCAAAAGCTAGATTTTTTGGAGAGCGAATACCAAGCTATAATGAACACACCATTTAATTTTAACACCAGCGATATGGCCGAAGGTGATGCTCTTACTATTACCATAGATTTTTACAAAAATCCTATTGATGCTGATGGAGAGCCCGTGGCTGCCTCTATAGATGATGTTACTACGTTAACAAAAGTTAAAACAAAAGAAGTGGACATAACGGTAGGTGGAGACTTAAAAATAAATTCAAGTGTAGGACTGGCATTTCCCTACCATAAAAACAATTCTAGTTTTATTAATAAAGACGGAATTATTACGGCAATAGATGGAAATAACTTTACGCCTAATATTGCCGCTTTTCTTAATTTTTATCCATACAATGGCAAAAATGTTACTATGGGTGGTACTTTCGGGGTAGGTGTGCCAATAAGTGATGATAATAGAAATTTCTCTTTTTTATTAGGAGCAAGTACAATTTTTGGTTCTGACAATAAACTTGTATTGAATTATGGTGCAACCCTTGGACAGGTAAATAAATTGGACAACGGATTTAATTTAGGCGATGATTTAAGTGATATCTATGAGCCAGTTCCGGTTAGAAGTGCGTACAACATAGGTGCATTTATTGGCATATCGTTTGCTTTAGCCAATGTAGGACCATAGATATGAATTTTATAATTTCGATAATAATTGGGGGTGTTGCCGGTTGGTTGGCAGGCAAGTTTATGAAAGGCGAAGGTTACGGAGCCATACTCAATATTATACTTGGATTAATTGGAGGGAGCATAGGTTCCTTTGTATTCTCGCTTTTAGGTTTTAGAGCTGGCGAAGGTTTTATACCGCAAGTTATAACATCGGTAGTAGGAGCAGTGTTACTTATTTGGGTATACAGAAAATGGATTAAGAGTTAAACATTAATCGAGCTATTGGTTAGTAGTAGGTGGTCTTGAAAAAAGTAGTTACCTGAAAATTGCTTTCAATAAACTGTTCTACGCGTTTGTATTCTATTCCTTTTTTGTAGAAGTGTCGGGTGGTTTTTGTTGCTTTTCCATTAGCCTTATCCTGAAAATATTTTACATCACCATTTAAATTGTACCTTCTTTTATAGCACCAAGATTTCCCCTTTTTTTGCCCAGGTAATTTTGCTCGACAATAGTTATAGCTTATTTTTCCATTACGATTGGTTCGAGTATAGGTGGTAATAAATTCTTCTTTTTTTATTCGCCAATTACCAATGTTTTTATAAGCTATTGTTTGCTCATCTTCGTAATCGCCAGCGATAGTCAGTTTAGATGCTATAAGTTTTCCCCTTTCGTTGTAGCTATTAATGTACTGTCTTTGTAATTTTGCAACTTCTTCTTCCTTCGTTCCCTGGTATTTTGTGTATTGTAGTCGTAATAGAACCGTTTCTCCCATACTGTCAAATTCGGTGTATTGCTTAGAGTTATTGTCTTTATAGAAATAGTATCTACCAAAAGTGTCAATTTTACTATATATAGAGTCTTGCTTCTTCCCATTAGAATCTAATAAGAACCGATGTTCCATTCGCATCTGTCCTTTAGTGTCAAATGTCATTATGTACGTAAGTGCAGAATCTGCAATAACCCTATTTTGGTATTTCCAAGTGGAATAGCCAACTTGTTGTTTAGTGATTTGGCAGTTAGCGACCAATGTAAAAAATAAACTAAAAGCTGCTACATTGTATCTCACTATACACCTAAGTAAGTTCTAAGTCCACCTAATTTGGCGTGTAGGCCTTGAAAAAACTGGTACCTTAGTTTTTCTGAAACCTCACTTAACAAAATGGATTTTAGTCTAATTTGTTCTACCCATCTATTACATTCTTCCGCAAAATCAGGATTAAAAGACATAAGCGAGTTAAATGAGTTAAAACTTACATAGGTGAAAATTTGATCGTTTCTTCTCGCCTGAATACAATTATTACTTAAAAAGAGATCACTTTGGTACATTTCGAATTTACTGGTTATGGTTTGCCCATCTACTTGTATGTATTTTTTACCTAACTCGGCTTCACGTTCTAGCTTTACAAAAAGTTCGTCTAAATCATCGCATATTTGCCTGGCTGAATCTTGGGAAACAAACAAGCCCGAATCAGCAAAATATTGTACTTGTTTAACGGTGCTGTCCAAAGTTTCTGGAGCCCAAATTTCTCTTGAATCTACACCATGGTATAGTTGGTAGACCTGTGTTGTTATTTCTTCGTACTCTGGCATAGGTTCTTGCCAGTCAAATTTTTTGTGCCTGTAGCTTTCTAAGTTTAATACAGAGCGTTGCCAATAAAAAAGTTTAAATCGGCTAAGTGCTGGAAAACCAAACTGTCTAAAATATGGTAAATCCATTAGGGTTAACGTCATATGGGCGTTTTCAATGTTTTGCAAGTTACTAAACTGGCCAGCAATATTTCGCAGGTAGTCCAGTATCTTAAATTTATCCTGAAACATAGCATTAAATTGAAACGGCACCGTGCTTCCTTGGTAGTTTATAGTAGAATCAACAGAAACTCTAAACGTTAAGCTTATTTTTTTAATCTCATCAAAAGTAAGTGAGGTTGTGCCTCGCATTCTTCTATAAGCAGCATCTTTATTTACACCAAGGAGTTCCGCTAGTGCATTGGCGAAATTTTTATTACCCAGTTTGTCGCTGCATTGTTTTAAAAACCTGATTTGTGATTCCATTTTATCTAATTTTAATAATATTTCAAATTTAATTAAAAATATTATTGTTTTTACATAATGTTTATGTTTTTTAATTATTTATTAATATTTCAATAGTAAGCGATATGGGTTATAATTACGTATTAACGTAGATTGTAATTACGCATCTTTTTCAATGTATTTTTAGATTATTTTCAGATGTTATCTAGAACCATCTTTGTAGTACCAAAAAGAAAGAACCATGAATAAAACAATTTTAACATTCGCATTAATTATCGCAAGCTTTTTAAGTTTTGCCCAAGTGCCAAGATTAGCCATTGTAAGCTTTGATGTAAACGATGCTACGCTTAACAAGAACGAACTTATTGACATTCTTAGAATTGAAATGAGTAAACACAACAAGTATGAAATTATTGACAAGTATGAAATTAGAGAAAAGTTAGAAGCAATTTCAGTTGAACCTATGACGTGTTTAAGCCAAGGGTGTCTGCTATCAGCAGCAAAAGCTCTTAATGCGGATCACGTTTTAACAGGGTCTGTAAATAAGTTAGGAAACACATTGTACTTTAACTTAAGAATTACAGATGCTAAAACGAAGATTCAAGAAGAAACGGTAAAAGAATTTCTTTTCATACCAAAAGAACTAGGAACAATGATGGGCATTGTTGTAAATGATATGTTGGGCACGCAAAATGACCCAGCTGTGGTAAAAAGTTTAACAGATAAAGAAAGCTTTGATAATTCTACAAACAATCCAGATGCATCTACACTAGATTTAAGCGGACCAAGAATGGGCTATACCTTTTTTACAGGTGATGGTGCAGATTTATTATCACGATCAAAAAGTACAGGCGGGTATGATAAAACTCCAGCCTTTTTCCAAATGGGATTCCAATTTGAAAAACAATATTTAAACGAAGGCAATGTTCAAGCTTTATTCGAATTTGTGCCAATGGTTACAGGTTTAGACCAAGGATTATTTATACCTAGTTTGACTATTTTTAATGGTATTAGAAATAATAAAACAGGACTAGAGTTTGGCATTGGTCCGGGCGTAAACTTTAGCAAAGAAGTTAGAATGTGGCAAGAAGAAGGCGACGAGACTTGGTACAGCGAAAAAAATGGCTACTCTAACATAAATGATAGAGAAACAGAATGGAGAGGCGATAGCAGAGGAATATCAAGACTTAAAAGCTATATTGTAATTGCAGCTGGTTACTCATTTAAATCGGGTAAATTAAATATTCCAGTAAATGCATACGTAGTTCCTGCTAAAGATAATGTCAGATTCGGTATATCATTTGGATTTAATGCTAAACGATAAATTTTAAAGATCTCAAGTGATTTTAAAAACTGTTTTGCGAAGTCCTTTTCAATTGACTATGAAAACCCTTTCCAAAAACGAAAACTAAATCACTTTCATACCCTCGGGGCTTGTAATAGTATCAAGCCCCATTTTGTTAACCAAACGTAATAAAAACCAAAAAAACACTTTAAAAATTTCGACAATTGCTTTATTACTATAAAGAGGTTAATTGTAAATTGCATAAACAAAGAATTTATTTCTAATTGGTAAAACCTGTAAGTGCTCCATTTTTTATTAAATGAAAGTACTTACAGGCAATTAGAAAATACAAGTAGTTGGTATAGGTCATATTATGTAAAGGATTATTATATTGCTACACCACATTTAAAGAGGGAATTTAAAAGATCTCTAAAACTAACTAAATGAAAAAATACCTTACCTATTTCAACGAACGGTTTCCGTTTCAAACTCACTTGCCGATTATCGGCATTTTTACATTTTCGGCCATTTGCTTTTCGCTTTCTGCAGCTGGGCAAACTGAATTTGTACCTTGGTATCGTTACCTGCTTGTATTTTGCTTAACCTTTGGCTTGTTTCTGTTGCTCCGTATTTCAGATGAGTTTAAAGATCACGAAGACGACATGAAATACCGAAAATATCTACCCGTGCCGCGTGGCTTAATCAGTTTGAAAGAATTGAGGAATTTGGGAATTCTAGTGTTTTCGTTGCACCTATTAATTTTACTATTTTATACTGATTTACTTCCAATATACCTCATTACCTTAGTGTATTTGGTTTTTATGTTTTTTGAGTTTTTTAGGGAAGAATGGCTTAAAAAGCATCAACTAGCCTATGTTTTTTCGCATATGCTTATTATTCCGTTGGTAGATTTAGTGGCCAGTTCTGCTCATTGGTCTTTTGCAGGTATAAATCCACCCAGTGCCTTAGCGTGGTTTTTTGTGGTTTCTTTTTTCAATGGTATTTTATTGGAATTTGGCCGTAAAATTAAATTACCCGAGAACGAGGAAGAAGGCGTTGTGTCTTATTCTAAACTTTGGGGTATGCAAAATGCCGTGTGGATTTGGTTAGCCGTATTAGCGGTTACTTTAGGTTTTGCTATTACGGCTGCATTGGCCATTGAAAGCCCTATTTGGGTGTATGGTTTACTCGTAATTTTTGCAATAGGCGGGAGCCTATCTGCATTCTTTTTCTTAAAAAATCCAACCCAAAAAGGGGCGAAAATGATTGAAAATGCTTCGGGTTTATGGACAATGGGAATGTACCTCAACTTAGGTGCTTTGCCATTTTTAGTAGAAAACGTGTTTTAATGGGTGCTCTAGAAAAATATAGGTACGGCGGTAAAGCGGCATCGCTATTAGCTCTTAAAAGTGAAGGGTTTAATGTGCCTGCTTTTATTGTGCTTACCGAAAAAACGCAACAAACAATTTCAGAAACTCAATTGCTCGAATGGGTAGAAAAAGAATTGCAAGGCGAGTATTTTGCTGTTCGCTCTTCTGCCAACTTAGAAGATGGCGAAGAACAGAGTTTTGCAGGTGTTTTTACTACTAAATTATTTGTAGCAAAATCCGATTTGTTAAAAGCTGTAGGTGATGTAGCCAATGCCAAAAATAGCAATACTGTTGCTGTGTATGTTGCTCAAAATAAAATAGATGCACACGATCTACGGCTATCCATTATTATTCAAGAAATGATTTCTGCTGAGGTAAGTGGTGTGGCATTTAGCTGCAATCCGCTTAAGCCGTATAAAAAGGAAATTATTGTTTCTTCGGTTTTTGGGTTGGGAGAAGGCTTGGTAAGTGGCGAGTTAAATGCTGATCATTTTACGTTTTACAAAAACCAATGGAAATCGGAAATAGCAGACAAAGAAAAACAGCTCATTTTTAGTGGGAAAACGGTAGAATACCAAGAATTGTCTGATGAGCAAAGACATAAAGAAACGCTTAACAAATCTCAGTTGATTGAGATAAAAGATGCGGTACTTCAATTAGAAAAAACTTATGATTCTCCACAAGATGTAGAATTTTGCTTTGCTCTAAATAAGCTGTACATTTTACAAAGTCGCCCAATTACCACCATAGATAAACATGCCGAACACATTATTTGGGACAACTCCAATATTATCGAGTCATACCCCGGAATTACCTCGCCATTTACTTTTTCGTTTATTCTAGCTATTTACGAGTCGGTTTACAAGAATTTTGCCTTATTACTAGGTGTTTCTCCAAAACAACTAAAAGCAAATGCTGCTGTTTTTGCCGAAATGCTAGGTCATATAAACGGACGAGTGTATTACCAGCTTATTAATTGGTACAAAGCGTTGGCTATGCTGCCTGCTTACCAACTTAATGCTCAATATATGGAGAATATGATGGGCGTTTCGGAACCGTTGGGAGTGGAGTTTAAATTGAAAGCACAACCCGGTAAACTGGCTTCTGTTTTTCAAGTAATAAAAACGATAGTGCGTATTTTATGGATGAATTATCGCTTGCCAAAAATTAAGGCGAAATTTACCGCTAGGGTAAATAAAATTATTGCCGACTATAAAAAGATTGATTACAGCAATTTAGGCGTAAAAGAAATTTGGGTTGATTATCAGGAATTTAAAACGGTATTGGTAAGTCAGTGGTCGCCGCCTTTGGCAAATGATTTATTAGCCATGATTTATTTTGGAAGTCTGCAAAAAATATGCACCAAGTGGTTGCATTTACCGCAGTTGCATGCCCAATTAGTAGTAGGTAAATACGCCGTAAAATCGGTTTTGCCTGCTAAATTACTCTCCGAAATCTGTGAGAAAGCAGAAGAGGAAGGGCGAATGGAAAGCATTCGTAATCAGCAAGAATCTGAAATATGGAAACAAGTGCAGGCTCAAGGTTTTGGAGAAACAGGTAATTTAATTGCAAAGTACATTGAGCTATATGGAGATAGAAGTGTAGGTGAATTAAAGCTTGAAAACGAAACATTTACTCAAAATCCGGAGGCGTTTATTACTATACTTAAATCGTATAAAGTTAAGGCTAAGTCTAATTTTAAATCTAAGTCTTTCGATTTAAGTGAGTATTCTGCAAAGCTTTCGTTTGTTAAACGCATAGTATTTGAGCACGTTGTAAACAAATCCGCTCAGTTGGTAAGCGATAGAGAAAATTTGCGATTCGATAGAACATTAGCTTTTGGTATTATCCGCAAGTTTATGTGGGCGATTGGTAAAAAAATGGAGCAAGACGGAGCTTTAAACAGCTTTAAAGATGTGTTTTATTTAAAAGAAGAAGAGTTAAATAATTGGATAACAAAAAAATTGAACAACGCTCAAATTGCAGAAATAATACAAGCAAGAAAAGTAGAATTTAAGCGGTTTGAAACCTTGCCAATTCCACCAGAGCGAGTGCATCAATACAATGGGAGTTACGATTTGGAAGCAGAGCCGAAAATTGCCGTAGATGGCTTAAGAGGCATACCGTGTTGTGCTGGTATTGTAGAAGGCAGAGTAAGAATAGTTAGTAAGCCCGAAGATGTAAAAAGTTTGGAAGGAGATATTTTGGTAACCAGCTCTACCGATCCTGGATGGATTACCATTTTTCAATCGGCGAGTGCCATTTTAGTAGAGCGAGGCAGTACACTTAGCCACGCAGCTATAGTTTCGCGAGAAATGGGAATTCCGTGCATAGTTGGAATAAAAGGAATAACGCAAGCATTAAAAACTGGAGATAGGGTTAAAATGAACGGCTTAACAGGAATAGTGGAAAAAGTAGATGGCTAATTTAATAAAGTATAGCTCGTGTTGGGAAGATGCGTATTTGCTGGCAGATAGCTTGGCTATAGACGAAAATTCGGATGTTGTTTCCATCGCTTCTGCCGGTGATAATTCATTGTATATGTTAAGCAAGCAACCGAAATCTATGACGTGTATTGATATGAATCCAGTTCAAATCTATCTTTGTCAACTTAAAGAGGCAGCAATAAAATACCTTGATTTTGCTGATTTTGAAGCACTTCTTGGTTTTGTTTCTTGCGATACTCGCATAGAAATATTTAATAAACTTAGTCCGAACTTACCAAAAGGGTGTGGTGCTTTTTTTACGGAAAATATTTCGCTTATTAAAAACGGAATAATACACCAAGGTAAGTTAGAAAAGTATTTTCAGCTATTTGCTGCAAGAATTTTGCCCCTTATTCACAGTCAAGCAGAAATTCAAAAGTTGTTTACACCTAAAAGCCAAGCAGCTCAAGCAGAATTTTATAACAACGTGTGGAATAATTGGCGTTGGAAAGCATTTTTTAGAATTTTCTTCAGCAAAGCGGTAATGGGTTTGTTGGGCAGAGAAAAAGCAAAAATGAAGTATGTAGAAGGTAAAGTAGGTGAATTGATTTTTACCACAGCCGAAAACCATTTAAAATCTAAAAATTGCCAACACAATTATATGCTAAAGTACGTGCTTTCTGGGAGTTACTACAACGAAAGGCCACCTTATGCTTATGCGGAAAGTTTTAGGCAAGCTAAGGAGTGGTTGCAACAAAATGAGATTCATTATGCAGAATCCAATTTAGAGGATTGGCTTTCGCAGGGTTATAAATATAATCGGTTTAATCTCTCCAATATTTTTGAGTATATGAGCGAGGAAGAATTCGATAAAAACATATTTGCCATAGAAAATGCTTCGGCAAAAGGTGCAAAAATTTGTTATTGGAATTTAATGGTTCCTAGAATTGTACCGCAAAAAAGTAACTTTGTAAGAGAAGACAAATCAGTAGATGACTTAGGGTTTTTCTACAGAGAATTTCATTGTTTAATTAATAAATAGAGATGAGTTTAAAGGCGAAAATTGGTATTGGGGCACTAGCACTGCTTGTATTGGCACTGCTACTTAGCCCATTTAGAAAAGCAGAAAACAACTTTGTGTTAGCTAAAAAAATTACGATAAATAAACCTGCAAAAGAGGTTTATACTTATTTGGGCAATTCAGCAACGGCTAGCGATTGGTCTATGTTCGTAGATCACATTACTCCATTAAATCCAGATAAAGTGGCAGATGGTAAAAAAGGTTCCATTCGGCGGTGTTTTCGCAATTTGAACGAAGTTGGCATTTGGTGGGATGAAGAAATATTAACAGATATTCCGAATGAAGAAAGAGAACTTACCATTTACAATATGCACGGATTTATAATGCAAACACACAACCTTACCACTAAGCAGATTTACACGCCCATTTCCGAAACCGAAACAGAATTAACTTTTGGCTTGTATAAAAATGCGGAAGAGGTAGGCTTTATAGATTGGTTAAAACTCAAAACATCCGGCTGGGTAATCGCTCACATATTTATAAATAATTTAGAAGGAATTAAACGGGAAGTGGAGAGTAAAGGTGATTGAATTAAAAGAATATAATGCTGAAATTGCATCAGATAAGTATGCTGAAATTACCGATCTAGTGTATGCAAATGGAGCAAAACCTAGTCTGGATAATAAAGCAAATGCAATAGCCCATTTTGGCCTTGAGCAAGAAGACGAAGTACAAGCTTTTATAAGTGTTTTTAAAAATGCTGCTTTTGCAGATGCTCTCGTTTTAGGAAATTATCAATGTGTGGATGAGGATGATATTGCCAAGCAGCTTTTTTTGGAAATAGAAAAATATGCAAAAAGCCTTAATGTAAAGAATCTTGTTGGTCCAATGAACGGCGATTCGTGGCACGGTTACAGGTATTCCGTTTTAGATAAACCTTCGTTTTTTTTAGAAGCAGTACAAAAAAGCTATTACCTTAAGCAATGGCATAATGTGGAATTTGCTACACTAGCTAATTATCAAACCAATAGAGAAGTAATTCAGCACCATATCGCTTTGCCTGATTACAACGCCTATTTTAAAGAAAAAGGAATCACCGTTAGGCATTTTAACATGGCTGAAAGCAAAGCAGAATTAAGATTGCTTCATAGTTTTTGCAGCCAATTATTTAAAAATAACTTATTCTTTTCTCCCATTTCCGAGAAGGATTTTGTAGCGATGTACGAGCCCATTTTACCCTTTCTAAATCCTAGCTTAATTTACTATTTTATGGACAAAGATGTAATGGTCGGTTTACTTTTTGCGGTCGAAAATCGCTTCAATCCTAAGGAGATAATCGTAAAAACAATTGCACGGCATCCTGCAAAAAAATATAAAGGCTTAGCTCATATGTTTTCGGCACTTTTTCATCACGATTTAATTGAAATGGGTGTTGAAGCCATGCTGCACGCCTATTTTCAGGTAGATAACAATTCCGCTAAAGTTTCGTCTAATTATGGTGGCGAAATGTATCAGCAACACGTTTTACTTAGGAAGTCGTTGCAATGAATATTGTAAACCAGTTTCATAATGCTGCTAATCAATTTCCGACCAACATAGCCATTGTTTACAAAGGCAAGGCTACTACGTATGCTGCATTGCAACAATTGGTTTTGTGCAGAGCTAACGGACTAAAACAAGTAGGAATAGCCAAGGGTGATAATGTTATGCTAATGATTCCGTATTCGCTGGAGCTGTATGTTAACATATTAGCCTTATTCCATTTGGGTGTACGTGTCGTTTTGGTAGATGCTATTAAGGATAAAAAAGGTGTTTTAAAGGCCTATCAAAAAGCGGATTGCAAAGGCGTTATTACCTTGCCCATTATCAAATTATTACGGTTTTATTTCTTTGCAAAACCACTTTGGAGAACGTTCATTTCTACTCCAAAAGCCACTGCTTTAGCACAAAATGCTTGTGAGCAAACTGAGGGCGATTCGGCATTAATTACCTTTACCAGCGGCACTACTGGCAACCCCAAAGCGGCGGATAGAACACACGATTTTTTAAACATACAACTGAGCACATTGGTGGATGAAATGCAGATAAAATCTTCGGACGTACACATAACCAGTTTGCCCGTAGTTTTAATGTGCAATTTGGCCGTGGGAGCTAGTTCTATAATTTCCCCTAATCCAAGCAAAACTGTAGAATGGGATTTTATAAAAACACATTATTCGCCAAATATGGTAAGTGCGTCACCGGCTCATTTTACTGCGTTTATAAAACGACTAAATATCGAAATATTTAACAAGGTATTTATTGGCGGAGCTACAATTTTACCGCATTTTGTTGAGGAAATTACCCGGCAAATAAATCCCGAATACATTCATTTTGCGTATGGAAGTACAGAGGCAGAACCCATCGCCCTTGTTTCGGCGGTTGATGCCTTGCTCCAAAATCCGAATGAAAAAGGTATTTGTGTCGGCAAACCACATCCGGCAATAAAGTTGCTGATTGCAAGTGTGCAAGATGGACAAATTGCCGAAATGGACGAAGGAGAGATAGGAGAGGTGTTAGTTGCTGGCCCGCATGTGCTGAATAATTATTACAAAGACGAAGCCGCCTTTAAAGCCAATAAAGTAATAGATGGAGAAACTATTTGGCACAGAACGGGTGATTTGGGTTATGTACGAAAAGGCAAACTCTACTTTTATGGTAGGTTAAAATTTGCGTGGTTCGAAGGAGAAGAACTTGTTTCGCCTTTGGTCTACGAGAAGTTTCTGTCTCACCAAAATCCAGCAGCAGAAGGCACTTGCTTGCACCTAAACGACAGAAACGTTGTTTTTGCTGCAGGTATAAAAGTAGAAGACATAGCAACACTAAATCAGCAATTTGCTTATCCTATACACGATGTTATTTTATTGCCTAAACTACCCAAAGACAAACGACATTTAAGTCGAATTGACTATGAAAAATTGATAAGGAAGTATTTTGGGTGATGGGAAGTGATTTTGATTTATTCGAAGGGCACTTTGGTTAAACGGTAGAAAATGCACTTGAGTTTTATTGAAAAAAGGTAAATTTGAGATGTACATCAGGGGAATGCGATATTGTTAGTTTATGGTTTGTGTGTACTAATGTTGTCGCCAATTAAATACAGAACTCAAATGAAAATAGTATTTTATCCCATCTTACTCTTGTTCCTCTCTGCTTGTGTTTATGACCACACTGCAATAACTGAAGACCTAGGGGAAGGCTATTTTTATATGGGTGATGGACACGAATCTCAAATTCTTTTTAACAAAAATCGGGAGAAAAATGGAAGTAGTGGTTTAATAGTAACGGAACCAGAAGTAGTTGAATATAATTATGATAGAAAATATATAATCGTGAAATCGTTACGCAATAAAAATGAATTATTTTGGATTATCAACAAGGATTTACCAATTGACAGTGTTCGTTTTACTACGAAAAATGAATACGAAAAAGAATTACGCTTAAAAGGTATTTAATTGGAACTAAGAAAAAGAAAATAAAACTGTCTGGTTGCTTTTGGCTTTCCTGCAAAGTATCCCAGAGAGCAATTTCTTAACTTAATTCGAAAGAAACTTTGACATGCCATAAAACAAGTTTACTCAAATCTGTAAACAGACTCAAAATACCTTAGAATTAATGAAAAATTAAATCTGATAATTGTTTTTTGTAAAAAAAATTCTAGCTTTGATACTATCATATGATACTATTGGATCGCCGTTGAATGAAACCACCTTATAAAATAACAGGAAAGATTTTAAAGTTAATCGCTTCAATTTCAGAGAAAATTGGCGAGGTCAACTCTGCACACTTAAACAAACCACCGACAGAATTAAGAAAGAAGAACAGAATTAAAACGATTCACTCTTCGCTCGAAATTGAAGGCAATACACTAACTATCGAGCAAATTACTGCACTAGTTGAAAACAAAAGAATCATTGGCCCCCAAAAGGACATTCTAGAGGTTAAAAATGCGATTGCCGTTTATGACTATCTTGACAAATTGGACCCATATGAATTTAAATCTTTCTGTAAAGCCCATGAGATTTTAATGAGTGGACTAATAGAATCGGCAGGAAAACTAAGAAGTAAGGCGGTTGGAATAGTAAAAGGAGTAGAAGTAGCTCATATTGCTCCCCCAAGCGAAATGCTCCAACCTTTAATGAATGATTTGTTTGGTTACTTAAAAAAAGACGATGACTTATTACTTATAAAAAGCTGCGTATTTCATTATGAAATGGAGTTTATCCACCCCTTTATAGATGGTAATGGCAGGATGGGTAGGTTGTGGCAAATGCTCATTCTAAAAGATGCAAATCCTGTTTTTGAGTTTTTGCCCATAGAGACTTTAATCAAAGAAAGACAAGAGTTGTATTACGAAACACTTCGAAAATCAGATAATGCTGGTGAATCGACTGTTTTTATTGAGTTTATGCTGGATATAATTCTTGAAACACTAGAGGAATTATTGCAAATTCAGAATGTTAGTTTAACGAATTTAGATAGGATTTATTTATTCAAGACAGCGGTTAATAACGAATACTTTTCTCGCAAAGAATACTTAAGAAATTTTAGAGAAATTTCATCAGCAACGGCAAGTAGAGACTTGAAATTTGCTGTGGAAAATGGAATAATTAAAAAAATAGGTAATAAAAATACGACAAGGTATAGGTTTGTTGAGAATGCAGATTTAGCACTCAAAAAATCGTAAGCTAAGAAATCGAATAATACTGTATTGTTCAAAAAAAGGTTACCCAAAAATTAAAGAATGACTAAAAAAATCAACTGGGGAATTATAGGGATAGGAAAAATAGCTAACAAATTTGCGGAAGACTTAATGCTTTCAAGCGATGCAATTTTATATGGCGTCGCTTCCCGAGACATAAATAAAGCGAAAGATTTTGCCAAGAAATTCAACTCAACTAAATACTATGGTTCTTACCAAGAGTTGGCCAATGATTCTGAAATTGATATCATTTATATCGCCACATCGCATACGTTGCATTTTGAAAATACAATGCTGTGTTTAAAAAACAACAAAGCTGTTCTGTGCGAAAAACCAATGGGAATGAACTCTTTCCAAGTAAAAGAGATGATTGCTGAAGCTAAATCTCGGAATTTATTTTTAATGGAAGGCCTTTGGACAAGATTTATACCAGCAACAGAAAAATTAATTGAAATACTTAATAAGAAAACTTTAGGAGAGGTAGAATTAGTTCAAGCAGATTTTGGTTTTAAAGGCGATTTAAATTTTGAAAGCCGAGTTTACAATAAAAAATTAGGTGGAGGTTCTTTGTTAGACGTGGGTATATATCCCATTTATTTAAGCTTGCTAGTTCTTGGGCAACCGACCGCTATTAAAGCCAAAGCAACTTTTATGGAAACAAATGTAGATGGAAGCTGTATAATGCTGTTTAATTATAAAAATGGGGCTACAGCTAATCTAGAATCAAGTATAGAAATCGATACGCCTACAGAAGCCTATATTTCTGGAACAAAGGGTGTTTTAAAGCTCCATAGGCGATTTCATCATTCGGAGAAAATTACCATTACCCAAAATGGAGAAACTGAAACGATAGATATAAAATACAAAGGGAACGGCTATATACACGAAATAGAAGAAGTGAATACTTGCATACTAAATAATAAAACTGAAAGTGTTAAACTACCACTTAGTATAAGCTTAGATTTAATATCACTAATTGATATTATTAGAGAAGAAATTGGCTTGAAGTATGATTTTAAGACTATGACGAACCACGATGATTTTACTTAAACTTTTGAATAAATCAAACACCTTTTCTAACATTAAACGATGAAAAATCCATTCAAACTACTATTAGTTCTAATACTATTAGCCGCGTGTAACTCTACCGTGCAAGAAAACTCGGACTCTGCATTTGATACACCATACGGGAGCGATGATAAAGTAGGGAAGTACATAACACTAAACGGAGCGAAATTATACTATGAAGAGTATGGAAAAGGAGAGCCCTTATTGCTAATACATGGCAACAGTGGGAGTATTCAGTCTATGGAAAAGCAAATTGACTATTTTAAAAATAAATATCGCGTAATTATTGCCGACAATAGAGGTCAAGGGAAATCAGAATTAAAAACAGATTCTTTAACATTCAACCAGATTACCGCAGATTGGGAGGCATTAGTAAACTACTTAAAATTAGATTCCGTAAACATTGTTGGCTGGAGCGATGGTGGAATAATTGCTATAAAAATGGAAATTTCAGGCAAAACCAACATAAAAAAATTAGTAGCCACGGGTGCTAATTTAAGACCAGACTCCACCGCTGTGCACGCGTGGGCTATTAACCATGACAAAGAAACGCTAAAAGAAATTAAGGCGAAAATTAAAGAAAATGACACCACCCAAAATTGGGATTTGCAAAAACAACTCGTAGAAATGCTGCTTACTCAACCCAATATTCCAAATACTGATTTAGCCAAAATAAGAGCACAGGTTTTGATTATGGCGGGTGATGAAGACATAACAAAGAATAGCCATAGCGTGGAAATGTATGAGAGCATTCCCAATGCTCAGTTATGCATAATGCCTGGAGAAACGCATTATACCCCAGTTTCCAATCCGCCATTCTTTAACGAAATTGTGGGTAGATTTTTAAGCGAACCGTTTAAAAGGCCTTATTCCTATTTTTAAAGCTAAAAAAATTAAGTACACGCGTAATGAAGAATTAGAAATTGTACCTATTAAAATGGTAACTGTTTGAACTAAAAAAACACGACATATGAAATACAGCACCATAATAATATTAATAATGCTTGCCACCACTACGCTATTTGGGCAAGATGTGTCCAAGAAAGCCATTTACGGCACCTACTACAAGCAAGATGGCTTGCCTGGCAGAACCATTGCCAAGAGTGATAGTTCTGAAATTCACCTAATGCCAGTAATCTACAGCACTACCTATCTCAAAATAAAACGCTTTAGTAGGGCAAAGCTTACTACCGTGGATTTTAGAATGAATAACATGAAAACGACTTTTAAATATAAATGGAAGTTGGAGAATGACACATTAATAATTTGGGCTAAAAACGCAGGAACGGAAGAAAAATATAAAATGGTTTTAGACAGAGGGTATGTTCTCTATTTAGAAGCAGTAATGGAGAATAGGAGAGGGTATTCTAGGTGAATAAAAGGTTAACTCACTTCATATTAGGACTATCCAAAAAAGAAAAGAATAAATGTGAAAAGTAAACAAATTCTAAAGCAGTGTAACTTTTAGCATCTCGATTTCGTTAGAACAAATGTGTCTTTAGACTTTACTCTGAAACCATATTGCTAACCTTTACGAATATGCCAAATAAACTAAACGCCTTTTTTATACTTCTAATCTGCACAATGTTTATGCTAGCTTGCCGTCAGTCTCCAAATACTAGTCAATCTAATACAGAAATAACTGAAGTGGAGGAAACTACGAAAGTCGCCACTGCTGAGCAGGTAATAGATTCATCTCAGATGGAATTGAATGTCGTGAGCACTCCAAAAGTAGATGCAAAGCCAAAACAAGCAATAAGAAAACGTACTAGCGTTATAGTGCCCAAATCAGAAATAATTGCACAACCGACAGTACAAGAAAAACTAGCAGTTCTTAAGCTTTTAAATCCTCAGTTAACAGATAAACTTGCCAGCAAGCCGCAGCAGTTTTCGGTAAATAATAGTAAGCTAAGCAGTATAAACGGAAAGCAAGGTACAATTATCGTTTTTCCTCCTAACGCATTTACTACCAAAAGTGGTAAACCCATCACCAAGCCGGTGGATATTACTTTGGTAGAGTGTTACAGCCTAGCCGAAATGTTTGGCCATAATTTAAGTACAACGTCAAATGGAGATATTATTGAAACGGCTGGAATGATTAACATACAAGCTAGCAGCGGAGGAGAACAAGTAGTGCTAAAAAAAGGAGCAAAATACGAAGTTAGGTTTCCGCAAAATCAATCTGATAAGGAAAATTTTCAATTGTTTTATGGAAGAAAAACAGCAGCAGGAGAATTGGATTGGGAATTGGAGACTAAAAGTAATCTTGAAACAACTACGCAAAAAATCCCCAATCAGCAGGAGGGTTTAGTAGTAAGTAATTTACAAAGAAGTGGGTGCTCTTATCAGATTAGCGGATACACTACAATGATTAATAGCAAAGATGTAAAATGGAAATTGAAGGAGGATAAACGAGATATTTTTACCTACTTTATGCAAGAGTTTAGTGTTTCTGACGAATTAAGGGCGGAATTTTGTAAGGATAGTTATGATTATAGGATAAATATTAAAATTAATAAACAAGGCAAGATTACTACCATAAATCCTGTGAGCAGAAAAGTGCGAAATGAAATGGATTTACCCATAGATTCTTTCCTCCTGAATTTACCGGCACTAAGTCTTAATGCAATTGCTTATGCCGAAACAGATATGTATGCCAATTACTTTTTAGGCATAAGTAATGGCGTAGTTTTTAATACCGAAAAATACAAGAAGGAGTTTTTAGAAGAAAAGGTAGTTGGCGATAAAATGCAAAATGTGGATACAGAAGAAATGGAGAAATATGTATTTGCAGCTTCCGAATTAGGTTGGATTAATTGTGATCAGTTTTATAAGAACAGCAGCCCTAAAATAGACTTTGTGCTGGAAACTGAGAATGCTGAGAACACTTCTGCGTTTCTAAAATTTAAAAGTATAAATGCCCTAATGATGGGCTATTTGCAAAACGGAAAATTAGTTTTTAAGAATATTCCTACGGGCCAAGAAGTCTCAATCATTTCCATTCAATCGTACGAAAAAATACCTTCAATGGCTGTTTCACAAGCTACCACAAGCAACAAACCTTTGCTAGTTACAAATTACCGACCTTTTACCGTAAGCCAGCTAAACGAGCAATTAAAATCTTTGTAATGGACAGAGTGTTAAATATTGATTTTTAATTAGTTAGTACGTAGATTAATGGTTTTGTGTATATCTTTCACTGCCTTTTTGTAATCTTTCTTGCGGGATATTTTAAATAAGGTTAGCAAACAGATATCCTTTTTCCGTAGCCATAGAAGCACGTACAATGCAAATAAGGAGCAAGCTTTATTTCGTAAAATCCGATCTAGAAGAAGAACAATTTATTTAGTGCTACTTAAAGCCTACTCGTTGCTTTTGGTGGACTTCAATTTTGGTAGAATCAAATTCCAAAACATCTTCAAGTGCTAATGTTGCCATTATTTTTTTAGTCCGTTCTTTACTGCTTAAACTCGCCATTCGCAGTTCTTGATTTCGGTATGCTTTTTCAATCATTTTACGTATAGAACGAGCATTGCCAAAGAATTTGTCTCTATTTACGTACAGCTGTTTAATGTATTTTTTTATGTGCGTTTCTGCTTCAGAATTTGCTATCAACCCTTTTTTAAATAACATAGTTTTAGCAATTTCCCACAACTCAGTTTCTGTAAAATCAAGAAATTGGAAAGTACGGTCGAAACGCGATTTTATTCCTGGATTGGTTTCTAAAAAACTATTCATATTATCCGTGTATCCCGCTACTATTAAAGCAAACTCACCACGGTGATCTTCCATTTCTTTAATCAATGCTGCTATGGCCTTCTTGCCAAAATCATTTCCTCCTTGATTAGATGTTTCTGCTATTGCATAGGCTTCGTCTATAAACAGTATTCCTCCCATAGCCTTTTTTATTAGGTCTTTGGTTTTTATAGCAGTTTGCCCTACAAACCCAGCAATTAAATCTCCTCCATCTGCTTCTACCAAATGGCCACGTTCTAATAACCCTAAAGCTTTATAAACCTTGCCGATAATACGTGCTACTGTAGTTTTACCTGTGCCAGGATTGCCTAGAAATACAGAGTGCATAGAAAATGCTTTCAGAATATCTCGTTTAATTTCTTTGTAGTAAGAGGTAAGCTTTACTAATTCTTCTACCTCACGTTTTATGTTGTTTAAACCTATAAGACTGTTAAGCTCTGCCAGTGCTTCTTTTAATAGCACTTGGTCAATTTTTAAGTTTAGCTTTTCATTTGTTCTACTTGCAATGGGTTCTTCAATATCAATGGCTTTAATTGTGAGTAAATCAGCCTTTGTTAAATTTTTAAGCTTAAACGCTCGAACCATACGCACGCCTAGGTTTATTTTGGCTTCATCAATAATGGAATGGGCAAAACGTCCGTTTCCAAAACTTCGATCTCTGCTTCTGTATGCTGAAGTAATAATGGCCTCCAATTTTATTTTAGCATCTTCACCAATAATTACATCACGTTTTTCGGCAGCATATTCTGCTATGCTTAAAAGTTCTTTTGGGGTGTAATCGTTAAACACAAAGTAATTTCTAAACCTAGATTTTAATCCCGGATTTGAGTTTAGTAGTTTGTCCATTTCTAGAGGGTAACCTGCCATAATTATTGCCAAGTCGCCTGGTCCGTCGCTCATTTCTGTAATAAGTGCAGCCACTGCTTCAGAGCCAAAATCGTTAGTAGAGCCTTCTTTAAAAAGCATGTAGGCCTCGTCTATAAACAATATACCACCTCTAGCCTTTTCTATCATTTTCTTTGTGGTTTCGCCAGTTTGTCTAATGTAGCTCGATATTAAATCACTGCTTTCTACGCTTACAACATGGCCTTTGCTTAATATACCAATTGCCTTGTATATTTCACCTAATAGCTTAACTACGGTAGTTTTTCCTGTGCCAGGATTGCCTATAAAAACGCTATGGAGGTTTAGTCGCTCATCTCCTTCTAAGCCTTTTTTATTTCTGTAATCTAAATAGCGTTTATAGTCTATATACTCTAGTATTTTATGTTTAATGTTCTCGAGGCCTACTAACGCATTTAACTCTTTTAATACATCTTTTAGCGGCCTATTGGGTGTTTCAAATACAATATCTTCCTCTGTACTTTCAGTAGTCTGGGGCAGATTATCAATTGGTTTTAACGGAACTTGGTAATCATCTAATATATCAGGTTGATAAAAAGACAAAATTTGTTCTCCCAATAAAACCTGTTGCCCATCATTTAAATCTACATGTTTGTTGCCAACTGTAAAAGTAATTACAGCAACTACGTGGTCCATAAATACTATTTCAACTCGGTAATTATCTACTAGCCAAGTTGTCCCTTTGTTGTTTCCCCAGCCAGATGTTATAATAAATTCCTCTTTTTCAGCGGTAGGAGCTACAATGCTCCTTGATTCTGCAGAGCCTATCAAAGTTCCTGAATCGTCATAAAAATTAAAAAACAACTCACATAGCCATTGGGTAGGAACGAGGTTTATAAATTGCAATTCCACTGCAACATACCTTGTGTGGTTAGCATCAAACTCTTGTAAAAATTGTCGTTCTTCAGCACTTTCTAGTTCATCTGAAGATTCATAAGTTTTTAGCGAAGTAATATCGAAATAAGGATTATAACTCGGATTCAATCTTCCTACATCTTCCACAGTAAATTGCGTAGAAGCTACAAACTCATCATTTACATATACATCCCAAATGTATTCTCCCTTCGCCCAGTACTCGCCTAGTTGCTCATCGCCCCAACCAAAGTCGGTGTGTATTAAATTTTCGGTTTTACTTACTTCTATTTCCATTACTTCTGAGCATAGTTCTTTGTTTCTTTCTTGCTCGTGTAAAGAAAATGCAGTGAATGTAACTTTAGCGGCCCAGTCTTCCTCATCAAATTTTTTATTATAGAAAGCAAGGCTAGCACTTAAGTAATTTAGCTCTTGTCTTTCAAAAACAGTTCTATATTTTCTAATGCCGCTTTTGCCTCTATCCCAAGAGTATGTTTTTAAACTTTTAAATTTAAATAAATCGACGTTTTTGTCTTTTGAAAACCACATAATCTAATGGCTAAAATTTTTCTTATAATAAATAAACGAACGAACCGTAAAGATTAAAAAAGGAATCAAAGCAACGGTTACAATAATTGTTTTTTGACGAGAAAAGCCTATTATTTCAGCTACACCTAGAACCGAAATTAATGTTAAAAGGAGTAAGGTTAGGTTAAGTTGTTGACCATTTTTGGTCATTATCATATTCATTCTATTTTGCAACTGGTCTTTTAAGCTAGCAATGTCTATATGCATTTGCTTAATTAACAGCTCACGTTCCTCAGCTTTGTCTAGTTCTTCTTTTAACCCTTCCCCAATATCTAAATATGCCAAATTATTGTTTTTAATAAGTTTTACCCACTCATTGTTTTTATTGGCTATAGCTTCTGTTAAAATATCGTTAAAAATAATCTCCCTTGAAAAATTGGTATTAATCAGGCTTAACTCTTCGTTAAACTTTTTAAGCTTATTAAACCCTGCATTAGGTATCTCTAAGTTTACCGTAGTTAACCTTTTTGTAGTTACCCAAAGGTTTGAAAACATTCTTAGGGTGATGTTAAAAATGGTTTTTTGGAATAAAATGCCCTTTAGCAATTCAATCATTCGGGGGCTTAGGTTTGAGCCAATGCAAACCATTGCTTTCATGCCAATAAAAACATGGCAATTTTCTAATGTAAAGTGGTGTATAACCCAATCTGTAACAGGTGCAAGAATATTTTTATATCTTTTGTCTTCAATAAACTGTTTCGAATCTTCAATGGGTATGCCAATACTTTCGGTAATAACTAAAGCATAAGAAGATAAACTTTCTTGTAGTTCTGTATTGTTTTCAACCCCATAGGTGCATTTTAGCAGACTAAGTTGATTTTCGGTAAGAAGAGGGAGAAATTGCTTTGTAAATTCTGTTTCTAAGTTCCTTATCACACTTTTTGCCTTATCTATGGGTAAGTCTGTATCAAAACAAATACCTACAAGGCTGCTGCCATCTTTATCCAATAACACTCCTTTAGCCTTTTCTTCTTTAAAAGAATTTCGCAATTCTGCTTTCAGTTTACCTGTGAATGTAAAGTCAATTGGTTTTAGGAAACAGCCGTTTTCTAGCATTTTAAACGCACCGTCTTCTAAGTCTTTAAGTTCGCCCTCCATACCAAATTCGGTAGGCGAGGTGTAAGATTTATGAGACCCCAGATGCCTATTTAATGTAAGCAGATTGTTTCTTCCCATAGGAAACCACTCTGATATGGTGATTGACGGATTTTTAAATTTCAATGAATTCATGGGTTATAGAAAAAAGGGTTGATAGTTAAGGGCTTTCTCGTCTGTTTTATCCTCAATTCCTTCGTGTAAAAAGCCATCAATGTTTTTTTTCTTGTGACTACTGTTTGAGCAAATTAAAACGGGGTTTTTGTCACTTAGCTTTATGTTTAGAACGAGACCGCAATTACAACTTAAGGTGGCTTTTATTCCATCATGTTGTTTGGTGTTTTTTAGATGTAAATCAATGTACTCAAAACCCTTAGTAGAGCACTGGTGTGCATTTACATCTCTTGATGTTCTGCTTCTTGATCTTGCTCTAATTAGTAAATCATAATCTCTTAAAATGTTTATGTCTTGCATAAATTTTTTAGATTCCCAGATATACTTGCGTGCTTCTTTGTAATCGTAAACTAGTAGTTCATTTAAATTGTACTTAAAAAACTCTTTTTTAGTTAAATAAAAGAACAATGCACAAGCAGCAGTATACTGTAAATAGGTGCGTAGCTTTTGATTGGAATACAGAGAATAGACTATTAGAATATTCTTTTGATCCTGATCTAGACCTTTGATTTCATTGCCCATAATTTTGTATCTTTTCTGTATCTCAAAGTTAAAAAAAATAAAAACGAAAATGGGTATGAATTCTAATTTACAATGAGTCTACAATTTTGCTAAGGATACGCAAAAGTGTTATTAGAGAATTACTTAATTATATAGGGATTGGTATTTTTTTGCAGAGGCAAATTGTTAATTTATACTGTCGAAATTAATGCCTCATAAACAATATGCAAGGATGTTAAAAGTGGAGTGCTATAAATATCGCTATTTATTTACTCTCTTGTTGGTCTATCATTAATCGTGCAAAATTCAATGAGTTTATCATTTTAACAATTTTGCCTTCGTCCATCACCATTAAATGGAGTAGGCCATTTTTTAACAAAAAAGGGAGTTTTGGCCAGGCCAAAACTCCCAATTCTGAAAAGTTTAACCAAAATGATTAGTTAGGTAACACCACAATTTTACGTCTTACTTCAGTTGATTTTGTATTTACAACCACAAC
>Ga0102812_10000696_pt1 | contig 23970 bp, 19 predicted proteins | sample ColrivemetaGS713_FD_79334 | JGI IMG/M metagenome (GOLD analysis project Ga0102812, IMG submission 79334) | Estuarine microbial communities from the Columbia River estuary - Flood tide ETM metaG S.713 | ecosystem: Environmental > Aquatic > Marine > Intertidal zone > Estuary | place: USA...
AATTATTTTGGGCATGCCTTCAATTGAGCTTGCAGCAAAATGGATTAAAGTATCCATGATCATACCATCTGCTAAAACTACCTGAATCCCTTTTGCAAATCCAACTACGAGGGCAGCTACCGCCATTTCCTTGGTGCCGCTCACGAATGCTTCTGCTGTCTCCTGAGGACTTAGTTTGCCGATCCAGGCTGCAATTACAGCCATTAATAAGAATCCACCTGCCATTTCAGCCAGCCACCAATTCATGGTCTGCATGCAAAAGATTATCAGGATAAATATGAGTACTGTAGCATAGACAATAAACTTGTGTCTCTTGGTTAAATTAAGTTTTTCAAATGATAAGCTTGAATTATCCACCTTTACGCCGTACATCAGTGATTTTGTCGGGTCTTTTTTGATTTTTCTTCCATATCTGTACAGATAAATAATAGCCGTTATTAGAATAATAACGAAAAAAATCATCCTGAATCCAATTCCACTCCCTATAGGGACTTCTGCTATTCCTTGAGCGATTTGAACCGTAAAAGGGTTTGTTGTTGCAGCAGCAAATCCAACATCTGCGGCGAGAATGACCAGACCTATTCCATAAATCCTGTCATATCCCATTTCTCTTGCCAGGTAAATAAAAAGCGGGACCAATGGGATAAATTCCTCACCCATTCCCAAAGTGGAGCCGGCAATGGCTATTAAAACCATCAAAAGGATGGTGAGCCAGGTATCAGAACCAGAATATTTTCTGACCAATGCCTGAATAACGGCTGTAATGGTACCGGTTCTTTGGATGACACTAAAAACACCTCCTAAAATAAAAATGAAGAAAATGATATCAGCCGTACCTTCCATCCCCCGTGGGATCGCCGATAAAAACTGTAAAAAGCTGACAGGACTGGCTTTGCCCTCTTCCTTAGTCTCAACAAAAATACCGGGAATAGAGTAATGTTTCTCAATTTCCTGAAAGGTGCCGGGAACAACCATGGTTCGTTTCAGGCCATTCAACTCTTTCTCCTCCCGGATAAATTCACCGGAAGGAACTATATATGATAGGAACACCCCGAACAAAATTATGCCCGTGAGCAAGGTGTACACATGGGGGACCTTTAACTTTTCAAACCATTGAAAAGACATTAATCCCGTTTCATTTTTTTGATTACCAGGACATCATAAGCATAAACAGCAATTGCAGAAAATAAGGCTAAAGCTGCAAAAATACCCCACATGATATCAGGTCTTTGCATATCTCTGGCAAAATGACCGTATAATTGACCGGAAAGTATCCCTCCGAATAAATTCCCCAATGCAATACACCAGTAAAAATAACCCATGTACAAAGCAACTTTTTCAGGAGGCGCAATGCTACCTGTGTATTCTTTTGATTTAGGACTGGCTAGCATTTCACCAAATGAAAATACGATAATACCAGCAAATACAATCCATCCTGTATCTCCAAAAATTAAGATCGAGAAACTGACAACAGTGATCAAAACACCCCAGAAAATGGTTGTAAATGGTTTTAACCTGGTCACTAAATATGAAATCAACACCTGGAAAAAGATGATGGCGCCAGCATTGAAATTGATCATATATTCCGGGTTTAATTGTCCGGGAGTTGTCATGTTATTACCCATGCCAACTGCCCAGCTCTCAAGACCTAAGCCTCTTAATCCGGAAGTAAATAAATTTAAAATATCTGATGTATCTACGAAATCCCTAATATGCAATGGAAGGGTGTAAAATAATTGATTGAATGATGTCCAGAATCCAGACATTAACAAAAGAAACAATCCAAATCTCCAATCTCCAAGTTTCATTGTCTGTCCTAACCAATGTTTTCTTTCACCCATACTTTTTACGACCAGGTCATAAATTACATTTAAGCCAATCCATCCTAATGAAAGATAAATAATGTGCATCCATGTAAAACTCCCGTCTGATGTGTATTTTGATCCCAAAACGAGCAAGGCTAACAGCCCAAAGACAAATAGAAAGAATCTTCCATTTCCCAATACCTCAACCATGCCGGAAAGTACCTGTTTCAGGCTTCTCTTATTTTCTGAATTTGCTTCTTCAGTTGGCTCTTTAAAGAAGAACATGATCACTATAAAGTTTAATGAAATCCATATTGCTGATGCAATAAATACGTAGTTCCAATCCCATTTTCGCACAATACCTGCAACGATCGGACCTACAAAACCACCAATATTAACCATCATGTAAAAAATACCAAAACCCATGGAGGCTGATTTTTTACTCGTTACCTTACTGATAGTACCTATAATCACAGGCTTAAACATAGCCGCACCTAATGCAACAAGTAAAAATGCAAGGAAGAATGTTGGAAATGTTTTAAATTGGCCTAATAAATAATAGGCAGGTACCAAAACTACAAATGCCGCAAAAAGCATTTTTTTGAAACCATAACGGTCGGCCAGCGCACCGGTTACAACCGGAAACAAGTAGAGGAAAAAAGTTACTACACCCTGTAAAACACCACGATCTTCATCAGAAAAACCAAGACCTCCCTCGGTAACAGAACCAGTAATATATAGTGAAGAAACAGCAAAAAATCCGTACCAGGCCATTCTTTCAAATATTTCCATGGTATTTGCAGCCCAGAAAGTTCCGGGAAAACTCTTAATTCCTACCTTGTTATCCTTTGACATTGTATTTATGTTTTTTGAAACGGAAAGATAAAATATTTTTTGGAAATTCTGTCAGACATTTTAGAGGATGTACTTACATTGGATTTGAATTAATCATAAAATGATCTTCGTATGAAATTCTACCCTAAGCTCTTCCTGTTTATCTGTATGACATTATTGGGATTGACTCTGTTTTCATGCGAATTAAAAAAACATGAATCTAAGCTTCAACATATAAATGGATCGGATACAACAATTGTATTGAAAACCATTTGTTTTGGAGCTTGTAATCGCCAGTGGGAAGATCAAAGCTATTGGCAGACAATTGAGAAGGAAAAACCTGACCTTTGGATCTGGATGGGGGATATCATTTATTGTGATACTGACCATATGAGCCTTATGAGATCACAGTATGATTTGCAAAAAAGCAACTTAGAATACATGGCATTTATTGACAGCGTTCGTGTGATCGGAATTTGGGATGATCATGATTTTGGTAAAAATGATGGAGGAACTTCATTTTTGGCTAAAAAAGGAAGCAGAGACCTTTTGTTCGATTTTCTGGATATTCCTGAATCTGATCCAATTTGGAAAAGAGAAGGTGCCTATCAATCTTATGTTTTTGGGCCTGATAGTCAACAGGTAAAGGTGTTTTTACTCGATGGCAGGTATTTTCGGGATGATCTTTTGCCGGATGATAACTCAGATCAAAGATATTTGCAAAATAAGGATGGCACTTACCTTGGAGACAAACAATGGCAATGGCTCGAAAATGAACTGAAAAACAACCAGGCAAAAATCAATATTTTCGTTTCAGGAATTCAGTTTATTCCTACAGAACATTATTTTGAAAAATGGTACAATTTCCCGATTGAAAGAGAAAAATTTATGAATTTGATCAGTTCAAATTCTGTTCAGAATCCCATGATCCTTAGCGGGGACAGACACATTGGGGAAATTTCAAAAACAATAGTTAATGGTATGGAACTCTTTGAAGTCACGAGCAGCGGACTTACCCATTCTTATGAGAAAGCAGATGAAGAAAACCCATATAGAGTGGGTGAATTAATTTCGGTTCGCAATTTTGGAAAATTAGACATGAAATGGGAAATGGATAGTTTATCCATAAGATATGCCATACATGATTTGAATGGCAATACTTTGGAATCTGTTCAAAGTACAGTGAAGTTGAAAGATTAAGACAACATGACCCAACATAATTTATGCCTCTCTTAATAAATTCAAATACATCTGAATCGTATTCTGAAGCCCATAATATAAAGCATCACTAATGAGCGCCTGACCTATGGAAACTTCCAGTAAATGAGGAATGTTTTCTCTGAAATATTTGAGATTGGTTAAATTCAGGTCATGACCTGCATTTAAACCAAGTCCGGCTTCATGGGCAGCAATAGCTGTTTCCCTGAATGCTTTTATAGCCATAACTTTATCTTTGGCATAATTGGCGGCAAACGGCCCGGTGTATAGTTCAATGCGTTCCGCCCCGGTTGCTTTAGCAGACTCAATCAACTCTGGTTCAGCATTAAGAAATAAGGAAACGCGAATGCCTTGTTCGTGTAATCTGCCTATAATATCCTGCAAAAAAGCTTTATTCTCTTTCGTGTTCCAGCCGGTATTTGAAGTCAGAACACCCGGAGGGTCAGGAACAAGCGTGCATTGGTGCGGAGTATTTGTCAAAACGAGTTCCATGAATCTTTTGTTGGGATACCCTTCAATATTGAATTCAGTAGTCACCAGCTTTTTTAATTCAGGTACGTCTGCAAATCTAACGTGACGCTCATCCGGTCGGGGATGAACAGTAATGCCTTGCGCTCCAAATAATTCGCAATCTCTGGCGACCTGATTCAAATCAGGTACATTTTCTCCTCTGGCATTCCGAATAAGGGCTACTTTATTGATGTTTACGCTAAGTCTTGTCATTTTGCATTGTTTTCTGGGACAAATTTCGGTATAATTTAATTCCAAACATCAATTTAATTGAATAAATTATTATCAGAAATAGGCCTGACTTCCCGTCTTTACGACCTAATTGACTATTTTTGAAAAAAATATAGAAATTGAAATTGTTAAGAAAAGCATTGATCCTCATTACTCTTTACGTTCTCATGCAATTGGTTATGATGTTAATTGCCTATTTGCTATTTAACGTAAATCTTTTCGAGATAAATAAAAATGCTTCTGTTAATTTCATCGATTCTTTTTCTGTAAGTGAATTGAAATTATTTATTTTCCTGAATCAAATTTTTGGCTTGTTCCTGCCTGCACTATTCTTCTTGCTAATTTATTATAAAACAAATTTTTTCAAAATAATTGACTTGGGGATTTCGAGCCGGGCAGAATTGCCTGTTCTGGCTCTTGCCATACTCCTTTTTAGCTATCCTGCCATCCAGTTTCTTGTATATGTCAATGGGCAGATTCCCATTTCGGATTGGATGAGTGATACGTCATTGGAAATTCAGGAATACATGCTTAAGGTCATTTCGATGGATAGTAAAATAGACCTGATAACGAATATCGGGCTCATAGCACTGGTTCCGGCTATTTCAGAGGAACTGTTTTTTAGAGGCATGCTCCAGAAAGAACTGTTGAAGATATTCAGAAAAAGCCATGTGGCAATTGTGACAGCAGCCGTCATTTTTAGTGCTTTTCACTTCCAATTTGAAGGTTTCCTTCCCCGTTTAGGGCTTGGTCTTTTGCTTGGATACGCTTATTTTTATACAAAAAGCTTTTTTGTACCATTTCTGATGCATTTTACCAATAATGCTATTATGGTTGTTGCCGTATACCTGAATCCTGAAAAAATTGAGGTCACCCTGCAGGAAGAATTTACTCCAGTCAATTATATGATTGTAATAGTTTCGTTCATAGTGGTAGTTTCCTTGTTTAAAATATTGAAAAATAAAAAAGAGATACATGAAGATCAGCACGTTGTATAGAAGAAGTATTACTGGCCTCATTTTCGGGCTCATAGTGTTAGCACTCATATTGATCAATCAATTAAGCTTACATATTTTTGTGTGGTTGATCGCTTTACTTTGTAGTTATGAGTATCTTCAAATGCGGTCGGAGATCAAATTGGGAAAAATCGCGCTTTGGTCAATTTCAGTACTGGTCGGGCCCGCTTTGCCTGTACTGAATTATCTGGAACTTTTTTCATTTAATCCCATCCTCCCATTGGTGATTATTTCAGTTTTATACCATTTGTATCTAGGGGGACGTGTAATTTTTGATTATCAATATAGCAAGAGTTCCTTCAATATTATCTTTTCCTGTTTTCTCTACATTGGACTGCCTCTGCTATTGTTGAATCAACTTTTAGTGGACAAATATGATTATATCCTTATCATTAATATATTGGTCGTAATCTGGGCAAGCGATACTTTTGCATACCTTATAGGTTCTACCATGGGTAAAACAAAATTGCTATCCAGGGTATCGCCGGGGAAAACGGTTGAAGGAGCCATTGGAGGTGTTGTTTTTTCTATAATATCAGGCCTGATTTTATATAAATATCTGCCAATAGGGGATATCTATTTTCACCTTTTCCTTGCAGTAGTCATCTGGTTTTTTGGTTTGCTGGGGGATTTAGTAGAATCCCATCTGAAAAGAAGCTATAATTTAAAGGATTCAGGCACGATTTTACCCGGACATGGTGGTTTTCTCGACCGGTTTGATTCGTTTAATTATCTGCTCCCATTTGTGATGTTATACCTTCTTTTATTCTCAAATTAATGGGTACATTTGTCGATCACAATATTCTAATAATATAAATCTAAGGGAAGAATGGATAAAAAACCACTCATACTACTTACGAATGATGATGGAATTTTTGCTAAAGGAATCAAATCACTCGTAAAAGTGGCAAGGAAATTCGGGGAAGTTGTCGTAGTCGCCCCCAATAGTCCGCAATCAGGACAGGGACACGCAGTTACTATAATGGATCCGATTCGAATTCATAAGGTGGATGTTTTTGAAGGTGTTGAATCCTGGGAGTGTTCAGGAACACCGGTTGATTGTGTGAAACTCGCAACGAATGTGATCTTAAAAAACAGAAAGATTGATTTGTGCTTATCGGGAATAAATCACGGTAGCAATGCCTCTATCAATATTCTTTATTCAGGTACAATGTCTGCTGCGATGGAGGCAAGCCTCGAAGGAATTATGTCCATTGGGGTCTCTTTGTTGGATTATAGTTTTAATGCAGATTTTAGTGGATCTGAACTTGTTTTGGAAGGTCTTATCGGGGAGGTTTTGAAATCCAAACAGGATCCTTGCTTGTTAAATGTAAATATTCCAAATGTCCCTTATGAAGAGATTAAAGGAACGAAAATTTGCCGTCAGGCAGATGGAAATTGGGAGGAGGAATTTCAGGAATCCAGAGATCCACGAAATCAACCCTATTATTGGCTGACAGGTAAGTTTGTTAATTATGACGAAGGAGAGGATACGGACCTTTGGGCATTGGACAACAATTACGTGAGTATCGTGCCTTCACATCATGACCTGACAAATTACAGTGTTTTGGATAAATTGCAACATTTATCTTCCGAAAAGTAATTTTGATTCAGATCACAAGTTTTATAATAAAGATAAATTTTTAAGTAGTGAAAATTGATAAAAATATTTTAATTGGGCTGGTCCTTGGACTTGGCGTTCCGGTTGTGGGATATGCAATAATCATGATCATTTTTGAGCAATTGACTGATCTGGGTTGGATGAATGAACTCTCTAGTTCATTCGGAGTTATGAAAAGGATGCGTACCATGGGCGTTTTGGCCATCGCTGTAAATCTTATTCCTTTTAATTATTTTAAACGTGCCGGAAATATGAGCTCAATGCGAGGTATTGTTTTGGCAACATTCCTTTATGCAGCCTTCTGGATAATCTATTTTTGGAGTAGCATCAATCAGTAATGGGCCTGTCCAGATTCTATATCATTGCAGGGGAATCATCCGGGGACCTGTATGGAGCTGAACTGGTCAGAGAAATTAAAAATCTTACTCCAGGAGCTTTGTTTTATGGATTTGGCGGACCGGAAATGCAAAAAACAGGTGTTGAAATTTCAAGGTCTATAGATAAACTTGAACTCATCGGGTTCACTGAAGTTGTGTTGAAAGCTGGAACCGTTCTGCAAAATTTCAAAATTGCTAAAAAGGATTTGATAAGGATAAAACCGGATGCCCTGATCCTGATTGATTACCCGGGTTTTAACCTCAGAATGGCTGAGTGGGCAAAGAATAGAGGCATAAAAGTGTTTTATTATATTGCCCCTCAAACCTGGGCATGGAAAGCCTCCAGAAATGAAAAAATCAAAAAATTTGTTGATAAATTGTTCGTTATTTTGCCATTTGAGGAAAATTATTTTTATAAAAATGGCATCCCTGCTGAATTTGTGGGGCATCCCATGGTCGATCAAATCGAAAATTTCAAATCCAGTCAAAAAGCCGAAATACCTGTTTTTTCCCAAATTAGTGACAAGAAAATTATTGCGATTTTGCCTGGTAGCCGATCTGGTGAAATTTCAAAAATGACACCTTACCTGATCAATATGATCAAAAATATGCCGGATAAGCATTTCGTGATCGCAGCACTGAGTAAAAATCCCAAATCACTCTATGAGGCTTTCAAACATTTTGATAATGTACAGCTGATTTATGACAAAACACTGGATGTTCTTCAAGTAGCAGACTTCGGTCTGATTAAATCAGGAACTTCTACCTTACAGGCTGCCTTGCTCAAATTACCACATGTGGTTTTCTATAAAGTAAGTCCGATTTCCGGATGGATAATGAAAAAACTGGCAACCATTAAGTTTGCGGCCTTACCTAACCTCATTCTTAACCGACTGGTCGTTCCTGAATTATTGCAGGAAGAATTAACCTCAGCTAATCTTGAATTCCAACTCAGAGCAGTGATGGAAGAATCAAAGAAAGAAGCTCAAATATTGTCATTTGATCTTTTGGAAAGTAAATTAAAAAAAGATCATAATAGTGCTCAACTAGTGGCGCAGGCTATTGTATCAGCAATAGAGTAAATTATCATTTATTTTGTATTTATACCAGGTTTATTCGCTTTTGCCTGGCTTCTGAAGCAACCATAACAGGAAAGCATATTCCAGTGCGGTTTCCTTTAATTGTTTGAAACGGCCTGATGCTCCACCATGTCCTGTGTCCATGTCACAATGGAACAACAATGGATTATTATCCTTTTTAAATTCGCGCAGACGAGCCACCCATTTTGCAGGTTCCCAGTATTGAACCTGTGAGTCATGGAAACCAGTTGTAACCAACATTGCAGGATATGATTTAGGTTCTATGTTGTCGTATGGTGAATAGGATTTGATATAATGGTAATATGCTTCATCTTTTGGATTGCCCCATTCGTCAAATTCTCCTGTAGTAAGCGGTATTGACTCATCCAGCATGGTCGTCAGAACATCCACAAATGGTACCGCTGCAATAATGCCTTTCCATAAATCAGGTCGCATATTAATCACAGCGCCCATCAATAAACCACCTGCACTTCCACCCATCGCAAATAATTTTTCAGGGTGAACAAATTTGTTTTCTTTTAAGTATTCTGCCACGCAAATAAAATCATCAAAACTGTTTTTCTTGTTTAGCATTTTACCATCCTCATACCACTTTCTTCCCAATTCTTCTCCGCCCCTTACATTGGCGATCGCATAGATAAATCCTCTGTCAAGTAAACTCAACCTTATACTGCTGAAATAAGGATCCAGACTAATACCATAAGAACCATATCCATATAAAAGTAATGGGTTCTGACCATTCTTTTTTGTGTCCTTATGATATACAAGCGATATAGGGATGCTCTTTCCATCCGGACTGGTCGCATTAATTCTTTCTGTTTTATAATTGGAGGAATCAAAACCGCCTAAAACTTCTTGCTGCTTCATCAGTCGAATTCCTCTGTTCTCAAGATGATAGTCATAGACAGCTAAAGGACTGATCATGGAAGTATATCTCAATCTGAACCACTCTGTATCATAATCAGGGTTTTTGCCTGAAAAAACAAGGTGATTGTCTTCCGGAAAACTAATATAATGAGATTCACCCTTACGATTGATCACTCTCAATTGTGTGATACCATCTATTCTTTCATTTACCACAAAGAAATTTCTGAAAATATCCATCCCTTCAACTAAAATTTCTTCGTTGTGTGGAATGTAATCTACCCAGTTTTCTAGTTTTGTTTTATCCAGCGGACAAGTCATGATCTTAAAATTCACAGCGTCCAGGTTGGTTCTCATAAACCACTGGTCTTCAAAATGCGAGATGCTGTATTCCAGCTTTTCTTGCCTTTCCTGAAATATTTTGAATTCGCCATCGGGTTGGCTGGCATCCAGAAATCTGAATTCATTAGATAGGGTAGAGGCTGAACCAATAACCAGATATTTCTTTGATTTGGTCTTGGAGATAAAGGTTATGAAACTTTCATCTTTTTCATGAAATACTTCAATGTCTTCTTTTGGGTTTGTACCTAGTTTATGCCTGTAAATTTTATATGACCTTAGCGAACTGTCCTTAACGGTATAAAAAATGGTTTTGTTATCATTTCCCCAAACGGCATGTCCCGTGGTATTTGTAATTTTGTCCTTTAAATATACGTCTGAACCAATTTCTTTAAATTTCAGGGTGTATTTTCTTCGGCTTTTAGTATCCTCACCATATGCAAGTAACTTATTGTCAGGGCTAATGCTCAATCCTCCAATTTGGTAAAATGCATGATCTTTTGCAAGTTCATTAACATTCAAAAGCAAGATTTCTTCCGCCTCAAGATTTTCCTTCTTTCTTGAAAAAACAGGAAATTCCTGTCCCTCTTCATATTTGGTTAGATAGTAAAATCCGTTTTCGAGATAAGGCACTGATTGGTCATCTTGTTTGATCCGTCCAACCATCTCTTCATACAACTCAGTTTGAAGGTCCTCTGTTCTGGACAGAACCTTTTTTAAATATGCATTTTCAGCATTCAGATGATCCAGCACCTCTTTGGTGTGATCATCAGGAGTTTCTGCATTTTTTTGTTCATCGGTCAGACGCATCCAGTAATAGGGGTCATTACGCTTGTCACCATGCTGTTCAATCTCATGTTGCTTGCGGACCGCTATTGGCGTTCCATTTTCATTAAATTTCATTGAAATAAATTTAATAACAAAAAAAGGATGTGACCCAAGTTATATCAATTATACTTGATGTTATCTACGCTTAATCATCCAGTTTTAAAACTTCAATAAATGCTTTTTGTGGTACTTGTACAGATCCAAATTGCTTCATTCTTTTCTTACCTTTTTTCTGTTTTTCTAGCAATTTCCTTTTTCTGGTTATATCTCCGCCATAACATTTGGCTGTCACATCTTTTCTTAAAGCAGACAAAGTTTCTCTGGCAATTATCTTTTGCCCGATAGAAGCCTGAATGGCGATCTGATATTGTTGCCGTGGAATTAATTCCCGGAGTTTTTTACACATTCTTCTTCCAAATGACTGCGCTTTATCACGATGGATCAAGGAAGAGAATGCATCTACTCGTTCGCTGTTCAATAAAATATCCATTTTAACCAGATCTGATTTCCTGTAATCCAGCGGACTGTAATCAAAGGAAGCATATCCTCTTGAAATGGATTTTAATTTGTCATAAAAATCAAATACGATCTCTGCCAGGGGAAGATGATAACTCATTTCAACCCTGGTTTCAGTCAAATAAGATTGATTGATCATTAAACCTCTCTTTTCAAGACATAAATTCATGATCGGACCGATGTAATCCGGTTTTGTGATGATCTGTGCAAGAATATATGGTTCTTCAACTGAATTTAAATAAGTTGGTTCAGGTAAGTCAGATGGAGTGTTTACCATCAGTTTTTGATCCTTGGTAGTATAGGCAAAATACGAAACGTTTGGTACGGTTGTGATAACGTCCTGATCAAATTCACGACTCAGGCGCTCCTGGACGATCTCCAGATGCAACATTCCCAGAAAACCACATCTGAACCCAAAGCCCAATGCATTGGATGATTCAGGTTCGAATATAAGTGAAGCATCATTTAATTGTAATTTTTCCAATGCATCCCGCAAATCTTCAAAATCGTCATTGTCCATTGGGAAAATACCGGCAAATACCATTGGTTTTACCTCTTCAAAACCTTTTACGGCCATGTCGCAGGGATTTTGACGATGGGTAATGGTGTCTCCGACTTTGATCTCTTTGGATTCTTTGATCCCGGTTATAATGTAACCAACGTCACCTGCGCCCAGAGTTTGCTTGGGAATCTGTGTCATTTGAAGAATACCAACCTCATCCGCCAAATATTCTTTGTTCGTATGTACAAACCTCACTTTATCTCCCTTACTGATCGTACCATTAAATATTCTGAAATAAGCGATCACACCACGGTAGGAATTGAATACTGAATCAAAAATCAGTGCCTGAAGCGGGCCTTTTGGGTCTCCTTTAGGTTGAGGTACTTTCTTCACGATGGCTTCCAGGATTTTTTCCACACCTTCACCGGTTTTACCGCTGGCATGAATAATGTCTTCCAAATCACATCCTAAAAGATCAATGATCTGATCTGTGACTTCTTCGATATCGGCGCTGGGCATATCGATCTTATTCAGGATCGGAATAATTTCCAGGTTATTTTCAATTGCCAAATATAAATTTGAAATCGTCTGGGCCTGTATGCCCTGAGTCGCATCTACCAATAATAAGGCCCCTTCACATGCCGCTATAGACCTGGATACCTCATAAGAGAAATCCACATGGCCTGGAGTGTCAATTAAATTCAATGTATAGCGCTGCCCGTCTACCTCCCGGTCATAATACATTTGTATTGCATGACTCTTTATAGTTATACCTCTTTCTCTTTCGATATCCATGTCATCCAAAGCCTGATCTTTCCTGTCTCTTTCACTGATCGTATTCGTCAGATCAAGCAATCGATCCGATAAAGTACTCTTACCATGATCAATGTGTGCAATGACGCAAAAATTCCTGATTTTTTCCATAGCGCGCAAATATACGTATTTAAGCAAATTACAAATATATTTTTTTGTGAATCAGCTAAAATATGATTTGAAAAATAATTATTTATTAATTTTTATTTAAAAACATATTATAAAATTATGTAATATGTAAATTAAATTTTATATTTGATCCGTCAATAAGATATTAAGATTTTTCCTGATAAACCGGTATTGTGGCTTTTATTTTCTCTCTGCGGAGACATCCCAAAAACAATTTCCACAATACCGGTTGGAAAAATTTTCCTTCCTTCCGCATTTTCCAATATTGCTTTTTTCTGAATTCAGTCCGATCCTGGGAATGGTAAGTAAGTATTTAATTCTCAAATTATTGCCTTCCGTTCAAGTTACGTCATAATACTCGTTATGTATATATTCTTATAACTGTTTCAACATTCTAGATGCTAAGTTGTTCGTTAATAGAGTTGCATTTTTTGTGTAATATTCAATAATCATAAATTATTTGGTTTTACAATAGTTTATATACCTTTGCGTTCTATCCAAATATCTTAGAAAAGCTATAAATATTAAATTTTGACCGATAAGTTAGTTATCATTCCTACTTACAATGAAAAGGAAAACGTTAGGGAAATTACCAGAGCCATCAGAGAATTGCCTATGTTCTTTGATATTCTCTTTGTAGACGATGGTTCGCCGGATGGCACGGGTAATATTGTAAAGGAATTACAAAAGGAATACGAGGGAATACTTCTAATAGAAAGAGCTGGAAAACTCGGGCTGGGAACCGCCTATATCACTGGTTTTAAAATGGGACTTGAAAAAGGCTATGAGTTTATTTGTGAAATGGATGCTGATTTTAGTCATAAACCCGTAGATCTCGTCAGATTGGTTAAAGCCTGTGACAACAATTATTATGATTTTTCAGTGGGCAGCCGTTATGTTAAAGGAGGGGGTATCGAAAATTGGCCATTTGATAGATTATTTCTTTCTTATGGTGCATCGATTTATGTGCGGATGATAACCTGGATGAATGTAAAGGATCCTACCGCCGGTTTTGTCTGTTATAAAAGAGAAGTTCTTGCAGCCATGGATCTTGATAAGATCCGATTTATTGGTTATGCATTTCAGATTGAAATGAAATTTGCAGCAAAAACGCTCGGTTTTCGCCTGAAGGAAGTACCTATCGTGTTTACTGACAGAATCGCCGGAGTCTCTAAAATGAACAAATCCATCATCAGTGAGGCAATTTTTGGTGTTATTAAAATGAAATGGAATAGCTTCTATAGTTCTTATCGAAAAAAATTAATTATAAATACCTGAATATAAGTATCTTGTGTTCTATTGTTATGACAAAAATATTTCTTATAAACTTATAGGAAAGGACTTATTGTATTTATTACAATTAACTATGATATAATTGTATGATTTCGTACCTTTGAGGACTTTTTTGAGAGCAAATATTAATTCGAATTTAAATGGAAGAAAATCAACGCGTAATCCCGATTAGTATAGAGGAACAGATGAAATCAGCTTACATAGATTATTCTATGTCTGTGATTGTCGGAAGAGCCCTCCCGGATGTTAGGGATGGACTTAAACCAGTTCATCGAAGAGTGCTGTATGGGATGCATGATTTAGGTTTAAGCTTTAGTAAATCTTATAAAAAATCCGCCAGGATCGTCGGGGAAGTACTCGGTAAATATCACCCACATGGTGATTCATCAGTGTATGACACAATGGTTAGGATGGCACAGGATTGGTCTCTTAGATATCCGCTGGTAAAAGGACAGGGTAACTTCGGGTCCATGGATGGAGATAGCCCGGCAGCAATGAGATATACAGAAGCCAAACTGGAAAAGATCAGCGATGATATGCTGGCCGATATTAAGAAAGAAACAGTTGACTTTAGATTTAATTTTGATGATACTTTACAGGAACCAACAGTCCTGCCTGCCAGAATTCCGAACCTATTGGTGAATGGCGCTTCTGGAATCGCAGTAGGGATGGCCACAAACATGTTGCCTCACAACCTTACAGAAGTTTCCGATGGCGTAATCGCAATGGTGAATAATCCGGATATTGAATTAGATGAGTTGATGGAGTTTATCAAAGCACCTGATTTTCCAACCGGGGGTACAATTCATGGGCATGATGGTATCCTGGATGCTTTTCAAACAGGAAGAGGAAGAATAGTCCTTCGTGGAAGAGCTGAAATTGAAGACAGAGGTGGAGATAAAGAAAGAATTGTAATCAGTGAAATTCCTTATCAGGTAAATAAAGCTACGCTTGTATCCAAGATCGCCGCGCTTGTTACAGAGGAGAGAGTAAAGGGAATATCTGATATCAGAGATGAAAGTGACAGGAACGGACTTAGGGTAGTAGTAGATGTAAAAAGAGAAGCAATTGCAAAAGTTGTCCTTAGCCAGTTGTTTAAATATACACCGCTCCAATCTTCCTATTCAGTAAATAATGTTGTTTTGGTTAATGGAAGACCTGAATTGCTGAACCTGACCCAGTTGTTGAGAGAGTTCATCAAATTCAGAATTGAAGTTATTATCAGAAGAACCGAGTTTGATCTGAGGAAAGCTGAAGAAAGAGCACATATTCTGGAGGGTTTACTCATCGCATTGGATAATATAGATGAGGTGATAAAAACCATTAGAAATTCCAAAACAGTTGACGAAGCAAGTCAAAGTCTTCAGGAAAAGTTTAAACTTAGTGAGATTCAGGCCAAGGCCATTCTTGAAATGAGACTTCAGAAACTTGTAAGTCTGGAGATAAATAAGATTCAGGAAGAATATGACGAGTTATTAAAAACAATAGAAGACCTGAAGGATATTCTGGGATCACCATCTAGACAAAATGATATTGTCAAGATGGAAATGGAAGAAGTGAAACAAAAATATGGTGACGAAAGAAGGACAGATATAAAATTTGCAGAAGGGGAGATCAATGTGGAAGATGTGATTCCGAATCATAAAGTGGTTATCACTATTTCTCATCTTGGATATGTCAAAAGGACAAAAGCTTCTGAATATAAAACACAAACCCGGGGCGGTAGAGGTTCCCGTGGAAGTAAAACAAGAAATGAAGACTTTATCGAACACTTGTTCGTCGCAATGAATCACAATTATCTGTTGCTGTTTACAGAACAAGGCAGATGTTATTGGTTGAGGGTATTCGAAATACCTGAAGGTTCGAAAACGGGAAGTGGACGGGTGATCAGAAATATTATCAGTTTGCCTCAGGATGATAAAGTAAAAGCATATATCCCGGTTACAGATATGAAGGATGAAACCTTCCTGAATGAAAACTTTATCATGTTCTGTACTCAGAAAGGAAAGGTTAAGAAAACGTCCCTGGAAGCTTTCTCAAGACCAAGGGTAAATGGTATTAATGCAATTACGATCGTAGAGGGAGATGCACTGCTGGAAGCCAAACTGACAGATGGTAATAATGAGATCATAATAGCAAATGATGGAGGGAATGCCATTAGATTCCATGAGTCTGAGGTAAGAACGATGGGAAGAGGAGCTGCAGGGGTGAAAGGTATGAACCTTAGGGCAACAGAAAATGTGATCGGAATGATTTGCATTGAAGCGGACGACACGGTAAAATCAATTTTGGTTGTTTCTGAATTAGGAAATGGTAAAAGATCTGACCGTTTGGATTACAGAGAAACCAAACGTGGAGGTAAAGGTGTTAAAACGCTGAAAGTTACAGATAAAACTGGTAAATTAGTAGCAATCAAAACCGTTGAAGATGAAGATAACCTCATCATTACTACTAAAAATGGGGTGGTGATCAGAATGGATCTTGATGGAATCAGAGTGATGGGTAGAGCGACACAGGGTGTAAGAGTCATCAGGTTGGATGAAAAGGATTCTATTGCAGATGTTGCCGTGCTTTTCGGAAAAGATGAACCACACGGGGACGAGGAAGAATAATTTTAACCTTACATTAGTTTATTTTTAACAATTCCTTAAGGGGATTTAAAATAAAACGATCGTCATAAAGTTACATGAAAGAGAATTTTAAAATTGCTAAAGATATTATAAATCAAAAAAAAACGAGACCTATGAAAAAAATAGCACTAATTGCATTTAGCTTAATCATAGCATTTACAAGTCTACAGGCACAATCACCTTCGAAGGACATGAAGAAAGCTTCAAAATTATTTGGAAGCTATAACCTTGACCCGGCATCAAACGGAGATAAACTGAATGAAGCTTATACCTTGATCAACGGGGCTTTGGAAGATGAAACAGTAGCAGGGATGGCAAAATCCTGGTTGGTTAAAGGTAAGATCCTGAACGAAATGTCAAATGAGGAAATTAAGAGAAAGATCCTTGATCCTAATTACAAACTTGTAAACCCGAATTCAGCTTTGGAGGCTTTTGAAGCTTTTGATAAAGGTTACAGCCTTGCTGAGAAAAGTTATAGAAAAAAAGAAGCTTTAAAGGCTTTGCTGGAAACAGAAAATCATTTAAATAATTATGGAATATATGCTTTTCAGGATAAGGATTATCCAGCAGCTTATATGAATTTTGATGCTGCAACAAGCCTTTTCAAAATGCTTACAGCAAATGAAAAAGGAGCTGAGAGCAGACTGAATGATCCTGCAGTTTACAGTGAGCATATTTTCTATACTGCGGTAAGTGCATATTATGGAGAAATGAAAACCGAAGCAAAACCCTATTTATTGGAACTGTTTAATGCCGGGACTGAAGAAGCAATGGTTTATGAATCATTATATGTGATCGAAAGTGAAACGAATGAAGAGGAAGCCCTTAGCTATCTTGCAGCTGGAAGAACTAAATTTCCACAAAACACAGGCTTATTGTTTGCTGAGATCAACCATTATGTTAAAAAAGGCGAAATGGAGAAAATGATCGACAAACTTGAAACGGCACTTGAACTGGAGCCTGATAACGTTTCTATCTATACTACTTTAGGAAGTGTATATGACAATTTGAGTACAAAATCGACAGAAGAGGGAGATAAAGAAAATGCACAGGTTAATTTTGATAAAGCACTGGGGTATTTCAATAAAGCCCTGGAGCTGGAACCAGAGAATTTTGATGCTATTTATTCAATAGGTGCTCTTTATTACAATGCTGCGGCAAATATGACAAAAGAGATCAACGAATTCGCAAATGATTTTTCAAAAGAAGGAACCAAAAAATACAATGAGATCAAAGCCGTAATGGATAATAAGTTTGAAGAAAGTCTGCCTTATTTCGAAAAAGCAGAAAAACTGAATCCAAATGATGGAAGTGTATTGCAGGCATTGAGTGAAATTTATGCCAGGAAAAATATGCTGGATAAATCAGTTGAATACAAAGAAAGGATTGAAGCCCTTGGAAAATAAGGTTTCAAAGCTAAAAATATATGAAAAGAGGTTGCCTATTCTGAGGCAGCCTCTTTTTTTTTGATTAATTTTGTTTTTTGAAAAATACATTCATTAATTCGTCAAATAATTTCTTTACATGAATACAAATAAACTGACATCTGAGCAGGCTATGAAGCTTGAAGACAAGTATGGAGCCCATAATTATCATCCGCTACCTGTAGTCTTAAGTAGGGGAGAGGGCGTTTTTGTGTGGGATGCTGAAGGGAAAAAATACTATGATTTTCTATCAGCATATTCAGCGGTCAATCAGGGACATTGCCATCCACGAATCGTTGAAGCAATGATCGAACAGGCAAAAGTTTTACATTTAACTTCAAGAGCATTTTATAATGACTCTCTGGGGGAATATGAAAAGTTTGTAGCAGAATTCTTTGGATTTGATAAAGTACTGCCAATGAACACGGGGGCTGAAGGTGTTGAAACTGCTATGAAACTGGTTAGAAAATGGGGATATAAAGTAAAAGGCATTCCTCAAAATCAGGCTAAAATTATTTTTGCAAAAGATAATTTCCACGGCAGAACCATTGCCGTGATCTCAGCATCCAATGATCCTGATGCTAAAAATGATTTCGGACCATTCACTCCAGGTATCGTTAGTATTCCTTACAATGATCTTGAAGCGTTGGAAAAAGAACTTAAAGATCCAAACGTCGCTGGATTTATCGTGGAACCAATTCAGGGTGAAGCCGGTGTTATGGTTCCGGATGAAGGTTATTTGTCAAAGGCGTGTGCAATGTGTAAAGAAAACAATGTTTTATTTGTTGCAGATGAGATTCAGACTGGCGTTGCAAGAACAGGACGTATCCTGGCTGTAGACCATGAAAATGTTAAACCAGATGTTTTGATTCTAGGAAAAGCACTTTCAGGTGGCGCATATCCGGTATCAGCTGTGTTGGCAAATGATGATGTTATGATGGTTATCAAGCCGGGAGAACATGGATCAACTTATGGTGGAAACCCAATGGCGTGTAAAATAGCATACACAGCTCTTCAGGTTGTTAAGGATGAGAAACTTGCTGAGAATGCCGAAAGACTCGGTAAGATTTTGAGAGCTGAATTGAGAAACATCGATACGGAAATGATCACATTGGTTCGTGGTAAAGGTCTCTTGAATGCAATCGTGATTAAAGAAATGAAAGGTAAAACTGCCTGGGATGTTTGTCTGAAATTAAAAGATAATGGCCTTTTAGCAAAGCCAACTCATGGTGATATTATTCGTTTTGCACCTCCTTTGGTGATTACGGAAGAACAAATCATGGAATGTGTGGGGATTATTGAAAAGACGATTAAATCTTTTGAATAAAAACTCAAAATTAAGTGTTGAGGATTTGGATGAAAATCCTTATCCTCAACACTTAAATATTTTTATTATATCGTAGCCTTAATTACTGCTTTTATTGTATGCATTCTGTTTTCAGCCTCATCGAAAACGATTGAAGCCGGAGATTCAAATACATCTTCAGTTACTTCCAGCCCTTCTAATCCGAATTTTTGAAAAATCTCTTCTCCAACAGCTGTTTTTCTATTGTGAAATGCAGGGAGACAATGCATGAATTTTACATTCTTATTGCCTGTCAATTCCATTACTTTTTTGTTGATCTGGTATGGTTTTAAAAGTTCTATTCTTTTGTTCCATACCTCATCTGGTTCGCCCATTGAAACCCAAACATCCGTGATGACAAAATCACAATCCTTTACAGCTGCCGCAACATCTTCCGTGATCATGATCTTTGCACCGGAATTTTTTGCGATCTTTTTTACTTTTTTAACCAGACCTTCCTCTGGTTGAACTTCAGAAGGCGCTGCAATTCTGACATCCATTCCCATCTTCGCTCCTACGAGCAACAATGAATTCCCCATATTATTTCTTGCATCACCAAGGTATGCATATTTGATGTCTTCCAGTTTTTTATCAGAATGTTCCTGCATAGTAAGCAAATCAGCCAATACCTGCGTCGGGTGAAATTCAGTAGTAAGACCATTCCATACCGTTACGCCAGCATGCTCAGCAAGGGATTCAACGATCTCCTGCCCAAATCCTCTGTATTCAATTCCATCATACATGCGACCCAATACTCTGGCTGTGTCTTCAATTGATTCTTTTTTTCCCATTTGAGAACCGGTTGGTCCCAGATAGGTTGTTGATCCACCAAGATCATGTGTCGCCACTTCAAATGCACACCTTGTCCTGGTTGAGGCTTTCTCAAAAATAAGTGCAATATTCTTTCCTGCAAGTACTTGCTTGTTTCCGCCAAGGATCTTCTGTGCTTTCAACTTAGCTGATAACTTGAGCAAATAGCTTATTTCTTCCTTTGAAAAATCAAGCAAGGTCAATAGATGTTTCCCTTTTAATCCTTTTTTAATTTCTGATTTTTTCACTTTCTCAATTTATTATATTTACGAATTCGATTTTATATGCGATCAGATGAGTTTTCCCAGACAATTTTATTTAGCTGTTTGTCTAATCATATTCCAGTGTGATCTTAGTTCCATATTTTTTATTCTCCAGCTTATTGGATTCAGTAATGATGCTTTTCTGACCCCCTTTCTGTACAAAATCAAGTGCAGCAATAATTTTAGGTCGCATGCTGCCTTCTCCAAATTCACCGGACTCTAAATAATGCAATGTGTCTTTTTCATCAAGAAATTCCTTGATTTCCTGGTTTTCTTCATTGTAATTTATGAATACATAAGGAACATCTGTAAGGATATATAATTCATCCGCACCAATTTTCTGTGCTAATAATGATGAAGCCATGTCTTTATCAATTACCCCTTCCACGGGCAATAACATGCCTTTTTCATCCTGATAGACAGGAATCCCCCCACCACCAACGGTAATAACAATTACACCATTATTGGCAAGATTTGAAATGGATTCCTTATTGAAGATCTGAATAGGCGTAGGCGATGCTACTACACGCCTGTAAGCGTTTTTCCTTTTGGAACTTTCTTTGAAAATCCAACCTTTTTTAGAGGCCAGATCATTGGCTTCGTCAAGGGTATATAACTTACCGATTCTTTTGCTCGGATTGTCAATCGCAGGATCATTTTTATCAACGAGTACCTGCGTAACCAATGTTACAACGTCTCTTTTAAGTCCGTGTTTTTTGAGAAGATTTCTAAGATTTCGCTCAATCATGTAGCCAATGCCACCTTGCGAATCCGCCACGCATATATCCAGCGGCATTTGTGCGATATTGTATAATTGTTCTCCGGCATCGTTACGCATAACGATATTACCAACCTGTGGTCCGTTGCCGTGTGAAATTACGATATTGTATCCTTCCTTAATCAGGTAAACTATGTTTTCAAGTGTGTCCATCACATTGATGTCCTGCTCCTGAATTGTACCAATCTGGTCACTGCGAATGATCGCGTTACCCCCCAATGCAATTACTGCTAATTTATTCATTAAAGCTTGTTAAATATTATATGTGTGACAAAAAAATGCTTACAAAACTAATGTAATTTTAAGTTGGAGTTGCCTTTTACTCTCTTTTTTTAATTCCATGGTTCCATTAAACAGATCTTTAGTCTAATGAATCTCCCAGCGCTTCATCTTTCAGGCGATCTGCGTCTTCTTTTCCGAGATATCGATCAATAATATAGTGGCCGAGATAGATGAGCGGAGTTAATAAAATGGCCATTCCAAATTTATAAATATAGTTGACAAAACCTATTGCAAGGACGCGTATAAGTTCCCAGTCACTACCGATATAGAATGCAATGATTAAGACAACAAAACTGTCGATAAACTGAGAGACAAGGGTTGAGCCGGTAGCTCTCAACCAGATCATGCGGTCTCCTGTGAGTCGTTTAATTCTTTGAAATATAACGACATCGACCAATTGTCCGACTAAAAAAGCAACCATTGACCCTCCAATGATCCATAATCCCTGTCCAAAAATTTTACGAAAAGCATTGTCCATACTTTCAATTCTATTTTGGGGGTCCTCACTTAACATGCCACTGGTGCCATCCCACCAGCTATTCGGACTCAATTCAATGGCACCATAAACCATCAAAAAAGCGAAAAGGATTAAAGCTACTGTGAGGTAGGATAAAAATCGAACGCCCTTTTTACCAAAATATTCATTTATGATATCTGTCATTACAAAAACAGCTGGCCACAGAATGGCACCTGCTGTCAGATTGAAACCCAAACCATCCACATCAAAAAGGCTCATATTTAAAGGAAGAAAGCCAAAACTACTCTCCAGGGAGAATATTTTTACTCCAATGAATTCTGCAACAATGGCATTTGTAATGAAAAAGCCAGCAAGAATGATGAAAAGACGTGTGGGTTTATGCTGGATCAATTTAGCCATAACTTTAAGAATATTATTATTAATGGTTGTAGTATAAGCATGCCATCCAAAATGACAGTATGATAAAAATCGTTTTTTTTGTATGAAAACCAAACAAGAATTGAAACAAATATGTTCGTTGCAAATAAAACTAAGCCTTCAAATTCCGAATAATTACCTAAAAGACAGGACCAATAAATGAATAAACTGCAAAAAACCAACAAGAGGAAGATAGCTAGATTTAAACTGTTTTTATATCCAAGAAAGCCGGGAATCGTTTGAATTTTCATTTTTTTATCAACTTCCAGATCCCTGGCGTCAAAAGGCAGCGTCAGAGCAAAAATAAAAATACTTCGTTCCACAAACAGGACTGTTGTTGCAACCCAATCCAGTCCATTTAAATGGCATGGGATAAATGCCGTTACAAGACCCCAGATTCCTGCAATTAGAAAAATCTTTAAAAAATTAAATTCACGTAATTTTTTTATTCGTTTAAATATTGGATGAGAATATAAGTAAGTTATGATCGCTCCGACTGCCAAAATGAGTTGTATCCAAAGTGTCTGAAATAAAAATAATGTACCGCCAGAAACCAATGTTACATAACTGATAATTTTGATGACTGATTTTACTGAGGATATTTCGACGTATTTTGCATTCGGATTTATTATGGACAATTTATCCAGGTCTGAAAGCCGGTGTAAACAATAAAGACCAGTCGTTGCAAAAAAAACCGCTAACAAATAATCATAGGGATAGGTGTAGGGACCTTGTGACTTAGTCAAAACTACAGTCAGAACGCTCATAAGAAAGGCTCCAAAACCTATATGAATACTACCATATAAATATATTGTAACTGATTTTGACCAAAGTTCTTGGAACTTCATTGACATTTGTTTATTTTGTTCAGCCATTTATTAATTAAAAAAAAATGTAATGTTGTTGCAAATTAGTGATTTAATTATATCTTTGCAGCCTTATTTTGAAAAATGATTTGAAGCATGGATGCAATAAAGTATGTACAAGAGCAAATGACTGAGACAAAGAATTTTCCTGAGGTAAAACCAGGAGATAACGTTTCTGTCAGTTATAAAATTATTGAGGGCGCCAAAGAAAGAATCCAGATTTATAAGGGTGATGTGATCCAAATCAGTGGAGAAGGTGCAACCAAGACATTTACAGTTAGAAAAATATCCAGCGGAGTGGGTGTTGAAAGAATTTTCCCTTTCAATACACCTAATTTGGTAGATATTGAGATTAACAGAAGATCAAAAGTAAGACGAGCAAAATTGTTTTACCTCAGAAAATTAGTCGGTAAAAAAGCCAGATTAAAAGAGAAGAGATTCTTCAATAAGTAATTTATTGAAGATAAAATAATAAAGAGAGCTTGTGAAAGCTCTTTTTTTTTGCCTTGAAGATACTAAATGCTTATTTGGGATCTAATTTGTTTGTAATGAAGCCTGTAATTACGTCCATTGCAGCATCGAAATTGATATTGTTATTCACGATGATGTCTGCTTCATATTTGAAAGGACGGATGTACTTTTCATAAGCAGGTAGTACATGTCTTTCATACCGGTACAATA
>Ga0102812_10000702_pt1 | contig 23731 bp, 28 predicted proteins | sample ColrivemetaGS713_FD_79334 | JGI IMG/M metagenome (GOLD analysis project Ga0102812, IMG submission 79334) | Estuarine microbial communities from the Columbia River estuary - Flood tide ETM metaG S.713 | ecosystem: Environmental > Aquatic > Marine > Intertidal zone > Estuary | place: USA...
ACAGGAGTGGGTTGAACAGGAGCAGCAGCGGGTTGAACAGGAGTGGGTTGAACAGGAGCAGCAGCGGGTTGAACAGGAGTGGGTTGAACAGGAGCAGCAGCGGGTTGAACAGGAGTGGGTTGAGCAGGAGCAGCAGCGGGTTGAACAGGAGTGGGTTGAACAGGAGCAGCAGCGGGTTGAGTCGGAGTCCATCCTTCTTGCCTCGACCACTCACGTTGGAACTGTACAAGTTCTTCCTTAAGAACACCCATACTATCAACCTTAACGTGGTCTATGGCTGATAGATTGAGAGCTTTAGGTCTCTTCCTGTGGTAATTCTTGAGACGTGGAGGCTCATCAAGATAGACTTGCCATAGATTTTGTCCGACTTGTACCAAGTAAAAATGGTTATTTTTCCATGTAGACTGATCTTTTTCGGACCACGGATTTTCCACCTGTTGGTGATGCAGATTCAAATAATACCTGTTGCCGTCAATCTTATCTATAATCGCATAGACATCCTTTGTAACAGAATCACGTAACTCAAGTGGTGGGCTTGGTCCCTTTAGCCTCAGACCGATAAGGTCACCAACTTTCAGATTCATCGTTTGCCCAAACTATCGCGAGCTTGAGGAATCGACACCTGATTGTTTATGATTACACCAACTTTTAAATTCTCATATACCATCTGCTCTTGTGTCGATTCGCGGGGGGTTGTGGCGGGACACGGGGAATTGCACCCCTCTGACGAGCTTGCTGCTTGTTCGTCTGTCCAGTGTGTGTCTGTTTGTGTTGGTCGGGGTGATGATAGACTCGATACCTTTTGCTGTGGCATTGTCCACCTCTTGGACTGCGTTTTGTATTGCTTTCACCTTCTGGGACTGCCACCAGAGCATGCCAGCGCCCGCGAGACCGAACAGTGTCAGTGCTTTGGACGCGTCGCTCATCTGTGTGATAGTGTCGGCGATGCCGAGAACTTCACTGTTACTCATTGTATGCGTGTGTATGTGCCAGTAATACGCTCGCTTGCTGACAGGGTTTACATATAGGCAAGGAGAAAAGTTTCGGTTTTGTCTGAGGTTTGCGTGCATCTATCACTTGAACAGGATGTCTCTGTTTTCTATGGCCACCAGGCCTAAGGCCAGTGTTATGGACCCGAGGTAGCGGTCGATGTGGCAGCTGGGGATGCGCTTGCATGGGCACTTGAGGATGATGTACAAGGCGTACATGAGGGGTGCAGCAGCCACGTACCTAAACAGCACATTTGACATCAGTGTGTGTGTGTTTGCTTCGTCGAGTGGTCTCGTTTTTATACAGTTACATCACATAAAAGAAACAGTACTATGAAAATCACCGGGATCGACGTCGGCACGAGAAACCTCTCTGTGTGTACACTGGAAGTGTTGAAGCCATACACAACCCCTGGTCAGTGGCCGTCGTTCCGAATACATGAGTGGAAGTCAATTGATCTCGGTGGCAAACGCGTGCAGGATAACGTGGATGCTTTATGTTGTTTGTTCCTGGCGGGTGGGGTGGATCTGAATTTTGCTGACCAGTTTGTCATCGAACTGCAGCTGGGTGGTAAGTTCGGCAACCCGACCATGAAGGCGGTGTCCCACGTGCTGCAGACACTGATTGTATCACATCGGAAGGACACAAGCGTGGTGAGTTTCCGCAACTCCAAGATGAAATTCAGCGCCTTTCCTCTGGAGTACCCCCACACGAAGCAGTCGAAGGCTTGTAATGCGCACTCCAAGAAAGGCCTTATGACCAAAGAGAACGCCATCCACCTGGTCAACGCTCTGCTGGAGAACAACGACGCCTATCCACAGTACGTTGAGCAGTTCAACGATCCTAACATCACCAAGCACAAACGCAAGGATCTGTCAGATTCTCTTGGCATTGCCCTCACACACTGTGCGTTGTCGAGTTAAAAATAAACCAGTGTATGCGCTGATAACAAACACCATGAGCGGTACTGACGACAGCATGCTGTTGTCGAAAACCCTCAGACTTCAAGTGACTTGCTCCACGTGCGGTAACAACACGCACATTCCGGTTCACAATAAAGAGACATCAACTCGACTATTGTTAATGTGTGTTTATTGTGATGAGTGCATTAAGCACATCGTAGACTGTCACAGAGAGTATCCTGAGTTGAACAAGTGGCCTGAAAGTTCAATCTCCGCGGCCTACGCTCGTCGGCGGGTCGAGCCAACTGAACATGGATGACACGTAATCCTCGCCCTTCTCCATAGAACTGATCACTCGTGAGGTTTGCTCCAGTTCATCCGTGGCCAAGTCAATCAGACCGATACGAGATACGATTTTCCGGCGGGCTCGTGCTATATCCAGTTCGTAATCACGGATCGCCTCTTCCAGTGCATTGTGTCGCACTTTCAGTTTGTCTTTATCTGTCTGCTGTAACTTCAGGATGCCGTTGCGCCGCAACTTAGCGAACCGCACTTTAAAGTTCGTGAACTTGCGCTTCACCGGTCCGTACGTACATTCGTATACACAGCGCCAGAAGTAGTTCGATTGATCAAGCATGAAGTTGGTGGCTTGGGTGCAGCATTTGAGGCGAATCATGTCGCGCCTGTCTAGGAAACGTATTATGTTCGTGCATAGTCCCTCATTACAGAACACTACACAGATACAATCCGCTGCAACGAATCTGCTCATATGTTGCTCTGTCTCTTTTGTCTCTGCATCTGCCAGCAACATCTTGTGTCGCTTGCGCTGGGCCTGTGCATGCCTACGAGATCCTTCGTGGAGTCCACGCTTGGGCATCGTCGCACACACGCCCCTTGTCCAATCCTTGTTGTTTCATACACAACACAAAATCTAAGTGGATTACAGCGCGGGAATTGGTGCGTTGCCTCTGTACATGTACACTAAAACTGCCAAGCCTCCCAGGGTCAGAAACACATTAGGGTCGTTGAGGAAATCTGGCAGTACGCGTGTGCTTGTCACTGGTGACGCATCACGCGGAGTGATCCGGTTGTCGACTCGGCTGAGATCCTCTGTGCCCTCGTCCCCAATGAGCTTCACGCGGACGTTGCCGTGCGCATTCTGCTGCAGAACGCCGTTGTCTGTGCTGTCCCCGACGGGCCTAAGCTCGATCGATAGCTGCTCCCCCTCGACCACGAATATACTCTTAGGAAGCTCAGCGCGCGCATAAAATTCGTTGCCTTTTATAGATCTTTGTGAGAACGCAAGCACGTAAGTAACAAAGGGGCTGCCCTCTGGAGTGATGCTCACGTTGAACCGAATAGGTCGGCTCATGCTGCCAACACCAGCTAGAATCGAGGTGATGTTCCCTGTCTTCGTTGACGTGATGACCTGCTGGAAGCCCCGGAAGGGTCTCGCAGTGAATGGTCCCACTATCGGAACTGAAAATGACGTAGACATCGTGACTTCTGATGGTTTTGTTTTACTATATTAGGAGGGGAAAAAAGATAGCGATGGAGTTCGCCTGATTAGATCGAAATAATATATAACCATAGAGTTAAAGCCTAGAGAAACAACCAATAACACAACTATCCCGTGTGTGTGCACAGTTCGTAACAGCTAATCTTAGAGTCATGTCCAAGGAGTACATGGAGCTCATCAACACCATGGAACAGTGTCCTCGGGACGCGTTATGTTCCCCTGTCTGTGGCATTCAAACGTATGCGCGCAAACGCACGGCTGGTGTATACAAGCTTCACGAGAAGTGGGTGGCATTCCAGAACTTCACTGCCCTTGATCAACAATCTGGCGCTGAACTGCTCGGTTACATTCGCTTGGTAATCCCTACCGGTTCCATCGTTGTCGTCTGCAGAGACAGTTGCAAAGAGTTTGGCATTCCGTACAGGATCCGGACGAACCAAGCGGTGATTGACGCCATATTCGTGGAGGTCGAAGCCGAGTCGGGCATTTTCACCAAGACACTAACATCGATCAACGACAAAAGCCAGCAGATCTATGTGGGTCACTGTCTGTCTCTGGTTAACGATATCTTCAACATGGACCATTACGATGTCAACGGGTGTGGCATCGTGATCCAGCCGACTGTCAAGGAGTGTCTCCGTGTGGGCGAATTCGTGGCTCAGAAGAGCTCCCCAATTGATGACGACGACAGTGATGAAGATGACGAGGGAGATGAGGAAGATTTCGACACCGCGGATGAGACGAAGGGTGAAGATGAAGGCGATGAGGATGAACCTGAGGAAGCTGTAGTCGGCGGTATTGAAGACCCCACGGCACTCATGTCGGGTGTTGTAAGGCCTCCGAAGAAGCCACCCCAACCGGTGCACAAGATCGTGAGCGAAAGCGATGAGGACGAGAGTGACGATGATGAGGGGGGTGAAGTCATTACGAAATAAACGTGATGAGTGTATCCATACGAGTTTATTCATTACTGTTATGACGTTGCACCTCATCTGCCAGCTTTGGCTATGTGGATTTTCTTCTACCCTGTGACCTTCTTTGTTTGCTTCTTGTCACTGGTATCGGTGACCGTGGCCCTGCTGGTGGTGGCGCTGGTGTGGTAAACCGACCAAGTGCAACATTTGCACTGCCAGTGGTAACTTTCTCTGGTTCATGGATTTGCGTATGCGGGGGGTACATCCGCGGCAAGGCAGGCTCGGTAAACCGAGGATCACCCTCGTACTCAGCGGCTGCGGGTCTAGAGTCCACTGTTATGTGTGGATCGCCGCCAAGTTGAATGAACATATCCGGGTCTATGATAGATTGATCTAATACCCTAATTTTCTCATACCCCCCGGGCTCCACACTTCGTGTCAGTGGTGTTTTCTGTTCGTACAGCTGCATTGGCATACGCAGATCCATGTTTGTTAGTTTGAACCGCTCGTCCGGTTCCCCCGGGACGAATGGATCCGATTGATTCTTCTTGTGGTCAAATATGCCCGGAGCAGGACTTGTAAAGGCGGATCTACCACTCTTCACGTCATCAACATCCTTCCACAGCTTATCGTCGGATATAAATGGATTCGCTTCACTGTCACGGAGTACTGGCATCGGCGCGTGTGCGAATACCGCATCGAACCCATTCGCGGGGTGACGTGTGCGTATCACATCATCGAATATCACATCATCGAATGACTCGTCCTGTCGTGTGGCATCTCGTGTCTTCTTGCTTAGCCAGTACGCGACTACACCCGCTCCCACTGCATACCACAAATCTGCCATGCGTTCGGTTGTGTGTGTGCACGACACTCAGTTTTATTATACGATGACATAAAATTTGAGGGCTCAGATGTTCACGATCGTGGCCACTTGCTTGCTTTGAATACAGTCAGTAGATGCCCCGTCTGTGTCTTCGTCCTCATCGATGTGTGATGTGTTATTGGTATTTGTGTTGGTGTAGTTAATGTCGTCGTTGCTCAGTGGTTGTATGTTGGGCGCAACGCGGAAGCTCCTTGCGGACCTGGCTGCATTGGACATGTTCATGACACCGGAAGTCCTCAAGTGATCGTTGATCTGACATGTCGACATAACACTAACGTCCTGCGCGCCGCTCCCCAGAGACATACTCCTTGCCCTGGGTGAATCGGATGATGATACGTTGACTGCGGGCTTGTGTTCCTCTAGCAGTTCAGCGCGCGCTGTTGCTCGATTCTTCGTTGATTGCATTTGTTTGTCGGTGATGTCCTCCACGCGTTTGGGTATATCCTCGGCAATCAGAGACAATGTGTTGAGTTTCTCGTTCACCATGTCTTCGAACGCCAAACACCTCTCGAATGTGTGTTCTCTTGCCAAGAAGTACTCTATGTCTCGCTTGGTCTCCTGGTAAAACATGCTCATATTCTCGTGGTTTTTCTGTTTCAAGTCAACTTTGAACATACGCTTGCACACTACCAGGATTGCCGTGATCGCGTCTAGGGTAGCCGCGAGGTAGTTTAGTCGGTCATCACAATCCCCACCTAGCTGTAAAACCATCGTGGAACTGGCAATTACTGGGAAAATCATCGTTGGTAGCGTCATGACTGTGTCAATATGCTTAAAAAACTTCGCGGAGTTGTGGTGACACAGAGACAAGAACATGGTCTCATTGTGTCTGCTGATGAGTCGTTCTATGATTCGTCTCTTCTTTTTCCGGCGTCTACGATCGCGATTGCGCTCTGTATGAGCATTGCTAGGAATCGGGTTGTTTTTCGATTGCGGCATGTATTAACACAGAGAGTGTCGGGTCAGAGTGTGAATGACTTTTAGTAATACATAATCAGAAAAATGACAACGTAACTGTGGTGTTATGCACACACATGGGGTGCTGCTTCTTGCGGCTCTTACTCTTGGGCTGCTTATGCTCCGCTGGTTTGTCGTGTTTGTCCGATTCAGAATCCACTGGCTCTTTGCCTGGCTTCATTCGAGACTTCTTTTGCACTGGCGCCTTGCATATATTGGCCTTCCGGCGCGTCTGTCGCAGCTCTTGGCTCATCATGTCCTCGATCTCAATGACGTGGTCCATCGCGTAGTTGATGATGTTGTTTTGCTTGAGCATGCGGAAGAACGTAAGTTGTGCGATCGTCGTGGTCAGCTTGCAGTCGTGGAGTTCGATAGTGGTGCGCTCGCTCCTCTTGAATGCGTCCAGCCAGTTCTTGCCGTAAGCGTTGAGGCAGTTGTCGTAAACAGCGGAGACACTGCCCACATCCCCGTTGATCTTGATCGGGATGTTGTCTCGCAGAGCCATGCATGAGCAGAGGAAGTTGAGAGCTCTTAGAGACAGGCGGTGTTTCTTGGTGATGATACTCATCATCGTCTGGAAGTAACTCTTGTCCTCACCGAAGAACTTCAGGAGTCCCTGCAGCTGCAGGTGTTTCTTGTACTTCTGGTTCTTGCGGCGAGGGGCACTGGTGCGTTTGGGTTTGCTCTTGATCTTCATCACCTTGTCATAGCCGATGGGCATCTGCGCTGGGCTGTGCATGGACTCAGACATGTTGTTGTTGAGAGCTATTTGGGTTGTGATGGACACAGTTGATGATGCCACTAACTGGAACCTTTTAAATCCGTCTAAAATGACCCTAATGACACCAGCTGGCACCAGATGGCTCCAGTAGCGCAGGCACAGCGACGCACAACCTACTAGTGGAAGAAAAGAAGCGTATACATATGCGAACATATTCCTGGCGACTCTGCCGACACATGCTGTTGTCTGTGTATTTTTTCCCTCATGTCACATTCAAAACAGACAAGCTCCTTCAGTGTTACCAGCATGTACGCCAACGACAACGAACCCATTCCTCTGAACAAGGGCGCGGTTAACCCTGAGGTGGGCAACCTCAGATCGATCCCTCAATCCCCGAGTTTTAACAATGTGTCTGAGATCAACCTCCACGGGGCCAACTGTGCGATCAGCCGCCAGGATCCGCGCGTGGCCATGTCTGTGACTCACAAGCATCTGCAATCATCTGAGTACATCCCACCACTTCCGGCATCGGATGTGAATGAGGGTCCCCTATCCCGCCGTGTCATCGCAGCTGCGCAGGCCTCTCCTGGTGCTCCAGTGGCACCTGAAATCGCCAAGCGGTGGGGTGTTAGTGGTCCAGGCGACATCAGCGGGGCTGCCATTGCGGCGTTTGAGGCCGATATGCATACAGCTCTGAAGAATGCTCAAAACGGGGTGGTGCGACAATACGAGTCCCCGAACGCACCCATTGTGACAGTCGGCCCCCCGGTTTACGACAAAGAGTTCGAGAACATAGAGAAGATGAACAGCCTACGCGATGAGACGACGACTCGTGTGCAGAGGGCGCTGAACGAGCTGGCCGTCAAGGATGTCATCAAGTCTAACATCGCACTCAAGAAAAAGCTGAAGTCCACGCTAGCGCTGCCACATATTAACTCTCGGACAGCACTGGCATTAACAGGCGCGTCTATGGCCTTCTACTTCTGGTACAACCAGTCGTAAGCATGTGTGTATGATACGTATGTGTCTGTGCGCTATGCACACATTCGAATTAAAGCATTGATAAATTCAGACACTTGACAATCTGATTGTATAGTTGTATTTATTTGTGTCGTTATAGTCAAACTGAAGCAAGCAAAGTGAAAGGGGTGAATTTCATCATGTCTGCCATAGAAATTGTGAATCAGCGCGTGGGTTTCGTCGAGTGGCTGCTGAACGAGCCTCTTGAGCGACAGCTCATCCTAGGCCTCGGCTCTGCGTTCGTACTGCGATTGCTCTACACGCGCCTGTTTCCTGGTACATTCGTCGAGGATATCATCATCAGCGAGAGTGCTGTCATAGACACCACTGAGCCTTTGGCAGTCCCTCCGTTCATCAAACCACTGGAAGAGGCCCCACCCGAGTCGGTGCGAATGAGCGCACACCTGGAACAATCAGCGATGCTATGATCGGTTCTGCACAATAGAGTATATTTCCACCGAGAACGAGTGCTCGATGTTGTTGAACTCGTACAACTGTCCGTCCTGTCGCACGAAGCGCACCTTGAACTCCTTCAGGAGCTGGATGGGGTTAGGGAAGATCATGGAGTTGGAGGCGAAGGAGTCGTAGGTAATGAACGTCGGGGGGACGTTCCATATGATCTTGGCGAACACATCTTCGATGTTCTCTGTGTTGGTGATAGCCGGGAAACCCTTGATCTGCAGGAACACATAGTTCTCGCCAGACAGATCCACGATCTGGTCGGATGTGGCAGACGCGACATTGACTACGTCTTGGGTGAATCCGAGGTTATGCCCGGCAGAGATGTCCACGTTCGGACCAGACGCGAACAGCAGAGAGAAGTTCCCTCCAACCAGGCGGTCGATACGGAACTTCTTGGTGAACGTGATGTACGTGACCACAAACTCCACTCCGAAGCCGACACCGACGGCGGTGTTCAGCTGCAGGTTGATTTCGTTGGCCAGCTCCACAGCCGTGTAGCTCCCAGGGGTGATCGTGACCACGTGGGTGATGTTCCCTCCGCCTACGTCGACTAGGTCGATAGTGGACGACTGCGAGTTGAATACGTACTGGGAGTTCGGGATCTCCGTCGACACCAGGCGCATACGCTTGACTTGCGAGATCGCGGGTAACTGGATCGTGTAGTCAGAGGCGCTGCTGCTGCTGGAGTTGTCTCTGGAGCGCGAGTCCACCGTGACGACGTGTCGCTGTAGTTTGGAATCGTTTAGTTCTCCGTGTGGAAACCGATCGATGATCCTCTGCCTCATTGCATCTCCCTCACGTGTTGTTGGAATCACCCTGTGTTGGATGACATTGTGTCTTCTTTCGCGTCCGACGTCGAATCGGTTGTCTGTCCTGAAGTTCGTCCTGCTCGCGGTGAGCATGGTGATCAATAAAAACGGTGGATACACACACAGGTTCACTTTGTTATGAATAAAGCGATTTTTTTATTTTGTAGCACATTGTGTAAACATTCTACCGAAACCCTCGATCGAAAGAGTATTTTTGCAGACGAATTATGGGTGCCTCTCAGTCTTCTCAGAGCCAGAACCAGCCGATGGACCGTCACATGCCAGTGACGACTGATGTGTATGCGAAACACCGCACACCGGGCTTGCAGAGCCGCCGGGGTCTGCCCGCCAGCAACCCGAGACTAGCCCTCACCAAGGGTGTGGGTCGCAGGGGAGGATTGGCTAACCAGGTGAAGTACAAGCAAAGCTTGGATCCCCGCGGTGAGGTGAAGTCCGTCCGCAATCAGAAGAAACACCCCAACACGGGTCAGTTGTTTAACCCCCGCGCCATGGGAGCCATGGAGGATAACTACACAATCAAGGGGCTGCGCAAAGACCGTCTCATTGAAATCTTCTGAGCTGTCTCGCATCAGAACGATGCGTTGACCGGCAGTGCGCTGAGACCCCCTTTCATGCTACATGTAGATGCTGTGTCGATGTTGTTCTGGCGGTTGGCGAGACACGTGGCCCTGTCCTCCCCGCTTCCACACATGTCTGTCTCATTGTCACCGAACGGTTTGTGGCCTTCAAGACGCCGTTTCGGGCCAGTCATGGAACTGAAATGAGAATCCTTGAGATCTCTCGTCGTCACTTGACTGGCACTGACCGACGTGATCTCGTCATGTCTCCGCCTGGCATGTCGGGTCGACTTGGTCTCTGTTCTCGTCATCGACATGAGCATTGCTAAAGCAGTAACACCGAGACCGGCGAGCACGAGTGGGTTTGACATAAACGGTGGCATCTGTGGTTCTTGTGTAGACATGACTGTGTATGTGCGTCTGTGTATCTTGATCAATCAATTAGTTGATCAATGTTATTTGTATACAACTAAAAATAAATCAATCACTCCACTGTCATCGAATTGTATGTATATCAATGTTTAATGTATTGATTTCATTTCCATTCTCAAATCTCGTTCCATGTACCACTGATCTTGTTGCTACTGCCACACGGATCACTGTGGTCTCCGTTGCAGGGGATGTCGTGCTTGCTCGCCCCAACTGCCTCTATCTTTACGGTGGCGGTTCCTGTTCTGGGGTTGCCGTTGGCCTCTATGACCTTCCACTTCATGTTAGACACACTGAGGTCGACTTGCATGCCCGCCGAGGGGTATCCCCCGCCGCCAAGCACGTACATATACACTCGGTTTGGGGTGTTGTACGACAGCTCTGTGTAACGCCCGGTGCGTTTGGGAGCGGCTTTCTCTGCTTTCTCCATGTCTGGTTGGATTACCAGGAAGTACAACGCGCTACCCCCGGCAGCCGCCAATACCAACGCGGCTGCAATCATAGCTCCGTCACCCATGATGCGTGTAACTATGTGTACGAGTGTTCATTGTCAATAGAAGCCATAAAATAAAAGAAACTGTATATCTACATCAGATCTCTCGCCAGGTGCCGGGTAGTGCCGGGCAGCCTTCGATGGTATCGTCACGGCACCTCGTGTCTTGCCGCGAAGCTCCCACCAGCTGCACCCGGGCGATGCCCCCACGCTCGTATGTAGTGCTCTTGATAACCCTCCACTTCAGGTTGGAGATACTCAAGTCAACGTCCATTCCCACAGGTGGCAGGTTTTGACCGACGGCAAAGCGTAGCGCGATGGTGTTCATGGAAATCAATGAGATGTCCAGAAACGCACCAGTTTGCTTGGGAGGAGGGGGGGGTGTTGCGGCAGCTGTAGGCGTCATTGGACTCGTGTTAGGGCTTGAACTTGAGCTGGGTCTGGATCTTTTCGAGCCTGAGAACAGCCCCCCAAACATTTTCGTGAATAACCCACTAACTTCATTTGCGGCATCCTGGATGCCTTCTCCGACGCTGTTGAATGCGTCTTCGATGTTTTGTTGCGTGACAGGGTCCTCACTGGTTTGTTGCGTGACAGGGTCCTCACTGGTTTGTTGCTCTTCAGCGCCCGCTGTCATATCTTCTGCCATATCCATCAGGGTTTGCTCGTGCACCACCAGATTCGTTGCCAGCTGGGCGCGAAAGACTGCAGCGGCCTTCTCTGCTTCCTCCATTTTTGGCTGAATCACCAAGAAATACAGGGCTGCACTCCCGCTGGCAGCAGTTATTAATGCAAGAAGCCCCTTTGCTACGTCACTCATAGTTGTGCCTGTGTGTGTGTCTCGTATAAACCAGCCGAATTTTATACATGACATGGTAAAATAAAACAACTACAATGTCCACATTCGAGGATGCCATTGGGAGGCACATCCGCGAGATCTACCAGATTGTTGGTGATGCATTGCCAGACACAATCCCTCATCTGCAGAAGCTGCAGAGCTGTGCCGATGAACTGTCGAACATATCGTGGCACAGCGCTGCTGTGGAGTTGTTTGTGCAGTGGCGCAAGGTAGACCATATACTCCTCAACGTCATCAAAACCTACGGTGAGGTGCGCTTCCCTGAATTCGAACCGTTTTTCTTGCCCCAGGAAATGGAGAAGCGCCTGGTAGATGAACTCATTGATTACTCCTACCTGCGAGTGTTTAAGCTGCGGCTGGCCATTTACAGTGCGTCTGAACGTGTCGTTCGCACAAAGGTTTATGTGTAAATAAGTGCGTTTTGTCGCGCTTGATTTAATTTAATTTCTATTGATAAAAAGACGAGGACATTCGTGAACCATGGCAACTTCGAATGTGAAAGCCGCTCTGCGCCTACAGGAGCTCGAACAAACACGCCGAGAGGCACAACAAGCATTGAATCTATTGCGCGCCAGGCAGGAACTGACCAGGGCAAATGCTGAACTAAATTTGAAATCCCCGTACCTGAAGAAGGACATGAACACAGGTGCCAAGGTTGCTATGGGCCTGGTCGGCCTGGGTGCAGTCGCTGGGTTGGGGTACTTGATCTACACGATGTCTACTGGTGATGAGCTGCCTGAAGTTGAGGCCATGGACAAACACAAGAAGAACAGACGCACATCCAGGACTCGCGGTGGGGGTGTCGTCGTGTGGAACGGGTGTAACAACAACTCCAAACCGGTGCATCTCAGTGAGGGCTACTACAGCCTGTCCAACCTCGTTGCCATGGGGTGGAGCGGCACGAAGAACGCTGTGCGTGTCACCGTGCCCAATGGCTACATCCTCACCCTAAAGGGATCATCCAACCCCGAGGCCACTGGCAACCAACAAGTGCACACTGTGGTTGGCACCGCAAAGAACCAGTGCGTACGTCTGCCGTGGGCCCCGCTGTCGATGGCCGTGCACCGGGGGAAGATCAACAGCAATGGGAGATACGTGCGCTGAACACGGGGTATGAAAGTAGTTGGTGTAGGGTGTCGTGATTGATCACTTGCGTGTGTTCCATAGATTATGGGTGTCGCCGGTAGTATCTGCTGGGACTGTTCTAGGCGCACACAAACTCAACGCTATCGCATGACGTATGACGAGTATCTGGAGTGGGCACTCACTGAGTTCGACAAAGCTACTAGTTCGGCGAATAAGTCCAAAACAAACTCTGAATATGAAGGTAAAACCGAGTGACACGGACTGAGCACGTACTGGCACGACTGACATGGCTGAAGAAAAGAACCAGATGTTGGGGGGTGTTACTGCAGAGGATCCCGATACACTGACAGAGGTAGGTGATAGTGATTTCGAGAAAGAACTAATGTGGGTGCAGGAGTGTATCTGTATCATTCACAGGACTTACGGAACTTCACCCTGCGAGGCAAAGATCAAGTCTTTCCTCATCGAGTGTCTCGATTCAGTGCAACCGGGCGTGAGCGACCCGCTAGTGCGCCTGGCATTCGATCGTTTTCTGTGGTCCGCGATCAGCACTTTCAGTATTTTCACACACGTGGAGTTGTGGAGCCGCATACAGGTGGGCAAGGAGGATGCACTAGCGGCACAAGACGAGTCGGTCCGTCCCGAGATCGAGCGGGCCCAGCGCATGGACCAACTGGAGGTGGAGGCGCGTGCAGGCGACGGAAAATAACATATATGGGAAGAAGACAAAAGCGTGAGACATGGCGGACGAGGGATCCAGACGCCCCGTTCCAGTATTACGAGATGTCCAGCCGCAGCCACCGAACATGCACTATCTGCAAGATCGAGTTCAAGGACAACACGATATTCAGGAGACACCTGAAGCAAGCTGGTTCATGTGCTCGATACTACACTCAACTCCACTGGAACGACGAGAGGTTCTCACCTGGCTGAGGCGGTTTGTGTTCGTGACGGGCCTGATCACCCAGGTATTGTGCTACCAACCTGCGGCCCACCAGCCTAGACCTACCTGAGCTGAGTCGAACTGAGTTGGATTGCACTGGACTGAATAAAACCCAAATTACACACAAACATATTCATTTCATTTTAGTTCATGTATTAGTATGCTGAATCTCATAAAGCTATCTATCCGTTGTTGTACATTTGTTGCCGCTGTTCGTCTATGATCGGCTCTGGGGGGACGTGTCTTTCCATAGATGCAACCGCGTTAGCAATCCCCTGTAGCTGCTGGCGGAACGGGAATCCCAGGAAGTTGTTGTTCAGTTGCCCCTCTTCGTCCTCACCGTCATCATCACTCGCATTTTGATTCACATGCTCTGGTTCACCCGGGTACAACAAGTTGTGCACAAAGTTGTCGGTGGGGTAGGACTGCAGGAAAGCGTCGAACATGAGAGTCAAGGCCTCCTGGTCAATGGGCTCGTTGTCGTCGTATAGGTCGTATCTACTCAGGTACCTCGCCATGTTGGCCAGGCGTCGGACGATATTCCACTGCGTTGTATGCAACTGTTCGTGGGTCCTGAGAGTCTCCGCATTGCTCTTGAAGTGACACTTGGAGCAACGGATGTACTGGCATTCTCTGTAGTGGTTGCTGTAGTTATCCTGCACTCTGATGCGCTTCCCGCATCCGATGCGAGGGCAGCGCAGCTGTCTGAACTCGCATTTCTCCACGTGCGCACAGAGACTGTCCATTGTGTTGCTGACATGACAACCATCGAATGGACACTTGTACTTTTTGTCCCCGGGAAAGCAGAAGCGGACGAATGCGTCGGGGATCCGCTGAAGGCCCTGGATTGTGACTACGTTGTCAACACACTGCGCATGGATCGTATCCTTGTTTGGGCGACACAGAGGACACTTGTTGCTGTACGTCACATTCACCCTGTTGACGATAGTCCATTTGCCGGAGACGACCAGCATACCCCAGATGCACGAGTAGCACATGAAATGTCTATCGCATACCTGGAAGGGCGCGATGGGCACCTCTAGGCAAATGCTACAGATCTCGCTGAACGTTCTGTCTTTGCTCGTGTCTGCATACATATTCACGTCCTCTTGTGATTCTACCACAGCGCTGCCAGGAGTCCCAGTGGTACTATTACACTTGTGTTCGCCTGTGTTCATGTCGATCGGGTCGGTCGGTCTGTGTGACGGGAGCGTGTTGGTTACTTACTGAGAACACAACATAATTCACTGGCTGAATTCATCACACCCACTGCGTTTTTCTCTCGACGGGTCCTGGGTCGGAACACACTTCTCGGGGGTTCGCTTGTGTGTGGTTGACATTGCTCTCCGAATACACCTTGTTGAGCAGGCGGTTGATGTCATCTAAATATGCGAACCTGTGCATACTCAGGTGACGTTGCCGTGTGCACTTTACACACGTCTTGAACACGTTCGAGTGGCGACACTCGGTGTCCCCCGCCGTCGGTGTGGTGCTCGTATCGAGTAATGGAAACCTGCCATGCATACTATCATCCATCCGAATCAACCGACTGGCCCTGGTACAAACACTGTCATCGCCATCGGGGGTTGGTACACTCTCCTTTGCACAGTTGAGGGCGGTCTGTACGTGATATGCCCGTGTGTTATCCGAGAACACGACATATGGACAATCCTGTCTAGCCAAAACGATTTGCGTGAGCTGGAAGGGTATTGCCACGGTGGATGCTGACATATTCCGATGTGTATTGGCGTGTGTGTGTGCGTTAGTGTTAGTGTTGTTTTGATGTGAGGGAAACAAAAATTTTCACTAACAATCCCTGGGCATCGATTCGGATGTGTATGTGCGGTAAAACACCTAGAAAAAAAGAAGTGTTATATATGTAAACATAACACCTGCAATAAGTGGGAGTACGTAACACTGCCAGACCATGGCGACTCAGGGTGATGAAAAGAATACCAGTGTGTGCATTGGCGCCATGGGGGTAGACGAGTTCTCATTCGAGACGTTTCCCCAAGGGCAGAAGTTCGACGTGGTATACGCTGACATCCCGTTCCACCTGATTGGCACGAAGAAGGTACCGGTTGCAGTGGATAACATCCCTCACCCCAAGATCAACCAGAGGGTCATGCACAAGATGCCAGTGAAACAGCTGACAAACGACAATGCAGTTCTGTTTATGTGGGCCACCGGGCCGAAGATCCAAGTGGCCATGAACGTGATGAAGGCCTGGGGATTCAGCTACAAAACTGTGTTCAAGGTGTGGTTGAAACGCAACCGCAACGGCATGTGTGTGAACGGGCAGGGCTTCTACAACCGCTCGTCATCTGAGTACCTCCTGTTAGGTATCAAGGGGTGTGTGACTAACGGTTTGGTGACGGGCAAGCGCAAGACTGAGGGATCGGAGCTGGAGTTCCCGGCATGCAAAGGCAAACACAAGCCTAGCGTTTTCAGGGACATCATTGACTCATTCGTGAAGCCAGACGCCAAGAAGATCGAGCTGTTTGCGCGCACATGCAACCCCGACTGGGCCTCCTGGGGCTGGGACCTGCCTGACGTGTTCCACGACCGCGGTGCGCTGATTCCCGAGGGTTACGAACATCCAGTCGTGTCATTCAGCCAGCGTATGGACAGAAAGCGCAACCGCGATGAGGTGGAGGAACGAGAGGAGAAGGGTGTAGAGGAAGACGACGTTGACATATGTGACACCAGCTCTGACTCTGGCAACTCAGTGGCATCGGACGTGCCGGAAGACTTCCCCAGCGCATTTGAGCGATTGGACAAGGCCGACCCGAAGGGTATTAAGAGTTTAAATGCAGGCGAGACTTGCGATGAGTAGACAGGACGTTGAATTTTTCTGTGTGTCATTTACATAAAACGTTGTGTTTATCAACTTGATCGCTCTAGACTAACCTGACCTAACATTACAATGTCTACTGGTTTCAACAACAACCTGTTCCTGTGCAAACGCAATCTCACTCTGGGTCTACTAGGGGTGGGTAGCGTTGGTGCTCTCTTGGTCAAGGACCAGGCGGCTTCCGCCCTGTGGGTCGCTACGTGGGTTGCCATATCTAGCATCGGCACTGGTATGTTCTGTTGGTCCATTCCCTCTGACTGTGTGGGTATGGTCATGAGTCTCGCCCCTATGCTGGTGGGTGTCACTGCCGCACTGCTACCACACCTGCCGCACTTAGTAGATGCACAGCGGCTCACACACACACTGGAGGATTCATCTGTGATTTCTCTGCAATGGTTTATTGATCCATTCATCTTGGCTTCGCATGCCATCACAAGCTACTTGCTCGGGTTCCACGACGAGCGCACGGGTGTGACCACTACGAGTACAATCTCCCCTAATGGATCCCCCCCTGCTCCCGTGCCCACGCCCCCGGCAACAGGACAGGATCTCTCCGACCCCCCGCAGGACACATATCCGGATGCCCCGCCCCCGGCAACAGGACAGGATCTCTCCGACCCCCCGCAGGACACATCTCCGGATGCCCCGCCCCCGGCAACAGGACAGGATCTCTCCGACCCTCCGCAGGACACATCTCCGGATGCCCCGCCTATTATGGCCGCTGATCTGTCACCCCCGAGTGACAACTTACCCGGGTTAGACGCGCAAGGAAGTGAGACATTCTACAGATCCAAGCGCAGGTTCCTCTAGAGCTCCATCAGCCCACGTTGGCTAGCAGTGCGCTTCCCAAGCGTCGTGTTCTGATGCTGCTCGCCAAGGTCGATCTCTCCCATGTCTGCTGATGTATCCATCTCCACCTTGCGGCGTGTGGGCTTCTTTTTCTTCTCTTGTTTGGGATCCCCGCAGGCCCGGATTGTGAGCTTCGTGACCTTTCTGCGACTGTCTTTCTTTTGCTGGAACAAGTAATCGACGACGTCGGCTGTCACGAGACGGTTGCCCTTCTCATTGACGTACTTCTCCAGCGTTTTCTGGATGAATTCTCTGTTGAGGCTCTGCTGCGACCAGGAAGAGTACAGTGTGATGTTGTGTGAGTTCCGCACTCGCTCGAAAGTGCCGATGTTCTCCTCTTCCATGAACCGCTGGATCGTTTCTCTACACTCCTTCTCCTCGCGCTTCATGTCTTTGATCGGATCTTCTTTGACTGGCAGCTTCTCGCGGATCTCCATGAGACGGTTGATAACGTCTTGGATTGCATGCATCTTCCCCCCCCCCCCCTTCTGTTCCATGGCAGCCGACATGTCGTGCTTGGTTTGGGTGTATTTGTTTTACCTATATAAACACACTAAATTCCACCCCGATTCGACGAATATATCAAAGTGGTCCGTCGGACCGGAAAGAGTTCATTTATTGTAACCACCCAGGTCTTTATCTCACATTTGCCATTCATTAGGCTTGTTGACACCAGGTGTGTGTGTCGTGTCAGGAGTGATCGGCGCCCCAAAAATGTTCTGGTGTCAGGGATTCGTTTGTGTACACTTCCCAGTCGAAACCGGCACCCACAGTCGATGCACATACGTATAACAAAAACACCCATTCTCCAAAATGTATGAGTTTTGTCTGGTGTGTCCGGCCACCCACCCGTGCGTTGATGTGTGCATCACGATTTTCTGGGGTAAAAAGTAAAACGGGAGAGTGAGTTCGTGCAACAACAAAGCAAAACAAGAGTCGCAATATGTCCAAACTCGTAGATTACTTCACAAACCTAAAGGTTATCCAGCAGGAGATGTCGGAGCTGAGCAAGCAGATGCCACAGCTGGCGTTCCAGATCATGATGATGGTGTTCATGAACACCATGTGGTTCAAGTGTCTGTCGATACTCGTGTTGTACGACGAGCTACTGTCCATCACATTCCTGTGGCTATGCGCTTACAATGGCATGATCCCTGGCTTTGAGCTCAACAGTTTCACTCTAGAGGCGATGTTTATGAAGTGCATGCATGTACTTACAATGGCCAAGGAGATATGGGCCCTAGCGAATCGATGCATCATGCGCCGAGATGTGCTCAAACGGGTGGACGATTACATCAAACAACGAGAGGGGACGAGCGATGATGATGCTAATGATATCACAGACGCCGACACGGACGCGGACACAGGCACGAATACAAAGCCATCGATGCTGGATCTGGCTGAATACATGCCAAGGTTCAAGCAAGTGGTGTACATGATCCGGTCCCCGAGCGCCCCAGCCGGCTTTTCTGTGGTGGAGGGGCAACTGGACGGTCATGGCTACTTCAGCGAGATGCCCCTAGTGACCAACATGCTGTCCCTGGCGGAGTTCACGGTAGGGGAGTTCGACGAGACCTACATGTTCGCCATCCCGACCAGTGACTCCACCGGGGACCACAGAGTACCACCTTACACCCTGGAGCAGATGTACAAGGCAGACCTGGTGATGCAGATGCCAGTTACCAGGTGCTTGTTGGTATGTGATCTGACAGTGACGTCCAAAGGCATGCCCAAGGGTGTGCTGATCCACCTATCCGACCTTTTCACGAAGCTAGCCGGGCCATTCTGCAACTTCTACCACGACATCCTGGGAGACAACTCTATCGACTTGGCGGATCTGACTACGATCGCCCTCGCCGTGAACCCGGAAAAGCGCAACAGGCTGGGTTGTAGTGAGATAGATGCATGTGTCAAGATCGTGTCCCAGCCCACGGACAGGCGCGAGGGGGGGGCAGACACACACCTCTACAAATTTCGCATGTACAGCAGCCACAAGGTCAAGGTTGGTAGATACAAGGTATACGATGTGATTCGCGCGGCTCGCACGGGCGTCCCGGTGAACAATCTCGGATGCAGATAATACAGACAAATGCCGCGTGGATTTGCCTAAAGTTTTTTTGTTGGCATGGAACTAAACCAACCTTGCCTCAGCAGAAGCAACTGTTAACCACCAACCGACTCACATCATGTCCGCTCTTGGATACATCGGAAATTCTACCACCTTTTCTAACATCGAAGTTACCGGGGAAAGCAAAGTCGCCAATGAGGTCTCTGTGACCAACACTGGCACCGCTGCGAACAGCACCACGATCGTGGAGAATGGCGACGCCATCAACCACTTGACTGAAATCACCTTCTCCAACACTTCCACCATGACTGTCAGCGGAGCTGGCGCACAGGCCTACAACATGCACATTTATGACTTCCCCACCGGCAGGGCCATTGAGATTAACTCTGTGCTCTCTCAGTTGGCCATGACCGCCTCTGGCGGTGCCTCTGGCGACACTCCCGAAGTCGCTATTGGAACTGCTGCTGCGACTAGCGCAGCCGCGACCATCACTACACCCGCCGAGGAGAACGTCCTTGCCGGGGCTACCCAGGCCCTGACTGGCATTGCTTCTGAGCGACCGGATGTACCCCACGTTGCTAGCATCCAGGATCAAACTAGCCTCTACTTGAACGCGGCCACTACCTGGACTAGCGGCGACACGATCACTGCCTCTGGCAAGATCGTCGTGTCCTGGACCGACCTGGGACCGCTGCTATAAATGTGGTATGACAAACACTACTTGCTGAGGGCATTTGCACCAAACTCAATACTTAACACCTGATATCAATTACTCGGTTGATTCGGAATGAAGTAAAATATTTATTCCCCTCAAATCGCGTTACATTTACTCTTATATTTGATTTGTTTAAGTTAAGTTAAGTTAAGTTAAATCAAGTTAATATGAATTAAGTCCATTATTGAGGTATAGTTATTTATTAACGATGATGACGTATTCAGAACACTTCAGACAGAGCCATGATGGACCGGCCGTTGTGTTGAAGGCGTGAGGCTTCCTTGGCCATCACGTTCACCTCGATAGCAGGAGGTGTGAGCAGGCCTTGGGTTTTGAGGAGGACGAACCGGATCGGCTTTTCGGCATCTCTGATGTACTGGAACACGCTGCTCACTACCATAGTCTCATGTTTGTCTGGCAGGGGGTCTTGTGTGACCAGCCGGTAAAACTCCCTGTCTGCCGTGTGAATGGTGATGGAGTCGCAGTCGACGAACTTCTCGCATGACATGACGATGACTGCGGCGTGACACAGGAGTTCTACGCGGTCAGGGTAGACTCCTGGGGATATAGGGGGCATCTTGGCGGATATGTTGTAGCCCTCCAGATGAGTCCCCACGAACACACCCAACCCCCCACCCTCTTGGTTCGCGTCGATGTAGGTGTGCCCAGACGGAAGGACCAGCTTTGCCTCGTACTCGTGCTTGATCCTCTCCCTGTGTCGCTCCTCCTGTTCCTGCAACCACCGCGGAGTGGTGTCTATCCCATCCAGTCCCACGTCGTCGTACCACACCTTGCCCTTGTAGTTAGGGCGAAGGCCCGCGGTATCTGCTGTGATAGAGGATGCCACCTTGCCGCTAGATGCACCAGTATCAGGGGACGGTGATTGTTTGTCGTTGCGCTTAGGCTTGGGCCCGTTGATTGCATACATCCGGGCTTCCATCTCATCCGCAAACTTGCGGTAGCGCGCCCTGCGCTGTCCCTGTGTGTGTGCGTGTGCGTATATGTGTATGTGTACACGTGTGTGTATGTGTGTGTGTATATGCTGACCTGCACCAGTGGTCTCACTTCACGCCACGTATCGTAGACCCCCCTGGCGAACTCCGGCATGTGTACGGCATAGTAGTACTTGGGATTGGGCTTGAACGCTGGTCGGGACTTGTGCTCCTGGCTGTCCACTTGCATTCCCACAGGGGCTGGGGCCACATGGTTGGAGCCCCCCCACCTGCGCTTGTTGGGCATAGACGTCCCAGCCGAAGTGCGACAGGACAGCGCTTGTCGCGATGTAGATAGGCGCGTGCCACCAGAGGATCTCCCATTCCAATGCATGGAAGAACTCCCCTGCGATGACGAGCTCCTCTGCGAATGAGAGCCCTGCCTGCTCTGTTGCTGTTGATGCTGCTGCTGCTGAGGCTGAGACTGTGCTGCCGATTGCGTCATGGACTTGCGTTTCCAAACCATCGCTGGTGCTGCTCAAACACACGCACATGCACATACACACACAAGTCACAGGCGGTAATATAAAATGGGGGGTATTTCGAATCTAAGTTTTAAAATCTTTTAAATTTGCCAAGTGGAGCCAATTTGATCCTCGAGGTTCCAGGGATTTTCAGCAGCGTTCGGGAATTTCAGGACCACTTATGTGGTTCAGCCAAATAATGTAACTTCTATACCACCACACAGAAAATGAGGTGTTGTGTGACACAACAAACATACAGCGACAGAAACAGGGGTGCCCCGAGTTGATTGTTCATCAATTATCATGATTAGATGATAATACGGGGCTATGATAAATATAAGTTTTATTGAATTTACGAGTTTTCATCAGATCTCGGCATCTTCCTCTATGCGCATGAACCTCTTGGTTATATGATCTATGTAGTTCTGAGTCTCCGTGATAATGTCACGCTTCTTTTTGTGGAAGCCATTCACGAATTTGTTGTGGTCGCCATCCAATACTTCATCACGGTTGCGCTTGCCCATGATCACCAGGGCCGGATCTGGGCGACTGGTAGGCTGCAAGATCGGCTTGTACGGCTTGCGGAAGTATTGGATACCGAACAGAGTGGAGAACAATCTCGGTGGAACAGGCATCCTCTGCTCGAAGTCTTGACAGTCGCAGATGAGGCGGTTGTCCTTCCCCTCGGAGAAGCACCTTCGGGACACGCCGTTCCTGTTGACCATGAGGTAGACGCCGTTGCCGTTGTGGCTCCCGCCGTTCTTGTTTGGGCAGCGGTGTCCAGCCAAGCGCATGGTGTATGCCCTGTTCTTCTTGTCGTATTGCACACTCTCGACTGGTCTGTCGTCGGGGAAGTAGAGTTGAAGGAGCTGTGTCACGACGTTGGCTGCGTCTCCATCTGCTGCGGTTCGACTGCCGGTTCCACCCCCGCCTGGCCCGTGACCCTTGCCTTCCTCTGGCCCGAATCGTCCAAGCTCGAACGACTCGTCGATGTCTGGCTTCATGACACTCTTGTTCTCCCAGCCCATGATGAACGACGTGTGCCTCAGGAGGAGCTCTTTGTCCCGCTTGTACTTATCGGTGTTGGCCTCATCAATGCGCCCATCGGCCGTGAGCACATGCAGGACCTGCTCCCTGCGCATGGCGTCGTACCTGCCCTTGAAGTGGGACGGGGGACAGTCCCGGCCCTCCTTGCTGCATTTGCAGAAGTCCAGTTTGGATGAGTATGGCAAGCGGTGGGAGGGGTTCTTGGCCACTGCCACATCGATAATGTCGCTGAACGAGTTCTGCAGCTTCGTTTTGACTCCCCCGCGGTCCGGGCTGGGCAGCAGGCGGTCGGGGTAGCGTGCTTCAAGGGCGACTATGGCCTTGCGACGGAACAACATAGTCGTGTTGGCGTTGGAGGGAATGCCATTGTAGTACAGATGCAATCCCACCTTGACACACTCCTCCTTGTTGATGGTTTTCTCGCCTATACCGGCGCTTATCATGATACACTTGTACCTGGCATCGTCCAGGTTGGGGTAACATTCCATCACCGTCGCGTGAAGACATGCCACGATGGGGAACACATACGTCTCTGTGTAATGGACCCCGGGTAGTTTGTTGATGTAGATGTCCAAGTCGAAGTATAGGGGGTAGGGTTGGTCAGTGATGGGGTATTCTATGATGAACATTGGGCCTCCCAGTCCTTGTTCCGAAGCTTTGGCAGTGCGCCCGATCTCCCGATACAAGTCCTCGATATCGTCCTGGTCCGTGATGTGGATAGGTCCGAATCCCACAACGGGCCCGTCCATGACAGTGTGTGACTTGTGGTGTCCCTTCTTGTAGACGTGTTGGTTCTTCTTGAGCCACCAGTAGACCCGTGGAAGCTTTATCTTCCGCTCAGACAAGTAGAACTGCGGGTCGTTGCACGAGGAGTAGACTGGGGAGTCTTGCAACGATGCGGATGAGCTCGAACTGGAACTCGAACTCGAACTCGAACTCGAACTGGAACTGGGACTCGAACTCGAACTCGAACTGGAACTGGGACTCGAACTCGATGAGCTCATGGCAGGATTGTTCCTGTATAGGATTTGCAATGGATTGTCTTATGTGACAGATAATGTACACACATACACACACACACACACACACACACACACACACACACACACACACACACACACACACACACACACACACACACACACACACACACACACACACACCAAAACACACA
>Ga0102812_10000704_pt1 | contig 23705 bp, 15 predicted proteins | sample ColrivemetaGS713_FD_79334 | JGI IMG/M metagenome (GOLD analysis project Ga0102812, IMG submission 79334) | Estuarine microbial communities from the Columbia River estuary - Flood tide ETM metaG S.713 | ecosystem: Environmental > Aquatic > Marine > Intertidal zone > Estuary | place: USA...
CATGTTGATGATGAAGCGCTTTACATTCAAATTAAAGATTACGTGCAAGAAATTGCACCAAACAAAGAATCAATAGTTAAATTGTATCAGTCTAATGTTCCGATTTTCGAAAAATTCGGAATTGAAAGACAAATTAAAACCTCCTTTGGTAAAACCGTTTCTATGTCAAAAGGTGCGTATCTAATTATAGAACACACCGAAGCACTACATGTAATAGATGTAAACAGCGGAAACCGGTCTAACAAAGCCAATAACCAAGAGGATACAGCATTAGAAGTTAATTTAATAGCTGCTGCCGAAATGGCTCGCCAATTACGATTACGTGATATGGGCGGCATTATCGTAGTAGATTTTATTGACATGAAAAGTGCTGACCATAGGCAACAACTGTTTAACCACCTTCGCGATGAAATGAGCGATGATAGAGCTAAACACAAAATATTGCCACCAAGTAAATTTGGTTTGATACAAATTACAAGACAACGCGTTCGCCCAGAAATGAACATTAAAACTAAGGAAGAAAATCCTGACGAAGTAAATAATGGCTCTGAGGTTGAAGCACCAATAGGAATCGTGCAAAAAATAAACCACGACCTAGAACAATTAATTAAAAAAGACTATAAAAAGATGACCTTAAACACACATCCTTTTATAGCAGCCTTTTTAACAAAAGGTTTTCCATCAACACGTTCTAAATGGTTTTTAGAACACAAAAAATGGGTTAAAGTTTTACCAAGAGATGCTTACACGTATTTAGAATATCATTTTTTCGATAAAGATGGTAAACAAATTAAATAATTAAAAAACCCCTTGCTATTTGTTTAGTAAGGGGTTTTTGTTTTATGTCACTTCGAGTTATTTTGATTTTTATCAAAATTTTTCGAGAAGTTGGGCAATTGCTAAAGCACCGCACCTGCCTGCCGGCAGGCAGGCTTTCCGCTATATCTTTTTAAAACGACATTGGAAGAGGAACGACGAAGCAATCTGATAATATTTATCTCTATCCAAAATTTATAGCCCTTTTCTTTTTTAATAAGGATGCCGTTGCAATCGCTATTGCGATGTATAGTCCTAGCACAAAATATAGAATTAAATTACTTTATGCTTACTCAACCCAAAAATCAAGCATAATCAATCAACAAATTTTTAGGAATTATCTCTATAAAGAAGTCGCACTAAAAGTATCCCCTTGCGATAAATCGCCCGTTTCAAATCCTTTTTTAAACCATCGCATACGTTGAGCAGACGTACCATGCGTAAACGAATCTGGAACCACCCTGCCACTCGATTGCTTTTGCAGTCTATCATCGCCAATAGCATTGGCAGCATTTAACGCTTCTTCAAGATCGCCAGTCTCCATCATACGAGTCATAGTTTGCGAATGGTGTGCCCAAACACCTGCTAAAAAATCCGCTTGAAGCTCTAACATCACAGAATATTTATTGTATTCCACCTCACTTACTTGCCCTCTTAAGCGGTTCATCTTATCTGTAACACCCGTGATTCGCTGGATATGGTGCCCAACTTCATGCGCAATTACATAGGCTTGCGCAAAATCTCCTGGCGCATTCATACGGCGTTCCATATCATCAAAAAAACTTAAATCTAAATACAATTTTTCATCACCTGGGCAATAAAAAGGCCCTGTAGCACTAGAAGCGTAACCACAAGCCGAAGACACCGAACCAGTAAATAGCACTAGGGTTGGCTCTCTATAATTATCTAAAAGTTTATTCCACACATCTTCGGTGTTGGCCAAAATAGTAGCACTAAATTGGGCTAACTCTTCATCTTTTGCACTAGGTTTATAAGGCGCAGACGATTCAGTCTGTACTCCACCACCACTTAAAAGTTGGGTTATTAAACTTAAAGGGTTTTTACCCATTATTAAAGAAATAACCAAAAATGCACCCACAATAAACAGGCCCACTTTTGAAAAAAGTATTTTAACCAAAGACCCTAATAACATAGGATTAAAACCGCCTATTCCTTGTCCAGAACCACCTTGTCCCCTGCGATCTTCAACATTCGAACTTTTCCTTCTACCTTGCCATTTCATATTATATAATTTATTACTTATGCTTTTTAATGTTTTAATTTACATATAATTTCAATGTTTTGAATTAATTTTTGTTTAAATATTGACACTAACATAAAAAGAGTTCAGACTTTGATTTTATTTATTATTCAATTCATATTTTCGCATGGGCATGACATCAATAACACTAAACAAGGCTTTACAGGAAATTAAATCTGTTTCTCTAAGTTTTATGCCACCATCCAATCCGATTAGTATTACTTCAAAAGCATCTTTAGTTTTTTTATAACTTTTATATAATCGTGTTGATTTTTGCCAATCTTTGGTTTCAGTTAAGCCTAGCTTAAATTCATCTTTACTAATTTGATAGACTATCAATTTCCGTTCTTTAAGTCCGTTTTCTTGAACTTGTAATTCTTTTATCTGCTTTTTGTAAATGGCGCTATTTATATCATCCGTTAAAACTAAAAGTATCCTGTTTTTCCATTTATAAGAAGCTATATGCTGTGAATTAACATGACTCATATTTAGAAGAATTAAAATAGAAAGTATTATTTTTAGACCGGACATAATGTTTTACAATAAAATTAGTAATGCTTAATTTATAAATTAAGTCGCTGGATTAGGAATTACATGATGTACCGCATTAATTTGCTCTAACGCCTCATCACTTAAAGTAATATCAATACTTCCTATATTTTCTTTAAGTTGCACTAAATTGGTAGCGCCAATAATATTACTGGTTACAAAAGGTTGCTGAGTCACAAAGGCTAAACTCATTTGTGCCAATGTCATGCCATTATCTTCTGCTATTTTTAAATATTTTTTAGCTGCTTCGGTACATTGTTCTCCACTGTATCTTGAAAATCTTGGAAATAATTTTAGTCTACTATTATCGCCAGCTATTCCTTTAATATATTTTCCTGAAAGCACTCCAAATGCCATAGGTGAGTATGCCAACAACCCAATGTTTTCACGTAATGATACTTCTGCTAAATCGGTTTCGAAAACTCTGTTTAATAACGAATAGGCATTTTGTATGGTTCTCATTCTAGGTAAATCATGGTGTTTAGATTCTTCTAAATAACGCATGGTTCCCCATGAATTCTCATTTGAGATTCCTATGTTTCTTATTTTACCCAATTTGATTTGCTCATCTAAACTATGAAGTATGTCATTAAAATTATCTTTCCATTTGGTATCAAGCTTAAAATTTCTATCACCAAATCTATTAGTGTCGCGCTCTGGCCAATGTAATTGATAAACATCAATATAATCGGTTTGCAAACGCTTTAATTCGTTGTTTACAGCATCAATTATAGAACTTTTACTAAACCCTGTGGTACGAATGTGTGCTGTATAATCTCCAGGTCCGGCAATTTTAGAAGCTAAAACTACTTTATCTCTGTTTCCTGTTTTTTGTAACCAAGTACCGATAATTTTACTGGTTCTGCCTTGTGTTTCTGCCGTGGCAGGAACTGGATAAGCCTCTGCTGTATCAATAAAATTTATTCCTTGCTCGAAGGCATAATCTAGTTGCGCATGTCCTTCTGCTTCGGTATTTTGGTTTCCCCATGTCATAGAACCTAGACAAATTTTACTTACTTTTATATTGGTGTTCGGTAATGTTGTGTACTTCATTTTAGATTATTAGAACGCTTCGCTCTTAGATATTTAGATTATTAGACCGTTATCGGTTAGTTTTTTTGATAAGATGTTAAAGATAAAAAACCTTTCAAAGCTATAATAACTTTGAAAGGTTTTTAAATGCGTTAGCGATTGCAATGAAAATCCTTTTGCCTTTGCAAAAGATTGTAACGTAAAGCGCGACCCTTGTGGTAACCTGCCTGCCGGCAGGCAGGCGCCCAAATACTAATTATCTTTTAACAACCTAGAAAGTTCGTCTAACTTAGGTGTTAAAATAACTTCTATTCGTCTGTTTTTTGCTTTTCCTTCTGGAGTGTCGTTGGTTGCAACTGGTGCAAACTCACCACGACCTGCGGCAGTTAAATTTTCGGCATTAATAGATGCGTTTTCTCTCAAAATAGTAACAATTGCCGTAGCACGCTTGGTTGATAAATCCCAGTTACCCGCAATTTGCCCATTGCCTTGATATGGTACATTATCGGTATGACCTTCAATTAAAACAGCAATATCCGGATTTATGCCCAATACAGTACCTAATTGTTGAACCGCTCTTCTACCTTCGGTTCCCACCGCCCAACTTCCTGAACTGAATAATAATTTGTTTTCCATAGAAACATATACTTTACCATCGCGTTGCTCTATCGTTAATCCTTTGCCTTCAAAATCAGTTAAAGCCTTAGAAATCGCATCTTTTAAAGCAGTCATTGCAGCATCCTTATCTGAAATAACTTTTTCAAGTTCGGCAACTCGATTTGAACGATTTTGCAATTCCATTTTAAGTTTTTCTAAACGCTGGTTCTCATCTGCCAATGCTTGTTCTTTAGCTTCTAACTGCGCTAATAATTCTCTGTTTTTTTCTGAATTTGCAGCGATTGAAGCAGAACTATTTTTCTCTAAAGCATCGTAAGACGATTTTAACGCGTCAAAATTTGCTTTGTTTGCATCGTAATCGCCCTGAAGTTTGTTACGCTGAGCGAGTACTTGTGCATAATCTGTTTTAAGTTGTTTCAGCTCGTTTTCAGCCTTTGTTTTATCGAAAAGCAAGTCTTCATTTTCGTCCACAAGTTTTCGGTTTGCCTGTTTTAAATTGGCGTATTTTGCTTCTAAATCTTTATAGATTTTAGGAGATACACAAGAAGAAATAAGGACTAATATTAAGGTAACTAAAGTGATTCTTTTAATCATTTTTTAAATGTATTTAGGGTTTTGGTTTTTAATAATTGTGTTTAATTTTCAATTTCTAATAAAATAGGGCAATGGTCGCTATGCACCGCATCCGACAATATAACGGCTCTTTTTATCTTTTCTTGTATAGGGTTCGAAACCATTGCGTAATCTAATCGCCAACCTTTGTTATTATTACGTGAATTGGCACGGTAACTCCACCAAGTATAGTTGTCTGGTTCCTTATTTAAATGTCTGAATGAATCTGTAAATCCGTTATTAATAAATCCTCCTATCCATTTACGCTCCGATGGTAAAAAGCCTGAAGTCTTACTGAGTCCTTTTGGATTATGAATATCAATTTCTTCGTGACAAATATTATAATCGCCACAAATAATTAAATTAGGGATGTCTTGTTTTAGTTTATTTATATAATCCTGAAACATGTCCATGTATTCAAATTTGTGCTCTAACCTAGCGTCGTTGGTTCCAGAGGGCAAATACAAACTCATTACTGAAACACCATCCCCACCTGCGGAACGGGCAGGAAAATCTGCTCTCAGGTTGCGACCTTCAAAATCCATCGAAGCTATTCCTGTGCCATATTCAACATGAATTGGCTCTATTTTACTTAAAATAGCAACACCGCTATAACCTTTTTTTTGTGCACTATACCAATAGTTATATTTATAACCAGCTTCAATAAAAAGATCTAAATCTAATTGTTCTTCCATTGCTTTAATTTCTTGTAAACAAATAACATCTGGATTGGCACTTTTTAACCACTCTATAAATCCTTTATTTATTGCCGCTCTTATGCCATTTACATTATACGAGATTATCTTCATTAATTCACAGTTAAGATTAAATAGATCCTGATCTTCGTCAAGATTGAATTGTTTTTTATTGAAAACAATTCAAATTTTAGCTAAAATAAATAATGCGTTACTTTTACACTATTATTTTATGGCACTTTTAACGAAAAGTATTAACAAAATATTTTAAACTATTTTCAGTTTAAGTATCAGATGAAGTTTATAACCTTTCTTATTCTCTTTTTTATTGGGTTTTGTGCTTTGGCTCAAGGCCAAAATTCTACTTATAGAACTAAAAAAGTTGCTGTAAACGATTCTATTATAATTGATAGTGTAAGTATTAATTCCAACTACTTTTCAATTAAAACAAAAGCTAATACCGTTATTGATTCTACCTTTTATAAAGTTGATTTTGGAAAAGCTACTTTAAGATTTATAAAGCCTATTGAAACTGATTCTATAATCATCAACTATTTGAAATTTCCTGAGTTTTTAACTAAAACTTACAAGCAATTAGATGACACCATTATTGTTGAAAACACCGATAATATCCAAAAACTTTACCAACTTTCTCAATCTAACGATACCAAAGATTACATTCCTTTTGATGGCTTAACAACCTCTGGTAGTATTTCACGTGGTGTTACCGTGGGAAATAATCAAAACTCGGTTTTAAACAGTGAATTAGATCTTCAAATTTCAGGAAAACTGAGTGATAAAGTATCTCTTAGAGCTTCCATTCAAGATGCTAATATTCCATTGCAAGAAAGCGGCTATAGTCAACGCCTAGATGAATTCGATCAGGTTTTTATTGAATTGTACAGCGACCGATGGAACATTCGAGCAGGCGATATCGACTTACAAAACAACGACTCCTATTTCGCTAACTTTTCCAAACGAGTTCAAGGATTGTCTATTAACGCGAAACTTGGCGATGAAGATGCTCAAACCGATTTATTTGCTGCGGGCGCTTTGGTACGTGGGCAGTTTACACGAAGTCAGTTTACAGCACAGGAAGGCAATCAGGGTCCATATAAATTACAGGGGCAAAATGGCGAACTATTTGTACTAATCGTTTCTGGAAGTGAAACCGTTTATGTGAATGGTGTTACCGCACAACGAGGCGAGGATAAAGATTATATAATAGATTATAATGCAGGTGAAATAATTTTTAATTCGACATTTCCGATAACTTCCGAAATGCGTATTACAGTCGATTATCAATACAGCGAACGCAACTATTCCCGTTTAGTGGCATATGGAGGCAGTCGCTTTGAAAGCAAAAAACTAAATATTGGAGTTTCTGTCTTTTCTGAAAATGATGCCAAAAATCAACCTTTACAACAAAATTTATCAGACGCACAGGTGCAATTACTTTCAGATGCTGGTGACGACAGAACGCAAATGGTCGCACCATCAGAAGTAGAAGAAAGCATCAATGAAAACAGAATTTTATATAAAAAAGAACTTATTAACGGTGTTGAAGCTTTTTTATTTTCAAATAACCCTGATGACACCTTGTACCGAGTTACATTTTCACAAGTGGGCGCCAACCAAGGCGATTATATTTTAGGCAGCACAAGTGCCATTAATAATATTTATGAATTTGCGGGTGTGTTGCAAGGTAATTATGCCCCAATAGTCCAACTGATTGCGCCTACAAAACTTCAAATAGCGGTAGTTAATGGTAATTATACGCCGACTGAAAAAACGGATTTAGGATTTGAAATAGCAGCAAGTAAAAACGATTTGAATTTGTTTTCAAATTTGGACGACTCTAATAATAATGGTTTCGCCGGAAAGCTTAAAGTTTCTCAAAACCTGATTAAAAATGATAGTTTATGGAGTTTGAAGGTTTTTGCAGATGCCGATTTTATACAGAAAAATTTCAAAACCATCGAACGTCTGTATAACGCTGAATTTAATAGAGATTGGAATTTAGATGATGGTTCGGTAAATCCTTCAACCATTAATTTTGGTAATCAAACTTTGATTGCTTCGGGTTTAAGTTTGAATCACCCTAAAAAAGGTACGGCTACTTATCAAATTGAACATTTAGGATATTCTGAAAATTTTAATGGAAACAGACATGTTTTAAATACCAATTTGATGCTTAATAAATTTAGAATTGCATCCTATTCCAGTTATTTAAATGCCACTTCAAACACCAATAGCTCAACATTCTTAAGGTCTTCCAACAGAATTACTTACAGCATGAATAAAAGTTGGTTGGGCACTAAATTAGCTATAGAAGATAACGAACAAAAAGCTATTTCTACACAAGAACTAACACCTTTAAGTCAGAAATTCAAATCGTATGAGTTATTTTTTGGCGTTGGAGACAGCACTAAAGTTTTTACAGAAATAGGTTATAAAAATCGTGTAAATGATAGTATTAGAAACAATCAATTACAAAAAGTAAATACCTCGAACACCTATTATTTAAAAACCCGACTCATTCAAAACACCAACACTAATTTATCATTATTTGCCAATTACAGAACTTTAAAAAGTGCAGATGAAGCTATTAATGATGAGCAATCCATCAACTCCAGACTGCAATTCAATCAAAAACTTTTCAATCAATTGGTGCAATGGAATACCTTGTTTGAAACTAACTCAGGAAGCCTGCCGCAACAAGATTTTACCTATGTTGAAGTTGAGCCCGGACAAGGCACTTATACGTGGATCGATTATAATACAAACGTCATTCAGGAATTAGAAGAATTTGAAATTGCTCAATTTCAGGACCAAGGGAAATATATTCGGGTGCTGTTACCCAATCGGGTTTTTATAAAAACACATCAAAACAGACTTAGTCAAACACTCACCATCAATCCTTCAAAATGGGCAGTGAGTGAAAATAAATCACAAAAATTCTGGTCGCATTTTTATAATCAAACAAGTTATTTGGTTGATAGAAAATTAAAACGTGATGGCGGTAGTTTTAACTTAAATCCTTTTGAAAGTGGATCAGAAAACCAATTAGGTCTTCAGCTAAACTTTCGGAATGTATTATTTTATAACCGTGGCAAGCAACACTACACAACCTCATACACTTACCTTTCAAACAAAACACGGAATATTTTATCGATTGGATTTATTGAAAATGGATTGAATAGTCATCAGTTCAATTTCAACCATAAAATTGCCGAAAGTTGGTTAATAACCCTTCAGTCTTATTTTGAAAACAATGAAAGTTTAAGTGAAAATTTCGCTAGTAAAAACTACAAGTTTGATGAATTGCGTTTGAACCCAAAATTATCATATTTGTTTAATGATAATTCGCGTTTCGACATCTTCTACCAATATGCAAGCAAAGAAAATACTATTGGTGGTTTAGAAACATTAAAACAGCAAAAATACGGGACTTCTTTTACCTTTTCAAACAGTCAAAAAAATTCTGTTATAGGTGAGTTTAATTTTATTTCGAATACGTTTAACGGCAATTCTAATACGCCAGTTTCTTACCAAATGTTAGAAGGTTTACAGTCTGGTAAAAATTTTACATGGAGTTTACTGGCACAGAAAAAATTGACAGCTTTCCTAGATTTAAACCTAAGTTACTTTGGAAGAAAAACCGAAACCAGCAAAACCATTCACACAGGAACAGTGCAATTGAAAGCTTATTTTTAAAGGACTTGTAACTATTATTACATAGTTACATCTATTTTTTATTAATTTAGATGCCTTATGAGTAAACTAGCTGCCATATTATTTTCTACTTTGATATTAGTTCAAAGTTCTAATATTAGTTTTGATGATCTTTCAAAATTAAATGTGTTATTAGAACATGCTGAGTATCACAAAGCAACTTATGGTGATAGTTTTATTGATTTTCTGGCACAACATTATGATGAAAGTGTATTTGAAAACGGATTTGATCATAAAGAACATAAAAACTTACCTTTTAAGCATCATCAGGATTGTACTCATATCTCTCATGATTTTACAGCAACTCATTCTTTTTATTTAGATAAAATTCAATGTGGTTTTATACAAATTCCCTTAAACTTTTTCTACAAGGAATTTTCTTCGCTATTCGAAAAACGCTCTGTTTTTCAACCACCCAAATTAGCATAATTCATTAGTGATTTAAATCATTTTTTAATAAGCTCTTTTTTAATAGCTTACAATGTTTTATATATTAATTATGCTAGAAAACATAATAAAATTCAGTCTAAAAAATAAGCTGATTATTATCCTTTTTACAATTTCCATTGTTGGTTTTGGGCTTTATTCTTTAACCCAAATTCCAATTGGCGCAGTACCCGATATTACGAACAATCAGGTTCAGGTAATAACAACTTCAAGAAATTTATCAACACAAGATGTAGAACAATTTATTACTTATCCGATAGAGCTTGAAATGGCTAATCTTCCGGGAGTTGAAGAAATACGCTCGGTTTCAAAATTTGGATTATCGGTAGTAACTATTGTATTTGAAGACAAATTAGGCACTTATTTACCCCGCCAATTAATTGCGGAAAAAATAAAATCGGCTTCAGAAAAAATTCCACAAGGATTTGGAACTCCCGAAATGGGTCCAATAACAACGGGTTTGGGTGAAATTTATCAATATATTTTAGACGTAAAACCAGAATTTAAAGGCCAATATTCCGCTACCGAATTACGAACCATTCAAGATTGGATTGTTAAACGCCAACTTTCTGGAATTCCCGGAGTTGTAGAAGTAAATACATGGGGAGGCTATTTAAAACAATATGAAATTGCCTTAAATCCGCAAAAGCTTAAAGCTATGAATATAGCCTACAGCGATATTTTTAATGCTCTTGAAAAAAATAACAGTATTGCCGGTGGTGGATATATTGAAAAGACAAACAAAGCATTCTTTATTCGAGGTGAAGGTTTAGTAACGTCGTTAAAAGATATAGAAAATATTGTTGTAAAAAACGAAGGCTTACCTGTTTACATTAAGGACATTGCTACCGCTAGATTTGGCAGCGCTACACGTTTTGGAGCAATAACAGGCAATGGCGAAGGCGAAAAAGTACTGGGACAAGTTATGATGCTGAAAGACGGAAATTCAAAACAAGTTATTGATGCCGTTAAAGAACGTGTTGCTTCCATTCAAAATTCGTTGCCAGAAGGCGTTTATATTAATGGCTTTTTAGAACGAAGTGAACTTATTGGTAAAACAACATTTACAGTAGCCGAAAACTTGATTTTAGGATCGCTAATCGTGATTTTTGTTGTGGTTTTACTATTAGGCAATTTAAGGTCTGGTTTGGTAGTAGCATCCGTAATTCCTTTAAGTTTATTGTTCGCCATTTCTTTAATGAACATTTTTGGAATTGATGCCAATTTAATGAGTTTAGGGGCTATCGATTTCGGAATTATAATTGACGGAGCTGTAATTATTGTTGAATTTATAGCTTTTCAAATTACAACACAAAGGTCAACAATTAAGTCACTTACTAAAGACGAACAGCAAATCGCCATTGATAATATTACATTTAAAAGTGCTAGCAAGATGATGAATTCAGCCATTTTTGGTCAATTTATTATTCTTATTGTGTTTATTCCCATTCTGTCATTGAGTGGTGTTGAGGGTAAAATGTTCAAACCTATGGCATTAACGTTTAGTTTTGCATTAATAGGCGCCATGATTTTTTGCTTAACCTATGTTCCGATGATTTCTTCCATATTTTTAAAACCCGATAAACAAAGTAAGAAAAACATATCGGTAAGATTAATGACATGGTTAACCAAAATGTACCAACCTACTATACATTGGGCATTAGAAAATAAAAAAGTAGTTGTATCGCTTGCCGGATTACTTTTGGTTTCAAGCTTTTGGTTATTCAGCACCATGGGTGGCGAATTTGTACCCACTTTAGATGAAGGCGATTTTGTAATTCAACCAGTATTAAAAACTGGAACGTCCTTAGGTAAGACCATAGAAATCACCACTAAAATCGAACAAATTCTGTTGAAAAATTTTCCTGAAGTCGATCAGGTTGTTAGCAGAATTGGAGCCGCCGAAGTACCTACCGACCCTATGAGTATGGAAGAAAGCGACGTCATTATTAAATTAAAACCAAAAAGCGAATGGGTTTCGGCTACAAGTAAAGATGAATTAGCAGATAAATTTAAGGAAGCTCTCTTAGTTATTCCAGGAATGGAAGTTGAATTTACTCAACCCATTGAAATGCGCTTTAATGAATTAATTACGGGAGTTCGTGCCGATGTAGCCATTAAAATTTTTGGAGAAGATTTATCGGTTTTAGCAAATAAAGCAAATGAGATTAAAAACTTAATCCAACATGTTGAAGGCGCCGCTGATATCATCATAGAAAAAGTGGAGGGTTTACCACAAATGAGTGTCACCTACAACAGAAGTAAAATTGCGCGCTATGGCTTAAATATTTCAGATATTAATCAATTAATATCTATGGGATTTGCAGGTGCTACCGTTGGAAACATATTTGAAGGCGAAAAACGCTTTGATATGGTAATTCGATTGGACGAAGCACATAGAACGAATATTGAAAATCTTCAAAATTTATATGTTGACACCCCTAGTGGTTTAAAAATTCCGTTAAGCGAATTGGCCGAAATAAAATACACTACTGGTCCAGCGAAAATATCCAGAGACGACACGAGACGACGCATTGTTGTTGGTATTAATGTTAGAAATAGAGATTTGCAATCGGTTGTTGATGAAGTAAGAAGCATAATTGATCAAAAACTAACGCTTCCAACGGGCTACAGCATAACCTATGGAGGCCAATTTGAAAATTTACAAAGTGCTAAAGCGCGTTTAATGATTGCAGTACCAATTGCATTATTACTCATTTTTATTATGCTTCATTTCGCTTTTGGTTCTTTAAAAGAAGCCTTCATGGTATATTCTGCAATACCACTATCTGCAGTTGGTGGCATTTTACTTTTGTGGCTTAGAGACATGCCTTTTAGTATCTCGGCTGGTGTTGGTTTTATTGCACTGTTTGGTATTGCGGTGCTTAATGGCATAGTATTAATAGAACATTTTAAAGATTTAAAAAAAGAAGGCATAACGAATATAGAAGAGCGCATTAAAAAAGGCACTAAAGAACGATTAAGACCTATTTTACTAACCGCAGCAGCAGCAGCGTTAGGGTTTTTACCTATGGCTATTTCCACAAATGCCGGAGCCGAAGTTCAGCGCCCGTTGGCTACAGTAGTTATTGGTGGCTTGGTTACTGCCACCATGTTAACCCTTATAGTATTACCGGTTTTATATGCTTGGTTTGAAGAAAAAACGGAAATTAAAATGAAGAAAACATCTATTATTTCAATAATTATTATTCTTGTTTCTATAAATACTTATGCACAGAATAAACCATTAAGCATCGAAGAAACTATTAATTTGGCAATTGAAAATAATGCCGATTTAAAATCGTACGCATTAAAAAAAGATGAAGCCAAAACACTCATTGGCAGTTCCTTTTCTTTTGATAAAACAGAAATTTATTATAGCTACGACGAAAATAACTTAGCCGTAAATGGCAATCCACTGAAGGTTTTTGGAATTTCTCAAAACTTTAAATTTCCAACCGTTTATTTTGCCGATAAAAAAGTGAACAAAGCTAAGTTCAATCTTCAAGAATCCAATTACGGTATTAAACTAGAATCGCTTAAACGCGATGTTTCTATAGCTTATAACAACTTAAGTTATGCGAAAAACAAATTGCAAACATTTCAATTTTTAGATAGTTTATATAGAAATTTCACCAAAGCAGCCGAACGTCGTTTCGAATTAGGCGAAACAAATTATCTGGAATTGATTAGCTCTAAATCTAAACAAAAACAATTAGAGGCATTATATAAACAATCGAAGCAGGAAGTTATTATCGCGACCGAACAATTGCTAAAAGTTGTGCAAGTAGAGAGTGTTATAACTTTGGATGAACCTTTGCAAAAACTTGAATTAAACCAAATATCAATAGAAAATCATATCGGGCTTTTGCATTATAATGATTCTAAAAAATATTATAAAGCATTAAATCAGCAAGAAAAACAAAATCTGTTACCCGATTTAAGCCTCGAATATTTTCAAGGTTCAAATAGTACTTTAAATAGTAATATGACGGGGTATCAATTTGGATTAAAAATTCCTTTATTGTTTAGCGGGCACGCTTCAAAAATAAAAGCTTCAAAAATTGCAGAAGATATTATTGAAACTCAAGAGCGCGATTTCAAAGTGAAATTAAATGCTGAATATCAATCTTTAATGGCTAAACTTCAACAGTATGAAGAAATCATAAACTATTATGAAACTCAAGGAAAAAAACTATCAGAAGAAATTATTAAAACTGCTGAACGTTCTTTTAAAGAAGGTGAAATAGATTTTTTTCAATATATCCAAAGTATTGAAACAGCTAAAGATATTGAAATTATGTATTTAGACAATATTAGCGCGTATAACCAAACCATTATTAATATTAATTATCTATTACTTTAAATTTAAACCATATGAAACTTATATACTCCTTACTCATTTCGTTATTTTTTGTGGCTTGTGGAAATTCTGAAAAAAGCGAAAAAACAGCTCTGGAAGAATCGCAAAACAAAAATGAGATAATTGTAACCCAAGCACAGTTTAATAGTGAACATATGCAGTTGGGAAAGTTAGAACAACAAACTTTTAACCAAACAATTAAATGCAGTGGAATGATTGATGTGCCACCGAACAATAAAGCCAGTGTTAGTACTTTTATAGGAGGCTATATTACAAACACACCATTACTTATAGGGAATCGAGTTAAAAAAGGACAGCTTTTAGTAACGCTTGAAAATCCCGAATTTGTTGAAATGCAGCAACAATATTTAGAAGTTGCAGAACAACTGAGCTACCTAAAATCGGAATTCAACAGACAAAAAACGTTGTACAATGAAAAAATAACATCAGAAAAAAACTTTTTAAAAGCCGAAAGCACTTATAACAGCAGTTTAGCTTTATATAACGGACTAAAGAAAAAATTAAACATGTTGAATATTAGTCCTGATGCCGTTTCACAAGGGAAAATCACTTCAAAAGTTAATTTATTTTCGCCTATAGATGGTTACGTAACAAAAGTAAATGTTAGTACTGGTGCATATGTATCGCCATCAGATATTGTTCTTGAAATTATAGATACAGACCATATTCATTTAGAATTATCGATTTTTGAAAAAGACATTCTAAGTATAAAAAAAGGTCAAAAAATATATTTTAAAATTCCCGAAGCTTCGGCAAAAACCTTCGAAGCAGAAGTACATTTAGTAGGTACATCTATAGACGAAACCAATAGAACTGTAAAAGTACATGCCCATATTGAGAATGAAAGTCAGACTAATTTTATTGTTGGAATGTTTGTTGAAGCAGAAATTATAACCGCATTTGAAAATAGTTTAGCATTGCCAAAAGAAGCTATTTTTGAAAGTAACAAAGACTATTTTGCTTTAGCTTTAAAAAAGAAAACAAATACCGAATTATACTTTGAAAAAATAAAACTTACTTTAGATAAGCAAACCGAAAACTACTCCAGTGTGTTAAATAATAATGATATAAAAAATAAAGATATTTTAATTAAAGGAGGCTATATGTTAACACTTGAAAATGGAGAATAGCTTTAAATAAAGTGGTTGTTTTTAAAACTGTAATACGTCAATTTTTTCGAATACTGACATTATAACTTTCACGGCTTCAATATAAAAATCTGGTTGAATATTTTCGTAATCGTCGGTAGGCTGATGATAATCCTTATGGTCTTCAACACCAAAATATATAAAGGGAATACCTCTTTTGTGAAATGATGCGTGGTCTGAAGAATTTGTCCAATTCTCTTTCCAGTTGCCCTGATCATGCCCTTTTAGAAGCTTTATCGTAGTTGAATATTCGTGACTAGAAATTACATCTTCAAGCGTTTTATTAAAGACTGTTCCTACTGCGAATAACTCATTTTTATCGCTGCGACTAACCATATCCATATTAAGATTTATCATTATTTCTTTTAACGGTACTATGGAATGATTTACAAAATATTTAGAACCTTGAAGCCCTAATTCTTCAGCATCAAAGGCAGCCAAAATAATCGAATGATTGGGTGGGTTTATTTTAAAATATTCAATAAAACTAAACAGAGCGCAAATACCCGAAGCATTGTCATCTGCTCCATTATATATCTGTCCATTTTCAACCCCCTCATGATCATAATGCGCGCTTAATACAATGTATCTCTCTGGATATAATGTGCCTTTTATTAATCCTAAAATATTTACGCCACTGTAATTCTTTCCTTCATTTTTAAATGAAAATGGCTGGGTGTAATTTATTATTAATGGTGAAACATTATTTGACACAAATTGGTTCACTATGTATTTTTCTGCTTTAAAAGCTCCTTTTGTTCCTGTTCGCCGCCCTTCAAAAGCATCAGAAGACAAGGTTTCTAAATGTTGAAGTAACAATGGCTCACTAAACAGTTCTGTATTAACAGAATCATTAATAACTTGTGTTTGTCCTTGTGTATGGCTACAAACTATAAAACAAAGAATACTTAGTAGCAGTATTTTTTTCATCATCTAAATTTAAGGACTAAAACTAAACAAAAAACCCAAGCAAAAGCCTGGGTTTTATAAATTATCGATAAAAGGAAATTATTATGATAAACTCGCTTTCATTAATTCTCTGTTCATTCTTGCAATATTATCTAAAGAAATGCCTTTAGGACATTCTATTTCGCAAGCTCCTGTGTTTGTACAATTACCAAATCCTTCTAAGTCCATTTGAGCTACCATGTTACGAACACGGTCTGCGGCTTCAATTTGTCCTTGAGGTAATAGCGCATATTGAGACACTTTTGCGCCAACAAATAACATGGCACTTGAGTTTTTACAAGTTGCCACACACGCACCACAACCAATACAGGTTGCTGCATCCATGGCTTCATCAGCGGCATGTTTAGATATTAGAGTGCCATTAGCATCTTGTGTATTACCAGAAGTATTTACAGAAATAAAACCTCCTGCTTGCTGTATTCTATCAAAAGCACCTCTATCTACAATTAGATCTTTAATTACAGGAAAAGCTGTAGCTCTCCATGGTTCTATATAAATAGTGTCTCCATCATTAAAGCTACGCATATGCAATTGACAAACAGTTATGTTTATATCGGGCCCATGTGCACGACCATTTATGTACATCGAACACATGCCGCAAATTCCTTCTCTACAATCGTGGTCGAACGCAATAGGTTCTTCGTTTTTATCTATAAGATCTTGATTTAAAACATCTAGCATTTCTAGAAAAGACATATCGGGCGATACATCATCAAGTTTATAATCTACAATTTTTCCTTTTTCTTTAGCGCTTTTTTGACGCCATATTTTCAATGTTAACTTCATAACTTTTCTGTTATTTATAACTTCTTTCTTTTACTTCAATATTTTCGTAAACCAATTCTTCTTTATGTAAAACGGCATCTTTAGGCTCTCCTTTATACTCCCAAGCAGAGACATATTGCATTTCTTTACGACGTAAAGCTTCGCCTTCTGGAGTTTGATATTCTTCTCTAAAATGCCCCCCAGCAGATTCTTCTCGTTGAAGTGCGTCTTTAGCAAATAATTCCCCCAATTCTAAAAAGTCGGCAACACGACCTGCTTTTGCAAGTTCTTCGTTATATTCGTTTGCACTACCAGGTACTTTAACATCTTTCCAAAACTCTGCACGTAGTTCGGCAATTTCAGAAATAGCAGATTTTAAATCTTTTTCGTTTCTAGCCATTCCACATTTATTCCACATAATTTTTCCTAATTTTTTGTGGAAATAATCTACGGAGTGTTTACCGTTATTGTTTATTAACTTATCTAAAATCGATACTACTTGTTTTTCAGCTTCTTCAAATTCTTTTGAATCGGTTGAAATAGGTCCTGTTCGAATATCATGAGATAAATAATCTCCAATAGTATAAGGCAATACAAAATAACCATCTGCCAATCCTTGCATGAGAGCCGAAGCACCTAACCTATTAGCGCCGTGGTCTGAGAAATTGGCTTCACCAATAGCGTATAATCCAGGAACAGTTGTCATTAAATTATAATCTACCCAAATACCTCCCATGGTGTAATGTACGGCAGGGAAAATCATCATAGGTGTTTCGTATGGATTTTGATCTACAATTTTTTCGTACATCTGAAATAAGTTACCATACTTAGCTTTAATAATCTCTTTACCCAACTTTGTTACAACGGATTTATCATCTTCATCTAAACCTTTAACATGGGCTTGTTCTTTTCCGTAACGTTCAATAGCCGCAGCAAAATCTAAATACACCGCTTCACTAGTTTTATTTACACCATAGCCAGCATCACAACGCTCTTTAGCTGCTCTTGATGCTACGTCTCGTGGCACTAAATTTCCAAAAGCTGGGTAACGCCGCTCTAAATAGTAATCTCTATTTTCTTCAGCAATTTGTGTTGGTTTTAATTTTCCTTCTCTAATAGCTACAACATCCTCTAAGTTTTTTGGTACCCAAATTCTACCATCATTTCTAAGAGACTCAGACATTAGAGTTAATTTTGATTGATGATCTCCAGAAACAGGAATACAAGTAGGGTGTATTTGAGTAAAACAAGGGTTTGCAAAATAAGCACCTTGCTTATGGGCTTTCCAAGCTGCAGTTACATTGCTACCCATAGCATAGGTTGACAAATAAAATAAGTTGCCATAGCCACCAGTTCCTAATACTACTGCATGTGCTGAATGGCGTTCAATTTCGCCAGTAACCAAATTTCTTGCTATGATACCTCTTGCTTTTCCATCAACAATAACAACATCTAGCATTTCGTGGCGACTATACATCTTTATTTTACCACGACCAATTTGACGGTTCATAGCAGAATAAGCACCCAATAATAATTGTTGTCCTGTTTGTCCTTTGGCATAAAATGTTCTAGACACTAATACACCACCAAATGATCGGTTATCTAACAACCCACCATAATCTCGAGCAAAAGGAACACCTTGAGCCACACATTGGTCGATGATATTTCCAGACACTTCGGCCAAACGATGTACATTAGATTCACGAGAACGGTAATCGCCTCCTTTTACGGTGTCATAAAATAATCTGTATGTTGAATCACCATCGCCCATGTAATTCTTCGCAGCATTAATTCCACCTTGAGCCGCAATAGAGTGTGCACGACGAGGCGAATCTTGAAAGCAAAAAGATTTTACATTATATCCTAATTCTGCTAAAGTTGCGGCGGCAGAACCTCCTGCTAAACCAGTACCAACAATAATAACATCTATATTACGCTTGTTAGCTGGATTAACTAGATTAATTTCGTTTTTATAATTCGTCCATTTATCGGCCAACGGGCCTTGTGGTACTTTTGAATCTAAAGCCATATATACTAAGATTAATGGTTAAAATGATGAAAAAGTGCAACTACAATAAACCCTAAAGGAATTATTATTGAATATACTTTACCTATATTTTGTAATGTTTTCTTTCTACCTGCAGTAACTCCCATTGATTGAAATGCCGAAGTAAATCCATGTGCTAAATGCAACGCTAAAAACACAAACGCTACAACATAAGCACCAACTCTATACGGGTTAACAAATTTTTCCTGTAATTCATGGAAGTATCTAAAACCGCCATCATGCATTCCAGACATATCGCCTTGAATGTATTTAGTATTTAATTCTGGAAACCAGAAATCTATAAAATGCAATACAATAAAGGCTAAAATTGCAAGCCCACTGTAAATCATGTTTCTGCTCATCCAAGTAGAATTTGCTGCTCCGTTATTTTTAGCATAAGCAACACCTTGTGCTTTTTTGTTTTTCAGTTCTAAAATAAAACCCATCACAAAATGAAATACAACGCCAAAGATTAATACAGGTTGTAAGGCAAATTGAATTAAAGGATTGGTTCCCATGAAATGAGACAAATCATTAAACACATCTGCACTAAAAACAGAAGTTATGTTAACTGCTAAATGAATAATTAAGAAAAACATGAGGAAAAAAGCTGAAAGCGCCATGGCTACTTTTCTTCCGATTGAAGAATTAAAAAATCCGCCCATTTTATTGAATTTATTTATATGAATGCAAATGTAAGTTAGGATGATGTTTTAGACAACAAACAATAGTCATGTTTTTGTTATTTAGAATGATTTTAAAAGAAAATTATCGTCATGCAAGAAAAACACCCAACTAAAAGGCACCCTTTTTAAACAATTTTTCAATATTAATCTAAAACCAACTTTTTAGTAATCATTGTTTTTTCTGAATGAATATTCACAAAATACATCCCTTTTGAAACTCCAATTAAATTAATTGTTTTTATTCTTGCTGAATTTCTCATATCGTATTCAGAAATAAGTCTACCTCTAATATCATATATAACAACTTTATCTAAACTTAATAATGATGAATTTTTAATGTTAAATATTCCTTTGGCTGGATTTGGATAGATACTTATTGCTTCTTTTAATTCTTCTTCATCGATACTTAAATAACATGGGTGATTGGTCATTACCAATTGCCCGCATACGGCAGTTGTTGTGCTTCTTTTTTGAATATCACTGGCACACGTAATATTGCTAGGCCCTAATACTCTTTGCTCTTCTGAATTTGATATAGCATAATGCATTACATCAAAAGTATCAATTACATGCCCTAATTGATGTCCATGCCCTAACTCGTGAAGGGCTACAGTTTCAAAATCGAACTGATTAAGTTTCGTTGAATTTGTAACAGGACTATAATTCCAATTTTCCGAATCATTAAAAACAATATCTAGCTCTGAAACATACCAATTAAAAGTCGTTCCTAACGAACATCCATTAAAATAAAAGCTACATTGCCCTAATACACCAGTTTCTAACTCGCTTCCAATATCGAATCTAATAACATTAGTCCCATCGAAAGCAGCTACATTGACAGTAGATGTTGGGGTTCCTGTTACCCAATTAATCCCAGTTCCACATCGCCATGTATCAAATGCTCTTAAAAAAGCAGCTTTGGCATTAGTATTTCCATCAAATCCAGTATACATTTGCCATGTATAACCACCAGCAGTATTATCATTAATGTGTTGTGTTCTATATGCATTTGGCAGAAGAGGCCCATTATTACCCCCTGAATCGGTAAAATCATCTGCATCATAAATAACATTAATTTCAGAATATATAACCGTTAAGGTTCCGACAGAAGGAGTCGAAACATTATCACTATCGGTAACTCGAATTTTGCCAGTCCCTGCTTCTGATGGGACTTCGACTGTAATTTGGGTGTTATTCCAAGTTTTTATCTGGCTACTTAAAGCATCTATAAAAGTAGCGCCTCCATCATCACCATTAAAAAAAGACACTTTTCCAATTAAACTTCCAAAACCTGTTCCATTTATGGTTAATATAGTTTTTGTTCCAGCAGTAACAGTTGTTGGAGTAAAAGTAATAGATCCCGGAACAAGCAATGTGCTTTTACTTGATTTGCTTTGCTTGTTTACTAAATTTGCAACCTTAATTTCAACAAAATTACTCCCAGTTAGACTTATAATTTCGTTATAGAAATCCGACGTAATTCCTTGTTTTTTATTAAACGGATTAACAGCTGTATTATCATATAAATTATATTTGTAAAATCCTTGTGACGACCCGTAAGATTTAAATTGTTTTTTTGAAGATTTACTTTGAAGATTTAGTTTTACATTACTTTCATACAACATTAATACACCTATATCTCCATAATTTAATTTTAAACTTGGCGTAACAATTTCAGCTGATAAACCTACGGTTCCTCCTTTAGTTATAACCTCGATGGTTTCTAATGGTTCACCCTTAAAAACTTTATAAACTTCTATAATATTAGATGTATAAATATTTTTGTTGTCTGCATCCCAAAAAGACTTTTTAGAAATTACTATCCCTTCTACAACCAAACTGGACTTCTCAATTTGTTGTTTCAATGGTACTTCTTTAAGTAGGATTTGGGCATATAGATTACTCAAACTAATAGCAAAAAGCAACAAAATGAGCGTAATCTGATTATGGCGTTTTTTCATAGCTTTATAAGATATAGCAATTTCAAATCGAGACAGTATCAAATATACCAAATTATTGCTTAAGATAAAATTTGTTTTGTTACTTTTAACTTAGTAAATATTTAAATAATCTAAACATAAGCACGCAAAGATGATAATCATTTACTGAATTGATTCATAGCGTTTTGCATAAAATCTTTAAATAAAACAAAAATCACCTTATGAAATACTTTCCCATAAATTCGAAGCTTTTTATTGAAAACAGAAAAAACTTTACTTCTAAAATGAAGCCTAAAAGTTTAGCTGTTTTTAACTCAAACGACATTTATCCTGTAAGCGCCGATAGCACGTTGCCCTTTGAACAACATCGCGATATTTTTTATTTAAGTGGTGTAGACCAGGAAGAAAGCATTTTGGTAATGTTTCCTGATTGCCCAAAAGAAAAACATCGTGAAATTTTATTTTTAAAAGAAACCAACGACCACATTGCTATTTGGGAAGGTGAAAAACTAACCAAAGAAGCCGCTTTTAAAAGCAGTGGCATAAAAACGGTTTATTGGCTTCAGGAGATGGAAAAAATCATGTTTGAATTAATGACACAATGCGACACGGTTTACATAAACACCAACGAACATTACAGAGCCAATGTCGAAACACAAACACGAGAAGACCGATTTACAAAGTGGCTAACAGATAAATACCCTGCGCACGCAGTGGCCAAAAGCGCTCCAATATTACAACGGTTACGCTCCGTTAAAAGTAAAATTGAAATAGACCTAATTCAACAGGCGTGTGATATTACAGAGAAAGGTTTTCGACGCATTTTAAACTTTGTAAAACCAAATGTATGGGAATACGAAATTGAGGCCGAATTTATGCATGAATTTTTAAGGAACCGATCTAAAAAATTCGCTTACACGCCTATTGTAGCTTCAGGAAATAATGCGAATGTTTTACACTATATAGAAAATAACAAACAATGTAAAACTGGCGATTTAATATTACTGGACGTTGGAGCAGAATATGCCAATTATTCCAGTGATATGACGCGTACAATTCCGGTATCTGGTAAATTCACCAAACGACAAAAAGAGGTTTATAATGCCGTAAATCGCGTAAAAAATGAAGCAACAAAAATGCTTTTACCAGGTACTGACTGGGCTGCATATCATGTAGAAGTTGGAAAACTTATGACTTCTGAATTACTAGATTTAAAACTTTTGGATAAAGCTGATGTACAAAAAGAAGACAAAGAATGGCCAGCTTACAAAAAGTATTTTATGCATGGAACGAGCCATCATATGGGCTTAGATACACATGATTATGGTGTTTTAACCGAACCTATGCAAGCCAATATGGTGTTTACCGTAGAGCCTGGTATTTATATCCCAAAAGAAGGCTTTGGTATTAGATTAGAAGATGATGTTGTCATTCAAAAATCTGGTGAACCATTTAATTTGATGCGCAATATTCCTATTGAAGTCGATGAAATTGAAGATTTAATGAATTCATAAAACAAAACAAAAGGGTCGTTAAATAACGACCCTTTTTGCTAGCATTACTAAAATATTGCAATTTACAGAGTGACTAATTCAAATAAATAATCGTTTAGTTTTTGCAGCGTGTTTATTTTATTTTTGGTATCTACCAACAATGAAATATTATTATTACTTCCGCCGTAAGAAATCATTCTGATTTTTACATCTTGTAATATTTGGAATAACTTATATGTTTCTGAATGATTCACAACCGAATGTCCAACCAAACAAATTATGCTTTGGTTTTTATCTACTTCAATAATTGCAAATTTTTCTAATTCGGTTAAAATTTTATCAAGATTTTTGTCATCATCAATAGTTAACGACACCGCAACTTCCGATGTGGTAATCATATCTATAGATGTTTCGTAAATTTCAAATATTTCAAACACTTTTTTCAAAAATCCGTGTGCCTGTAACATTCTGCCAGATTTTATTTTAATGGCAGTAATACCATCCTTAG
>Ga0102812_10000708_pt1 | contig 23666 bp, 22 predicted proteins | sample ColrivemetaGS713_FD_79334 | JGI IMG/M metagenome (GOLD analysis project Ga0102812, IMG submission 79334) | Estuarine microbial communities from the Columbia River estuary - Flood tide ETM metaG S.713 | ecosystem: Environmental > Aquatic > Marine > Intertidal zone > Estuary | place: USA...
GGTCTAAAAGATCCTAATAAACCAATTGGTTCATTTATATTTTTAGGGCAAACTGGTGTTGGTAAAACTCAACTTGCCAAAGTGTTAGCTACCGAATTATTTGATAGTGAAGATGCGCTTGTAAGAATTGATATGAGTGAGTATATGGAAAAATTTGCCATTTCTAGGTTAATTGGTGCACCTCCAGGGTATGTTGGTTACGAAGAGGGTGGACAATTAACAGAAAAAATAAGACGTAAACCGTACGCCGTAGTTTTATTAGATGAAATAGAAAAAGCACATCCTGATGTTTTTAATATGCTACTTCAAATTTTAGATGATGGACATATTACTGATAGTCTAGGTAGAAAAATTGACTTTAGAAATACCATTATTATTATGACTTCTAACATTGGTTCTCGTCAGTTAAAAGACTTTGGCGCTGGTGTTGGTTTTGGAACTGCATCTAGACAAGAACAAGCAGATGAAAACGCTAAAAAAGTAATTGAAAGTGCACTTAAAAAATCTTTTGCTCCTGAGTTTTTAAATAGAATTGATGATGTGATTGTGTTTAATGCTTTAGAACGTGAAGACATTCATTCAATTATTGATATTGAATTAAAAAAATTAATTACTCGTATTGATGATTTAGGTTATAATCTTAAATTAACAGAAGAAGCTAAAGACTATATTGCTGACAAGGGTTTTGATAAGCAATACGGTGCGAGACCTTTAAAACGTGCCATTCAAAAGTATATTGAAGATGCCTTGGCCGAAGAAATAGTAAATTCTAAATTATCTGAAGGCGATACTATTTTTATGGATTTAGATAAAAAAACATCTGAATTAACTATTAAAATTAGTAAAGGCAAAAAAAAGGTTGAAGAATAAATTCAATTTCAATAAACCCATAAAAAATCCAGAATTAACGTTGTTTTTTTCTGGATTTTTTTTGATTCTATGTTTGTATTAAAATAATGACTAATTTTAATGAGAATCTATAAATCTTTAATTATGAAATCTTCTACAAAATTTTGGCTTTCTATTTTTACCTTTTTACCAATAGTTTTATTGGTTTTATTTTTTCTTTTCTTTTTCACTATTTTCTTTGAAAATATTATGGAATTAGAACATAATCAGGGAGAATTTCCAATTGAATTTTTACAATCTTTAATCTGGTTTATTCTATTAATTGTTTTTATGGGAATAGTAAGTTTAGGCGTCAAAATTTACTATATAGTTCATACCAATAATAATTCTGATAATGATACTAATAAAAAAGTTATGTGGACATTAATTTTGATTTTTACGGGAATAATTGGAAGTATCATTTATTATTTTGTTGAAATTGTTCCTTTAAAAAGTATAAAATAAATATACTTTGTTAAGAAAAATTAATGATAGATTTGTTATTCCTGCGAAGCTAAGAATAACAAATCTAATCAGTTAACAACTTTCCTTTTAAAAAGCCCATTCCATAACCAGTAAATTGTATTAATGTTGTTATTATACTAAATACGGCAACATTAAAATTTTTGTTTTTCAATAATGAGTCTATAAACAATAGCATAAAATAAACTCCATAAAAAAATGCAAATGTTTTAATATTAAAAAGTAAAAGCAACATTGAAAAAATAAATCCTAGAATAAATATCGAAGGAAACCAATAGGTTAGTTTAGCCGTTTCAGGATATTTTCTATTTAATAAAGGTCTTCCATTTCCAAAGGCAAAAGTCTGTTTAAAAAATTGCTTGAATGTAGACCGCCTTTTATGAAATACAAAAGCGTTTTCAATAAATTGAGTTTCAAAATTGTGTTCCCACAAACGAAAAGTTAAATCTATATCTTCTCCAATTTTCATTTTGCTAAAACCTGCTGTTTTTTCAAATGCTTTTTTTGAAATTCCTAAATTAAAACTTCTTGGTTGAAATTTATCAACTGCTTTTTTACTTCCTCGAATTCCACCAGTTGTAAAAAAAGAAGTCATACTATAATTTATGGCCTTTTGGATTGTTGTAAAAGATTTATGTGCAGCATCCGCACCTCCAAATGCATCGGTATAATTTTTCGACAGTGCTTTTTCCACTTCAACTAAATAATTTGGTGGAATAATACAATCCGAATCGAAAATTATAAAGTAACTACCAGAAGCTTTTTGCATTCCATAATTCCTGCTGGCTCCTGCTCCACTGTTTTCTTTAAAAAAATATTTGATATTTAATTTTTCTGAATAGTTTTTTACTATTTCATCAGCTTTTAAGTTAGAACCATCTTCAACTACAACAACCTCAAAACTTTTATGAAACGTTTGCTTAGTTAAACTTTGCAACAATTCATTAATTTCTTGAGGACGATTGTAAACTGGAATAATTATGGAAAAATTAAGCTTCACTATTAAATTTTAGTTTCAAATTTAGTTTTTATTTACAAATATTAATAGATATTAAAATGAAAAAACCTACTTTAAAAATTACAAAGTAGGTTTTTTATCAATTATTACTTTTATTTTTTAATGTTGCAGAACTTCAACATCAACATCTTTGTACATTTCCAGATTTTCAATACTAAAACCAGACATATAATCAGATCTCTCCTTATTTTCAGATCTCACTAAATTCACATATAACCTTGCAGTTTTAATAAATTTCTCATCTTTTTGACTATTTAACACCAATAAATAACCCATAATTATATTTCCGGCCATTTCTACAAGTCTTGTTGAATGAAAATCAATCAATTCATTGCTTCCAAATTCTATTACTCTTTTTGTAATTGACTGATATTCTTCCGTCATTTTGTGAAGCTTTGTTCTAATTTCACAATTTTTATCAGAAACTTGGCTATCATACTCTTTAATTTGATCGAAGAATACACCCGTTGTAACACCTTTTATTGCTGCAACAGCTTGCAATTGTGAAGTTCCTTCATATATTGATGTAATCCTAGCATCTCTATAAATACGCTCAATTGGGAAATCTTTCATAAAGCCAGTACCCCCGTGAATCTGTAAAGAATCATATGCTATTCTATTACAAGCCTCACTTGCAGTTAACTTAATAAGTGGCGTAAATACGTTTGAAAGCTTACCATATTGCTTCATTTCCAAACGCTCTTCTTTTTCTAATGGTCTATTTTTCATTACATCTTCATATGCCTTGAAAATATCGACAAAACGTGTTGTTTCATATAATAATGAACGAAGTGCATCTACACGAATTTTCATATTCGTTAACATTTCGTAAACAGCTGGAAAATTGACAATTACTTTCCCAAATTGTGCTCTTTCCTCGGCATATTTTAAAGCTTCTCTATAGGCTGCATCTGCTATACCAACAGACTGAGCACCAACACCTAAGCGCGCAGAATTCATTAAAGACATTACATATTTAATCAATCCAAAACGTTCTTTCCCTACCAATTCGGCAGGAGCGTTTTTAAAGACTAATTCACACGTTGGAGAACCTTTAATTCCTAATTTTTTTTCTAAATGGCGAACTTCAACAGCATGGTCATTTCTATCATAAACAAACATGGATAAACCACGAGCATCAGTTGTGCCTTCTTCTGAACGTGCCAACACTAATGAAATATCCGCATCTCCATTAGTAATAAATCGCTTTACCCCGTTTAAAATCCATGTATTTTTCTCTTTATCAAATACAGCCTTCAATTTAACAGCCTGTAAATCTGAACCTGCATCTGGTTCGGTTAAAACCATCGCTGCAGTTGCACCATCTCTATTAAATCTTGGTAAAAATTTATCCTTTTGTTCTTCAGAACCAAATTCATAAATTGTCTCAGCACAATCTTGCAAACCCCAAATATTGGCAAAACCTGCATCCGCACGGGCAACCATTTCAGCTGCCATTACATATGGCAATAAAGGAAAATTTAATCCTCCATATTTCCTTGGTAAGGACATTCCAATTAAACCAGCTTCATACAAAGCTTTATAATCTTCGGTTGTTCCTTTTGCATAAATCACTTCATTATCTTTTATACTTGGCCCTTCTAAATCAACACCTTCAGCATTTGGTGAAATTGTGTTTGCACAAATATCACCAACAATTTCAAGCACTTTCTCATAGGAGTCTATAGCATCTTCATGATTTAATGGTGCATAATCAAACTCTTCAGATTGTTTGAAATTATCTTCTTTTAATTCTACAACTTTTTTTAATAAAGGATCTTTTAAATGAAATTTAAAATCCGGAGTGTCTGTGAAAAAATTATCCATTTTTTTCTATTTTATAGTTAGAGTCTTTATTAAAAACTCGTCATTTAATTGTTAATTTATTTAGCGTTCTCCTTGTAATATTTAATCATTTTAGGAAGAACGACTCCCAAATCACCTGTAATAACATAATCCGCTATTGCATTAATAGGTGCTTCCGGATCATTGTTTATTGAAATAATCATAGATGCATCTTGCATTCCTGCAGTATGTTGAATAGCTCCTGAAATGCCTGCAGCAATATATAATTTAGGCCGAACTGTAGTTCCAGTTTGTCCAATTTGGCGATTGTGGTCTATAAATCCGGCATCAACAGCGGCTCTTGAACCACCTACTTCACCTCCCAATATATTAGCTAGATTTCTAAGCAAGTCAAAATTTTCTTTTGAACCAACACCATATCCTCCAGCAACAATAATTGGAGCTTCTTTTAAATTAACACTAGATTCTTCAATTTGTCTTGCAATAACCTCAACAACAAAATCTTCATCTTTTAGTACCTCATTAGGATCAATTGAAATTATTTCTGATTTATAATCTTCTTTAAATATTTCTTTCTTCATTACACCTTCACGAACTGTTGCCATTTGAGGGTGCATGTCCCAATTTATAATGTTAGCCATAATACTACCACCAAACGCCGGACGAATTGCATACAATAAATCTTTATATTCTTTCTTTTCTTGTTTTACAAAATGATCACCAATATCTAATATCGTTGTATCGGCAGTTAAACCACAATTTAATTTTGAAGCCAATCTTGGAGCTAAATCTCTTCCAATAGAAGTTGCACCAAATAAAACAATCTGAGGATCTTCCTCTTTTAAAATTTTATAAGCTAAAGCTGCATGAGGTAAAGTTCTATAAGGCTCCAATCTTTTATCGTCAGCTAAAAATAATTTATCAACTCCATAAGGTGAAATTTGACTTTCAATTCCGTTTAAATCTTTCCCAAAAAGCATTGCATCTAGCGGACAGCCCAATTTTTGAGCCAGACGTTTTCCAGCTGATAATAACTCTTGACTTATTTCTGCTACTTCCTGGTTTTCTACTTCACAATAAACAAAAACACTTTTCATTTTACTAATTTTAAGTTATATCAACTACCCAATGGTGTGATGTTTAATTAATTCTTTAATCATTCCTTCAATATCACTATCTGAATCTGTTAAAATCTTAGATTCACTTGCAGTTAATACAATGCTTGAAACACTTTTAACTTTAGTTGGAGAACCTGCTAATCCAATTTTTGTTTCATCTGCTTCAATATCTTCAACACTCCATTCTGGAATTACCAAATAAGGTCTTTTTTTATGTAATTCTTCAAGAATAGGGTCTCCTTTTCTCATTTCGGTTTTACTACGAGCATATTTATATTTCATGACATTCTTTGCATGTCTTGATCTGCATTCTGGAGAAGAACCGTGAACAGTCATTAAACAAGGATATGGGGCAGAAACTGTTTCAATACCATTTTCTAGCCTTCTTCTCGCAATAATTTTATCTTCTTGTATGTCTAATATTTCTTCAACATAAGTTACTTGAGGAATATTAAGTTTATCGGCACATTGCGGACCAACCTGTGCGGTATCACCGTCAATAGCTTGTCTTCCTCCTACTATTAAATCATAATCGGCTATCTTTTTTATTCCTTGAACTATAGTATAACTTGTAGCCAAAGTATCTGCACCTCCAAAACGTCTATCTGAAATCATAATACCGTCATCAACACCACGATAATATCCCTCTCTAATTATATCTGCAGCTTTTTGAGGTCCCATTGTTAGAATAGTTACCTTAGTTCCAGGTATGCGATCTTTAATATTTAAGGCTAGTTCCAATGCATGTAAATCATCTGGATTAAAAACTGTGGAAAGCTTACCTCTATTTACAGTACCATCTGGTTTCATGGCATCTGGACCCACATTACGTGTGTCCGGCACTTGCTTTGCAAGTACTACAATTTTAAGTGGTCTCATAGAATAATATTACTTGTGTATTTTTGATTCTTTCAAAATTAAGGTAAATAATTCATGAAAACGATGATAATACTCATACTTCCAAAATTTTAATTCTAGTAGAATTAATAATTTTAAAACAAAAAAAGCAATGATTATATAATCATTGCTTTTTAATATTTTCGTGAAGATTTTAACTTTATTTATCCTTCTTTTTTGATTCTTCGACAACTTCTTCTGGTTGATAATCTTTCATAAAATCTTCCATAATTGCTGTACTTACTCCCATATTTGAAAAACCTCCATCATGAAACAAGTTTTGAAGTGTAACTTTTCTGGTTAAATCAGAAAACATTGTTATTGTATAATCAGCACATTCCAACGCAGTCGCATTGCCTAAAGGCGACATTTTTTCAGCATAAGCAATAAAACCACCAAAACCTTTAACACCACTACCTGCCGTAGTTGGAGTTGGAGATTGTGAAATAGTATTTACCCTTACTTTTTTATCACGTCCAAAGAAATAACCAAAACTACGAGCAACAGATTCTAAATAAGCTTTGTTATCAGCCATATCATTATAATCGGGAAAAACACGTTGAGCCGCCATATAAGATAAAGCAACAACACTTCCCCACTCGTTCATAGCGTCTTTTTTGTATAACATACTCATAACTCTATGAAAAGACAATGCTGATACATCAAACCCAGTTTTTGTAAAATTATAATCTTGATTTGTATAATGATTTCCTCTACGTACATTTACAGACATACCTATTGAGTGTAATACAAAATCTATTTTACCACCTAAAATTTCCATTGATTTTTCAATTAAACTTTCTAAATCCATCATAGATGTAGCATCTGCAGGTATAACTTGCGATCCTGTTTTTGCAGCTAATTCTGAAATTGTTCCTAATCGCATTGCAACTGGTGCATTTGTTAAAACAAATGTTGCTCCCTCTTCGTGAGCTCTTTCAGCAACTTTCCAAGCAATAGATTTAGAATCCAATGCTCCAAAAATTATCCCTTTTTTACCTTTTAATAAATTATACATAGTCTATATTGTTTTCGATTTTTATTTAATTGGCTGCAAATATAGTGAATTCCTAATTTAATAGCTCTTTTGCGTGTTCAATGGCTGTTTTTGAAATATTTTTTCCACTTAACATTTCTGCAATTTCCTCAACACGCTCATTTTTATTCAATTGCATTAATTTAGTTTCAATGTTATTATTAATATCTTGTTTATATACTTTATAATGTTGTTGGCCTTTAGCTGCAATTTGAGGCAAATGTGTAATTGTAATTACTTGCATATTACAACTCATTTCGTGCATAATATCAGCCATTTTTTGTGAAATATCTCCAGAAACACCAGTATCTATTTCATCAAAAATTATAGTTGGTAATTTAGAATATTCTGAAAGAATGGCTTTTACCGCCAACATAATACGAGATAACTCACCTCCAGATGCTATTTTTTTAAGTTCTCCAAAATTAACACCTTTATTTGCCGAAATTAATAATTGCAATTCGTCTTTTCCATTTGAAAAGTAATTTTTTGTATGTTTAATTGAAAACATAAATCTGGTATTTTCCATCCCTAAATTAGAAAGTATGATTTCTAATTTTTTAATTAAAATAGGTATTGCTTTTTCTCGTTCCTTAAATATTGTTTTTGCTAGTAAATCAATTTTTTCAGCGACTTCAATAACTTCCTTTTCTTTGTCTTTTATTTGTATTGTAGAATTTTCTACTGCATCTACTTTAACAGAAAGCTCCTCTTTAATAACTAATAATTCATCAATTGAAGATACGCTGTGTTTCTTTTGTAAATTGTAAATTAATTGTAACCTATCATTTAATTTTTCTAATTCAGAAGGATTAAACTCAACATTTTCATTTAAGTTTTCAATTTCATTCGCGATGTCATCTAATTCAATTTTTAAACTTAAAACTCTTTCATACAATTCCTTATATTCAATAGAAAATGATTTAATTTTATTTAAACTGGTTAAAAAAGAAAGCAACAATTCTTGTAAACCTATTTCTTCATTTACAGCTAATCCCTGAGCTTCTGTAAGGTTTAATTTAATTTCTTCAATATTATTCTCTTTGTCAAGTTGTTGCTCTAAAATTAATTGTTCATCACTTTTAAAACGAGCTTTATCTAACTCTTCATACAAGTGCAAATTATATTCGTATTGTTCTTGAAAGGCTTCCTGATTTTTTCTAAGTTCTTTTAGTTCCTTATTTAATTTATTGAATAATTGCAAACCCCTTTTATAAGACTCAATTTTAGCATTATTATTTGCTAAAGCATCCAAAATTTGAAATTGAAAATTAACATCCGATAATTGCAATGTTTGATGTTGTGAGTGCACATCAATCAACTTTTCACTTAAGGTTTGTAAAGTTTGTAAAGTTGTTGGAGTATCATTTATGAATGCCCTTGATTTTCCACTTGGAAGAATTTCTCGTCTTATAATTGTTTCATTTTCAAAATCTATATCATTTTTGTTAAAAAAATCTTCTAAATGATAATTTTCAATTGAAAATTGGGCTTCAATAATACATTTATTTGAAGTATCTTTTAAAGTTGAAGAATCGGCTCGCTTTCCCAATACCAAACCTAAAGCACCCAATAAAATGGATTTACCTGCACCAGTTTCACCAGTTATTATAGATAAATTATCTTGAAAATTTACAGACAAACTTTCAATTAAAGCATAATTTTTTATAGAAAGATTTACAAGCATTCTTTATGTTTGAAATTAAGAATTTACTTTATTGCCTCCCATTTAGAAGCATTTATAGGAGAAATTCTCAATAAGTCATCTTTTAATTTAGAAGTATCAAATCTAGGGCCGTCAGAAAAAACATCTACAATTTCATCAGCTTTTGAATCCATAAATATTCTTAATAGAAATGCATTTGGCCTAGAATCATAAATAGATTTTAAAGTAGAGACGGACTCAAATATAGATTGTTTTGCCATTTTTTTATCTTTGCTCATCATATCTAATCCATTAAAATGATAATCGAACATTGCTTTTCTAAACATACTATATGTTGGTGATAAAAGATTATCAACCAACGTAAAACGAGTTTTAGACCCATCATTTTGATTCCAACCAGCATAACCACTTTGCTGAGAAAGTACAACAACATCTTGCGCTCTAGTATAATAAGCTGTTCCTGAATTTAATGCAAATGTATCTGAATCCATACCTAAAATTGTATACACATAAAAACTAATTACAGAAACTAAATTAGATTCAAAAGAGTTTGCATTGTATTGTAATGGCTCAAATTCTGTGTACTGAAAAGCAAAATTGTCATCTTTAAAATTAAAAACTGGCGTTTCATAAGTTGAATTATAAACAGGACGCGAAGACTGTATTTGAATATGACCTTTAAAGTCTGTTCCGGTCTGTTCCAAAACTGTAATTGTTAAATTACAATTAATTAATTCTTGTGGTTTATAATTAAAATTGGTCCAACGTTTTTGATTTACAAATTCATTTAAAGAAGTTTGAAGGGTAGTAAACACTTGTTTATTTGAACCAGGAATTTTATCAGCATTAACAGTAATGGTACAATTTAATTCCTGACCATTTAAATGAATAGCAGTAACGAATATAAAAAGTAATTGAATTATTTTACGCATAAATACTGTTCAAAATTTCATTAAATATATCCTCAGCTACTTTCGCTTTAGATTTTAGTCCAAATTCCGAAATTTTTTCGAATTTATCAATAATTGTAACTTTATTTGTTGGTTTTTTAAATCCTGCACCTTTATCTTGTAGCGAATTCAATACAATTAAATCTAAATTTTTAGTAACAAGTTTCTTTTTGGCATTATCTATTTCATTGTTTGTTTCTAAAGCAAAACCCACTAAAAACTGTTGTTTTTTAATTTTACCTAACGATGCTAATATATCATGAGTTTTTACTAATTCAATAGACATTGAATCCGAAACTTTTTTAATTTTTTGACTAGAAACATTTTTTGGTTTGTAATCAGCCACAGCAGCAGATAAAATTGCAATATTTACTGAAGAATATAATTTATGAACTTCATTATACATTTCTTCAGCGCTTACAACATCAATTCTTTTAATTAAGGAGTTAGAAACTGTTTCATTTGTAGGTCCTGTAATTAAATAAACTTCAGCACCTAAATTTGCCGCTTTTTTTGCTAACTCAAATCCCATTTTGCCAGAAGAATGATTTCCAATAAAACGAACAGGGTCAATAGCTTCATAAGTTGGACCAGCAGTAATTAATACTTTTTTATTGAACAATGGTAATCCTTTTATAATATCATTTTCAATAAATGAAACTATTTTTTCAGGTTCTTCCATACGCCCCTCACCTTCTAAACCACTTGCTAAAAACCCGGTTGATGGTGGAATAAATACATTTCCAAAACTCTGCAATTCTTCTATACTATTTTTAGTTGTTGCATGTTTGTACATATCCAAATCCATTGCAGGTGCAAAATACACTTTACATTTAGCCGATAAGTAAACTGCTAACAATAAATTGTCGCACACTCCATTTGCCATTTTAGATAATGAATTAGCAGTAGCCGGAGCAACCACCATATAATCGGCCCATAAGCCTAAATCTACATGGCTATTCCATTCTTCATTTTCTTCATCTTTATTAAAAAAAGTAGAATAGACTGGATTTTGGGAAAGAGTTGATAATGTTAAAGGTGTAATAAAATCTTTAGAAGCAGGTGTCATAACAACTTTAACGTGTGCACCTGCCTTAATAAATAGTCGAACTAAATGCGCTGTTTTATAAGCAGCAATACCGGCTGTTACGCCCAAAAGTATATTTTTACCGCTTAAAATAGACATATTATTCTTGTGTGTCTACTTCAGGATTTCTATGATAAATTTTACCTTCTAACCATTCTTCTACAGCAATTGCAGTTGGCTTTGGTAATTTTTCATAAAATTTAGAAACTTCAATTTGTTCTTTATTTTCAAAAACCTCATCTAAACTATCAGTATAGGTAGCAAACTCTTCCAATTTCTCAATAAGTTCACTTTTTAAATCACCGCCAATTTGTTCAGCTCTTTTAGCAATAATTGTAATAGCTTCATAAATATTATTTGTTGGAGCTTCAATTTTGTTCTTGTTATAAGTAACCGTTGTAGTAGCCGCTTTTGTGTTTTTATAATCCATCTGTTTCCGTTGTTTTAAATGCTAATAATGAGTTTAACTCCTCTTCTAATTTTATAACTAATTTTTCTGTTTCCTCTAAATATTCTGATTTTGGGAAACTTCTTTTAAGCCTCTCTGCTGCTTTTTTAGCATCATTAAGTCGAGTTTCTTTTTTCAAAATAAAACTATTTATTCCTAATTCGTAAGCCGATTTAAACTTTAAATACATAGCTTCTTCTTTAAATGAAGTTCCTAAATATTCACCTAATAAATTATCAAATGCAACAATTGCCGCAATATAATATTCTCTGTGGTAATAATTTTTCGCTATTTCAAAAGATTTTTTCTCTAACTTAAAAGTAAGTTCTTTTATATTTTTATTTGCTTCTTCAGCTTTATCAGATTCTGGATATTTATATATAAAATTTTGTAAAGCTGTAATAGCTTCTTTCGTATCTTTTTGATCTAAACTATATACTGGTGATGCTAAAAAATGACTATGTGCAGAAAGGTATGCAGACTCTTCTAATTTTGAACTTTTTGGATAATTTTTTACAAACTTATCAAAATAATATGCTGCTAAAGTATACTGCTTTGTATTATAGTGCGATTGAGCAACCATAAATTGAATACGCTCCATTTGAGGTTTCCCTCTATAAGATGGGGTGATTTTTTCAAATAATTGTATGGCTTTAGTATACTTTTGGTCTTCATATAATTCTGAAGCCATTGTATATTGTTCTTCAACCTTACCTTTATTTAATACTTTTTGATATTCACTACAAGATGAAACACCAACAGTAACTAATAAAATGAGTATATAAATTTTATTTTTAAGCATTTGGCAAAATTAGTTATTTATTATGGATTATTAAAATGATTTTTTATTCAATAGTAAACCACAAAAATAACTTGCTTTTATAATAAATATTACTCAACAATCTTAATTGTTTGTTAATTGTGAGTTGTTATGCAGTTGGTGCAATAGAACTAACAACGGTTAACTGTTTAATGTCGTTATCAAACAAATACAAACCTCCCTTGTCGTCACCAATTAAATTAATTTTGTCTAAAATGGTTCTAGCTTGAGCTTCTTCTTCTATCTGTTCAGCAACGTACCATTGTAAAAAGTTATGAGTTGCATAATCTTTTTCTTCTAATGTTATATGAACCAAATCATTAATACTTTGAGAAACAAAAACTTCATGTTTAAATAAAGTTTGAAACATTTCTTTAATTGAACCAAACTCCAATGCCGGCTTACTTAACTCAGAAACTTTAGCATGTCCACCTCTTTCATTAACGTACTTAAACATTTTTAACATATGTTGACGCTCTTCATCTGAAGCATCGTACATAAATTGAGAAACACCTTCTAAACCTTTATTCTCGGCGTAAGAAGCCATTGCTAAATAAATTTGTGAAGATTCTGCTTCAATTCTAATTTGCTTGTTTAAAGCTGCTTGCATATTTTCTGATAACATAATTTTATTTTTTTAATTTTTACTTTGTTTAAATACGCAGTAAAATTACTAATAATTATCAATAAAGTTATTTATTTTTTGATGTAAAATCTCGGTTGCATTTACTAAAGGCAATCGAACGTTTGATGAACAAATATTTACCTTTTCTAATAACGCTTTTATTCCAGCAGGATTACATTCTTCAAAAATATAATCTATACTATCCATTATTTTATAATGCAACCTATTTGCTTCTATAACATCATTCTTTAAACCTAACTGAATCATTTCAGAAAAATCTTTTGGCAAACCTTGGCCAATTACAGAAATCACACCTGAACCACCAGCTAATGTCATTGGTAAGGCAATTAAATCATCACCAGAAATAACCATAAAATCTGTTGGTTTATTCTTAATTATACGCATGGCTTGTACTAAATCTCCTGCAGCTTCTTTTACAGCAACAATATTTTTAAAATCATTTGCTAATCTTAAAACCGTAGTTGGTTCGATATTTTTACCTGTTCTACCAGGAACATTATAAATAATAACTGGTTTTGGGCTAGCTTCTGAAATTGCTTTAAAATGTTGATATATTCCTTCTTGAGTTGGTTTGTTATAATAGGGAGAAACTGATAATATTGCTGAAAATGGGCTTAAATCTGTAGTTTTAATTTCATTAATAACTGCCATTGTATTGTTTCCTCCAATACCAATAACCAAAGGAATTCTTCCGTTATTTGTTTTAATAATGGTTTTCTTTACCTGTTCTTTTTCTTCAGCAGTTAAGGTTGCAGGCTCGCCAGTTGTTCCTAAAACAACCATATAGTTAACACCATTATCAATTTGAAAGTTAACCAAACGTTCTAGCCCCTTAAAATCAACAGATTTATCATTCTTAAAAGGCGTTACTAACGCTACTCCAGTCCCTAACAATTCCCTCATTATATTTTATTTAAAATCTCTAAATATTTTTTTAACTCTTTATTAAATAAGCTTAAATTTTCTGGCTTACAGTCAATTAGCAAATCGTATAAACGATTATCAAAAATAGCAAAACCTACCCTAAAATCCACTTTGCAATGCAATAATAAAAGGTTGTTATATAAATTATCAACTTTGCTATAGTTAATTAACAAATCGTATTTTTTTGTTAAAATACTTTTTAAAGCTTCTGATCGCAATTTTCCAAACCAGCCAAAATCTTTCGGACTGAATCTATTTTTATCAACATTCCCTTTTGCTATTTTTTCTTGAAAAACTAAAAGTTTAATATTATTTACATCAATTCCAAGATTGTTTTTTAAATTATTCAAAACAATATCTTTATCGTTAATAGTATCTAATAAAATTAATACGTTTTTTACTTTTTTAGAATTACTTATATTCGCATTATCAATTAATTCTTTTATTTTTTTGTTAAAAAATAATTGATTACTTTTTCGTTTAATTCCTGTAAAAATCATCTATATTTACGGTTGAGTGACAAAATTAATTAAAATCGTTAGTATTTTAGCAATGAAAAAAATTATTATTTTCCTATTTACTATTTCAGTTCTATTTAGTTGTAAAAATGAACCCCAAAATTTAGTAAAAATTGAAGGAAAACTGCTTCCAATTTCTGAAGAATTAACCGAAAAACAAGAAATTACAGATTTTATTCAGCCTTATAAAGTAAAAGTTGAAAGTGAAATGAATGCTGTTTTAAGCTTTACTCCAACCGATTTAGTAAGAACTGATGGTGAATTAGAAAGTAGTCTTGGAAATTTAATGGCAGATTTATGTTTTGAAAGAGCAAATCCCGTTTTTAATTCAAGAACTGGTAAAAACATTGACTTTGCAATGTTTAATTATGGCGGAATTAGAGCAGGAATTACTAAAGGTGATATAAAAACAGAAAATGCTTTTCATTTAATGCCCTTCGAAAATAGTTTAGTAGTTTTAGAATTAACTTCTGAGAAAATTAAAGAACTTGTAAATTATTTAATTACTGAACAAAGAGCCCACCCATTATCAAAACAATTCAATTTAATAATTACAAAAAACGGATACAATTTATCCATAAATAACAAACTATTCGACATCACTAAGACTTATTTTGTATTAACTTCAGATTACTTGCAAAATGGTGGAGACAATATGAACTTTTTTAAAGATCCAGTAAATATTGAGAACTTAGATTATAAAGTAAGAAATGCCATTATTGACTATTTTCAAGAAACAGATACTATAAGAGGAACTTTAGATGGAAGATTTAAAACTGAAAAGTAAGAATATGAAACGGAGAAACTTTATTCAGCAATCGTCAGCTGCGGCAGCATTTTTAACTTTAGGAGGTTTATCTTTAGAATCTTTTGCAAAAAAAACAACAAAGCACATTACTATTTTACATACCAATGATGTACACAGCCATATAGAGCCATTTCCAGCAGATCATTATAGAAATCCAAATATGGGAGGTGTTGCCAGAAGAGCTACATTAGTAGAAAATATAAGAAAGGAAAATCCAAATACGCTGTTATTAGATGCCGGAGATATTTTTCAAGGAACACCTTTTTTTAATTTTTATGGTGGTGAGTTGGAATTTAAGTTAATGAGTATGTTAAAATATGATGCGGCAACAATTGGGAATCACGATTTTGATAATGGAATTGGTGGGTTGTATGCCCAATTACCAAATGCTAAATTCGATATTATTTCAGCAAATTACGATTTTAAAAATACCGTTTTAAACACACATATAAAACCATACAAAGTATTTATAAAAGATGGTATTAAAATTGGAGTTTTCGGCTTAGGGGTAGAACTTAAAGGCCTTGTTGATCCTAGAATGTTTAAGGAAACTGAATATTTAAATCCTGTTGAAATAGCTCAGGATATGAGTCGAATTTTAAAAGAAGATGAAAAATGCGACTTAGTAATTTGTTTGTCACATTTAGGTTATTATTATAAAAGTGAACCAACCAAAATTTGTGATTTAAATTTGGCCTCACAAACCAAAAACATTGATTTAATTATTGGTGGCCATACCCACACATTTTTGCCAAAACCAACTATTTCAAAAAATAGTGTAGGAGAAAATGTGTTGGTGAATCAAGTTGGTTGTTATGGATTAAATGTTGGAAGAATAGATTTTTATTTTGATAGTGATAAAAATTTAGCGAGCAAAGGAAAGAGTATAATTGTTTAAACATATTAAAAGAACCTCATGAGAATTGAAACTGGTTTAAAATTAGGGTTTAAAGATGTAATGATACGGCCTAAAAGGTCTACTTTAAGTTCTAGATCCCAAGTAACTTTAGATAGAAATTTTACTTTTTTACATAGTAAATATAAATGGAATGGCGTACCAATAATGGCGGCCAATATGGATACTGTTGGTACTTTTGAAATGGCAAAAGCATTGGCAAAACATAAAATATTTACTGCTATTCATAAACATTACACCATAAAAGAATGGAATGATTTTATGAATTCAATAGGCACTGAAATCACCGATTTTTTTGCAGTAAGCACAGGAACTGGAACTCCAGATTCAAAAAAATTGGCAATTATAATGGAAAATCATTCTCAAATAAGATTTATTTGTATTGATGTTGCCAACGGCTATTCTGAACATTTTGTAAATTTTGTAAAACAAACCCGTAAAAAATATCCCGATAAAGTTATAATGGCTGGTAATGTTGTTACTGGTGAAATGGTTGAAGAATTATTATTGGCTGGTGCAGATATTATTAAAGTTGGTATTGGTCCAGGTTCGGTTTGCACAACACGTGTTAAAACTGGGGTTGGCTATCCTCAACTTTCTGCAATTATTGAATGTGCAGATGCCGCTCACGGTTTAGGCGGACAAATAGTTTCGGATGGTGGTTGTAAAATTCCAGGTGATATTGCAAAGGCTTTTGGAGGAGGAGCTGACTTTGTAATGTTAGGCGGAATGTTAGCTGGTCATACTGAAAGTGGTGGTGAAACTGTTGATTCAAATGGTGAAAAATTTAAAAAATTCTATGGTATGAGTTCTGAAACAGCCATGAATAAACATGTAGGTGGTGTTGCTAATTACCGCGCTTCAGAAGGAAAAACTGTTGAAATTCCATATAGAGGTGCTGTAGAAAATACGGTACAAGATTTTTTAGGTGGACTTCGCTCAACTTGTACATATGTAGGTGCTAGCAGATTAAAAGAACTTACAAAAAGAACTACTTTTATTAGAGTTCAAGAACAACACAACGAGGTTTTTTCGAAATAAATCAATTCTAAAATTGTAATAAAAAAAAACTTTCTCGTCTAAATGAGAAAGTTTTTTTATTTATGAATACCAAAGTATTTCTCATTATTAGAATAATTGTTTCATTAATTCTTTTACAAACACTGCAATATAAATTTACCGCACATCCAGACAGTGTTTTTATTTTTTCAAAAATAGGTTTAGAACCTTATGGACGCATTGGAATTGGTATTTTAGAACTTATTGCAGCCATTTTAATTTTAATCCCAAAAAGTATTTGGGTAGGAAGTCTATTATCAATTGGGATTATTAGTGGCGCAATAATAATGCATTTAACGAAGCTTGGTATTGAAATTAATAATGATAGCGGAAAACTATTTTATATGGCTTTAGGTATATTAATTTTAAGTTATCTTATTTTATGGAATGAACGGAAAACTATTCCAATAATTGGAGCTAAATTTTAATTTTTTCCATTTTCTTCTAAAACCATTGAACGGAAAATTAAATACTGTGCAGCAATATACGTTGACATAATAATAATTTCAAACAAATGTGAAGCGTTATAAAATTTATTAATTGCTAAAACGGAATCTGAAATCATAAAAACCATTGCACCTAAAAGCATAAATAATGATTTTTGAGATTTTCTGTTTTGAAAATCCACTAAAGAAACTATTCCAAAAGTTGAAATTGTTAAACCGTAAATTATAACAGGTAGCAACATTTCGTTTAACGATTCTTTTAAACCAAAAATAAGCAGTATAAACACAACTAAAAATGGAATTACTGATGAAATAATTTTCAGAAAAGAAGTTTTTTGAATGCGTTTTAAAACGATACTTATAAAAATAAAATGAGCTAATAAAAAGGAAACCAAACCCATTATAAATAGTGACTGCCCAGAATAAAGCAAAAAAACATCCCCAAAAAAAGAAAAAATTAATGCTATAACATACCACTTATTTCTAACCAAAACACTACTCGAATATAAAAACAAAAGTGACAATAAAATAAATGGTTTAAAAATAAAAATAAGGTCTGGCACTTTAAATAAAACCCCAACTATATCAAATAGTGAAACAAGTACAAATACAAAAAAAGCAACTTTTTTAATCATTTTAAATAGCAATTATTTCCAAGAAGGCAAGATACAACTTTTGTTTAGTTTATTTAGCAATGGTTTTATGCCTTCAATTAAACTTTGCTGCATTACTTTAGAATCTTCTTTATGGCATTGTAAACAGGCTCCTACCAGCAATAACTGCTGTTGTTCCTTTATTGTAAACGGTCTAAAATCTATTCTAGTTGAATTTACAACACCTTTATTTACAGGTTTTAAAAAAGGTATCCACGCGTCTTCTGGTAAATTATCATGTGTATTTTTTTCATATTCTGGATTAAATATCCACTTCCCAATTCCATTCTTTATTTCATAAATCAAATCGCCTTTTCCATAACCCAAAGTTGCTGAATTTGAATGACAACTTTTACAATCTCTTACCTTTTTAACTGTAGTATGTGGAGAATTTGGAGCGTATAACCTATGAAAAGAAACGTCCTCACCCAACTCTTTTCCAGCATAACTTCCTTTATCAATAGTTAAAATCATCCCAGGAACTGCTGGCTCAATATGTTTTCCTTCTGAATTTTCCCGAACTCCCATTGCTGGTAATGATGAAGAAAACTCAGCAACAAATTCTTTCCATTGACCTTTTCCATATTTTCTATCTAATAAATCAAATGCCCTTGGTTCATTTTTATCAAATTCATTATGGCATCCAATACAACGCGATGTCCAGGAAGAATGACATGTAGAACAACTTACATTTTTATGAGCATTATCTCTGGAACAAACTTCAGACTGAGGTTTTAACTCATGTATTTTACCATCTTTTTTACCAATTAAAAATGCATTTCCTAAAGAGTCTATAAAAGTATTTACCAAAGGATGAATATCCTTTTCAACGGCTATAATTTGTTTATCATAATGCTTATAATCTCTGTGTAAAAAAACTAGTAAACTCTCTGCATCCAAAGAATCGTAAGGCATTGTATTTGGTTTTTCTTTAAAATGGCAATCGGCACACTGCAATTTTACAGCTTGTTCTTCGTGTGTGTATTTTTTTCCATCACCCATTACTTCATGTGAAGAATGACAATCGATACACAACATCCCTTTTGTGTGATGTAAATCTTCTTCAATATACTTATATACCCTTTTGTCTTCTATAACTCTAAAACCATTTTTATTTACAACCTCACTTTCATCTAACATAGTTTCCTGCCAACCTTCGTAATTAGTTGAAATTCTGCTTGATCTGCTATGGCAACCAAAACAATGTTCATTTTTAACAAAAATATTAGTTGCAGGATGAAATTCTGGCAACTCCTTTTTACTAGAAACTAAATACGCATTAAGGTCATTTTTTGCTTCTTCAGAATAGTTTAAATGACAAGCATTACAACCTCCGCCTCTGCTCAACTGTGTGATTGCACCATACTCAGTTTTTTCAGCTCCTAAATGACAATTTGCACATAAATCTCTTAAGTGTTTGTCTGAAGCAGAATTTTGAATTTGTTGAATATGATATTGATAATTTGGAGAATCTGCTTCACCAAAAATATATTTATCTATCGCAACAATGCCACTATTTGTTGTCATCAAAGAATTCTCAATTTTATTCAATTCATTAGGGTGACATTTTCCACAAGTTTTTGAAGCATCAGATAAATTTCCTGGAATTAAAACCATTCCTTTATGCGATTCTTCTTTATCCATTGAAGTAGTATTTCCCAAGTGGCAGCTTGCACAACCTATCAATTCTGGATTATGATATGCCGAATATCCTTTGGTATTTTGATGACATTGCAAACAAGTTTCTTTTGTAACTGATTCTATTTTAGAATATTCAGAACCATTATGGGAAATTAAACTATACATTTCCTTATTTTTTAAAAAGAACAGCAAGGCTAATCCAATAGTTATTATACCAAAAATCCAAAATTTTATTTTTTTTCCTTTCATAAAAAAGTATTAAGACAAATTTACAATAAATAAAAATTCTACTTTAATTTCCAAATAAAATATAAATGATTGACACCCAATTATTAATTAACTTTATGTTACTTTAGTTACAAATAAAAATTTGATTATCAACCCTTTAATGTAACCATTGTTACTATCTCAGAATAGCTTTTATGACTTATGTCATACTATAAAATTCATTCTGTAAATATCTTTACACCAGAAAAAAATAATTAAACTTATGACTACTTCAAGAAGAAAATTTATAAAAATTTCTGCATTAGGTTTGGGTGGTGTTGCGACAACAACAGGCGCAATAAATATGTTTGGAGCCAATTCATATTTAGATTCACTTGTAAAGGAAAATGTTGCCAAAACATTTAAACGAACTCCTACTTATTGCGAAGTTTGTTTTTGGAAGTGTGCCGCTTGGACTTATACCGATGAAGAAGGTTCAATAAAAAAGATTATCGGTAACGAAAATGACTCGCATTGTTATGGCCGCTTATGTCCAAGAGGAACCGGTGGTGTAGGGATGTATAATGATGAAGACCGATTAAAAACTCCTTTGATTAGAACAACTGTAGATGGAGAACAAACATTTAGAGAAGCTAGTTGGGATGAAGCGCTGGATTTAATTGCTTCTAAATTTCATACTATTAAAGAAGCTCACGGAGCAGAAGCTATAGCTTTATTAAAACATGGTGCGCCTGGAAAACATTTAGAACATTTGTATCAAGCTTTTGGTTCAGATACAATTGCGGAACCTGCTTATGCACAATGTAGAGGTCCACGCGAAACTGGTTTTAGTTTAACTTTTGGGTCTTGGGTAGGTTCACCTGAACCAACAGATATTAGAGATACCAAATGTTTAGTTTTAATTGGTTCGCACATTGGTGAAAACATGCATAATTCGCAAGTTCAAGAAATGTCTGATGCTATTGATAACGGAGCAACCATTATAACTGTTGATCCTCGTTTTTCAACCGCAGCAAGTAAATCTAAATTTTGGTTACCTATAAAACCAGCTACAGATATAGCATTAATGCTTGCTTGGATGCATGTGCTAATTGAAGAAGAAATTTATGATAAAGAATATATTGCAAAATATGCAAAGGGATTTAATGAATTGAGAGACCATGTAAGTGAATTTACTCCAGAATGGGCATATGGTGTTACAGGAATTAAACCAAATGAAATTAGAGAAACTGCCAGAACAATGGCAAACGCATCGCCTTCGGTAATAATACATCCTGGTCGTCATGTAGTTTGGTATGGAGATGATTCTCAAAGAGCAAGAGCAATGGCTATTTTAAATGCTTTGTTAGGTTCTTGGGGACGAAGAGGTGGATTTTATTTTAAAGAAAGCATAAAAGTACCTGAATTTCCTTCACCTGAATATCCACACCCAAAATGGGGATGGAAAGAAATTGGAGCTAAATATCCTTTAGCACAAATGGGTATTACTACTGAAGTAATGAAATGTGCAATACCAAGTGATGACAATAAATATCCAGTTAAAGCAGTAATGGTTGCGGGTACTAATATTACAAAATCAATTCCAAATAAGAAATTATTGGAAGAAGCAATGGATGCATTAGATTTCATGGTTGTAGTTGATACAATGCCAATGGATGTAACTGGTTATGCTGATGTAGTATTACCTGAATGCACATATTTAGAACGTTACGATGAAATTAGATCTGCAACAAATAGAGAACCTTCTATTGCTTTAAGAGTTCCTGCAGTACCTCCAAAATACGATTCTAAACCAGCCTGGTGGATTGCTAAAGAAATTGGAGAAAGAATGGGAGTTGGTGCGTATTTTAATTATTCTGATTATAAGGAAGTAATTGAATGGCAATTGAAAAAAATGGGAACTTCTTTAGAAGAAATGGAAAAAATTGGGGTAAAAAACTTCCCGCGTAAATCAGGATCATTGTATTTGGACGAAAATGGTTCTTATGAGTTTCCAACCCAAAGTGGCAAAATAGAATTATATTCTAATGAGTTAAAAAGCTTAGGTTTTGACCCTCTTCCAAAATATACAAAGCACCCAGAACCTCCTCAAGGTTTTTATAGATTAAATTATGGTAGAGCACCTATGCACACTTTTAGCAGAACTGCCAACAACCCTAATTTAAACGATTTAAAAAAAGAAAATGACCTTTGGGTAAACCCAAAAGTTGCTAGAATTCTTGGATTAAAAACAGGACAGGCGGTTTGGTTAAAAAATCAAGATGATATTATCTCTAGTTTTTCAATAAAAGTTAGAGTTACAGAAAGAGTGCGATGGGATTCTGTTTATATGGTGCACGGGTTTGGTCATAAAGAAAAAAAATTATCACGCGCTTTTGGAAAAGGTATCAACGATACAGAATTAATTACCTCAGTAGCTATTGATCCAATTATGGGTGGAACTGGAATGAGAGGAAATTTTGTTGAAATTATAACTAAGAACCCACATAAAAATATTGAGATATGAGATATGCAATGGTTATAGACACATTAAAATGTGTTGGCTGTAGCGACTGTGTAGTTGCTTGTCAAACTGAAAACGATGTCCCAATTGGATATTGTAGAGATTGGATTACAGAAACTGTAAATGGTGCATATCCAAGTATTGAATTAGAACTAAAGTCTGAACGTTGCAATCACTGCGAAAATGCTCCTTGTGTACGTTGTTGCCCTACTGGTGCAAGTCATCAATTAGATAATGGAATTGTGTTAGTTACTGGTGATGAGTGTATTGGTTGTGGTGCTTGTATAGAATCTTGCCCTTACGATGCCCGATATCAACATCCTGATGGTTATGTAGATAAATGTACTTTTTGTCATCACAGATTAGAAAAAGGTCAACTTCCTGCTTGTGTTTCGGTTTGTCCAACCAAGTGTATGTATTTTGGTGATTTAGACAATCCAAATAGTGAAGTTTCTCAATTATTAAAAAACAGAAAATACAAAACCTTAGCTCCTGAAGCTGGAACTAAACCTAAAGTTTATTATTTAATATAAAAATTAGAATATGCAAGAAGAATTATTTACAAGTGGAAGAAATCTACCAAATATAGATCCTTCATTAGAAATATGGCACTGGCCAATATCAGTATATTTATTTTTAGGAGGGTTAGCAGCAGGGCTTTTATTTTTTGCTGGATTGGTTACTGTTTTAGGAAAAGACAAGGAATATCCTGCAGCAGTTAAATTTGCGTCAATTGTATCTCCAATAGCTTTAACATTAGGTTTATTGGCTTTGTTTTACGATTTAACTCACAAATTTTATTTCTGGAGATTATACACAACTATTAGAATTGAATCTCCTATGAGTTGGGGTGCATGGGTATTATTAATAATTACTCCTATTTCTTTTTTATGGGTAATAAGTTATTATTCTGAACTATTCCCTAAATGGAAATTGAATTTCAAATTCTTAGATAATTTGGAAAATTTCTTAAAAAAGAATAGAAAAAATATGGCAATTGCATTAATTCCATTATCTATTATTTTAGGAGTTTATACGGGTATTTTACTATCTGCATTTAATGCAAGACCATTATGGAACAATGCCATCTTGGGACCTTTATTTTTA